>ENA-UOYA01002231-UOYA01002231.1-activated-sludge-metagenome-genome-assembly--contig:-NODE-2231-length-19031-cov-8.822565_pt1 | contig 19031 bp, 14 predicted proteins | sample MGYA00238163_ERZ764804 | MGnify/ENA primary metagenome ERZ764804 (study PRJEB28919, sample SAMN05720223) | activated sludge metagenome | isolation source: Anaerobic digester | place: Hong Kong... | reverse complement strand
TGGCTTCTGCTATATGTTCTGTTTTTATTTCTTCACTATTCGCTAAATCGGCAATGGTGCGGGCTACTTTCAAAATGCGATCGTAGGCGCGGGCAGAGAGGTTCAGCCGCTGCATGGCTTTGCTCAACAGCATTCGGGCTTGATCAGAAATTACGCAAATTTCTTGCACTTTTTGGGCTTCCATTTGCGCATTGCAATGCATGCCTTCCACCTGCTCAAAGCGTTTGGCCTGTATTTCTCTGGCGCGAATCACTTTCTCGCGAATGGTATTGCTGTCTTCCGTTTTTCGTTCTGAAGATAGTTCGTTGAACGAAACAGGTGTAACTTCCACATGCAAATCAATGCGATCAAGCAATGGTCCCGAAATTTTATTCAAGTACTTTTGTACAATGCCCGGTCCGCACACACATTCTTTTTCTGGGTGGTTGAAATACCCGCAGGGACATGGATTCATCGAAGCCACTAACATGAAACTTGCCGGATAAGTTACCGAAAAGCGCGAACGCGAAATGGTCACTTTTCGGTCTTCCATGGGTTGGCGCATTACTTCGAGGACACTGCGTTTAAATTCCGGCAATTCATCCAAAAACAAAACTCCGTTGTGCGATAACGAAATTTCTCCGGGTTGTGGATTCGAACCACCACCTACGAGCGCCACATCGCTTACCGTGTGGTGGGGCGAACGAAACGGCCGCGTATACACCAACGAAGCGTTTTTGGATAGTTTTCCTGCCACCGAATAAATCTTTGTGGTTTCCAACGATTCGCTGAGCGTTAAGGGTGGAAGAATAGTAGGCATCCGCTTGGCGAGCATGGTTTTTCCTGCACCTGGCGGACCAATCAGAATTAAGTTATGTCCACCGGCAGCCGCAATTTCCATAGCGCGTTTGATGTTTTCTTGACCTTTCACATCGGCAAAATCAAACTCCGAATGTTGGATGTTGGCTGCAAATTCTTCGCGTGTGTCTACCACCGTTTGTTGAAGTGTGGAATTACCATTGAAGAATTCAATTACATCCAACAAACTTTCTGCGCCATATACTTCGATATTGTTGACAATAGCAGCTTCACGCGCATTTTGTTTCGGCAGAATAATGCCTTTGAATTTTTCTTTCCGTGCCTGAATGGCAATAGGCAATGCGCCTTTAATGGGTTGCAAACTTCCATCGAGGGAAAGTTCTCCCATAATAATGTACTTATCGAGCTCATCTATATTATCGATTTGCCCGGATCCGGCTAGAATGCCAAGAGCAATGGTAAGATCGTAAGCAGAGCCTTCTTTTCGAATATCGGCAGGGGCGAGGTTGATCACAATTTTCTGTCGGGGCATTTTGTAGTTGATATGCTTTATGGCGGTTTCCACGCGGTGCTGACTTTCTTTCACCGCATTATCGGGCAAGCCCACCATAAAATATTTCATCCCTTGCTCCACGCTGGTTTCTACCGTAATCGTAACGGCATCCACCCCATAAACGGCACTTCCAAAGGTTTTTACTAACATGGTTTTACAAATGAACTTAAACTTAAATAAAAAATTCGAACGCAATTCTCTTCCAAAACTTTCATCGGTTTTTTTTACTTTCGCAAGGCTAAAAAACAGAATATGACAGATACAGATGTTAAAGATTTATTGAATGAAGTACGTGCTCAAATGAAAAAAGCCATTGAGCATTTTGAATATGAGTTGTCGAAAATTAGAGCAGGACGTGCATCTACTGCCATTTTGGATGGTGTGAATGCTGAAGCCTACGGGGCTTTGACGCCAATCAATCAATTAGCAAACATTTCTATTTTGGATGCGAGAACCATTTCTATTCAGCCTTGGGATGGTGGTTTATTACACCCTATTGAGCGTGGAATTTTGATGGCGAACATTGGTTTAACGCCACAGAACGATGGGAAAGTCATCCGTCTGAACATCCCAGCATTAACGGAAGAGCGCAGAAAGGATTTGGTTAAGCAGGCAAAAGTGGAAGCCGAAAACTGCCGCGTATCGTTGCGAAGTTTTAGAAGAGATGGTAACGAAAAAATTAAAAAATACATCAAGGATGGTTTGCCTGAGGATTCCGGAAAGCAAGCAGAGACGGACATTCAAAACATTTTGAATGATTTCTCAGGAAGTGTAGATAAGCATTTAGAGATGAAAGAAAAAGAAATTATGACGGTGTAACCATAGTTACATTGTTTACGAAAAAACAGAGCCGTGTGATATTCATGCGGCTTTGCTGTTTTTAGAAATAGCCCTACCTTGAAGTATGGACAGTACTCGTTCGCTATGGAATGACGCCCCGGCTGTGCGCCTTTTATTGCCCCTAATCACTGGTATTATGGGGGCTGTTTCCCTTTTGCACTTTGTGTTTCAGCCACTTGTCTTCTATCCGCATTATCGTTTTATTGTTGCTTATTTGTTGTTAATTCTATCGCTGTTGTGTGCCTTGCTATTGCTGCTGAATCGATTAAAAAGTGTGGTTACCGGTTATCATCTCCGCTTTATTGCCGGAATAATCGTGCAATTACAAATGTTTATTATCGGTTGGTTGCTCGTTTTTGTCCATACAAGCGTATTTGATCCTTCACATTTGATTCATTTTCGTTCTGAAGAATGCGTGTATATCGTACGAATTGCTGAACCTCCTGTGCGCAAAGAAAAGACCACCATGGCAGTAGCAGAGTTGATAACAAAGTATGGAGCACAACAACAAACGGTTTCAGGATTGGTGATGCTACAAATGCGAACCGATTCGAACAGTGCGAAAGTAAAGTACGGTTCAGAACTCTTGTTTCATGCACTTCCTGAGTTATTAGGCGGGCCAAAAAATCCGTATCAGTTTGATTATGCACAATATCAACGCTTTCACAATATTTATTTTCGTGTTTTTCTGAAAGAGAATGCTTGGCGAATATTAGCTCAAAATAAAGGGAATAGACTATTAGCTGGCATTTACAACCTACGTGATTTCTTTCTTTCGCTCATCGAACAACATGTGAAAACCAAAGATGAGTTAGCCGTAGCCAGTGCTATTATGCTAGGTTATCGCGATTACATGAATGCCGATATTGTGCAAGCTTACGCCAGTAGTGGTGCTTTGCATGTGCTGAGTGTAAGTGGTTTGCATGTTGGCGTTTTGTTCTTGGCGCTTCAATTTATTTTCAGCTGGATGGATAAATATCGAAAACTGAAATGGGTAAAAGTGATGCTTGTTTTATCGGTTATGTTTTTCTACGCAGTACTTACTGGCCTTAGTCCATCGGTATTGCGGGCTGTGGTGATGTTTACTTTTTTTGTCATTGCCAAAGCTTTGAATCGAGATAACAATATGTACAATGTGTTGGGTGTTTCTTGTTTGTTGCTTTTGTTTTGGAATCCGTATTTGATTACCGAAGTTGGTTTCAAACTCTCTTATTTAGCGGTGTTGGGTATTGTAGTGCTATACCCGATTTTGCAGCCGATATTGACGTTCAAGAATAAACTAATGAAAGGCGCATGGTCTATTACTTGTCTTTCTATAGCTGCACAAATAGCCACGTTCCCCATTAGCTTGTATTATTTTCATCAGTTCCCGAATCTGTTTTTGATTTCCAATTTAATCATCATTCCGGCCAGCGACTTTGTGCTGTATTTGGGTATGTTGATTTGCGTAACGTTCAAAATTCCTTTTGTGTTCGACATCGTTGGGTGGCTTTTCAATTTCTTGTTGGTGTGGATCAACAAGTTCGTTTACTTCATCGATAGTTTGCCTTTTGCATTGATAGAAGAAATTCAAGTAACACAAACGGAGATGTATTTGATCTATGCACTTATTGCTTTGGCCCTCCTCTATTACTTCTCACCGAAAGGGAAATATGGTGTATGGCTCTTGGCGGTGTTTATGATATACAGTTTCGTTCGGGTATTTCGGCTTTTGCAGAATGAAAACCAAACACAAATCGTTTGCTACTCGGTGCCTAAACATAGAGCGTTATCTTTCATTCAAAACACAACAGCATATACTGCGATAGATAGTTCTTTGCAAATGAATGAAAGCAGTATGTTGTTTCATATCAAGCATCACTGGTGGGCTTTGGGTATAAAGCACAGCATGTCTATAAGGCATAGCGATATTCGGCAAATAGAATTACCCATCGGACAATTATATGTTTTTCATGGAAAGCGGATTATGCTTATTGATAAGCCGGTGAAGCTCCAAGAGGCTGTTGCTTTTAAGCTGAAATTAGATGCCATTATTCTTTCCGGAAATCAACGACAGCGTATGGCAGTGCTTCATCATCTGTTTGAATCGAAACAATATATTTTCGACACATCCAATAAAAATTGGCGCGTAAAAAAATGGAAAGCCGAATGCGAGGCAATGTGCTTACCTTACTACGATGTGGCGCAATACGCATATGTCGAAAACCTTAAATTATAACAGTTGTGGAAAATTTGATTTCACAATCGCAGAAATTGGATACAACTTTACCAAGTTCAATACTCCACCATGCTGTTATCGCTTTTCGAAAATATAATGCCTAAGTCACAGAAAGTTGTGGAAGAGAAGGAGCGTGTAGAGGCATTCGAAATTAATGTTGGCGATTTGGCTGTACCGGTTAAGATTTTGTTTGAAGATCGCTTCAATAATCGGGTAACTGTAAATTCGAATGGAATTACCATAAAAATCAGCGCAAAACAACCCAAAGAAGAACAGCGCAAAAACATCGATTACTTTTTAAAGTGGGCAAAGGAAAAGTTAGGCAGTAAACCTGAGTTGCTTGATTTTCTCCCGCAACGTAAGTACATGAATGGCGAAGTGATTCGCATTGGTGGCTACGATTTTTTTATCAGCATTTTCTTCCAAGATCAGAAAAAGAGCACGGCAAAAATTTTCAATAATCAGATTGTGATTTCATTAGCCAAAGGTTTATCGGCTGAGGCACAGGCTAACACCAACAGCTATTTGGTGTGTAAATGCTTGACCAAGTTTTTTCAGCCCATTATTACTGAACGTATTCATGAGTTGAATAGTCGCTATTTTGGGAAACACATCAACTCCGTGAAGCTGAAATACAATACAAGTAATTGGGGCAGTTGCTCTACGCAAGGGAATATCAATATTTCACTGCGCTTACTTTTCGCCCCTCAAGATGTAATTGATTATGTGTTAATTCATGAATTGGCGCATTTGATTCACCCGAATCACTCTAACCGATTTTGGAACCTAGTGGAGAAAATCATGCCGAGCTATCGCGAAAAAGAAAAATTTCTGAACGATAACAATCACAAGTTTTATCTGTAATTACTTGAATTTGCTGTATTGAATAACGTAGCAGCCGGGATAAGCCTTCTTCACCTTGTCAATCATAGCTTCTGCCTCATTTTCTGAAGTGAATTTACCTAAAAATAAGCGATACATATTCCCTCTTGCCAGTGCAAATCGCTCCAAACTTACCGGAAGCTTATACTTTACTACTAAGTCGTTTGCCGTTTTTAATGCTATATCCGCATTCTCATATGCGGCAATTTTGATACCGTAGTCTTGGAACAAAACTGTATCAGGCGGTGAAATGGTAATAAACTGCGAGTTTTGAAATTGGATAGAATCCACCGGCTCAGCCTTGTCATCCCGAATAATTTCATACATCACATGAGCAGTGCCATTATTTACAAAGCCTAATTCTTTGGCTGCAGCTTTAGTAAGGTCGAGCACTCTTCCTTTAACATATGGACCCCGATCGGTTACTTTTACGGTTACTGATTTGTCGTTTGCAAGGTTAGTTACCTTTAGCATTGTGCCAAAAGGCAATGTTTTGTGGGCGCAGGTCATTTTTGTGTTATCGAACAATCCGCCCCCGGCCATTTTTTTTCCGTTGAAATAATTATCGTAAAAACTGGCTGTTCCACTTTCCTGTGCACACAGTCTGCCGGAAGAAAACGCTCCCAGAATCAGACAACATACTAGAATATATTGCTTCATAGGACAATGTTGTGTAAGTAAGATAAACATTCTCCTTGGATTACAAAAGCCGTGCCGAGTATAATTGGGCTTATTTTGTGCTCAAAGCTGACTTAAAAAGGGCTGCAAAACGGAAAACATCCTCGAAAGAATTGTACATCGGAACGGGTGCAACGCGTATTACATCCGGTTCGCGCCAATCGGCAATCACTCCGTTTTTTGTTAAATAATCGAATGTTTTTCTGCCGTCTTTTTTCATTTGGATCGATACTTGACAACCCCTTTCGTTTGGATTTGTTGGAGTAATAAGCTGAAAATCAGCACTGTTTATGTCGGAAAGAAGAAAATAGAGGTAGCCTGTAAGGGTTTTGCTTTTAGCGCGAAGGTTTTTCATGCCCGCTTTTTCGAATAACGAAAGAGCTGCTGCATGAGCCGACATAGAAAGAATAGGCGCATTACTGATTTGCCAACCTTGAGCACCTTCGGCAGGCTCGAAATGTTTTTGCATTTTGAACCGCGTTTTTTCATCGTTACCCCACCAGCCGGCTAGTCGTTTCAACGAAAAGTTCTTCGCGTGGTAATTGTTCACGAAAATACCGCTCACCCCTCCCGGACCCGAGTTCAGATACTTATAGCTGCACCACGTAGCGAAGTCTACATTCCATTCGTGGAGTTTCAATTCCACATTACCAATCGCATGTGCTAAATCTACCCCAAACGTAATTTTGTGTTCGCAACAAGCTTTCGCAATGGCTTTAATGTCGAAAAACTGTCCGGTATAATAATTAACGGCACTGAACAATACCAAAGCTAGTTCATCTTTGTGTTTGCGGATGGTTTCAGCAATATCTTCAGTGCGTAATGTTTCTTCACCTTTTCTTGGCTTCACTTCTATTATGCAATCTTTTGGTTTTAGTCCATGCAAACGAATTTGTTGTTCCACTGCATAATAATCGGATGGAAACTCGCTGGCTTGCATCAAAATTTTCTTCTTTTTCCCTTTCGGTTGATAGAAGGAAATCAGCAATAAATTAAGATTCACTGTAAGTTGGTTCATCGCCACTACTTCGCCTTTTTTCGCACCTATCAGGTTCATTAATGGCTTTTCGAATTGACGATGATAACTCAACCATGGATTTTTTGCATGAAAATGACCTTCTACCCCAAAGGTGCGCCAGTCTTTCAACTCTTGTCCGATATACGATTGGGTCACTTTTGGTTGAAGTCCTAATGAGTTTCCGCAAAGGTAAATGCTGTCTTTCTTACCGTGTTTCGGAATAAAATATTCGTTGCGGAAAGCTGCTAATGAATCGTTTTTGTCGAGTGTTTTCGCGAAAGCGAGCGTGTTTTCAAATGTCATATCATCGAATGGTTACTACTTATTTGTGCATATGCAGGAAGTGCGATTTTTCCATACCCAGCCAGTTCAGCGCATTTTCATAAAGCAATTGGTCTTTTATGGATTGACTAGGATTTAGCAATTCAACCACTTCCCCCGGAATTAATTCGCCTAACGGAAAAGGGTAATCGGTGCCCAACATAATTTTGTCGCTGCCGATTAAATCGATAATAAACTGCAACATTTTGGGGTCGTGGGTGAGTGAATCTACATAGAACTTACCTAGGTATTCACGCGGATTTACATCGTTATCGAGGGCCGTTAAATCGGGTCGCGCCTTATAGCCTTGTTCGATTCGGCCAATAGTAGCCGGGAAAGTTCCGCCACCATGTGCAAATGCCACTTTTAGTTTTGGAAAGCGTTCAAACACACCACCAAAAATCATCGCGCAAATAGAACGAGTGGTTTCAGCCGGCATACCCACCAACCAAGGCATCCAATATTGTTGAATTTGTTTGGTGCCCATCATATTCCATGGGTGAACAAATACACTCATGTCTAATGCTTGAAGGGTTTCGTAAATAGGGAAGAACTGGCGTTCGTTCAAGTTCAAATCGTTTACATTACTTCCAATCTCGACTCCGCTTAAGCCAATTTTTTTGCAACGTTCTATCTCTTTTATAGCCAATTCAGCCGATTGCATGGGAATGGTGCCTAACCCGAAAAAGCGATTTGGATACTTGGCTACAATCTCGGCAATATGATCATTTAAAAAGCGCGAAGTATCATACGCATCAGCTGCTTTCGCCCAGTAATGAAACATTACCGGAATAGTAGAAAGCACTTGCATGTGCACGTGGTGGTGGTTACATTCTTCAATTCGTTTTTCAGGATCCCAGCAATTCGACTGGATTTCACGGAAGAATTCATCATCCTTCATCATCCTTGCACAACATGGTTTGTGGTGCTCTAAGTGTATAAAGCCCTTATACCCGAATTTATCTGCCCAACGCGGCATTTTTTCTGGTATGATATGTGTATGTATGTCAATCTTAAAATGCAAAGCCTTTGGTTTTGGATTTTGATGTCAAATATATTTTTTAAAAAGAGTAAATTGGTAAATCATTATTAACTATTAAAATCAAAATCATGTTCGATCAATTATTAGATATTGTAAAGCAACAGGCGCAAAGCGCTATCGTGAATAACGATGCAGTGCCGAACCAGCATAACGATGCCGCTATAAACGAAGCCGGCAGTGCCATTCAGCAAGTCCTGTCAGGTGCCGAGGCTAACGGAAATTTACAAGATGTAATGAGTCTTTTTAGCAATGGCGGAGGCAATGTAGCTTCTAATCCGTTGGTGGGAAACATTGTGAATAGCCTTGCGGGTAATTTAGCTTCGAAGTACGGAGTTGACAGCAGCGCTGCTTCATCTATTGCCTCATCATTGATTCCGCAAGTGTTGAGCCAATTCACACAAAAAACAGCTGATCCAAACGATAGTTCTGTAGACATGAATAGCGTCATCAGTTCGTTAACGGGTGGCAAAACCGGAGGTGTAGATTTTAACTCGGTATTGAGCCAATTTTCACAAGGTGGCGGACAAGGTGTTGATATAGCAGGAATTGCCGGTCAGCTATTGTCGAACCAAGGCGGAGCAAGCGGATTGTTAGGAACGATTGCGGGCATGTTTGGTAAGAAATAAAGAAAGTGTTCAATATTAAAAGTGGCTTTGCAACTGTTGTTGTGAAGCCATTTTGTTTAATAGAAGGTATGTGTGCAGGCTTTGTTTTGACCGTAAAGGCTGTATTCGAAATTTACAGTAATGCGATTATTGTAACTGTCATACGTTCCCATTCCGTAGATAGTGCCTGAACCGGCAAGCTGTTGACTAGGGATTTCTATTGTATTGCCAGATCCGTCAGCAGCACCGCGCACATATGCGGTTACTTGATACTGTCCCAAAAAGTTAAATACTAGCTCCGAAACATTACTAGTTCCAGTACTTTGAAAACTTGTATTATAGGTTGATCCACCACCACCGTTTTGGCAGTTTTCAGAAACCGTCCATTGGTAATTGGTTGCCCCGTTTTTGGTAATAAACTTATTCGCACTTAACTGAGAACAATCTGTACCCTCATACCCATCGCGGCAGTAGCATACACCATTATTGCACACTTGATTGGTACCACATACAGTATCCTTACACGTTTTACTATCGCATCCTGCAATAAAAAGAAGTATAATCGTAGAGAGGGTAAAAGCTAAGGATTTCATATTATTTGATTCTGCAACAAAATTAGAATTTATATCGGAATAGAAACTAATTTATCTAGAAAACAAAAGTGCCATTTCAAACGAAATGGCACTTTTAAAAAAGAGAATAGGTTAACTTATTTCTTAGTAGGAGTAGCTGTACTGTCGATTGGCTTTAACTCGTCAATGATAGTAAAAATGGTACGTCTGTTTTTCGCTCTTCCTTCAGGATTGTCTTTGCCGTCTTCTTTTGTGTTAGGTGCAGCCGGCTGTGAAGTTCCGTAAGCTTTCGCTACGAATCGAGCTTTGTTCAATTTTTTCTCGTACACAAAGTAGTTAATAGCAACTGCTGCACGGTGTTGAGAAAGTTTCAAGTTGTAGTCTTCAGTTCCTTTTCCATCGGTGTGTGCACCAACTTCAATCACTGCGTTTGGATATTGCTTAAGAATATCTACTACTTTTTTCAATGTATCTCTTCCTTCCGGTAAGATTCTAGCACGATCGTATTCGTAATAAATAGTCCCGATTCTTCTTCCAAAAAGTGGATTAACTTCTACTTTTTTCTTCAACATTAAGTCGAATAATAGGGTGTCAGAAGAGGTGCGATTATCGGTATTGAACGAAAGTTGCGTTTCGTAGTAGCCGTCTTTTTTAGACGTTAATTTGTATCCTCTATTTGGCTCAAGGTCGAAGAAATATTGACCATTGATAACGTTATATTGGCCTAACTCGAAGCCGTTACGCTCGTCAAATAGCACTACGTTTCCATTGTCTGCCAATGTTCTCACACTGTCTTTTTCTTCAAACAATTTTCCGTTAACAGCCAAGAATAATCTAGACGTTTCTACGAAGAAAATATCATCGCAACATGTTTCATTTCTCAAACTCATACCTCCTGCGCGATTAGATACTATAAAGCCTTTTGTATTGGCTTCGTTTAATGTAAAATTGATATCATCTACGCTAGAGTTTACAGGAAGACCTAAGTTTTCAGGTTCCATCCACTCGCCACCGTTATCCCAAGTAGTGCGGAATACATCAAATCCCCCAATGTTAATCCATCCATTAGAACTGAAATACAATGTGTTTGTTTTTGGCTCGTAGAAAGGCGTAACCTCATCTAATTTTGAGTTGATTTGCGGACCAACAGAACGCGGTTTGCTCAAAGAACCGTCTGTATTGATTTTCGAAACGAAGATGTCTAATCCTTTTCCAGGATTTCTATCCGAAACGAAATAAACGACATCATCGCCTTCTTTGTTTTTACCAACTGCAGGCTGTGTAGACGTATATAATGGGTCGTTTACGGCTCCTGCATTTACGCCTTTTTCCCAAACTCCATTTACTAATTTGCTCACGAAGATGTTGCATTTAGAATGTTGCAAATCCGTTTGTGTGCATTGGGTGTAGTACATAGTGTTTCCGTCCTTTGTAAATGCTGGGTTGCCTACATGTACATTTGGCACGTTCACATTTTCAGAAATTTCAACACCGGGAGTGAATTCGTTTCCGTTTTTCTGCGACTTGTAAATGCGAGAATAAGTAGAATACACTTCTTTTTTGTTTACTTCTTTCGTTTGGTTCGATTTCAATGAAGTAAAATATAAAGCATCGTCTTTCATCATTGGCGAAAAATCAGCATAAGGTTGGTTTAAGTTGCCATCTAAGTGACGAACTTTGAAAGCCGGTTTTTCTACTGAATCGCGGAAGAATATTCCTTTTCTACATCCTTCAGCTTCACGTTTTGCGCGTTTTTTTAATTCAACAGACGCATCGTCATCTTTAGCTAATTTGGTGTATTTTTTGAAGTTTTTTTCAGCTTCTTCGTACTGTCCGAGATATTTTTGTGTCATCGCATATTGGAATAAATATTCCGGTTTTTTATGCTTCACAGAATCTTTATCTACCAATGTTTTGTACCACTTGTTAGCAGCAGTATAATCTCTCAACGTAAGCTCTGTTGGCGCTAGTGTTGTTGCGAAGTATGTTTTCTTTGGCTTTTTTGCAGCACCGGCTTCCAAATAAGCTGTTGCCGTTTCCAGGCTTCCTTTTTTCAGAGACTTTTTAGCCAGTTTTCTGTTTTTTCTCCAGCTTAATTTATCAGGAGTTGTTGATGCAGATGCTGATCCTGATTTTGCAGGTGCTTCTTGCTGTGCAAATGTAGACACAACAAAGAAAATCAGCGTAGAAAGTAACAAAGTTGTTTTTTTCATTATCAATAAGATTTTTTTGAGCTCAGCGAATGTAAAAAAATATTGATATAACAAAGAAAAAAGAGGGGTTGTATCTGCAAAATGTAAGCCTTTCTAAAGAAACTAATTAGATTTAATTCAAAAAATCGGATGAAAGGCAAAGTAGTATGGATTACCGGGGCAAGCTCAGGCATTGGAGAAGCGCTTGCGTATACCTTCGCTCGAAAAGGGGCCAAATTAGTGCTTTCTGCACGAAGGGAAGCAGAGTTAATGCGCGTGAAAAATAATTGTAAAATGAACCAAGAGGATGTATTCATACTTCCCTTGGATATTGAAAAGCCGGAGACGTTTGCTACTTTGTTTCAAAGAGTAATTGCTCGATTCGGAACATTGGATATACTAGTAAATAATGCAGGTATTAGCCAGCGTTCATTGGTGAAAGACACGCCTTTAGCTGTCGACAAACGTTTGATGGATGTGAATTACATTGGCACAGTAGCCCTAACGAAAACAGTATTACCAACACTCTTAGCCAAACAGAATGGGCAAATTGTTGTTGTTACCAGTGCTGTTGGAAAATTCGGATCGCCATGGCGAAGTGGGTATTCGGCTTCCAAACATGCTTTGCACGGCTTTTTTGATGCCATGCGAGCGGAACTGTATAACGATAATATTAAAGTGCTTTTGGTGTGCCCGGGTTTTGTGCGTACAAATGTTTCTATCAATGCTTTGAATGAAAAAGGAGAAGCCCTAAAACAAATGGATGATGCTACTGCAAAAGGGTTAGCTCCTGATGATGTTGCCCGTCACATAGTAAAAGCCATTGAAAATGGGAAAGAAGAAATTGTGATTGGCGGATTGAAAGAAAAATTCGGAGTATGGATGAAGCGCCATTTTCCTTCTGTTTTTTCGGTAATGATTCGCAAAATGGCTGTACGTTAGTTTAGCCTCTGTTTTTTACAAAAACCACATAACCCCAATACGCAAAAAATGGGGCAGCAAATACATCAGCTGAATAGTGTACGCGTTGCCAAATCAGTAGTAGTCCAACTATGCAAGCTGTTCCTGTAAGCCAATATTTTAGCCACTTTTCAGGACTGCAAAAAATGAAAAAAGATAAATCAGATACATGTCCGGAAAAGAACAAGTCGTTCGTTAGTTCTGACGAACTTCCCGGAACAAAACAATCCAAAAATGGGTCTACCAAAACAATTTGACCAAGCGGAGCTGCAAGCGGGATTAAAAAAATGAGAATAGTTCTAACTATGAAAATGGCTGTAAATCCCTGAAAGGCATAGTATAATACCTTTGGGTAATAAATAAAATAGCGTAAGAAAAGTACGATGCCTGAATAGGTTAAGAGAAAGATAAAAGGAGAAAAATTATGTGGAGGCAGCATATTTTGCACCACATCATTTAATACCACTCCCGGCCTATCTTTATTCATGGCCACTAACTGAGCAAAGGCGATATAGGTTACAAAACAAAAGGCAAAATTAATGTAGAAACGTCTTGCGAAGTCTTTCTCCTCCAATACGTTAGTCCAAATTGTTTTTAAATTTTGCAGGGTGTATTGCATTACCAATATTCGCTAAACTTAGTCAGAAAGGGAAGTATCCGAAAAAATTTAAGTTTTTTTTGAGCCTATGTAGAAGTGTGTGATTAAGTAATCTCTTACTTGCTCAATTTAGCAATTTCCTCTTCCAAGATAGTTTCATCTCCTTCCACATAACCGGAATGGGTATAAACAATTTTTCCTGTTTGGTCGATGAGTACAGTGAAAGGAACGCTCTGAATATTCAAAGCGCGTTTAAAGTCTTGGTTAATATCCAAAAACACGCCAAAATCCCAACGTTGTGCATCCACATAAGGCTTAACTTTGCTTGAATTGCGAGAATCGTCAATTGATACGGCAATCATTTTTACATTGTATTTTTTCGTCCAGTCTTCATAAAGTTCGCTCACTGTGTTTAATTCTTTTTTACATGGGACACACCAAGTGGCCCAAAAGCTGATTACGGTAATCTTTCCGTCTTTGGTAAAATCAAGGGTATTCACCGTTTTGCCGTTAAGATCGGTAATGGCTACAGAAGGCAATGTTTTGCCACCTTCTACACATTTTCCGCTGAAAGGAATTGCTACAATCGCAACAAACAATATCACCAGTTTTATAGTATTCATTCTATATTTTTATAAGTTTATAACTTCAATGTGCGTGCCAAACTTTATTATTGCGTCCACTTGAAGGTGTATAGCTAAAGATTCTTCGTGAAGAACAATCATTTACACCAAAATAAATTTATGAAATTGCTTTATATACGATGAAGTTTGTAGCAAAAATATTTTCCACGATTTGTGGATTGTTGTTCCTGTTGAATGGACAAAGTCAGTCTGTTTTTTCGGGTTCTTTCCAATCGAATACCAATTTCTTTATCCGCGACCCCTCCATTGGAGCAGCAAATCTACCGCACTACGATAAGCTAAAAATTGGTAGTGATATTTGGCTAAATGCAAACTACAGCAACGAGAAAATAGGCTTGGATGCAGGGGTTAGAGTAGATGTGTTTTTGAATTCTATTTTACGAAACCCTACTGTGCCCAATACAAATGTAGGATTAGGCAATTTCTTCATACGCAAAAAAGTGAAAGACTTCACGTTTACCGGTGGCTACATTTATGGACAAATTGGTTCAGGAATTATTTATCGTGCTTATGAAGAACGTTCACTGGGTATCGATAATGCCTTAGTTGGTGGTAGAGCAGAATATACCGGAAAACATTTTCATGTATTTGCATTTAGCGGTTTGCAGAAAGATTATATGCTTTCGGTTAATACAAGTGCTGTTTACATGCCAATAATTAGTGGTGGTGCCATAGAAGGGAACTTTCTTATTAAAGATAAGGTATCGCTAGTGCCCGGAGTTGGTGTAATGAATCGTTCTATGGATCAAAAGTCGATGGACAAATTGATTACACGCATTGAAGCTTTAGACACCAACGATAGATTTATTCCGAACCATAATGTGTATGCGTTTACATTTTACAATACACTCACAGCAGGTAATTTTGTTTGGTATGTGGAAGGGGCCTATAAAACAAAAGATGCGTTTTATGGTATTGGAAACAAATTGCTGAACAAAAGTGGTAGCACTATTTTCACTTCCTTGAGTTATTCGAAAAAGGGAATTGGGGTGAACTTGCAATTTAAACGCACCGAAAATTTTCAATTACGCACTTCCCCAAATGAAAATTTATTCCGCGGTTTATTGAATTTCCAGCCGCCTTTAGCGCGTCAGAATTCTTTACGCATGCCTGCTCGGTACTTTGCTTCCGCACTTGATCAGCAAGAGTTGGCCTTTAGTGGTGAGATTAATTATTCTCCAAATAAGAAATGGAAATTTGTGTTGAGTGGTTCAGAAATCGGTGATTTTTTATTGAAAAAACCATTGACCTACGATATCACAACAAAGGCGAATGGAAGCGGAGGTATTGATACTGTTAATACTCCAATTCGCAATTTCTTTATTGAAGGTTTCGGCTCAGCTGAATATAAACCTAACCGAAATATGCAGTTGGATTTAGGGTTTCAATTTATTCGCTATAACCGACAGATCTATCGTGGCGATGGCGATATACGTGTTAATGCCTTTACGCCTTTTGTAGAGTGGCAACATAAGTTCAATAAAAAAATGTCGTACCGTATCGAAGTGCAATATCAATATGTGCCGAAAGATTTCGGACAGTGGATGTATGCTTTGGTGGAATTCAATGTGGCACCAATGTTCTCGGTTGCTGTTTCAGATATGTGGAATTTCAAGCCAAATCAGCAAAATCCGGAAGAGATTTATCGCACTCAACATCACTTTTACTCAGTTTTTGCTGCTTATACATACCATGCTACACGAATTAGTTTGAATTACGTAAAACAAGTGGGAGGAATTGTATGTACAGGCGGTGTATGTAGATATGAGCCTGCGTTTAGTGGCGTACGATTAAGTTTAACCAGTACATTTTAATGCATCATGAATAAGATTAAAACAGTTTTTTTCATAGGAATAAGTGCGCTTTTAATTTCTTCTTGTAAAGAAGTTGGCACTGTGGTTGATTTAGGGAAAAACAAGCCACTCGGGCTTTTGCTGGATACGGCCTATTCAGAGCCTGTGCAATCGGCTGAAGTGAAAAATGTATTAATTGAAGAATTTACCGGAGTACGTTGTTTGAACTGTCCACAGGGCCACGCTGAATTGCGCAGTTTGAAGCTTACTTATCCCGGCCGAGTGATTGGCTTAAGCTTACACAGCTTTATTCAAGACGAGGTTTATCCATACAGTAAAGAGGATTTAAAGTCTGCTATTGCGCAACGCATTGAACAGTATTTATTATACCCTGGGTATAAACCAAATGGGGCTATCGATCGAGTGAATTTTTCTGGCGGACAATCAGTTTGTAACGATTACTTAGATTGGGCAACGCTTTTACCGCAACGTATGGCTGCAACAACACCGGTGAATCTTTTGGTAACACCAACCTTTAATGCTACTAGCGGTGAGCTATTGATTGATGTGAAAGCGCATTACACACAAGATCAAACAGAACCGAATAAGTTGAGTTTGTTTTTGGTGGAAGACAGTATTGTTACGGCACAGCTACAACCCAATAATACTGTAGATACCAACTATATTCACAACGAGATTGTACGTGAAGCTTATAGCGATACATTAGGCGATAAACTGGAACACGATTTAAAACGCGGTACCACTGTGCAACGTGTATATAAGGTGAATGTATCCGGGAAAGGCTATGAATACAAGCATTTGAAGGTATTGGCATTCATACATCGATACGCCACAACAAAAGAGATTTTACAAGCAAAGGAAATAGAAATTGAAAATTAATTTCATAGCTTATTTTTGAATAGATAATTATAGAACGCAGATAATATGAAGATTAGTTATAACTGGCTGAAACAGTATGTTGACTTTACACTAACGCCTGACGATGTTTCGGAAATTTTGACCAATACCGGATTAGAAGTAGAAGAATTCGAGACTTGGGAATCGGTGAAAGGGGGATTAAAAGGGGTGGTGATTGGCGAAATTAAAGAGTGTGTACAACACCCTGATGCTGATAAATTGAAAGTAACCAAAGTAGATATCGGCACAGGGGAATTGTTGCAAATAGTATGCGGTGCACCGAATTGTCGTGTAGGTTTGAAATCTCCAATAGCCACTATTGGCGCCAATTTGTATCCGGTGAATTCGGATGATGTGTTTGCGATTAAGAAATCGAAAATAAGAGGTGTTGAATCGTTTGGAATGATTTGCGCAGAAGATGAATTAGGCTTGGGAGAAAGTCATTCCGGAATTATGGAATTGCCTTTAGACACTCCGTTAGGATTATCGGCTGCCGAGTATTTCAACGTAGAAAGTGATATTGTTTACACGATTGGATTAACACCAAATCGTTCGGATGGGTTTTCGCATATTGGTGTGGCAAGAGACTTACGCGCGGCTTTACGTGGCGTGTACAATGTGGGTTTGGATTTGAAATTGCCTGCACCTGCAGTTACGCAAAAATTCAAATCGCCAATTGCAGTTAAAATTGAGAATGCCAAGGCTTGTAAACGTTACAGTGCCTTGTATATCAAAAATATAAAAGTACAAGAATCGCCACTTTGGTTGCAAAATCGATTGAAAGCTATTGGCGTAAAGCCAATCAACAATATTGTAGATGTAACCAATTTTGTATTGCATGAAATGGGACAACCACTGCATGCCTTTGATGCTGCAAAAATTGCAGGTGAGCAAGTGATTGTTCGCAATTGCAATGCAGGTACTGCCTTTGTAACGCTAGATGGTGTAGAGCGCAAGTTAGATGCAGAAGATTTAATGATTTGCGACACACAACGCGCATTATGTATTGCGGGAGTGTATGGCGGATTAGATAGTGGAGTGTCGGACACAACTACTGATGTGTTTTTAGAGTCGGCATTTTTCGATCCAATTAGTGTGCGCAAAACAGCTACACGTCATGCTTTACGTACAGATGCTTCACAGCATTTTGAGAAAACAACTGATGTTAATGCTACTACTGTTGCAGCACTTCGAGCGGCTGCTTTAATTGTGGAATTGGCCGGTGGTGAAGTTTCAGAAATGGTGGATGTATATCCGGATGCAGTAGCGAATGCCATTGTTGAAACATCGTTTGCGCGCATTAACGAGTTAGCAGGAACGAATTTGCCACAAGAGAAAGTGGAAGCGATTTTAAACGATTTAGGTTTTGTGATTCAACCGATGTCGGGTGGAGTGGTACATTTAACGGTACCTACCTACCGAGTGGAAGTAACGCGCGAAGCCGATGTAGTGGAAGAGATTCTGCGTATTTACGGTTACAACACAGTACCTATGCCGAAACGTTTGCATGCTTCGCTTTCGTTTTCACCGGCTATCGATTATTTGAAAATGGAAAATAAGGCTGCCGATTATTTAGTTGGTGCCGGATATTTTGAAGCTTCAACAAATTCGATTACACAATCGAAGTTTGAGCAGGATAAGGCATTGCAAGAGCAAACGGTTCGTTTGTTGAATTCCCAAACTACAGAATTGGATGCTTTGCGTACTTCAATGGTATATGGTTTATTGGAAGTTGTGAGCAGAAATATCAACTACAAAAATCAGGATATTCAATTTTTTGAATTTGGTAATACCTACCATAAAACGGTAGAAGGCTATTCTCAACAACGCCATTTAACATTATTGCTTTCCGGTAAAACGCGTGAGCAAAACTGGATTTCGAAAGCAGAGAAATTTACCTTCTTCCATTTGAAAACGGATGTGTTGAATTTGTTGAATCGTTTTATGGGCGGTTATGTTACGGCATCATTTGAAAACGAATCGGTGTTCGAATTTGGTTTGAAAATTATGGTAGAAGGCCAGTTAGCAGGAACCATTGGCAAATTAAAATCGAAAATTTGTCAGCAGCAAGATGTGAAGCAAGAGGTGTTTTTTGCGGATATTAATTGGTCGGTGGTATTGGAGCGGAGTGCTTTTCAGCAAGTACGGTTTTCGGAATTATCGAAATACCCAGCTGTGCAGCGCGATTTATCGATGATTGTAGAAGACGCATTAGCTTTTGAAAAAATTGAGCAATTATCGTTTGCAGAAAACAAGAAATTGTTGCGTTCCGTGTCGTTGTTTGATGTGTACAAAGGCGAAAAAATTGAAGCCGGCAAAAAATCATATGCTGTTAGTTTTACATTCTTAGACGAAAGCAAAACCCTTACAGATAAAGACATTGACAAGGTGATGAATCG
>ENA-UOYA01002227-UOYA01002227.1-activated-sludge-metagenome-genome-assembly--contig:-NODE-2227-length-19071-cov-10.845709_pt1 | contig 19071 bp, 17 predicted proteins | sample MGYA00238163_ERZ764804 | MGnify/ENA primary metagenome ERZ764804 (study PRJEB28919, sample SAMN05720223) | activated sludge metagenome | isolation source: Anaerobic digester | place: Hong Kong... | reverse complement strand
GCAATACCCCTCTGCCTTCTTTTTCAATCATTGCCGCTGCTTCTGCCAGCTGCTCACCGCAGTCGCACCTTATGGAACCAAAGGCATCACCCGTCAGGCACTCCGAATGAACCCTTACCTTCACAGGCTCCTCAGTAGCCACATCTCCCTTGACAAGAGCTACATGATGCTCACCGCTTATTTTGCTCTCATAAGCCATTACCCTGAATTCCCCATATTTAGTAGGCAGTAAAGCATCTGCAGCTTTGTATACCAGTTTCTCCTCACGGCTTCTGTATTTTATAAGGTCGGCTATAGTAATTATCTTAAGCTTATGTTTTTTAGAATACTCAAAAAGGTCAAGAAGCCTTGCCATTGTTCCGTCATCCTTCATTATCTCACATATAACCCCCGCCGGATAAAGACCTGCCATTCTGGCAAGGTCCACGGCAGCCTCAGTATGCCCGGCTCTTTTAAGTACACCTCCCTTTCTCGCCTTTAAGGGAAATATGTGCCCGGGTCTGGTCAAATCCTCCGGTTTTGTATCAGGATTCACTAATGCCCTTACCGTATCAGCCCTCTCATATGCTGATATTCCGGTAGCAGCACTTCTGATATCAACTGAAACTGTAAATGCTGTTTCTTTTAAGTCGGTGCTGTTTCCTGTCATTTGTTCTATTTTCAGCTCCTTAAGCCTTTCTTCGGTCATAGGAACACAAATAAGCCCCCTTCCATGCATAGCCATGAAGTTTATTGCTCCCGGAGTTACCTTTTCAGCTGCCATGAGAAGGTCTCCTTCATTTTCCCTGTCCTCATCATCCACTACAATTATCATATTGCCCTTTTTTAATTCATCCAAAGCTTCTTCTATTCTGCAGAACATGTCCATTCCTCCTAAAAACCGTTTTCCAGCAGGTACTCCAACGAAATACCGCCCTTATTTTCCTTTCCCGTACAATTCATTAACTTCTCTATATATTTGCCTATTATGTCGCATTCAATATTCACACAGTATCCGGCCTTTCTGCCCGGCAGCGTGGTGTAATCCCGGGTATGCGGTATCAATGCTATTTTGAACACCTTCGCGTCTGCATATTGTACCGTAAGGCTTATGCCGTCCACAGCAACGGAACCTTTGTGTATCACATATTTCATTATTTCGTTCCTTGCTGAAATGGTAAACCATATTGCATTATCCTCTCTTTTTATTTCCTGTATTGTTCCTGTTCCGTCAATATGGCCCGACACTATGTGTCCCCCGAACCTTCCGGAGGGAGAAAGTGCCCTTTCAAGGTTGACTGAATCCCCGGGCTTCAGATATATTAAATTCGTTGCTCTCACTGTTTCCGGCATGACATCAGCCTCGAAGCTGTTTCCCGACATGGCTGTGACAGTCAGGCAAACGCCGTTCACACTAATACTGTCGCCCTTCATAGTTCCCTCAAGAATATTTTTGCATTCGACAATAAGGCTTACAGATTTTCCCCCCTTTCTTATGTTCCGTATTTTTCCTATTTCCTCGACAATTCCAGTAAACAAATCAATTCACCTCTCCCAAGGTACATTTATATATCCTTCAATAAGGACATCCTGGCCAAAAACACTGATACTCCTGTGTTTGAGCCTATAACCATTTTCAATAAGGCTGACCCCTTCCCCCATCACCGGTGTCGGTGCAGTTTTCCCCCCTATTACTACCGGTGCAATGAAAAAAGCCACCTTGTCTATTAAACCTTTCTCCAGGAATGCGGCTGCCACTGTACCGCCCCCCTCAATCATAAGGCTGTCGATACCTCTTCCCGCAAGTTCCTTTAAAAGCTGTCTTATATCCACCCTTCCATTTCTTTTATCAGTGGTTATTATTTCCGCACCCTTGCTCTTCAATTGCCTGCGCTTATCTTCTGTCATATCCTCTGTGGCTGCTATTATCGTCCTCCTGCTTTCATCTATATTCAGTACATTTGCATCAATCGGTATTCTTCCTCCTGAATCCATTATTATCCTTACAGGATTTCTTGTTTGAACTCCCTCAATCCTTGAGGTCAGTTCAGGATCATCCCTTATGACTGTATTGACACCTACCAGTATGGATGAATACCTGTTCCTCAAGCTGTGGACATATGCCCTTGAAAGCTCACCGCTTATCCATTTGGAGTCTCCTGTCCTTGAGGCGGTCTTCCCGTCAAGGGTCATTGCTGTCTTAAGAAGCACAAAGGGTGCCTTTGCAGTTATATACTTTATGAAAATATCATTCATTTTCAAGGCTTCAATATTCAGAACTCCTACATCGACCTGAATTCCGCTTTCCCTGAGAAACTTTATGCCCCTTCCCGCCACTAAAGGATTGGGGTCTTCCATTGCCGTAACCACACGTTTAAACTTCCTTTTCACAAGTTCCTCGGCGCAGGGGGGTGTCTTTCCGAAGTGGGAGCAAGGTTCCAGATTCACATATATTGTAGCTCCTTCAACAGATTCTCTTGAATTCATAATGGCATTTATCTCTGCATGGGGCTCTCCCGCCCTTTCATGCCATCCTTCTCCAATAATTCTTCCGTTTTTTACAATAACAGCACCCACAAGCGGATTCGGGCTGGTTTTTCCATTGCCTCTGACAGCCAATTCAAGAGCCCTCTTCATATAGGTGGCATCTTCCACTGCAATCACTCCTCTTTTTTTACTAATGGTTATTATTCCATATTTGGAACGAAAAAAACTAAGCCCTGAAGCAAAATAACTTCAGGGCTCAAAAATATGCGCAAATAGATAACAACCTGCACCTTCTTCCATCCAGACTTTACTGTCGGCCTCGGAATCTCACCGAATCTGCTGATGATGCACTAAGCACCACCGGCTCGCGGGCTTTACCGCCGGTAGGGAATTTCACCCATCCCTGAAGATTACATATTATTCAATTCATTAATAATTATAACAGCAGTTGTTATATTTGTCAAAATTCTAATTGCTGTTCTTAATTACATTAATCTCTGCCTTAAGATTCATCATATCCTTTTCAAGGAGCTTTTCGCACAGATCCTTAAAAATCCCGTCTATATCTGCAAAGGACCTTTCTGTCTCAGCCATCAGCCTTCCGATTTCTTCCGAAGACTCCTCAAAGCTTGACAGTTTCAGATACTTTTTCACTATTTCACCAAAAGCATCAATATAGTAATAGAAAAACTTCCTGACATGAGCAAGTCCTTCAGGATTTGTCCTGACCTCCCCGATTATCTTCTCCCCTGTGCAGCATATTGCTTCAAGCCTTGCTCTTATATCTGTGTCCGGTATCTTTCCTATATCCTTTCTTATCGTAAACAGTTTTTCAAAAGCTTCCTTTATCAGCCTCTCTACCGAATCATTCTCTTCAGCTTCTTCCTCATCCTCACAAGGTCCCTGTGCCGCGGCCTTTTTACTGAAGCTTCCGTATGCAGAGGCTGCAATTCCAACAAGTATCATAATCCCAAAGCCTGCCGCCCCTATTATTCCCGCAAAATATAGCTTGCCCATTGCCAGAGCTACTGTAACGGGAATGATTGTGAGTATGAACAATACTACGTAATAATCTTTGTTCTGAGCCTCCTCAGGAGCATCACTGCGTTCAGCTTCCGGGGCACCGGTCAGCGTCTTGCTGGTTTCCGGTTTTTTGAATTCTCTTACATTGTTGGGTGCTGCATTCTTCTCCTGCACAGGCTTTTCATACATGTTTGTAGCTTTCTTAGAATTTCCAGAGCCGGAAACAATAATGGAAATAAATCCGAACAAAGTCTGAAATACTACTTCAACAGTTTTAAATGCTATTTTGATTGTGAGAGCTACCAATCCAAATATAAGATTCACCAAAGAGTAAATCGCTCCACGGCTGCTGCAATCACCTTTCTCTCTCTCATTTCTTCTGCATCCCATAATAACTCGCTCCCGTCAATTGGATTCATTCACCCCGTACCTCAAATCAGGTGAATTTCTTTCTTCACAATTATATACTGCAGTTGTCCCCATTTTGTTTCAAAAAATAAAAAATAATTCGCAGTATGAATAGTATTGCGGTATACAAGGTTATTGCTCCGGGAGTATGACTACAAACTTAAAGTTACATCGCATTATTCTTATATTATCCAATATCTCCTCTGTTACTCTTTACTTCACTTTTTCCCGTATATCAGGTTTATCTCCTTCAGTTCCTGATTCCAGATTACTTCACAGCCAAGGTTTTCCGAAATGAACCGCATTGCTGTTAATCCAGAATTCTATTATCATTCCCTCCTTGGTAATGGTGGCTTTCTTTTCCGTTCCATCCCATGCGAGATCTGCTCCCAGAGCATCAGTTATACATTTGATCGGCAGCATGGTACGGCCTCCTATGAGCACCGGAGCGGCATCCATTGTAAAGCTTTGGCCGTTGACGAAGTAATCTGTTTTGCCGATATTAAGTCGTATAACCTTTTCCCCGGTTAAAGCAGGATTATTTAATATATAACCTGTTCCTCCTTTTTTTATGACTGAGGTTTCCGCTGATGGATCCGATTTGCAGTAAGGTATCAGGTTCCCGTCCGGAGCCTTTATAAGGAATACGTAAGCGATACATCTATAACAATATTTGGTTCCGGGTGTTGTGTCCGTATCGGTAAATCTATCAGGTGCAGGCTTACCGTGAACATTGATTAGCTGATCAATTTCAGCCCATGGCTCTCCATCTTTTCTCCGCTCGATAATAGCTGTGTTTTCGATGACTCTCCTGTCCAGTTCTATTGCAGTGAGCTTATTATTAGGCCATGTTAATCTTTCCATTTGACGCATCAAGCTCAATACTTGCTCCCATTACTGAATTTCATCGAGGTTTTTTGCACATTTGCAGAAATCCGCTTTCATTAAATCATTCTGTCAATAAAAATTATATTTTTATTCACGTTTTGTTCTTTTATTCCAATTGCTATTTAGTTTATTTCAATTGCTGTCTTACCGTATTTGAATAAAATTCGCAAATAGCTGCAAAATAAAATGTAGCTGGCTATCAGATAAAAGGAGTTGATGATTTGAAGCATTCAAGGGGAGTAAATACCACCAGCAGCACTGGGGCTGTAGATGAAGGCAGAAATGAGACCACCAGGATTCCATATACCGATTCAATATCGGCCCCCGCTTCAGAAGGAATTCTAAAGAAGCACAAAAAGAGCAAAAAAAAGTGATAGGGTATCACCTATCACTTTTTTTGCTGCTCAATGCAGATTATCAAAAAAGCAAAACTGCCTTTCCTGAATACTTCTCAACAAGGTGTTTGTTGTATTCATCGCCTCCGGGCATATTCCCGCTTCTGAATACAGGAGGCGTATATCCTTTTGATACTAAATACTTGCAGGTCTCCATAACCAGGTAATTAACAGTAAAACAGTTGCAGAATGTAGATGTAGGACCTACGTTCTGCTCACAGCCTTCAATGGAGAGAATAGCATCGCCGTATGGCAGATGATTATTGATAAAAATGTCAACTGATTGATATAAGTTAGCACCTGATGGATGACGCGAAGGATGATCCTTCGGAATCTTATTTGCAAATGAAGTTGAAGTTATTGCGATGGTTGTTACTCCTAGCTTTTTAGCCTCAAGAGCACAGTCAATTGTCATGCAGTTTATTCCATAAGCGTTAACAATAATGAGAACTTCATTTGGAGTTTTGCCTACACCATAGGAGTTGAGAACAGCAACAGCATAGCCGGGAACCCTCTCAACCTTCATGGATCGGAAACCCCCATGGCTGAGATTGGTTCCGGGATCTAAAATGGCGTTAATACAAGCAAAGCCGCCGGCACGGGAAAACATCTCCTCAACTGCCATATTGGAGTGCCCTCCCGGGCCGATAACATGGATGACCTGATCCCGCATAATGGAATCACCAATAACTGCAGCAGCCTTTTTAACGGCTTCTTCCTCTGAAATTATTTCATCAAGGATTGATGTTATTATGTTCTTGTATTCTTGAGCTTCCTTACTCATTTTGATGTACTCCTTTCAACGTAAATGTTTATTGAGAAAATTCATACAGCTGCATGAAAAAAGAATAGTTTAATAAAATCACATTCAGCATCTCTCTTAATTGCATGATACAGCCCCGGCGGAACTATAAAACAAACTCCGGGAGACAGCAAAAACTCATTCTCCCCTACTATTGCCTTACCTGTCCCTTCCAACACATAAAACCCCTCTTGATCTTCATGAACACCACCCTGTTTATATTCCAACTGAGTATACATAAGCAGTCCTGTCCTGCAGCCGGCTTGGCATCCGTTTTCTTCATTCAGCAGTGGTATATATTCATATTCTTCGAATTTGACGGGACTTATGTCAGCCTGATTAATAAATATCTGCATATAACCCTCCTGTTATGTGGTGATATCTTCTTTTTGCGCCTTGTTTTTAAATAATCCGATGATCCTCGGAATCATTAATATGGCAGAGGAGATAGCACAAAAAGGAAGTGCTGAATATGCCCATACAAGGGACCATTGGATGCTGGGGAAAATAAGTGCAGTCTTGGTCGCAGCAGTTTGTGAACCCGTTACAAAAAGCATCAGGAAAAATGCAAAGCTTAAAAGGGTTATAACAATATTCAGGCCTCGCTTCATTCTGGGAGGAAACCTGTTAGCCAAGATTTCCATAAACAGATGTTCCTTATGATATATTCCTACCGAAATACCAAGGCATATCATCCAAACCACACAGATTATACTGAAATCCGATACCCATAAGAATGAGTAATTGAAAAAGGACCTACCGATAATTTCCAGCATATTCACTGCAAAGATTGCTAAAAACAATAAACCTGCAATATACCCCTGTATTTCTGCAAACTTATCCAATACTTTTTTCATAATATCACCTACCAAATACTAAATTAGGAATATATGTCACTACCCAGGGAATATATGTTATAAATACCAACGATATCAGCAATGCTCCGACAAAGGGTAATGATGCTTTAGCCACACGCTCAAAGGATAGTCCCGAAAGCTTTGATTCTATAAAGAGCAACCCCCCAACAGGCGGTGTCAGCAAGCCTATCATAAGGTTGCTAATCATTACAATGCCGAAATGCGTGGGGTCTATACCCAATTGAACGGCAATAGGCAGAAGTAAAGGACCAAATATCAGCATGGCAGGAATAGCATCCATAATCATGCCCAGGAACAGGAAGAAAATATTGACCAAAAGAAGGAACATAAAACTGGATAAGTTATATTGTGCTACAAGATCAACCAACGTCTTCCCCAGTCCCTCCACTGCAATAAGATAGGAAAAAATACCTGCTACTGCAAAAAGGGCCATTATTGTGGATGAGAACAGCGCGGTCTTCTTGAAAACCTCAAACATATTTTTAAGCGTTATTGTTTTGTAAACGAAAATACCTATAAAAAGCACATATGCCGTAGCCAGTATTGCAACCTCAGTAATGGTAGTTATTCCTGTAAATACACCTACAATAATAATTATGGGTGCAATCAAAGAGAGTGAAGACTCACGGAGTACTTCCCAGAATCCCTTCCATGTCATTTTGTATTCAGTAGGCTTTAAATCCATCTTATTAACTTTAATAATCACCAGTAAATGCAGAAAAAATGCCATTATCAAGCCTGGTATCAGCGCACCTAAAAACAGGCGTCCTATGGATAAATTCGTGATAAGCGCTAAAAATACCATTGGTATGCCAGGCGGGATGATCGGACCCAGTACTGCAGCTGCAGCATTGAGTGCAGCTGAGAAGTCCTCAGGATAGCCCTGTTTCTTCATTTCAGGCAGCAACACGGGGGATATCGCGGCGGCATCGGCAGGGCCCGAGCCCGAAACCAGGGAAAATATCACATTAACAACAACACAGGCATGGGCAAGACCGCCTTTAAATTTTCCGATAAAAAACAAAGAAAATTTTAATGTCCGGTCGGTCATACCAGATATATTCATTAATTCCCCTACCAGTATAAAAAATGGAATCGCCAGCAGAGAAATGCTGGACAAGCCGTTAACCATGCTGTTGGATATCATGGTTATCGGGCCATTGCCGGTAGCAATCAGGTATGCACTTCCTGCAACAGCCATGGAAATAAAAATATCCATACCCAGAAACATTAATAAAAACATAACTATAAATACAATCAGTATCGCCATAATATATACAACCCTTCCTTAATCTGTTCGGCTTTTTCGGACAGAGGTATGCAGCAGAGACAGTTAAGTAACAGGGTTACCCCTAATATTCTTAGAGGTATACCCTTTTGTTACTTAATACATTCAAATTTACTTTTTGTAGTTTGCTTTAAATTCCAATACTTTGTCAATAGTACCCGTAGGCCAGAGTTCGCCTGCTTCATCGAACTGCTTGTAAATATCAGCACCCAGCTTATCCTGAATGGATTTAACGTCAACCTCGACATAGGTCATTTTTTCGTTCAGGAACTTCATGGTCTCATCCATAGAAGCTGCGACTTTTTCAGCCTCTAATTCCACAGCCTTAATAGCAGCTTCCTGAACTACAGCCTGCTGTGCAGGAGACATCTGCTTCCACAGATTTTCACTGATAAATATTGCGGGAACGTCCCTGATATAGTCGGTCTTCATAAAGTATTTCTGTACTTCAAAGAGGCTGTTATTCTTGACAGTAATGAAATTGTTTTCCTGTGCATCGACTGTTCCCTGCCTGAGAGCAAGGTAAAGGTCTGCAAATGGTACCACAACAGGGGTAGCACCCAGCTTTTTCATTGTCTGTTGAACAAGAGGAGCTTCAGCTGTCCTGACTTTCAAACCTTTGAAATCATCTGCCGTTTTTACGGGGCGGTTGGATGTCAATTGTCTTGGCGGAAGCTCTCCTTTAGCAGCGAGTACACGCACTCCTGTTGCTGCAGCAGCCTCTTCAAACCACTGTTTAGCAACCTCTGAGTCTAAAAATGCCTGCAGTTCCTCGTGACTGCCCCAAATGAAGGGAGCGGTAACAGCATTGAATTTCTTGGCACCTTCCAGCCAGCTGTAGCAGGATAAAGTGTTATAGAACATATCTGTTATTCCGGTTGGCATACCGCTCAGCATATCGTTAACAGATCCCAGTACGCTGTTGTTGAAAGTCTTAACGGTGATATTGGCGGAAGTATTGCCGTTTACTAACTCTGCAAAGTATTCCATGGCTAAACTTGCAGGATCTTCCGGAGTCTTTATTCCGGCAAGCTTGATTGAAATCTCTTTCTCAGCGGGCGCGGCCGGAGCAGCCGGTTCAGGTTCCTTAGCCGGTTCCGGTTGATTTGTTTTGCCGGGAGCACATGCACTGAACAGCATAGTTGTCAAAAGCACAAAGATGACTAGAATTGAAATCTTACTTTTCATTATTATCCCCCTTATCTTTTTTGTATTAATTTACCTTAATGTAAATTAATTTATTTCAACAAGAATTTTATTCTTGTTGCTTACAAAGGCTATTGATTATTTTTGAATACTACCTTTCCCATAACTACGGTCATTTTAACATTTATGTCATCATCAAAAATAAGAATATCCGCATCCTTACCTTTAATCAAACTGCCCTTTCTATTATCCACACCGATAATCTCAGCAGGAGTTATTGTCATCATTCTTACTGCATCCAATAGCGGTATGCCAGCCTGTTTGACAACGGTTCGCACAAGTCTGTCGGTAGTTGCAACACTTCCTGCAAAAGCCGATCTGTCCAAAAGCTTGGCAACACCGTCTTCAATGATTACCTTCTGACCATTTTGCAGGCTTCCTGCTATGCTTTCGCCCTCAGGCATTCCCGCACCTCTTAGGGAATCGGTTATTAATGCAATTTTTGACGGGCCCTTTATTTTATATATAAGCTCCAGAAGAGCCGGAGGCAGATGACATCCGTCAGCTATTACTTCAACAGTCAGGTTATCAATGAGAAAGGCGCTTTCGACTACTCCCAGATATCTGTACGCATTTCTTCGATGTACTATTGACATCCCTGAATACAGATGTGTCACATGAGTATATCCATTCTCAAATGCTTCCTGCACTTGTTCATATTCAGCATCGGAGTGTCCTATAGAAGGAAGAATTCCCTTGTCTCTCAGAACTCTCCCCAGCTCAATTGCCCCATCCAGTTCAGGTGCTATACTCCATCTCACTATGTCATCAGATAGGCTTAATATTTTTTCATATTCATCCTTATCCGGATTTCTTATGTATCTGGGATCCTGCGCTCCCCTCTGCGACATTGCAAAATAGGGGCCTTCAAGATGCAGGCCCAGGAATTGGGCTCCATTAGTATTCCTGGCTTTTGCTTCCCGAAAAATTTCAAAGGTTCGCATCAGCTCCTCATTGGTGCTTGTAAGTGTAGTCGGAAGTATTGAAGTAGTGCCGTGCATTCCATGCATTTCTGCAGCACCCAAAAAAGCCTCGCAGGTTCCGTCCATGAAATCATGTCCGCCGCCTCCATGGGTGTGTATGTCTATAAAGCCCGGTGAAACATAGTTACCTTTTGCATCAATTGTTATACTGTCTCCCAGTTCAATATCTCCTTGACCTGCATAAATTATCCTGCCGTTTTCGAATGCTACCGTTCCGTTTTCAATTATCCTGTATGGGGTTAGGATTCTTCCGTTAATTATTTTTGTTCTGTTCATTTAACCACCCTCCACCATGGTAAATATTTGAACTAACCTAAATAGCAGCTGCACTGTCCTTTTCAATATATAGTATTGCATTGTCATGAGTCTTAAGAATTGAAGCCGGGCATGACTCATCAACGCTTCCCTTTACAGTTTTTGCAACTGCTTCAGCCTTAGCCTTGTCGGGTACCACACAAAATATGTATTTTGCTGAAATGAGTGCGGGTATGGTAAGTGTCAATGCATGGGTAGGTACATCGTTTAATTTATCAAAACAACCATCATTTACTTGCTGTACCCGGGATTTTTCATCAAGCTCTACCAGTTTTACCAATTTTGTATCATTGAAAGCTGCTACATGAGGATCATTAAATGCTATATGCCCGTTTTCGCCTATTCCCATACAGACAATATCAACAGGATATTGTTTCAGCAAATCAGCATACCTATCGCATTCTTCCTCAGTATTATCTGCATTTCCGTTAATATAGTAAACAGACTTGAATCCAACTTTATTGAAAATCCTGTCCTTCAGAAAATTGCCAAACCCCTGAGGTGCATTTTTATCAAGCCCGATATATTCATCCATATGAAAGGCATTCACCCTGTTCCATTCTATACATTCAGTTTTAACTACGGCCTCAAGAAATTCATTTTGTGATGGGGCCGCTGCAAAAACTATATTAACCTCATCCTTGACTTCTAATAACTTCTTTAATACAGTTGTCATTTCATCCGCAGCTGCATTTCCCATATCCCTTCTTGTTTGATATATCTTTACCCTAAGCTTTCCTGTCTGAATTTCATTAACGCTGTGCATTAGTCGTCATCCTTTCAATATATGAATTTTATATAGTAATCGATTTCTATGAATACAAAAAATATATTATTTTTTTAGATCTTTAACTGAATTTCTTTCGATAAGTGCCGGTTCCAGCTTAATAGAGACATATTCATTTTCATCGCTTTCAAAGCTTTCGATAAGAATTCTGCATGCAAGCCTGCCTGTTTCAAATGAGGGCTGATTAATTGTAGTAAGGGCAGGATTAACCATAGCAGAAAACTCGATATTATCAAATCCTATCACCGAGATATCCTCCGGTACTCTTACTCCATTGCTTATAAGTCCATGCATTATGCCCATTGCAGTAATATCATTCACCGCAAAAATTGCTGTGGGCAGTTTTTTTGATGCGATACATTTTCCGGCAATTTCCATTCCGCTTCCAAATTCAAAAGTACCATTCTCAACTTCTTTTTCGGTCTCAACTATGTAAATGTAATCGTTGGAAAAGTCTATATTGTTTTTCATCAGCCCCAGCTTATATCCACTGAACAGTTCCCTGCGGCTCCTTCTTGTAAGGGGAGAAGTAGCAAAGGCAATCTTTTCATGCCCCTTACTTACAAGATAATCAACAGCCATAATTGCACCGGCAGTAAAATCAAAACTTACCTTGTTGCATTGAAAATCCTCAATATTCTGGTCAAACCCCACAATTTTCAATCCATTTTCACATAATTGCTTCAGAAAACCATGCTCTTCTCTGATGGTAGATAATATAATACCCTTGACTTGCTTTTGATACATTGATTCTATATACTTTTTTTCGTTGGAAACATCTCTGAATGAATTACATAATAAGATATTAAAGCCGTGCTTTCTTGCTTCTGTTTCAATTCCCAGAACCAACTGCGGGTAAAACGGATTTGATATGTTTGGGATAATAACTCCAATATCCCTGCTATCGCTTTTCTTAAGCATTCTTCCCAATAAGTTCGGAGAATAGTTCATTTCCTGTGCCGTATCCAATACTTTTTTGCGAATTTCCTTACTTATAGGATAATTACTATTACTAAGAACCCTTGATACTGTAGCTGTTGATGTGCCAGTCTTCTTAGCAATGTCATATATTGTAACCTTTTTTGTTATTTTATCCTTCTTATTCATTACTATTCCATTCTTAATATTTTTATAGTAATCGGTTTCTATAATTTAATTATACAGAAAATTTTTGAGATTTCAAGAACTTTTTATAGCAATATCTCAACGAGGCGGAGAATATCCCCGCCGAGGAAATTATGCTTTTTATTCAATATTAAGCATATTTATTTTCCTTTTTTATTGATATAATTAGTGTATTAATACTAATCAAAGAAATATAAAAATAAGAAAGCAAGCATAGGAGGATTATAAATGAAATTACCTTTAAATGTAGATTTGAATAATAAAGTAGCAGTAGTGACCGGAGGTACAGGGGTACTCGGCAGTTTTTGGGCGGATGCCCTTGCTGAATGCGGAGCAAAGGTAGCGATTCTGGGAAGAAATCTTTCACTTGCAGAAAAGATTGCCTCAGATATTGCCTCTAATGGCAGAATTGCAATAGGTGTTGAAGGTGACGTGCTTGATAAGGAAAGTCTGAAAAAAGCTCATGAAACAGTATTGGAAAAGCTTGGCCCCTGTGACATACTTATTAACGGCGCAGGCGGAAACAATCCCAAAGGAACAACTACCAAAGAATATTTATATCCTGAAGATCTGGAGAATGAAAACAAGGATCTCGTTACTTTCTTTGATCTTGATGAGCAAGGAATAAGATCCGTGCTTGACCTTAACTTTCTTGGAACTTTTCTGCCATCGCAGGAGTTTTCAAAGGATATGATAGGCAGAAAGGGCTGCAGCATAGTTAATATTTCTTCAATGAATGCATTTACGCCCCTTACGAAGATCCCTGCATATTCAGGTGCCAAAGCTGCAGTATCAAATTTTACCCAATGGCTTGCAGTTCATTTTTCAAAGGTTGGTATACGGGTAAATGCCATAGCTCCGGGCTTTCTGCTTACAAAACAAAATGAGTCTCTTCTTAGGAATCCTGATGGAAGCCTGACGCCACGCTCCCTTAAGATTCTGAACAGCACGCCTATGGGCAGATTCGGCGAACCGGAAGAGCTGTTGGGCGCACTATTATTCCTGGTGTGCGAAGAAGCTTCAAGCTTTGTAAATGGTGTAGTGATTCCAGTTGATGGCGGTTTCTCAGCCTATTCGGGAGTTTAAGGTTTATTCAAACCTGTTCTTGTCAGCCCACAATCCCAAAGCCGGATTGCTTATGTAGAAGATTTCTTCTCCATTTTCCAATATATTGAAGCCATCCCTCAGCTTCTCAGGATTATACAGCTTGTATGCCTCCTGTAAAGGCATATACTCGAAGCCTGCGCTGCAAACCTCTTCCTTTGTAAGCTTTCCTGCAGCATATGTGACGGAGAACCTGCCGTCGGTTGAACCGTGAATAAGATGTGCAGCCACCGACAGATTACACTGAAGGTCTTCATTTTTCTTAACCAGCTCAAGCACCTTCTTTCTTCCCACATAGCCATACTTTCTTATCATCTCGTCATTCCTGTCATCTTCTCCGAACTTCCTTACTCCGGGTGCCAGTACTATAAGTTCACCGCCATCGCCAATGGCCATTCTTGTTCTGTAAATGGCCTTATTCCCCAGCCAGGTGCTCTTGAATTCCCTTTCATCAAGATACACCACTACTTTTTTTAAAGGCTTTTCTAAAAAGGTTATATTTTTTTTACTGCTAAGCCTTGCTGCCTCTTCAAAAAGCTTCCTATCCCTTCCGATAAAAAGCCCATGTATGGATACCTTCTCCGCTGCTGCTGTGGTTACCGTCATTACATACATCAAAGGAATATCCCTGATAAAGTTTTCCTCAGCATAGTCAAATACCTTTCTTACCGGAGTGTCATCCCTTCCGACTATTCTTTCCAGGCCATAGAAAGCGCCAAGCATGTGAGAATTGCTAATCATACTGCTTCCGCCGCATCCAACAAAAATATTCTTGCTGTAGTTGGCCATTCCTACTACTTCATGAGGAACAACCTGGCCTATAGAAATAATGAGGTCATAGGTCTTATCCAGCAAACGTTTATTTACTTCCACGTCAATAGGCTCTTTGACCAGACCCTCTGATATGCTGTTTACGTACTCACCGGGTACTTCGCCGATTTTTACTACATCCTTCCGCCAGTTGTGTACCACCATGCAGTCTATAGGCACGCTTTCTCCAAAGAATTCCTCCCATTCTTTACAACTCATAGGTTCGTGAGTCCCAAGAGCAGGCATTATCTCTACCTTGCAGCTGTTTTTCAGCATTTCATAATACATTGCGGTAATTTTGCCTGCTCCTGAATGCATACGTGTAAAATCAGGAGGCAGCAGCAAAACCTTTTTGAGATGTGATTTTCTATTTTCGAGAGACTGCTCTAAAGCTCTTAGAAGCTCATCATCATTTATTGCTGTTTCGTCAGCTTTTATTAACAAAATTTCATCCATAATTTCACCTCTTTACTCTTGCATTGCCTTGCCAAATGCTCCAGATTTGATCTTCATCTGCAGGCTGAGCATAATCTGTAAGTAATGTCGTTGCCAGCGCTCCGCTTGCCCAGCCGAACTGTATCCATTTTTCCGGTTCCCAACCTCTTAAAATCGCATAGAGCATGCCGCCAACAAAGCCGTCACCGCCTCCTATACGATCAAGGACAGTAATTTCACGGGGTTCCGCCACATACCAGTTATCACCTTCCAAAAGAATTGCGCCCCATAAATGGCAATTGGCGCTTATTACCTGGCGAAGTGTGGTTGCAAAAACAGAAGCATTGGGAAATGCTATCTTTACACTATTAATCATAGCCTTGAAACTTTCAGTTTTGGATACAATATCCTTTCCTCCCGCTTCAGGCCCTTCTATTCCCAAGCAGAGCTGAAAATCTTCTTCATTTCCTACAAGAATATCTGAAATACTTGCAATCTCAGTGAAAATTTCTCTGAGCGCGTTTTCCCTCCCCTTCCAGAAGGATGCACGATAATTCAGATCGAAGGAAATTCTCGTTCTATATTTCTTTGCGAATCTCGCAAGTTCAAGGCAGAATTTACTTGTTTCAGGTGAAAGTGCGGCTATCAGCCCTGATAAATGCAAAATTTGAACCCCTTCCCGCCTAAAAATCCTATCCAGGTCAAAGTCCTTAATATTGAGAGTTCTTCCTACTTCACCTGCCCGATCGTTGTGCACTCTCGGTCCGCGAGCGCCATAGCCGCTGTCCGCTATATTGAACTGGTGCCGATAGCCCCAAGGCCCTCCCTGAGGGACTTCCACCCCCTCGTAAGTCATATGCCTGCTTGCAAGATCATTTTTTATTAAATTCGCAATAGGGCTGTCTTTCACAAATGTAGTCAGTACCTTTACAGGAAGTCCGAGATACGAAGAAACGCTTGCTACATTAGTTTCAGCACTTGTAACATGCATTGTAAAAATGCTGCTGCTGTGAACAGGCTGCCCGTTTAAAGGTGTGATACGGACTCCCATGCTTGTGGGTACGACCAAAGAATATGTAAAATCCTTTCGCAATTCCATTTTAATCAAAACCTCCTCAATATATTATATTTATTTTTTATTTCGAGCCATATCCGGCAGCTAATATGGTTGCTTACACTTCATAGGTGGAGGAAGACGTAGTCCCACCTTGTCCTGTCCAGTTTGTGTGATAAAACTCTCCGCGCTTCCTGTCAATTCTTTCATAGGTATGTGCTCCGAAATAGTCCCGCTGCGCCTGCAGCAGATTTGCAGGAAGCCTTTCGCATCTGTATCCGTCATAATAGGAAAGTGCTGAAGAGAACGCAGGAACCGGAATTCCGTTAAGTGCAGCAGCAGAAACGACCCTTCTCCAGCCAGCCTGGGAATCTTCAACCTTCTCTTTAAAGAAGGGATCAAGCAATAGATTGCTCAATTCAGGATTTTTATCAAAAGCTTCTTTTATCTTTCCGAGGAATACAGACCTGATAATGCAGCCACCGCGCCACAATAACGCTATTCCGCCGTAGTTCAGCTTCCACCCGTAAGTTTTTGCCGCTGCCCCCATAAGCGTGTAGCCCTGGGCGTAAGACACTATCTTTGAGGCATAAAGAGCATTTTTTATGTCTTCGATGAATGCTTTCCTGTCACCTTCAAATTCAGGTTTAGGTCCGGTGAGGATTCTTGATGCCGCGACTCGTTCTTCCTTAATAGCCGAAAGACAGCGTGCATAAACTGCCTCTCCTATCAATGTCAAGGGTATTCCCTCGTCAAGTGAAGTAATTGACGTCCATTTGCCCGTGCCCTTCTGTCCTGCCGTATCAAGAATCTTATCAACTATCGGCTGCCCATCCGTATCTTTATAGGCCAATATATCACTTGTAATTTCTATAAGATAGCTGTTCAGTTCACCTGCATTCCATTCCTTAAAAACCTCATGCATTTCATCGGCAGTCATGCCAAGGTAGTCTTTCATCAGTTGATATGCTTCACAGATCAACTGCATATCACCGTATTCGATTCCGTTATGCACCATTTTAACGAAATGCCCTGCTCCATTATCGCCTACCCAGTCACAGCAAGGGCTGCCATCTTCAACCTTTGCAGCTATAGCCTGGAATATTGGTTTTACAAATGGCCATGCAGCAGAGGATCCGCCCGGCATTATGCTTGGGCCTTTAAGTGCGCCCTCTTCTCCCCCTGATACTCCTGTCCCTATGTAAAGCAATCCATGCTCCTCTACATATTTTGTACGTCGTATTGTATCCGGGAAATGTGAATTCCCGCCGTCAATAATAATATCTCCTTTTTCAAGATATGGTATCAGCAAGTTTATAAAATCATCTACAGGCTTGCCCGCTTTCACCATAAGCATTATTTTTCGAGGTGTTTCCAACCTATCGACAAATTCTTGAATTGAGTAGGCTCCAATTATGTTCTTACCCTTCGCCCTTCCTTCAATGAAACTTGTTACCTTATCCGTGGTTCTGTTGAAAACAGCTACACTGAACCCCTTACTTTCCATATTCATAACAAGATTTTCGCCCATAACCGCCAGGCCTATCAGGCCTATATCCGCTTTGCCCATAATTTTCTCCTCCTTGAAAATTTAAATGATGAATTACCCGTTTTACCATACAACTATATTATTATTGTATTGAATATTTTAGACAGAATCTCTGATAATAAGCTTAGGCTCCAAAACTACAGAAATATTACCCCTATTTTGATCATTAATGCTGCCTATCAGGATTTCTGCCGCCATAGCACCCAATTCATAAGTAGACTGCTCTATTGTAGTAAGTGCCGGTGCTATCATATATGAAAAGCAAATATTATCAAATCCTATAACTCCAATATCCTCAGGAACGCGATAGCCGCTGTCCTTGAGCTTTTTGATTGCTCCGATTGCAGTAATGTCATTAATACAGAATATTGCATCCGGCAGATCCCCCTGAGATATCAATTCCTGAACAAGATTGATGCCATTCTGATAATCATACATTTCAACAGTACTTTGAATTTCATTTTCCGCAATCTTGATATATTTTTCATTTAAAGCAGCATTATACCGGGCAAGTGCCTTTTTATATCCTTCAAATACCTGCTTGCGGCTGGGCCTGGTCATAGGGGAAGAAATAAAACCAATTTTTTTATATCCCTTTTGCAATAAATACTCAGCTGCCATAAAACCGCCTTTACTGTAATTAAAACCAACCTTGCTGCAGTCAAGGTCAACATGCTGTTCAAAAGCTACCACCTTAATACCGTGATCGATAAGCCTTTTTATATGATCATAACTGTCACAAATAGATACAATAATCAAGCCGATACAATCACTTTCCAATAACTGGTCTGCAATTTTCACTTCCGCAAACCTGTTGTTGTGTGAATTGAAAAATACCATATCCATTCCGCCGGCCCGTAATGAGCTTTCAAGTCCTGTTACCAATGATGCATAATAGGGATTGATTATATCGGGAAAAATTACTGCAATTTTATTATACACAGCCTTTCTTTCGCCGCTTTCGTTATACTGCCTCTTTTTATATCCCAATTCCTTAGCTATATCCAGTACCTGTTTCCTAGTATTATCCGCAAACTTATATGCGGAGCCGTTTAAAATTTTTGATACGGTAGAAACTGATACCTTTGCAGCTTTTGCGACATCATAAATAGTAGTATTTCCACTTTTTTTATTCACAGGGATCCCCTTTCATATCCATTAATTTTCATTTTGTTTCACAAATTAAAGTGCGAATATATGAAATATTTTAATAACTACCTGGTATTCTATACTTTTATAGTATATTTCATGAAATACAAAGTCAATAAATATGAATATGTTTCATTTTATTTCATTATAAAAGTACACCCCAAATGTCAGCTTAATTATCTGACATTTGGGGTGTACTTCACATCTGTCACTTTTTTTATTCATTATTTAGTTCTCTTATATACTATAGCTTTCTTTCAAATCCAAATAAAAATTAGCTTTAGCTGCCCTGTAATAAGGAACTGCATATATCATCCCCAAGCCAAAGGTTATCATGCCTAATAAAAACCATCCGAGAAAGCTGAGCCACATCTCGGCGAATCTCATCTTATGCCCTTCCATCATC
>ENA-UOYA01002226-UOYA01002226.1-activated-sludge-metagenome-genome-assembly--contig:-NODE-2226-length-19084-cov-10.960324_pt1 | contig 19084 bp, 16 predicted proteins | sample MGYA00238163_ERZ764804 | MGnify/ENA primary metagenome ERZ764804 (study PRJEB28919, sample SAMN05720223) | activated sludge metagenome | isolation source: Anaerobic digester | place: Hong Kong... | reverse complement strand
GCCTTGGAAAAGGCGCGATGACCCTGCGGCGGCAAATGTACGCGCGTTGACAAACGCCGCGCTCTGCGTTATCATAAGGTAAGCGGCAAGCCGCGCCAAACGGCCGCCGCGCTATCAAAGGGAGGTCGTTTTATGCCAGCTCCCCTCGCCGACAGGCTCCGCCCCCGCTCCTTAGACGACATAGCCGGACAGTCCCACCTCATCGGGCCGGGACGGCCGCTGCGCGTAATCATAGAGAGCGGACATATCCCTAACATGGTGTTCTACGGCCCGTCGGGTACAGGCAAAACCACCCTCGCAAACATCATCGCCGACTCATCGGGCATGCGCCTTTACAGGCTTAACTGCACCACCGCCTCCCTATCCGATATCAAGGCCGTCATAGGCGACGTGGACACGCTGCTCTCGCAAAACGGCATTCTGCTGTATCTCGACGAGATACAGTATTTCAATAAAAAGCAGCAGCAGTCCCTTTTGGAATTCATGGAAAACGGCAAGATAACCCTTATAGCCTCAACCACCGAAAACCCTTATTTTTACGTGTATAACGCCGTTTTGAGCAGAAGCACCGTCTTTGAGTTTTACCCCGTCGGGCGTGACGACGCCGAGCTGGCCGTGCGCCGCGCGCTGGCGTTCCGAAGCCGCGAGCTCTCCATCGATATAGATGCCGACGACGACGCCGTAAAGCTGTTAGCCGCGGCGTGCGGCGGAGACGTGCGCAAGGCCATCAACGCCGTGGAGCTGCTGACCCTTGAGCCCGCTTTAGACGGGACGCTTCGCATAACGGCCGAAAAGGCCGCCCAGTACGCGCAGCGCTCATCCATGCGCTATGACCGCGACGGCGACGCCCACTATGACATCCTTTCGGCCTTCCAGAAATCCATAAGAGGCTCAGACGAAAACGCCGCTTTGCATTACCTTGCCCGGCTTTCGGAGGCGGGCGACCTTCCCTCCATATGCCGCCGCCTGCTCGTCACCGCCGCGGAGGATATCGGGCTTGCATATCCCCAGGCCATGCCGGTGATAAAGGCGTGCGTGGACTGCGCGCGTGAGCTGGGCTTTCCGGAGGCGCGCATTCCGCTTGCGCAGGCGGTCATACTGCTCGCCACGGCCCCCAAATCCAACTCCGCGGCGTGCGCCATAGACGCCGCCCTATCCGACGTCAGGCAGGGCAGGGCCGGCGATATACCGGCCCATCTCAAGGACGCCCACTATAAGGGCGCGCAAGTCTTAGGACACGGCCAGACCTACCTCTACCCGCACGATTACGACAACCATTACGTCGAGCAGCAGTACCTGCCCGACGCCATCCGCGACGCCAAATATTACGAATACGGGCACAACAAGCTTGAGCAAGCCACCCGGCAGTATTGGGAAACGGTTAAAGCGGCCGGAAAGAGGAAGAAATAGCCTCGACATGACCTGGTTAATTTTTAACGCAGCGTTAAATTTCAACTTAGCCTCCTTTATTTATGCATATCCGTTATATTTGCTGGAACAATAAGGGATATGCAAGGAGGTTTTTTTATGCGTACAACCACATCCTTATGGCTCGATGGCGTTTCCCTGCCCGAATTTCAGCCCATAGACGGCGAGATCACGGCCGACGTTGCTGTGGCCGGGGGCGGGCTGGCGGGGCTTTTGTGCGCGTATTTTTTGCAGGAGAAGGGCCTTAGCGTCGCCGTTTTGGAGGCGGGACGCATAGGGCACGGCACCTCCGGCCACACCACCGCCAAGGTGACGTCCCAGCACGGGCTTATGTATTCTACGCTTATCCGCAATTACGGCGTAAAAAAGGCCAGGAGCTTTGCCGACGCGCTGCAGCAGGCCATAGACAAGATGGAGGCGCTGGCCTTAAGCCTTTCCCCAGACTGCGATTTCCGGCGCCTGCCCTCATATGTTTTCACCCACAGCGAACATTTCAGTTCGCGCCTTAAAAATGAGGCCACGGCCGCCGCCGCGCTGGGAATACCCTGCTCGCTTCAAAGGGATATCGACCTGCCGTTTGACGTCCTGTCCGCCCTGCGCTTTGACAGCCAGGCGCAGTTTCACCCCGTAAAATTCATAAAGGGCCTTGTGGACGCGCTCAAGGAAGGCGGCTGCCGTATATTTGAGAAAAGCGTCGTTACCGAGGTGTCCGACGGCAGCCCGTGCGTGCTGCACAGCGGCTCGTCGGGGCGCGTGCGCGCCAAATACGCCGTGCTGGCCACCCATTACCCGTGCTTTGACGGCGGGAGGATGTTCTTCGCCCGGCTGCGGCCCGAACGCTCCTATCTGGTCGCGGGACGGACCGAAGGGCCTCTGCCCGAAGGCATATATTACCGCGCCGAGCGTCCCGGCCGTTCCCTGCGAACGGCAAAACACGGCGACGAGACGCTGCTTATCGTCGGCGGAGAAGGACACAAGACCGGTCACGGCGACCGCCTGCGGCTCCATTTCAAACATCTTGTGGAATACGGCGAGCGGCAGTTCAAAAGCTACGAGCCGCTTTTCATGTGGTCGGCGCAGGATTATATCACGACCGACAGCCTGCCCTACGCCGGCTTTCTCGGCGAGGATTCCAAGCTTCTGGCGCTCACCGGCTTCAATAAATGGGGCATGACCAATTCCCTCGTATGCGCCGAGCTGATGCGCGACCTTATATGCCTTGAGAAAAGTCCTTTAGAGCGTCTTTTGTCGCCCAACCGCATAAAGGCGGGCGCCATTCCGAAGCTTGCGGCGGAAAACGCCGACGTCGCCTATCAGCTCGTCACCGGCAAGCTGCGGCAGCCTGTCGATCCCGACACTATCAGAAAGGGCGAGGCCGGCATCGTGAACTTGGACGGACAAAAATACGGCGCGTTTCGCGGGGAGGATGGGGAGCTTTTATACGTCGACTGCACCTGCACCCATATGGGCTGCGAGCTCCATTTCAACGACGCCGAGCAGACCTGGGACTGTCCCTGCCATGGCTCGCGCTTTACGACGGACGGCACGGTGGTCGAGGGGCCGGCCCTGCATCCGCTTAAAAGGCCGCCGGAGAAAAACCGCATAGACCCGAAGATTTACAACCCCTCTTAAGCCGTAAAACCCGCAAAATGGATGGCCGCAGCTCTTGGCTGCGGCCACTATTTTCTCTACCGTCTGAAGCTGTCGCGTCATGCGCGGCAGCTTTTTTTAAACTTCTTACAGGTTCTTTACGGCCATTACGATGAAGTTTAACAAAAACAGCACGGTGGCGCCGTAAAGGATGGGGTGAACCTCTTTTGCCTTGCCGGTGATGATTTTGACAAGGCAGTAGAAGATAAAGCCGGCCGCTATGCCGTAGGAGATGTTGTAGGCAAAGGTCATGATGATGGCTGTCAAAAATGCCGGGGCCGCTTCCACAAAGCTGTCCCACTTGATTTTGCCCATGGACTCCATCATCATGATACCGACGACTATAAGCGCGGGCGCTGTCGCCGCCGCGGGTACGACGCCGATAAAGGGAGCGATGACCAGCGTGAGCAGGAACGCGATAGCCGTGACGACGGAGGTAAGGCCTGTCCGTCCGCCCGCCTCGATGCCGGCGGCGCTCTCTACATATGTGGTCGTGTTCGATGTGCCGAACAAAGCGCCGACCGATGTCGCGATGGAATCGGCGAACAAGGCCTTGTCCATTCTGGAGGCAAAGCCCTTGCCCGACTCAAGCGCTTTTTCGTCGTCTTCGTCGAATATTCCGCTCTTTCTTCCGGTGCCGATAAATGTCCCGATGGTGTCGAAAGTATCGGAAAGACTGAACGCGAACACCGTTATAATAACGAGGAAAACTCTGGTGCCGTCGGAAAACAGGCTTCCCAATCCGGGGTTGCCGAATAGCGCGAAGGCGGTCTCCTTAACCGAACCGATGGACGTAAGGATCTGGTTGAAATCGAAGTCTTTGAAGGGCGAAAGGTCGGTAACGCCCATGGGAATACCGATGATTGTCGTGGCGATTATGCCTATCAGGATAGCGCCCCTTACCTTTAAAACGAGAAGCAGGACAGTGATAACAAGCCCGATAAGCGCCAAAATGGCGGCCGCCTGCGAGAAGTTTACGAGAGCGGGCACGATGGAACTGTCGGCGATAACGGTGCCGTCAGGTAAAACAGTGTTTTTGCCGGGGTCGGAGGTGAATTTCAAAAAGCCTGCGTTCTTAACGCCAATGTAAGCGATAAACATGCCGATACCGCCGCCGATGGCATACTGCAGGCTTTTGGGGATGGATTTTATTATGGTCTTTCTGAGCCTTGTCACCGTGATGATGATGTTGATGATGCCGCAGATGAACACAATAGCAAGCGCTTCCTGCCATTTGAAACCGAGGGCAAAGCACACAGTGAACGTGAAAAATGCGTTAAGACCCATGCCGGGAGCGAGGGCGTACGGAACATTCGCAAAAAGGCCCATGACAAGCGTTCCGACGACCGTCGCGATAACCGTTGCCACAAAGACGGCTTCCTTGGGCATGCCGGCAAGACCCAGTATCGCGGGGTTTACAAAGATAATGTAAACCATGGTGAAAAATGTGGTGAGGCCGGCAAGCGTTTCGGTCCTTGCGTTTGTGCCGTGCTCCTTGAGTTTAAAAAATCTTTCCAAGGTTTTACCCCCCAAAAAATAATTTTGATGATGTCGAAATTCTATCACAAACAATTGCCAATTTCAAGGGAAAAAACGGATAAATAAGACAAATCATGCTCAAATAATTATGCATTCTGTTAAGTTTAAGGCGGCGGAGATACCGTGTTATAAATGGCATTTTATCTTGCGGCAAGGTTTTGGAGACCAACGGTTTTTGTTAAACGGCCGAAAGAGAGCAGGAAAAGGCGGCGAACGCAAAAATTTTTCGGCGTTTAGGAGAACAAATGTTTGATTTTTTCGCGATTGCGTGGTATACTGTATCCAAACCGGCGCGAAAATCATAGCTGCGGGGGATCTGCGTTGGAAAAGCTGATGCACAAGCTAAAAATACTCGGGGAGGCCGCCCGCTACGACGCCTCCTGCGCATCGTCGGGCAGCGGCAGGCAGGGCCGTCCCGGCGGGCTCGGCAACGCCCATATGGCGGGCATATGCCACAGCTGGTCGGAGGACGGGCGGTGCGTTTCACTGCTTAAGATACTCATGTCCAACGCGTGCGTCTACGACTGCGCCTACTGTGTCAACCGCCGCAGTTCGTCGGTTCCGCGCGCCACCTTCACCCCGGAGGAAATAGCGCGCCTTACGGTGGAGTTTTACCGACGCAACTATATCGAGGGGCTTTTCTTAAGCTCCGGCGTAATCAAAAACGCGCAGTATACCATGGAGCTTCTGATACGCGCCGTCAGCCTTCTGCGAAACCAATACGGCTTTTGTGGGTATATCCATGTCAAGGTGATACCCGGCGCCGACCCCGCCCTCGTGACAAGGCTCGGTTTTCTCGCCGACCGCATCAGCGTCAATATCGAGCTGCCCACGTCGCAGAGCCTGCGGCTTTTAGCGCCCCAGAAACCGGCTGAGGCCATACTTAACCCCATGGCGCATATACGCGACTGCAAGCTCCAGAACGCCGAGGAGCGCCTTGTGTGCCGCCACGCGCCGCTGTTCGCGCCGGGCGGCCAGTCCACCCAGCTCATCGTGGGCGCCACGCCGGAGCGCGACCGGGATATACTGCGCCTGTCGTCCCGTCTTTATAAGCGCTACCACCTTAAACGGGTGTATTTTTCTGCCTATATCCCGGTGTCGGAGCACCCGCTGCTGCCCGGTCTCGGCACAAGGGCGCCGCTGCTTCGCGAGCACAGGCTGTATCAGGCCGACTGGCTCATGCGGTTTTACCAGTTCGACGTCGACGAAATCGTGGACGACGGTGCGCCCGACCTCGACACCGACGTCGACCCCAAGTGCGCGTGGGCGCTTCGCCATCCGGAGCTTTTCCCCGTTGAGATAAACAGGGCCGACTACGAGCTTTTGCTGCGCGTGCCGGGCATAGGCGTCAAAAGCGCGCGGCGCATCGTCGCCGCCCGGCGCGGGCGCTGGCTGTCCTACGACGAGCTCAGACGCCTCGGCGTGGTGCTAAAGCGCGCGCAGTATTTCATCACCGCCAAGGGAAAATTTTTCGGCGGCGTCGAGCCGGGGCACCCTATGCTGCGGCAGCTTTTATCCGAGGGCGGGCAGTATGAGCAGCTCACCCTGTTTGACGCGCCGCCCGCGCCCGCCCTCGCGGGGACCGTCCCGGGTCTCGCGCTGCCGGCGCAAAGCGTCGAGCAGTGACGCAAACGCAAAAAAGCGCGGAAGGAAGGCTATGGCCATGCTGTATCGCTACGACGGGAGCTTCGAGGGGTTTTTGTGCGCCGTTTTCTGCGCGTTTGAAAGGCGCGACCGCAGCGCCTTCATAGAGGCGGAGTCGGTGATGTCCCTGCGCTGGTGCGAGGAGATGACGGTAGCCACCGAACCCGATAAGGCTCGCCGCGTTACCGAGGGACTGCGCCGCCTGTCGCCCCGGCTTCCCGGTACCGTCTATCTGGCGTGGCTGTCGCGCATGGACGGCATCGACGACGCCCTTCTCGGCTTTATCCGGCTGGGCTTCGACCGGCGCCGCGACCCACAGCATATGCTCTACAACGGCTCCGCGGCAAAGGTGATGGACGCGGCCCGCAAGGTGGGCGGCGAGCAGCACCGGTTCCTGCAGTTTCTGCGTTTCACAAAAGCGCTGCCCGACCTGTATGTGGCAGACATAGCGCCGGCGTACGACGTGCTGGCGCTTATCGTGCCGCATTTCGCCGCGCGGTTTGCGGATATGAATTTCATTATCCGCGACAAGGGAAGGCGTAAGGCGGCGCTCTGGGACCGCACCCGGTGGCAGATGGTGGAGGGCGACAGCGAGCTTATGTCGCTGCCCCTGCCCGAGGACGGCGAGATAGAAGCCCTCTGGCGGCGGTATTTCGAGTCGGTGGCCATACCCGAACGCAAAAACCGCAGGCTGCAGCAGCGTTTCGTGCCGCTCAGGTTCCGCGAAAACATGACGGAATTCGATAAGGGCGCGCACCGGGCAGCCGGGGTCGACGGCTGAAGCTGGCATTATATATTTGCAAAAATCTGAAGCTTTTTTGAACGGTCGCTCCGGGGTATACTACTTAGCAAATACCCCAAAATCTTCAGATAAGGAGGAGGGCGGGCCGAAGGGGCCGGCCGCTGGCGCTCCTGGCCTGTGCGGAACCGCCTGGTTTTATGGAAAAGCAAAAAAGGATTGTGGCCATTCACGACATCTCCTGCGTGGGACGCTGCTCGCTTACGGTAGCTCTGCCCATACTGTCCGCCGCCGGCTTCGATACGGGCGTTTTACCCACGGCGGTGCTGTCCACCCATACCGGGGGCTTTACGGGATTTACCTACCGCGATTTGACGGAGGATATCCGCCCCATATCCGACCACTGGCATTCGCTGGGGCTTCGCTTTGACGCCATGTACAGCGGTTTTTTGGGCTCGTTTGACCAGATAGCCCTTGTGGCGGAGCTTTTTGACCGTTTCCGCGCCGACGGCACCCTTGTGCTGGTCGATCCAGTGATGGCCGACGAGGGAAAGCTTTACGGCATTTACACGCCGGAGATGGCAAAGGGCATGGCCGGGCTGTGCGCCAAGGCCGACGTGATAGTCCCCAACCTGACGGAGGCGGCGTTTCTGCTTGACGAGCCCTACCGCGAGGGTCCTTACGACAGGGCGTATATCGACGGTCTGCTGCGCCGCCTTACGTCGCTTGGCCCGTCGAAGGTCGTGCTGACGGGCGTGTATTTCGACGACAAGAAGCTCGGCGCCGCCGTGTATGACAAAGATGCCGACGAGATCCGCTACGCCTTTGCCGACCGAATACCGGGCTATTTCCACGGCACCGGCGATGTGTTCGGAAGCGCGCTGTTAGCGGGACTTCTGCACGGGTATTCGCTCGACGCGGCGGCTCAGCTTGCGGTAGATTACACCCACCGCTGCATCTTGCTTACCGTGGAGGCAAATCAGGAAAAACGTTACGGAGTCTGCTTCGAGCGTGCGCTGCCGTTTCTTATCCGCAGGTTAGGTATGCAGGATTAAAGGCGCGCTCAAAGGCGCGAAAACCCCGAAGTTAAAGCCCCGGCAAAACTTGCGTTTTGCCGGGGCTTTTTACCCGTTTTACCGGCTGCTCTGCCACTCTACAGGCCTTACAGCTCCCGGCTCTTGCCGAAAAAGAACACCGCCACGGTGCCGGGGCCGGAATGGGCCCCTATCACAGGGCCAATCTGGCTTATCAAAACATCCCTGGCGCCGGCTGTGCGTACCTTGCCGGCGAGGTATTCGGCGTCCTCGGCGCAGTCGGCATGGCTGATGAACACCGTCTGCTCCTTCAAATTCTCGGCGTATTTTACGAGCTTGTCGCGAAGGGCGTCCAGCGACTGGCGGCGGCCGCGCACCTTGTCGCGGACCTTAAGCCGCCCGCTCTCGTCCACGCTTAACACTGGCTTGATGCCTAAAAGCGAGCCCAGCACGGCCGAGGTCTTGGAAAGGCGCCCGCCGCGGTGCAGGTGGTGGAGGTCGTCCACCGTAAACCAGTGGCAAAGCCTTTTTTTGTTGGTCTCCAGCCACTTTGCAAGGGCCTCTATACCTAAGCCCTCCTCCTTCTTCTTGAGGGCGCAGTAGACCAGAAGCCCCTCGCCCATGGAGGCGCACAGGGAATCCACCACAATGAGCTTGCGCTGCGGGTATTTGGCGCGCAGCTCGTCGGCCGCCATCATGGCGCTGTCGCAGCTCCCGCTAAGGCCCGAGGAAAAGGCAATGTATAAAAGATCCTGCCCGTTTTCAAGATACGGGGTGAAAAAATCCAGATACTCGGATATGTTGACCTGCGAGGTGGTGGGCATGGCTCCCTCCCTCACCTTGTCGTAAAAGGCGCGATAGTCCATGCTCATGCCGAAATCGTCGGAATAGGTCTTGTCGCCCAAATGATATTTGAGCTCTACTACAGGCAGATTTCTTTCCTTAACAAAGGCCGCGGGGAAATCGGTGGTGGAATCGGTTATTATGAGATAATCGCTCATTTCTCATTCTCCTTTATATAATATGCCCTCGCAGCCATAGACTCTTCCTCGTAAACGCATGCCTACAGCGGCGCTAAGACCGTCAGCGCTCCCGTGCGTTTTGCCTGTGCCACCTGACGCCCGCAGGGGTATCCTCAAGCACGATGCCCATAGCGCGAAGCTCGTCGCGTATGGCGTCAGCCTCCTTGAAGTCCTTGCGCGTGCGCGCTTTTTGCCGGCGCTCTATAAGCGCTTCAACCCTTTCGTCCTGGTCGGCGCCGCCGTCTTTTTTGACATCCGCCGGCACGCCTATCACGCCGCACAGCTCGCGGAGCATGGCGAGGGCGGCACAGATGCCGGAGGCCGACGGGTCGGACGCGGCGTAAGCGTTGGCTTCGCGCACCAGATCGAAGATGACGGCCACGGCGTCGGCCGTGTTGAAATCGTCGTCAAGACGCTCGATAAAGGCTTCACGGAAAGACGGGAGCCTATCGATAAACGCCCTGTCGGTCTCCCTTTCGTCTTGCCGCGCCGAGGCCGACAAAAACTCGAGGTTTTCAAGGCAGTTGCGGATGCGGGAAAGCCCGGCGGCGGCCTGCTCCAGTATATCGGCCGAATAGTTTATGGGGCTGCGGTAATGGGCCGACAGCATGAAAAAGCGGATGGCGTCGTAGCCGAAGGCCTTGGCGGCCTCGCGCACGGTGAAGAAGTTTCCCTTTGATTTGGACATTTTCTGGTTGTCGACGTTGATATAGCCGTTGTGCAGCCAAAAGCGCGCGAAAGGCACGCCGTTGGCCGCCTCCGACTGGGCGATTTCGTTTTCGTGGTGGGGGAATATGAGGTCCTGCCCGCCGCTGTGGATGTCTATAGTCGCGCCGAGAAAGCGGTTTGCCATGACCGAGCACTCGATATGCCACCCCGGCCGCCCCATGCCCCAGGGCGAGGGCCACGCCGGCTCGCCCTCCTTGGCGCGCTTCCACAGCGCGAAATCCATCGGGTTCTCCTTGCGCTCGCCCACCTCCACCCGCGCGCCGGCCTCTATATCCTCAAGCGGCTGATGCGAGAGCTTGCCGTAGCCCTCAAAGGCGCGTGTGCGGTAATAGACGTCGCCGTCGGCCTCGTAGGCAAAGTCCTTTTCAACGAGCGCGCTCACCATCTCGATTATGCCGTCGATATTCTCGGTCACGCGGGGATGGACGTCGGCCGGCTCTATGCCAAGCCCTCTCGCGTCGATTTCGTACTCGCGTATATAGGTGTCGGCCACCTCGGCGAGGGTCATGCCCGTCTCATTGGCCCGGCTTATGAGCTTGTCGTCGATATCGGTGAAATTTTGCACAAAGCGCACATCGTAGCCGCGGTAGCGCAGATAGCGCCTTAACGCGTCAAACACGATAAAGGGGCGGGCGTTGCCGATATGAAAGAAATTGTATACGGTCGGCCCGCAGGAATACATGGTGACAACACCGGCCTTTGCCGGGACAAATTCTTCCTTTTGCCTTGTCAGGGTGTTGTAAAGCTTCATGGACTATAGGCTCCTTACCGGCCCGCCGGGGCCGTGGTTTTATGTAGATATCGCCAGCCGCCCGTCTACCGGGGCGCGGCGGAGCCGTCCTCCCCGCCCGCCAGCTTCTGGTCGTCCTCTCCGGCAAGCCTTTCCACCTGCTGCGAAAGCTTCTCCAGCCGGTATTTGAGATAACACAGCTCCTGGGCAACCGGGTCGGGTATATGCACCTGGTCGAGCTGCGAGCCGCTGTAAAGGCGTATGCCGTCGCGCTTGACCACCCTCGCGGGCACGCCTACGGCCGTGCAGTTGGGCGGCACCTCGCTAAGCACCACGGCGTTGGCCGCGACCTTGCTGTCGTCACCGACGGTGAAGGGCCCCAGTATCTTGGCTCCCGCGCCCACCATGACGTTGTTGCCGAGGGTGGGATGGCGCTTGCCCTTGTCCTTGCCGGTGCCGCCGAGGGTGACGCCCTGATACAGGGTGCAGTTGTCGCCTATCTCGGTTGTCTCGCCGATGACCACGCCCATGCCGTGGTCGATGAAAAGCCCCTTGCCTATCTTGGCGGCCGGGTGTATCTCTATACCCGTCAGCAGGCGGGTAATCTGGGACACCAAGCGCGCCAAAAACAGAAGGCGCATCTTGTAAAGCCGGTGTGCTATGCGGTGGCCTATCACGGCGTGAAGGCCGGAATAGAGCAGCAGCACTTCTAAGGAGCTGCGGGCGGCCGGGTCGCGCTCCCGTATCGCCCTTATATCGTAGCGCAGGCGTTTGAACAATGTTACCGACCTCCCGAGGCGGTGTGCGGACCGAGTAAAATTATGCCGCAAAAACGGCCCGTTGTGCTAAAAAAGCCCGCGGCAAACGCCGAAGGCGCCCAAAACGGCGGCACTTGGCGCTGGCGCCCGTCACGGCTGCCACCGTTATATATTATGCTCATTTTATAATATTATAAAAGGTTATTATTGTCAATCTATAATCGGCCGAAATCCGGCGTCTTTAATCAAAACTTAATGCGGCCCTAAGCTTAGCCCTTGCGGAGCCTCCTGTAATCGGCGACATAGGTGGCGGCCGAAATAAAGGCGATAACGGCGGATATCCATATAAGCACCTGCCCGACGATGGCGTGGCCGGCCGGAAAGAACACGAAGTAGGCGGCGATGGCGATCAACTGCGTCACCGTCTTAGCTTTGCCCCAGATGTTGGCGGGCATGACAATACCCGCGGCCGCGGCCGGAAGCCGTACCGACATGATGATGAACTCGCGCGCAAGCACTATGAGCACAGGCCACACCATCAGAAGCTGGGAATCGCTGTCGATGACCAAAAACGCGATCATTACCGAGATTACCAGAAATTTGTCGGCTATAGGGTCTATGAATTTTCCGAAGTCCGACACGATATCGTACCTGCGGGCGAGCGCGCCGTCAAAGGCGTCGGTCAGCGCGGCCAAAAGGAAAAGGCCCGCCGCCGCCCAAAAGCCGAAATCCTGCCCGAGCTTGGAATACAGCATGAGCGCCGCGATAAGAGGCGTGACCGCCATCCTGAAAAGCGACAGGCTGTTTGGCACATACTTCATCATTGACATACATCCCTTCTCTTGAGTGGCCGCGAAATGGAGGGGCGTGCCTTCATTGCGCGGCGCATACGCCGCCGAGGTCATATTCGAAAGAGCCGATTATCCTCACGGGAACATATTCGCCCGCCGCGAGGCTTTTTTTCGAGGTGAAGAACACCTTGCCGTCAACCTCCGGCGCGTCGGCGTAGCTGCGCCCGAAATACCGCTTAACGTACCGGTCGTAGCCCTCGGTGAGCACCGTCAGCGTCCTGCCCTGCAGAAGCTTTCCGCGCTGCTCGCTTATGCGGCGCTGCAGCTCCATGATTATCTCCTGCCGCCTGAGTTTGGTCTTTTCGCCGATCTGCCCGGGAAGCGAATACGCGGGCGTGCCCTCCTCGCGCGAATACGCAAAGGCTCCCAGCCGGTCGAAGCGCACCTTCTCCACAAAAAGGCAGAGCTTTTCAAAATCCGCCTTGGTCTCACCGGGAAATCCGGTGATGACGGTGGTGCGCAGGGCCACGCCTGGGAGGGCTTGGCGTATACGGGAAAAAAGCTCGATAAGAGAGGCGCTGTCTCCCCTGCGGTTCATGGCCTTCAAGATGCGCCCGCTCGCGTGCTGGACCGGTATATCGAGGTAAGGCACCATCCTTTGCTCGCACGCCATGAAGGAGAGCAGCTCGTCGCCGACGCGGTCGGGGTGGGCGTAAAGAAGGCGCACCCACCTTATGCTGTTTACGCGGCAAAGCCTTTCGAGCAGCGGCACGAGGGCGGGTTTTCCATATAGGTCCTCCCCGTAGCGCGTGGTATCCTGCGCGATGACGCAAAGCTCGGTCACGCCGGCGGCGGCGAGCCTTTTGGCCTCCTCCACAAGCTCGTCGGGCGAGCGGCTCGCAAGGGCGCCGCGTATCGCCGGTATCGCGCAGTAGCTGCAGCGGTTGTCGCAGCCCTCGGCAATTTTGAGGTAGGCCGTGTAGGGCGGGGTGGTCAGTATCCGCCCGCCCGGCCTAAAGCAGCCGAAAGGCGGGGCGAAATAGGACGGGCGCTCCCCTGAAAGCGCCTTTTCCACAGCCCTTGCGATATCCCCGTAGCTGCCGGTGCCCAGGAAAGCGTCGGCTTCCGGTATATAGTCCGCTATCTCGCGGCTGTATCGCTCGGCCATGCAGCCGCTCACGACAAGGGCCCTTATGCGGCCGCTTTTCTTAAGCTCGGCCATCTCAAAGATGCTCTCTACGGCCTCCTTGCGCGCGTCCTCTATAAAGCCGCAGGTGTTCACTATCACGCAGTCGGCCTTCGCGGGGTCGTTCACCAGCTCGTAGCCGGCCTCTTTTAATACAAAGAGCATGCCCTCCGCATCCACCTGGTTTTTCGCGCAGCCTAAGGAGATCATGCCCACCTTAACAGTATTCGCCATCATCCAACTCCATCGTTTCGTCGCCCGCGACGGCCTTTATCGCGCGGCACGCCTGTGAATATGAATACCCGTTTCGCAAAAGGGTGCCGTAAATCCGTTTAAGGCTCTCGCGTGTAAGCCCCTCGACGCTGCCGAACCTGCGCCGTACAAACGCCTCGGCCCGGGCCTCGGGGTCGACGTCGAAACGCTCCAGAGCGCTGTCGGCCGTATCGCGGTCTATGCCGCGGCGCATAAGCTCCGCCTTAACCCGGCGCGCGCCGTACAGCTTTTCGCCGAAGTAATACTCGCAAAGCTCGTCGGCAAAGCGGCTGTCGTCAAGGTACCCCAGCGACTGCATGGCCGCTGCCGCCTCCTTGGCGTGGCTTTCGGCGACGCCCTTGCCGCGCAGCTTTCGAAGGAGCTCGGCGCGGCTCGCGCTGCGGCGCGCCAGCATATCCAGCGCGAGCTGTGTAGCGCGAAGGCGCTGCTGCTCCCGGCGGGCCTTTCTCACCGTCTCCTCGGAGGGCTCCTCGTCCTCGTACAGCCCGAAGCGCGACAGTATCTCCCCCGAGCAGGCGATAATCAGACTGCCGTCGGCGCCGCGGACCTCGTAAAGCCCGCCGCGTCTTTGCTTTCGCACCGATGCTATACGCAAGCGCCCACCTCCCGTCTATATATCAGTCCTCGAAATCCTCGGCCGACACGTTGACGTCAACGGTTTTTGCCGTGTCGGCGCGCCCCTTTAAGGCCCTGCCGCCTTTGGCCGGACGTCCCTTGTTCTCCTCTACAGCCTTTTTTATCTTTTCCATCAGATCTTCCTCAAGGCCCGGCGTGTTTTTGATGTACTCGCGCGCCATGTCGCGCCCCTGCCCCATACGCACGTCACCGTAGGAATACCACGAACCGCTTTTGGTTATGACGTCGTAATCGACGCCGAGGTCGACGATTTCGCCAAGACGGGAAATGCCGACGCCGTAAAGGATGTCGAACTCCGCCGTCTTGAACGGAGGGGCCACCTTGTTTTTGACCACCTTGACCTTGGTGCGGGAGCCGTAAATCTCCGAACCGTTTTTAAGCTGCTCGCCCCTGCGCACCTCCAGGCGCACCGAGGAATAGAATTTCAAAGCGCGGCCGCCGGTAGTCGTCTCCGGGTTTCCGTAGGTTGTGCCTATTTTTTCGCGGAGCTGGTTTATGAACACCGCCACACAGTTGGAACGGCCTATCACGCCGGCGAGCTTGCGCATCGCGTGCGACATCAGGCGGGCGTGCGAACCGACTTGGCTCTCCCCCATGTGTCCGTCTATCTCCGCCTTGGGCACCAGCGCGGCCACCGAGTCCACCACTATCACATCTATGGCGTTGCTCTTGACGAGAGCCTCGGCTATCTCAAGGGCCTGCTCGCCCGTGTCGGGCTGCGAGACGAGGAGCGAGTCGACGTCCACCCCGAGCTTTCGCGAATACTCCGGGTCGAGAGCGTGCTCGGCGTCGATAAACGCGGCGATGCCGTCGGCTTTTTGCGCCTCGGCTATGATGTGCAGCGCAACCGTGGTTTTGCCCGAGGACTCCGGGCCGAATATCTCCACTATGCGACCCCGGGGAACGCCGCCGATACCGAGAGCGATATCAAGGGATAAGGAGCCTGTGGGGATGTGTTCCACGTTCATGCGCGCGTTTTCGCCCAGAATCATGACCGAGCCCTTGCCGAACTGCTTTTCTATGCCGGAAAGCGCCAGGTCGAGCGCCTTTTTCTTTTCCTCCGGCCTTTTGTCGCCGGCTTTTCTATCTTCCGCCATCGGTTTGACCATCCCTTTCCTTTTCGCCCCCGCCGACAAGCCCGCAAGCTTCAAGCGGCCGGCCTTTATAATCGTTTCAAACATAACCGCGCCGGTTTATTTTATTATACCAAAAACGGGCGCAAATGCAATAGAGGGCCAAAACATTGGCACGCCGGCCGTTCTTTGCCCGGGCGGCCTAACGCTCCCCCGCCGCGCAGCGCTCTATGCCGGCAAGGTCCCTTAGAGCGCGGATATTCTTATAGCCGTTTTGGCGCATAATATCGCAGACGTCGCCGCCCTGCCCCAAACCGTGCTCGAAAATGAGCGTCCCCCCGGGCGCGAGCGCCGTCCGCCCCAACGCCGCCACCGCCCGGTAAAACCGCAGCCCGTCCGGGCCGCCGTCGAGGGCTATGCGCGGCTCGTACCGGCACACCTCGACGTCCAGCTCGTCTATCTCGCCGGTGGGGATATACGGAGGGTTGCACATGATAAGGTCCGCGTCCCGCATAAAGGCGGGCAGCGGTGCGCGCGACAGCACGTCGTATTCGGCCAGCATGAGCCTTGTGGACACCCCGTTTCGCTCGGCGTTTGCGCGGGCGACGCCGAGGGCGCGCGCCGATACGTCGCAGGCCGCGCCGCGGGCGCCGGGCAGGGCGTGCAGCACCGATACGGCCAGGCACCCGCTGCCGGTGCAAAAATCCAGCACGAAGGGCGAAGGACGGCCGCGCAAAAGCCGTACAGCCTCCTCCGCCAAGGTCTCTGTGTCGGGCCGGGGGATTAATACGTCGGGCGTCACATAAAACGGCAGCGACATAAACTCCCACTCGCCCAGGATATACTGCAGCGGCTCTCCGCGAGCGCGTCGCAGCACATCCCTGTAATAGGCGCAGGCGGCCGCGGCGGATACATGAAGCCCTTTAAGCGCGAACGGCGGGGCGCCGAAATGCCTTCGGACAAGCTGCCCGTTCTCAAAAGCGGCCGTGTCGGGCACGCTTTTTTTTAGGCGGGAAAGCCCCTTCAAGGCCGCTTCGCAGGCGTTTACCATTTGTCGTCCTCCCGGTTTCCGGTCAGCACTGCGCACAGAGCGGCGAGGGCCACCTCTAACTGGCTGTCGTCGGGTTCGCGGGTGGTTATTTTTTGCAGCGCAAGCCCGGGCGCCGACAGCACGCGCGAGAGGATATTGTCGTGCCGCCCGGCGTAACGGATTATCTCGTAGCTTATGCCCGCCACAACAGGCATCAGCAAAAGCTTTAGCAGTATCCGCATAAAAAAGTTGCTCCACGTGACCAGCGAAAACACAAGGATGCTCACAAGCATAACAATGAGTAAGAAGCTGGTGCCGCAGCGGGGGTGCAGCCTTTTGTATTTTCGCGCGTTTTCCACGGTGAGCTCCTCGCCGTGCTCGTAGCAGAATATGGACTTGTGCTCGGCGCCGTGGTACTGGAACACGCGCCGTATGTCCTTTGCAAACGATACGGCGCAGAGGTAAACAAGAAAGATGACAAGCCTTATACCGCCCTCGAACAGGGTGAGAAGGGGTTTTGCAACCTTTGACGCGTCACCGACCGCGAGCCTGACGAGCGCGGGCGGCGCGACGACGAAAAGCCCTACCGCCAGCACGACGCCCAGCACAAGACCTAAGGCCATCGCGATATCGGCGGCGCTTTTTCCGGTCTTGCCGGAGAGCCATTTCTCAAAGCGCCCGGGCTCCTCATCCTCAAGGCCGAACATCATGGCCGACTGGTTTAACGAGCGAAAGCCTAAGACGAGGCTGTCCACAAAGCCGATAACTCCGCGCACGACGGGCAGCTTCAGGACGCGCGGCCGCCCGCTTATGGATCCGGCCTTGAGAGGCTCCACCCTGATGTCCCCCTCGGACGTGCGTACGGCCACGCAGGCCTTGTCCACCCCGCGCATCATGACTCCCTCCAAAACGGCCTGCCCGCCGATGGAGGTCTTGTGGGCGCTCTCTTTCTTTTTCACTGCGACGTCTCCCCCTGTTTTTCGCCGTCCTGTGCGAGCGGCAGCCATACCGATACCTTGGTGCCCTCCGAAACGACGCTCTCTATCTCCAGCCGGCCGCCGTGCATGGCCACTATCTCGTCCGAGACGGCGAGACCTATTCCGGAGCCCCGCTTGGCCGTGTCCGACTTGTAGAATTTTTTGCGGATGTTGGGAATCTCCTCGGGCGGTATGCCCGGGCCGTTGTCCACTACCTCGGTGACCGCCCATCCGTCCTTTATTGTAAGGTTTAAGAGGATATCGGAATCCTTCGGCGAATATTTTATGGCGTTGTCAAGGATGTTGATGAGCACCTGCAAAAGGCGGTCCCTGTCGCCCCTTACGACGATATCCTCCTTTGAGCTGATGATATAATTAAGGCGCAGCCCCTCGCGGCGGACGCGCTCTCGCATGAGGGTGACCACATGCAGCGTCTCGTTTTTGAGGTCCACCGGCCCGAGGCGCAGCTTGATGTTTCCGCTTTCGAGCCTTGAGAAATCCAAAAGCTCCTCCACCATTTGCGACAGCCGGCGCGTTTCCTCGCATATGACGGCAAGGCCGCGCTTAATCGTCTCGCTGTCATTCACAGGGTCGCATAGCTGCATAGTCTCTCCCCAGCCCTTTATCGACGTCAGCGGCGTGCGCAGCTCGTGCGACACCGACGAGATAAACTCGTTTTTTATACGCTCGCTGTCGGACAGGCCCTTGGCCATATCGTTTATGGCTCCGCACAGGACGCCTATCTCGTCGTCGTAGCGGTTCTCTATGCGCACCGACAGGTCGCCCTCGGCTATCTTGCGCGTGGATTCGGTGATGATGCGCATGGGCCGGACGATTGAGCTTATGAAATACTGGCTGGACATCCAGACCACCACAAGAAGCACAACGGAAAACAGCACCATCACGCCGATGGTGAAAAGGGTCATGCTGTCTATGCGCGAGGTGGATATGACAAGGCGCAGCACGCCGAGAATATCGTCGTCGCCGCTTTTTTTCAGCGGCACCGAAATGGCCATCACCCTGTCCTCGTAATAGCTGCTGGAGCCTACGAACACGCCCGTGCCTCCCCATTTCGCCGAAGCGAAATCCACGCTCGTGACCAAGCGTCCCGCGGTGACGGCGCTGCTGGAGGCCAGTATGCGCCCGTCCAGCCGGACGAGCTGCAGCTCGCAGAAGGCGCGGTTTTTGTAGTTCATAACGGCCGCGGTAAGCGTCTCCGCCAGGGATTTGGAGGAACCGTCGGCGCTGAGCGCGCGGTAGTCGCGCGCAAGCTGAGACGCGGTGTACTGGAGCTCGCGGCGGGCGTTGTCGTAGTAGACGCTCGAAACAATCATGCCGAAGGCGATATTGAAGGCTATTAGCAGGACGGTCAGAAGGCCGAACACATTGATTAGCCAGCGGCGTGTTATGCTGTTTTTAACCATGCTCCAGCCCCCATTTGTAGCCGAAGCCCCACACCGTGCGGATATACCGGGGGTCGGAGGGGTCGTCCTCCACCTTTACGCGCAGGCGCCTTATATTTACGTCCACCGTCTTGAGCTCGCCCTCGTAATCGGCGCCCCAAACGCGGTTGAGTATGTCCTCGCGGCTGAAGGCCGTGCCGGGGTTCTCGATAAAGAGCTGCAGCATCTGGAATTCCACGTGAGTAAGGTCCAGCTCCTCGTTGTTCTTGAACACGGTGCGGGAAGCGCCCGACAGCTTGAACGGGCCGGATTCAATCACCTTGTCCCTGTCGTAGTTGCGCATCAGCGATATCTTGCGGTACAGCGCGTCCACCCTCGCCATAAGCTCGGAGGGGCTGAAGGGCTTGGTCACATAGTCGTCGGCGCCCGACATAAATCCCGA
>ENA-UOYA01002223-UOYA01002223.1-activated-sludge-metagenome-genome-assembly--contig:-NODE-2223-length-19097-cov-8.099674_pt1 | contig 19097 bp, 18 predicted proteins | sample MGYA00238163_ERZ764804 | MGnify/ENA primary metagenome ERZ764804 (study PRJEB28919, sample SAMN05720223) | activated sludge metagenome | isolation source: Anaerobic digester | place: Hong Kong... | reverse complement strand
GCAGGGCTATTTCATTGATAATGCGCGAAATAAAAAGTTTGCATTCGAGGTGAACACGATTTGGACAGAGCAACCTGCGGGAAGCCGTCGAGTGTGGAACCTCGGCGGGAATGCGGGCGTGGATCACCCAATCGGGAAACGAGCGGCGCGGCGCCAAAGAAGACGGGAAGGTGCAACATATCCGCCAAAGGCACAGTCGCCGCCGCATGTCTATAGCGCGTTACCCTATGCAAACGGGCTGGAACTGCGTTATTCTGCATCCTTCGGATACGTTCTCTGAAACCTGCCTAGCGGATGAAAAATAAGATAAAGAAATGCGTCTGCCCCTTTTCCTCAAGTATGGTCTCCACGCAAACGGTGTAAATAGTTACTGTCACAGGCTTTTTCTCGGCGTTCCTGCGCGACCGCGAGCAGGCAGACAAGATCGCCGTGCACCACTATGAGAACGCAGAAGAAGCCCTTCTTGCGCAGGTCCGTTCGAGCTTAACAGAGTAGGTAGAGTTTGATGAGAATCACTGAGGTTAAGACATTGGTCGTTCAAGCACTTCGATGTAACTGGGTTCTTGTGAAGCTTTGCACTGATGCTGGGCTCACCGGGGTTGGCAAGGGCATCCGAAACGCATTTTGGATGTTGATCGCCTGTCCACTGCACTTCGGCTTGCGGGGGAGGCGGAACTACACCCAACGTATACCGTGGCCCGTAACGCCGAGCGCAATCATATGGCGCTGTTTTACGCCAAAAGTGGCATGGTGGCGGTGGCGGTTGATAACCCGGGCGTCGCCGAAAGCTCAGATTTGGAGCGCTTTGGCCGCGCTCCCTCCTATGAGCGTGACGGCTTTTCGCGATACCTGATCGATATGGGTTGGCACTATCTCGGGCTCTCCGCCTTCCAGAGTACGCAGATCTTGACGTGGATGAAAGCGCGCCCTTTTATCGATCGCAACCGGATCGCGCTGAGTGGGCATTCGTTCGGAACTGAGCCGCTCATGGCGATCGGCGTGCTCGATCCGGACATTCGCGCGTTTGTGTTTAACGACTTTGTGTGCCGGACTATCAAGCGCGCCACCGTATTAACCAAGCCCTCAGATGCCGGTGTGCGACCCGTAGTGAACCTTCTGCCACATTGCGTTCCAGGCTTGTGGGAGTGGTTCGACTACCCGGATTTGCTCGCAAGCCTTGCACCCCGCCCGTTGATCTTGACCGAAGGTGGGGCGACTCGCGACCTCGACCTCTTGAAAAAGGCCTACCAGATCATGGGCGCGGGCGATAAGATCTCGATTTACTATTACCCGAAATATAGCGATCCGAGCACGCGGCCCGACTACGTGGAGATTCCGGAGGGCCTCGATCAGAACGAATGGTTTCAATACGTCAACGTCGACCATCCGAATCACTATTTCAAGAGAGATATCGCGGTGCCCTGGCTAAGCGGCGTGTTCTTCCGGTGAACCCAATCGCCAACGCGGTTGTGAAGGAAACCGGGACAGTCACCAAATAGCCAGTTTCCTTGAGAGATTCTCCTCCGCGTCACCACTTTCGTGTCAGTGGCGAGGAACGCGAGGGCCGTCGTGCTGGACACCCCGCATCACGTCACCCAGCGTGGCAACGGGCGGCAGGACGTCTTCTTCACGGACCGCGACCGCGAGGTCCACCTGGCGGCCTTTTTTCGACTACGCGTCGTGCTGTGGACTCCGGGTATTGGGCTACTGCTGATGACCAACCACGTGCATTTCGTGGTGATTCCCGAGCGGGAGTTCAGCTTGGCGAAGGTCTTCGGCCGGACGCACGCCGATTACGCGCGCTACGCCAACCTGGCGCGCCGAAGTTGCGGACACCTCTGGCAGGCCTGCTTTTACAGTTGCGCGCTGGAGGCGGAGCACACCCGGAACGCGCTGGCCTATGTCGAGCGGAATCCTGTGCGGGGGGACTGCGGCCGAGGAATACCGATGGTCCACGGCGGCTGCCCACTGCCGGCAGGACGACATGGACGGTTTGCTGGATTGCGGGGAGTGGCGTGCGCGATACAGCGGAGAGCGCTGGCACGAGGTGTTGCGGTGTGGCTTGGAGGAAGAGGCTTGGTAGGAGCGCATCCGGGAAGCGACGCGGCGCGGCGCGCCGTTGGGCAGCCAGGAATTCATCGAGAGGCTGAGCCGGGCGGTTGGGCGGGACCTGACGCCGAGGCCCCCGGGTCGTCCCCGCAAGCAGCCACAGACCAGCATGGTCTCCGCGCAAACAGGGTAATTGGTTGCTGTCCCCGTTCTGATAGCTTGCAGGTGGTGGGCACAGTCCTCTTGGATGTTTTGCGCGAATTTGCGCATTAAATAGTTGCGCGGCATGTGACCGCTGTTGTAATAGACTAAGTACGCGGTTGTTACTTTCGCAAGGAGAGACTATGCGGATGCTGAAACTGGTTCTTCCGGCAGCGGTGCTTGCCGCCGGTTTTCTGGCGTTGACGGCAACTTCCTACGCCAAGCCTGAGTACACCAAGAAAGAAAACAAACCCTGCACGTTCTGCCATGTGAAGGCTGGATCGCATGATTTGAACGACAGCGGCAAGTATTACAAAGAGAAGAAGACTCTCAAGGGTCTGAAGGTCCAGCCGAAGAAATAGTGACACTTGGGTGGGCTTCGCAGGGCGACTTTGTATGGCCAGAACCTCGCGGCGTGGGTTTCTGCGACTGACGGGTCTGCTTGCTGCGGTCCGTGGGTCGCCGCAAGGCACTTACGAGACACACGCCAAGGGGATTCGTATACTGCCCGGCGCATGGCGCCCGCATTACCCCTGGGAACATATCGCCTGGATCAGTCCTCCCTGGCCCAGCCAGGATTACGTATGGCTGGATTTCCCGGAGGCGATCTTTACGAGCCAGGGACTGCTGTTTCTAAGCCACGTCAATCCGCCTTTTCCGACCGTCTTCCATGACCTTCCGCCGGTGGCCTGGCGACGCGCGGCGGATGGCATTTCCTACGAGCGCAAACTGCCGAACGGCATAAGTTTCGGCGGCAGCGTCAGCAAGGCGGGCGAAACGGTGGTCACGCTCGAATTGCACCTTAGCAACGGTGCGAAGGAGCCGCTGAAGAACATAACATTGCAGACGTGCGCGTTTCTCCGCGCCATCCGCGAATTCGGCGACTACACGCGCGCCAACAAGTACGTGCATCTCGCCAAAACCGGGTGGCTGCCGCTTTCGGCTCCGATTCCAGAAGGCGCGGCAGGCCCCTATCGCGTCGGATGGAGGACTTCAGGGAGGCCTGTGGCAGACCTCCCCGTAGCTGTGGTGGTCTCCAACCAGGCGGCGCGCCTGATGGCCATGACCTGGGGCACCGGCACAATCTCAATGGTGGCCAACCCGAACCACCCCTGCGTGCACGCCGATCCGAAATTCAAGGACCTCGCGCCGGGCGAGGCGGCCTCCATCCACGGCAAGCTCATCTTCTTCGAAGGCAAGCTCGAAGACTTCGACTTTTCGAAATATTGATAGAATCCTTGGGTATGATCCAAGGCATAGAGCATACGGCGATTGCGTCTCCGGACCCCGATAGTCTGGCGGCATGGTACGTGAAGTACCTGGGCTTCACGGTGGAAGATCACAACCCGTCCACGCGCAACTATTTCATCGTGGCCAGAAACCGTTCGCGCATCGAGATCATCCTCGCCGAGAGCGGCCTGCAACCGATCAAGATGAAGGATTCCGGCCTGCGACACCTGGCGCTCATTACGGACGACTTTGATACCGACTACCAGAACATCAAAGCATCCGGCGTCAATTTCCTGAGCGAGCCCGGCATACGCGGCGGCAACCAGGTCGTCTTCTTCCAGGACCCCGAGGGCAATGTGTTGCACTTGATCAAGCGTCCGGTGCCGCTGGCCTAGCCCCCGGCGACTGAACGGTTTGCTTTGCGGGCCAGGTAGAAGGTGCGGTGGCCGGGCCTGACGAACGGGTCGTTTCTCAGAAACTGGCCGACGTCCCAGGTGTGGATGTGGCCGAAGCCCGCGTCGCGAAGCGCGCGGCGGACCTCCGCGCCGCTCCAGCACACTTCCTCGACATGCTCGTGGCGACGCCGCCAGAGCCGGTCCTCCCGGATGAACCATTCGACATCCGTCCAGGCGCGGTCGTGCGCGCTGTCGTTGCCGTTGCGCATGACGATCACGATGCCGGGCCATTCTCGCCACCACGTGTGGACCCAGGTCTCCTTGAACGCCAGTCGAGTATTCACGTCGAACCAGAAATAGCCGCCCGGCCGCAACGCGCGCACTACAGACTTCGCCACCTGGGCCAATCCTGTCTTGCTCGGGACATGGTTCAGTGCGTCGAACTGGCATGTCACCAAGTCCACCTGCTCGGGCAGTTCAAAACTGCGCATGTCGGCGCGCATAACGCGCACTTTCACCCCGGCCTTGCGGGCTTTCGCGCGTGCCAGCCTGCAGAAATCGGGAGAGAGATCCACAGCGTACGTTTTGATTCCTTTTTGCGCAAAGTCGACGGCCAGGGTGCCGGTTCCGCAGGCGAGGTCGCAGACGGACTCGACCTTTCCCATGAGCCCGCCGAGTATGTGTTCCCTCGCGCCAGCCATCCAGGGGACTAGGCTGCCGAAGAAGAGGTCGTAGTAGATGGCCAGCCAGTGATACGGACGAACGTCTGCCGAAAAAGGCCTCACGGCGCCACCTTACGTTTCTTCAGGTACTCTTGCATCGCGCCGGGCCGGCGATAGTCGAAATCGCCCATGCCGATGGACGGCTCGCGCTTCGCGATGTGAAATCCGTAAGAGTTGAGCGAGAACTGCACTTTGCCCGGATACATCCGGTAACCGATGCGCTCGTTGCGGAATATGTCGTATAGGGGACAATAGTCGGCCACCGGAAGCTCGATGGTACCGCTGACCTTCCGGCTGGACAGGTTCACGATGACCACGACTTCATCCAGGCCCTTGCGGCGCAAGAAACTCACCACGCACGAAGGTTCGCTGTTCGCCACCCAGATCAACTCTCCCGCGGTGAGGGCGGGTTCGCGCAAACGCAAGTGGAACAGCCGGCTGTAGGCGTCGAACACCCAACCCCGTTCGGCAAGCAACTGCCAGCGAATGGGATTCGTCTTGCCGGAATCGGTCGGCATGGTGTCCCAAATCTCCTGCCCGTTGTAAAGAAAGGGAATGCCGTCGAGCGTCGCGTTGAGCGCCGTCATGGCCATGTCGGCGCGTCCGCCGTTGGATAGAACCGAGCGGCCCTGATCCTGGTTGTCGCTGTAATGCAACATTCGCGCGCCGCTGGGCATAAACGCGTGCATTCGCTCCCACTGTTCACGGATAAGCGTCGCGGGCTCGCCGTCGTGCACCACCTTCATAAGTGCTGAGTGGTAAGTGAAGTTGTAGCTGATGTCAAACGCCTTCAACTGGTGCTCGGGCATGTCTGCCTCAGCCAGCATCAACACGTTCGGCTTTACCTTTTCCAGCGCATCACGGGCCTGCTCCCAGAAGCTCGTAGGACTGCCGCCAGCCACGTCGCAACGGAAGCCGTCAATGTCAAACTCCTTCGTCCACCAAACCAGGTTAGCGGCTAAGTACTCGCGCACCTTGGGGTTCGAGAAATCCAGTACAGGACGGTGCCAGTTGCCCAGCTTGATCTTGCCGTCCGGATTGCGAACGAAGAAGTCCGGCCACTTCATCAGCACACTGTCGAAGGCCGCGTGATAGAAGACCACGTCGAGCATGATCTTCAAACCTCGCTTGTGCGCTTCGGCCGCCAGCACCTTGAGGTCCGCCGCCGTACCGTACTCCGGGTCGATCGCGTAATAGTCGCGGATGTTGTATGGACCGCCGTCCGCGAGCGCCGTGCGTTGCGCGATAGGACTCAGGTAGAGCACATTCACGCCGAGTTTGGCCAGTTGATCCAATCGCGCGGTGACGGCCGCCAGCGTCCCCTCCGGGCTGAAAGAACGCAGCCAGATATGATAGATGATTGCGCGATTCACCCACTCGGGCGCCGCGCGGGCCTCGCGCGCCGGTTGTGCTGCCCCCAGAATTAAGGGGGCCGCAGCGAACCACAACGCGATCCCCGCGCGAAGCATGGTCAGATGAACTTGTACTCGCCGGGCACGGGCAGCGGCGGCGCCGTCATTTTCACGTCGTAGCCAAAGGTCTTGGGCATGAGGTCCTGTTTTGAATTCAGAATCATGTCCCAGGTGATCTCGATGCCCGAGTACGCGGCTTCCCTCGCCATGATGCAGGTCAACGTGCTCTCGGCAACCTCCTGGCCGTGATTGATGTACGGGCCGGTGCCTCGAACACTGTTCACCAGGTCCACGTGTTCCTGGATCTGCGGATTGACGGCGGGCTTCCCACCCATGTCGCGGCAATCGGAGCGGCCCTTGCTGCCCACCAGAAGTTCGTAAACCTTGTAGTAGCAGCCTTTCGGGTACTGGCGGCACTCGCTGACCAGCTTCAACCCGTTCGGATAGGTGAACTCCGAGCGCAGATGATCGTAAATATTGCCGTACAGTTCCGTGCGGGGCCTCCAGGCCGCGCCGCCGCTCGCCACCACCTTCACCGGGTGCATACCGACGAACCAGTTGATCAGGTCGATGTTATGGAAATGCTGCTCGACAATCTGGTCGCCGCATAGCCAAAGGTAGCTGTACCAGTCGCGGTGCTGCCACTCCATGTCGCCCCACTTGGGGTCCCGCTCCTTGGCGTGCATCACCGGACCGGAGTAATAGCCCACATAGGCGGCCACGATATCGCCGATCGCGCCGGCCTGCACCTTCGCCCGGGTCTGGCGGATGGCACTATTCGAGCGGTTCTGCGCCCCGCTCACGACGGTAAGGTTCTTCTCTTTGGCCTTACGCGCCGAGGCCATGAAACGCCGCACACCGGTCGCATCGGTCGCGATGGGCTTTTCGGCAAATACATGCTTGCCGGCGTTGATGGCCGCTTCGAAATGCATCGGGCGGTATCCCGGCGGAGTGCACAGCATTACGATGTCGACGTCGCTCGCGATCAGCTTCTGGTACGCGTCGAAGCCGACGAAGCGGTTTTCTGCCGGGACGTTGACCTTCGACGCGATGGCAGTGTTGCGCGGATCCTGCCGAAGTCTGTCCAGGCACATGAGCAGCTTGTCTTCGAAGACGTCGGCCAGCGCGGTTACTTCTACTTCGTCGTTGCCCTGCAAGAACTGGGTGGCCGCGCCCGTTCCGCGGCCACCGCACCCAATAAGCCCTGCTTTGAGCTTTCGAGCTTGCATAGGAATGTCCTGTCTAGATGAACTTGTACTCGCCAGGAACCGGCAGAGGCGGAACTGTCATCTTTTCGTCGTAACCGAAAGTCTTGGGCATCAGATCCAGCTTGCTGTTCATGATCATGTCCCAGGTGATTTCCAGCCCCGAGTAAGCCGCTTCGCGCGCCATGATGCAGGTCATGGTGCTCTCGGCCACCGTCATGGCGTGGTTGATGTACGGCCCGTCGCCACGGATGGAGGAAACCAGAGCCATGTGCTCGCGGACGTAGGGGTTCTCCAGCGGGTCCTGGAAGCCCTTGCGGACATCCTGCTTCGTGCCGGAACCGAGGTCATGGCAATTGCTGCGGCCCTTGGTGCCGATAACAAGTTCGCTGACATCCTGGTAGCAGCCCTTGGGGTACTGCCGGCAGTGGCTGGACATGTGTACGCCGTTCGCATACACGAAGTCCGCCGTCAGGTGATCGTAAATGTTGCCGTAGATTTCGTTCCTGGGACGCCACGCAGCGCCGCCGCTTGCCACCACCTTCACCGGATGCGTGCCCATCACCCAGTTGCAGACGTCGATGTTGTGCAGGTGCTGCTCCACCACCTGGTCGCCACAGATCCAAACGAAGGAATACCATTGCCGGTGCTCCCAGGTCATGTCGCCCCACTTGGGATCGCGCTCTTTCTGGAAGACCACGGGACCGCCGATCCAGTTCGCGTAGGTCGCCGCCACGTCGCCGATCGCCCCATCGTGGATCTTCTTGATGGTCTCCTGGTAGTCGCGCGCGAAGCGCCGCTGGGCGCCGCTGACTACCGTCAGTTTCAGCTCTTCCGACTTCTTCGCCGCGGCCATGAAACGGCGCACGCCCACCGGATCGGTGCCGAACGGCTTCTCGCAGAACACGTGCTTCTTGGCGTCGATGGCGGCTTCGAAGTGCATTGGCCGGTAGCCCGGCGGCGTGGCCAGCAGGACCACGTCGATGTCGCTGGCAAGCACTTTCTTATAAGCGTCAAAGCCGACGAAGTGGTGTTCCTGGTCGACCTTGATGCGATCCTTCAGTTTTGGATTCTTCTCGACGTCGCGAAGTCTCGCGAGCGACTTCTCGAGTTTGTCCTCGAAAATGTCGCCCATGGCGACCAGTTCCACGTTCTGGGAACCGGTCATCAGGTCGATGACGGCCTGCGTGCCGCGCCCGCCGCATCCGATCAGGCCGGCCTTCAGCTTCTCTTTGCCCGCGCCGCGCACAAGCTCGGGCCGCAGAATCGTGAAAGCGGAAGCCCCCACGCCTGCCGTGCCCGAATTCCTCAAGAAAGATCTTCTCGATAAGTTGTTCAAAGATTGGTCCATGGATCAATGCCTCGGTCGGACCTATTTTACAACCAACCGGCTTTTGGTTTATAGCGGCGCGATGCACATTCGTGTTCAGCCAGACTGGCCGACGTCTGGAACAACAGGAGACCCTGCGAGACAATGTTACTTTGGCCCATGGGCCGAGTGAGGAGAAAACAATGCCTGCAATCGAAGGTGTGAATGTTGTCATGGTTGGCCCACGCCGCCCCAGCGGACACGAGGTCGACTTGGCGGCCACGCTTGAGCTGATCGATTTTCACAATTCGACCGGCGTGAAGGGCATAGCCGTCCTGGGGACCACCGCTGAGTTCGTGCATCTGGATTTTGAGGAACGCACCAGGCTGATTCCCCTGGCCGTGAAACGCTCCAGGATTCCCGTGATAGCCGGTGTGACGCATTCGACGTTGGATGGTTCGATCTTGCTCGGCCAGTCAGCCGCTGCCGCAGGCGCGGCGGCGCTGCTGGTGATGCCGCCGTACTTTTTCCGCTATCAACAGGAAGAAATTCGGGAGTTCTACCTCCGGTTTGCCGACGCAATCGACGGCGCGGCACCCATCTTTCTTTACAACATCCCTTTTTTTACCAACGAGATAGCGTGTGATACGGCCATCGATCTGATGTCAACCGGCCGGTTTGCCGGCATCAAGGACTCCAGCGGCAGGTGGGAGTATTACACCCGGCTGCGCGACCTGCGCGCCAGCAAGCCGTTCACATTGCTGATCGGCAACGATGCGATCTTCACCCGTGCCCGCACAGACGGCGCGAACGGCGTGATCAGCGGGGTGGCCTGCGGCGTTCCCGAGTTGATGGTCGGCTTGGACCGTGCCATCTCCGCGAAAAACACGGCGAAAGTGGCGCAACTTGAAGCCCGTCTACAGGAATACATCAAATGGCTCAACGAGTTCCCCACCCCGCTGGGCGTGAAGGAAACCACGGCCATGCGCGGTCTGAAGGTCGGCCCGAATGCCGTTGCGCTCGGTCCGGCGCGGCAGCGCAAACTCGAGGAGTTCCGGGAGTGGTTCAAGGGCTGGCTGCCCCAGGTACAGAAAGAGGTAGCCTAGTAGTTGATGTCCGATAGTATCCGACTGAATTCCACACAGGTCGCGGAGGATTTTCGCCGCGCCGCTCATCAAGCTGTCGATTGGATTGCCGATTACCTGGCGGACCCTAGAGAGTATCCAGTGCTCCCCGCCGTCCAGCCGGGCGAGTTGACGGACCGGCTGCCGCAATCGGGGCCGGAAACCGGGGAACCGATCGAGCGTTCCCTCGAAGATTTCCACAACCTCATCCTTCCGGCTACTACCCACTGGAACCACCCCGGTTTCATGGCCTTCTTCGGCTCCTCGGCTTCCGGTCCAGGCGTGCTGGGCGAAATGCTCTGCGCCGCCCTCAACACGAACGCCATGGTCTGGAAGTCCGGGCCTGCCTCGACCGAACTCGAGCAGACCGTACTGGGATGGTACCGGCAGTGGCTGGGTCTGCCGGAGGATTTCTTCGGCGTCATTTACGACACCGCGTCGATGAGCAGCACGCACGCCATGGCGGCGGCGCGCCAACTGGCCGATCCGGAATGCCGGCAGCGGGGTAGCCGCGGCAACCTGACCGCATATATTTCGACGCAAACACACTCCTCCATCGAGAAAGCGGCCATCGCGCTCGGCATCGGGCAGGAAAACGTCCGCAAGCTGGAGGTGGACGATGAGTTCCGCATGCGGCCGGACCTGCTTGCCTGTGCCATCGAGCAGGATCTTGCGGCGGGACGCAAACCCTTTTTCGTCACCGCCACGGTGGGCACCACATCGACAACCAGCATCGATCCCGTGCCCGAAATAGCAGGCATCGCCGAACGTCACGGACTTTGGCTGCACGTTGACTCGGCATACGGCGGCGCGGCGGCGATCGTGCCGGAGCTTCACCACATTTTCAATGGCGTCGAACGGGCGCACTCGGTGGTGACGAATCCGCACAAGTGGCTGTTCACGCCTTCCGATTGCAGCGTTTTTTACACACGCCGGCCCGATATGCTGCGCGAGGCGTTCTCGCTCATCCCGGAATACCTGCGGACCAAGGATCACCCGCGCGCCGTCAACCTCATGGATTACGGATTACAACTCGGGCGCCGCTTCCGTGCGCTGAAGCTGTGGTTCGTGATGCGCTACTTCGGCCGCCAGGGCCTCCAGCAAATCCTGCGCAATCATGTTCGTTGGACGCAAGAGCTGACCGCCCAGATCCGCGCGGATTCGCGCTTCGAGATTGTAGCCCCGACGCCGCTTTCAGTCGTTTGCTTCCGGCTGCGGTCCACCGATGAGGCAAACCAGCGTTTAATCGACAAGGTGAACGCGTCGGGGAAGGTGTTCCTATCGGGAACAGTACTGAGGGGCAAATACACCATCCGCCTCGCCATCGGGAACATCGGGACCACCTGGGCCGACGTGGAACAGGCCTGGAACCTGGTCAAGGCGGCTGTGTAACACAGCCCGGGCAGCGGAATCAGTTGGCCGCTAGTTCCGCGTGCATCGACGAGGGGCGGCTGTCCAAGCGTCGAACTTCTTCTTCCAGACGCGCCAAGTCCGTCCGGACGGCATCGAAGTCCCGGCAGGCCGTCGCGCGGCGGATGCGGCGGGCGTATTCAGAGAGATCCGGAGCCGCCAGGCGGTCGGCGGCATCCTGTAGTTTCTGAGCCTCGGCCATGGTCCCTGCTTCGTCCTCGCGATAGGCCGCCGCCCGCAGCTTTTCCAACCGCACCGGCGAAAGCTGCATGAACAGGACCGACATATCGCCGGTCTGCGCGCGCCGGACGCGCTGTCCGGCCGAGGCCGGCGAGACACTTGCCAACGCTTGGTCCTGGGAAGCCAGGACGAGCTGCAGACTCACGGTGAACGTGCTGCCGCTACCGACCTCGCTCTTCACGCGGATATCTCCGCCGAGGGCCTCGACCAACCGGCTGGTTATCGCCAGCCCCAATCCCGTGCCGCCGTACTTGCGGCTGATGCTGCCGTCGGCCTGGGAGAACTTCTCGAAGATTAACGGCAGTTTCTCGGGCGCAATGCCGCAGCCGGTGTCGGCGACCTGCAACTCCAGGTTGAAGCGGTCTCCCCCAGGATCCGGAGCGCCGTTCAGGCGAACCACCACGTAGCCAACCTCCGTGAATTTCACGGCGTTGCTCAGCAGGTTGTTCAGGATCTGCCGCATGCGCAGGGGATCGCCCGTGAACCGGCCTGGAAATTCGGGCGGGATCTCGGCCGATAACCGGATGCCTTTCTCGCGCGCCCGTGGTTCCTGCGCGTGGACGCAATCGGCCACCACCAACCGCAGATCGAAGGGGATGTTCTCGATCACCATCTTGCCGGCCTCGATCTTTGAAAGGTCCAGGACGTCATTGAGTAGCGCCAGAAGAAGTTTCGCGCAACGCTGTGCCGTCTCGAGTTGCTCGCGCTGTTCGGCGGACAGCGGCCCGTCCAGCACCATGTCGATCATGCCCATCACGCCGGTCATCGGCGTGCGCAGTTCGTGCGACATGTTGGCCAGGAACTCGCCTTTCACCTTGCTGGCGGTCTCCGCGCGCCGCGTCGCTTCCTGCAGATCCTCCGTGCGACGGCGGATGCGCTCCTCGAGCATTTCGTGGTGGCTCCGTATCTCTTCGCGCGAGGCTTTGAGAGCCTCGATCATCCGGTTGAAGCTCTGGCCCACCAACTCGATCTCGTCGCCAGTCCGGCTGATCTGCAACGGCTCCAGCCGTCCTTCGCCCACCGCCGTCAGTCCCTTCTGCAACAGAGCCAGGGGCCTCACCATCAACAGGATCGTGAAGCAGGCGATGGCGCCGGCCGCCAGCACTACCACAGCCGTGACCATTACGCATTCCATCAAATCGAAGCTGCCATGGCGGACGGCGTATGCCAACACGATCACCGCCACCCAAAACACGAGCAGGGCGGTGAAGACAGAGAACTTCGTCGCCAGCGACCGGTTTAACGGCAAGTGGGTCACACTATGTTCTTGAGATGCTCCTGTCATCTATCGTCGCTTCTTTTGCGGTTGATCCCCATTAGTGGAATACCTTACCATTGCCTAGGAAACATCTCTGATAAACTGAATCTGGCCGGATGTCGACCCGGATTAATATATCGGATGTAGGAGTGCGTTTATGAGCCGGATCATCGCCACTGATCATGCCCCCCGGGCCATAGGCCCTTATTCACAAGCGGTCGTCGCCAACGGCTTCGTGTTTCTGAGCGGGCAGATCCCGCTGGATCCAGCAACCAACCAACTTGTGGAGGGCGATGTCGCGGTGCAAACCGAACGCGTGTTGGAGAACCTCAAAGCGGTCCTCCGTGCGTGCGGCTCTTCGCTCGGCAGCGTCGTCAAGACGACGGTGTTCTTGAAAGACATGGCGGACTTCCCGCGCATGAACGAGGTCTATGGCCGTTATTTCCCCTCGAACGCCCCCGCGCGGTCGACCGTGCAAGTGGCCCGCCTGCCCCGCGATGTAAGCGTGGAGATCGAGGTAATCGCCGTGGCCGGCTGAGGGCCGGCCTCAGTGCGCGGAATACTGCGGCTGGGGCGAGTTCAACTTGATCGGGATGGTCTTTTCTTCCTCGTTCACTTCCACCATCTCCCCGAAGGTCTGGTAGCCCTTGGCAATCACTTGAATGAGGATCTTGCCCTGAGGGATGGGGGGAATGCTCGCAACACCTTCCTGGTTGGTGCGCAATTCCCAGTGCGTCCGGACCTTCTTGCCGAACTTGGCGACCGAGCGTCCCTCGACGAAGCGCACGATTACGCTGGCGCGGTCGATGGGCTTATCGCCCGGGCTGCGCACCTCGATGCGGAGCTTGGTCATTGGCGGGTCGGCCAAGAGCGGGCAGGCCGCAACGAACAAAATAGCCAGAAACGAGCTTCGCGTCCACATAATCCAACATTATCTCAGAGGCCGGCCGTCTGGGAGACGGCCTCTGCTGCCAGGTAGCCGCTGCGCACGGCGCCCTCCATGGTGGCGGGCCAGCCGGTGCGGGTCCAGTCGCCTGCCAGGAAGAGGTTCCGGTAGCGCGTCCGCGCGCCGGGGCGCAAGGCGTCCAGGCCGGGCCGGGCCGAGAACGTGGCTTTCACTTCCTTGACCACGTGCGCCTTCTCCAGGCGCGCTTCGCGAACCGCCGGCAAGTAAGCGGCCAGTTCGCGCACGGTCTCCTCGATCACCTCCGCGCGGCTCTTGTCCACCAGGCTCCGCGACGCGCTGACGACCACGAGCAGGTAACGTCCTCCTCGCTTGTTGAACATCCAGTGCAGCACGCCATCGAGAAGTACCGCGTGCGGCAGTTCTGTCACCGGGCGGTCGAACCACAGGTGGATGCCGGTAATGGGCGATCGCCCGAACTCGGCGGCGGGGATCCGGAGCGGCGCGAGTAGCTCCGAGGCGCGGTCCACGGGCAGCGCGGAAACATAATAGTCCGCGCGTTCGACGCGGCCGCCGGCGCACACGCCCCGCACCTCGTTCTCCCCGAAGAAAACTTCGGACACCGGTGTCTGCAAATGGGTTATGACGTTGCCGTAGCGCCGCCGCATGCCGGCGCCGTACAATTCGCCGAGCGGCACGGACGGTACCCCCATGGCACTATCCCGGGCCCCACCCAGCATGCCGGTTTTGAGCACCTGAAAACCGTGCGAGGCAGCCATGCGATCCAGGTCCTCGTTCACGGCGCTGACCAGCACGGGCTTCCAGAATCGCTCGATGAGGCGGGCCGGCTGTCCCTGAGCGTCCAGCCATTCGCGCATGGTGATGCGGTCGAGTTCGTCCCGCGTACGCCGGTCGCGCCGGATGCGGGCCAGCGCGCACGCCAGGGCGAACTTCTCGCGGCCACTAAGGAACTTGACACTTGCGAAAGAGCCGGCGAAATGCAGCGGCGCCGGCAGGATGCCTGACCAGAGTGTCGACAGTGTGCCACCCCGCTCCAGAAAGTAGTAGCGATCATGAAAGCGCACCTTATCGGCGACGCCCAGCCGCGTGTAGAAATCGAGGAGCTTTTCGCAGCACCCGAGCAGGATGTGCTGGCAGTTGTCGATCTCCTCGGCTTCGCTGTGGGGGTAAGGATAGGAAGTCGCGCGTCCGCCCAGGAATCCGCGCGCCTCGAACAGGTGAACATGAAAGCCGGCGTCCGCCAAACCCACAGCTGCCGCCAGGCCCGCCAGCCCGCCGCCGGCGATGATCACATCGCTCATCTAAACCACGGGCATGCGGGCACGCTTGCCGCCTCCGCCTCCGCCGTCCAGCAACTCCATGGCGATCCACACGAAAACCGCCAGGAACAGGACATAGAAGATGTCTCCGAAATTCGGCATGCCTATTTGATTATCGGCCCCGGTTGCCGATTCACCAAGAACCAGAAGTCCTGGTACTTCAAACTTCTTACCGAACCGCTCCGCATAGTTTCACTACGTTCTCCATCAGGCGAAAACCGCAGTCGCCTTCCAGGGTGAGCATCGACTCGGGATGAAACTGCACAGCCTCGATAGGCATGTCGCGGTGCCGCACACCCATGATGACGCCATCTTCCGTCTCTGCGGTGATTTCCAAGCACTCCGGGAGCGTTTCACGCCTGGCGAACAGAGAATGATAGCGGCCCACAGTGAAGCGTTCCGGCAATCCCGCGAAAACGCCGCGGCCAAAGTGACGGATAACAGAGGGCTTACCGTGCATGGGATAGTCCAGCACGCCCAGTTCGCCGCCAAAGGCCTCGACGATGCCCTGCAGTCCCAGGCACACCCCGAAGACCGGCACTCCCAGTTGGGCCGCGTGAAGGACCAGGCCGGGCACGCCGAAATCGCCGGGACGGCCCGGCCCCGGGGAAATCAGGATCAGGTCCGGCTTGACCTGCCCGATCAGTTCCAGCGGGAAGCCGGAGCGATAGGTGACCACATCGGCGCCCGTCTGACGGGCGTAATTGGCCAGGGTGTGTATGAAGCAGTCGTCGTTGTCCACCAGCATCATGCGGACGCGGCGAGCCGGCGCCTGCGCGGCGGCGGGAACGCCTGGAGAGGCAACCGGCGCCGGTTCACCTTTGAGAGCGCGGAAAAACGCCGTGGCCTTCAAGCGCGTTTCTTTCTCTTCCATGGCCGGGACGGAATCGTAAAGCAGCGTGGCTCCGGCTGGATAAGTGGCGATGCCGTCCTGCAAATGCACGGTGCGGATCAGGATGCCGGTGTTCATGTCGCCGTTGAGCGAAATCATGCCCACCGCTCCGCCGTACCAGCCGCGGGCGTCCTTTTCCAGGTCTTCGATCGCTTGCGCGGCGGCTTTCTTGGGCGCTCCGATCACGGTGACGGCCCACATGTGGGTGAGGAACGCGTCGAGCGAATCGAAGCCTTCGTCCAATCGGCCTTCCACGTGGTCCACAGTGTGGAAGATACCCGCGTAAGCCTCGATGAGGCGCCTCCCGATCACGCGCACCGAACCGGGCACCGAGACGCGCGACTTGTCGTTGCGGTCGACATCGGTGCACATGGTCAGCTCGGATTCTTCCTTAGGCGAGTTGAGCAGCGCGCGGATGTTCTCGGCGTCGCGCAGCGGGTCGCCGGTGCGGCGCGCGGTGCCCGAGATGGGGCAGGTCTCGACGCGGTTGCCCTCGACGCGCACGAACATCTCCGGCGAGGCGCCCACCAGTTGCTCGTCGCCCAGTTGCAGCAGAAACTGGTACGGGCTGGGACTGGCGTGCTGTATGCGCTCGAAAAGCTGGCTGGGGCTGGCTGTGTACGGCGAACGGAAAGTCTGCCGAAGCACGACCTCGTAATACTCGCCGCGGCGCATCCCCTCGCGCACCGTCTCCACCATGGCCATGTACTCTTCCGGCGTGTGGTCGCTTTCGATGGGCGCTGTTTCCGCTCCTTCGGGCGCAGCCGCCGGTGCCGGGACCAGATCCCCGCCGCCCGCCAGGGCCAGCGTGGAGAACTCCGCACGGTCGAAGTCGTACTGGTAGCGCTCGATCTGTTCCTTCTTGCGGTCCATGTAATAGATGTCGTCGCAGAAGAACAGGTGAAGGTCTTTCTGTTTGTTGCGCTCCAGGCGCGTGCGTATGGGATCGAAGCGGAAAAGCAGGTCGTATCCGAAAGCGCCCACCAGGGGCAGGCGCGAATCGCCGCCGGCGCGGAATTCGTCGATCAGCGCGCGTAGAATGGAGAACACCGAGGGCTGCTTGCTGCGCTGTTCTTCGGGGAAAAGCGCCGGCAGGGGCTTCAACGTGCCGACCAGCGCGCCGTGCTCGAAACCGACCGACTCCCAGTGCGGATGCGGCTCGATGACAGGCAGCAGGATATCGAGCAGCGCCTGGCCGCGCGCGTTGAGCGGACGGAACTCGACGCGGCGCTCCCGCGACACGATTTCCAGCGGCGGGCAAACCGAAGCGATATCCCAGCGCGAGTAACGCCCCGGGTACTCGTAACCGGAAGAGAGATAGAAGCCGCGGTATTGGTCGAGCTGCTCCAGCATACTCCGCAAACCCTTCTTGTAAGGGACCTTGGAGATGCTCCGCGTGACCTCAATCCCGCTGGGTGTGGAAAAGCGGAACTTGCGCATGATGAATCCTGGGAAGGAGTGGAATGATCCCTCAGGATAGCACGCGGCGGGTACTGTGGCTGTGAACGTGTGCTGTGAACGTGCCGGAACTGCCACGTGCGGGCGGCGAAAACCGTCTGACGGTCGTGCTGTAAGATTCGGCCGGTGTGGAACAATGGCATTTAAGCAAAGCCGTTGAATTGAGCCGCCGCTTCTTCAGCATTGCGGGCGCCAAATCGGATTGGGCAGTGCCGCGGGCTGGAAGAGTGCAAGCTACCGCCTGAACGCAGTCTCATATTCTTGAGCCTTGTGGGACGGACCAGAAGAAGTCTGCTGGGCATGGCCAACATGGATGCGGCCGAGGCCCGGTGATGCCTCAGTACCAGGAGAAGCAACTTCGCAGCGGCGTGTCCCGGCTGCAGCCCACTCTGGTGGCTGCGGCGCAGTAAGCGTATCCCTGCATCTTCCGGCCCGCGGTAAATGGTAAGGTTGTAGTTTCCGGGGTCGATTCGTCTGCCTTCCACTTACAGAAAGCGGGAATGAATCGACCGGATCCGAATCGTCATGAGTAGCAACAAGAAAAGCATGTTCACGACCGATGACGGCCAGAATCTCGTCTTCACTTTCATCCTGGTCAGCTCGCTATTCCTCCTCTGGGGCTTCTGCAACGGGATGATCGACGTGATGGACAAACACTTCCAGGACGAGCTGGGGCTCACCAAGTCGCAGTCCGCCTGGGTGCAGTTTGCCCACTATCTGGGCTATTTCCTGATGTCCATACCCGCCGGGTGGCTGGCCGTCAAGCTCGGCTACAAGGGCGGAATCATCGTGGGGCTTTTGCTGGTCGCGTTGGGGGGCTTCTGGTTTATCCCGGCCACGCACATCCATGAGATGGTGAAGCTGGGCTCGGTCAGCCCGGCGACCGCGTTTGTGATGTTCCTGATAGGCGTTTGTGTGATCGCGACGGGACTCACTTTCCTCGAGACCATCGCCAATCCTTACACGACCGTGCTGGGCGACAAGCAATTCGCGGCCACGCGCATCAACCTGGCACAGTCGTGCAATGGCATCGGCTGGATCTTCGGCCCCATCGTGGGCAGCATGTTCTTCTACTCCAAGGATGCGATGGGCAACAGCACGGGCAGCCAGACGCTTTACATACCGTACATGGGCGTGGCATTCGCCGTCATCGGAATCGCCGTCATCTTCTACTTCGCCAATGTTCCGGACATCAAGAGCAAGGACGATTACCACCTGGACAACTCGGCTCCAGGCGTTTCGCATTCCATCTGGTCGCACCCCCACTTCGTTCTGGCGGTCGTAGCGCAGTTTCTTTACGTCGCAGCTCAGGCAGGCATTTTCAGTTTCTTCATCAATTACATGACGGCCGAGGTCCCAGCTATCCCGTCGCACTGGGACGCGGCCATGGCCAACCTGTCGCAGCACGCCGGCTTCCTGCGGGACTGGCTGCAGGGCTGGTTTGAAACGAACAAAGACGGAGTGCTGGCGATCAGCAACAAAGGCGCCTCCAACCTGGCGTCGTTGGGTTTTGTGTGTTTCCTCATCGGCCGTTTCAGCGGCGCAGCGATTCTGAAGAAGTTCTCCGCCCACAAGGTGCTCGGCCTGTACGGCCTGATGAACGTCGTCATGACGTTCGTAGTCTTCCTCAAGATCGGCTGGATCTCGGTGGCCTGCGTGTTCCTGAGCTATTTCTTCATGTCGATCATGTTCCCGACCATTTTCGCGCTAGGCATCTTCGGCCTTGGTGCCCGCGCGAAGAGAGCATCCTCGTTCATCGTGATGGCCATCATGGGCGGCGCCGTCCTGCCGAAGTTGATGGGGCACGTCGCCGACGTCTACAACATGTCGCGCGGCTTCATCGTCCCCATGTTCTGCTTCGCGTTCGTGGCCTTCTACGGTTATAACTGGCCCAAGTTCAGCAAGGCGAAATCGCTGAACAGCGTGGCGCCCGTGGGGCATTAGAGAA
>ENA-UOYA01002221-UOYA01002221.1-activated-sludge-metagenome-genome-assembly--contig:-NODE-2221-length-19106-cov-7.536822_pt1 | contig 19106 bp, 18 predicted proteins | sample MGYA00238163_ERZ764804 | MGnify/ENA primary metagenome ERZ764804 (study PRJEB28919, sample SAMN05720223) | activated sludge metagenome | isolation source: Anaerobic digester | place: Hong Kong... | reverse complement strand
TATGCTCTTCGGTAAGAAACGATGCATTCGGCATAATTTTTTGCAATTCCGTTACCAATATTTTTTCTGATTCTTTATCGACATACGTTACCAAACTATTCAATGATTTTGTTTCGATATCTGCTTGCCCGATTTTCCCTAACTCTCGCTGTACAAAAATAGCAGCCTGCTCAACGGCGTATATAGATTGTGTTTGTATATCTTTTAAATTAACCATAGTATTTACTCGTCTTGTATTCCGTATTTTTCTTTATTCGTTTTAGCTTTTTGCTGCTCTTTTAATTTTCCTTCTGCAATAACTACAAATTCTCCTTTAGGTTCTTTTTGGGTAAAATGATTTAGTGCTTCATTTACCGTACCACGAAATGTTTCTTCAAATTTTTTTGTCAATTCTCTGCTAATGGACAATTGTCTTTGCTCGCCAAAATATTCCTTTAATTCTGACAATAGTTTGAGTATGCGATACGGTGATTCGTAAAAGACAATTGTTCGTGTTTCGTCTGCCAGTGCCTGCAAGCGTTTTTGACGCCCCTTTTGATGTGGTAGAAATCCTTCAAACACAAATCTATCTAATGGGAATCCGGAATTAACCAGAGCCGGAACAAATGCTGTAGCGCCGGGAAGACATTCCACCTCAATATCATTCTTTAAACATTCGCGCACCAATAAAAACCCGGGATCAGAAATACCGGGGGTACCTGCATCTGAAACGAGCGCCATAGTGACTCCTGATTTTATACGTAACACTACATTTTCTACCGCTTTATGCTCATTCTCTTTATGGTAAGCTTGTAACGGAGTATCTATTCTAAAATGCTGACATAAAAAACGAGATGTGCGGGTATCTTCCGCCAAAATCAGTTGGACAGATTTTAATACTTCAACGGCACGAAAAGTCATATCCTGCAAATTGCCAATAGGCGTAGGTACGATGTATAATTTTGACACGCGTTAAATTTACGAAATTACTTTTATCAACAAGTCATCAATGTAAGAAATAAGGTGAAAAGGCTTGTATTTTCGCCAGTCAATATTAGCATAGCGTTCATTAATATTAATAAAATGATGGATATTAGATTGTAGCATTTCCTCTACTATATGCGCTCGAAAATTAATGGCAATAATCCAACCATCTTCTTCTTTTATGTCTTCATGCCACTCTTCGTAATAGTCATTTGTATCACCAAAAAATTGTAAAATATTTTCTCCAATCAATACAAATTTATTTATGCCATTTTGTATTAATACATCAATAAAATCTCGCTTCAGAAACATAATATCATTCTGAACGCAATCGTTCCATTCGCCAATGAACTCTATTATTGCAGCTCCTTGTTTATAATCTACGTACAATAATTTCAGGTAAAGTGTATCCGAACCAAAATAATCCCATTGCGGGTGGATATAGTAATTATAAATCCGTTCAGAAAATTCAAATTCACTATACTCCCGACCGTAGAAAGGAGAAAGCTCATCTTCTTCTGCCGTGTAATAATCTCGCCATTTCCAAAAAGGCTCTAATGTATGCATATACAATTTTACAAAATGAAATTAAAATTTAAACAGCACTATCACAACATAATTTTTATTAAAAAACTATTGCTATAAATTTCTATTTTCTATAAAATAATTTGCAATATCATCTATCGGATTTAGTACGAACTTACCCAACGTACATTCGAAATCGTCTGCTACTTTTTTTATTTCTTCTTGAAAAACGTTAGCAATCGAGCCTACAAAACCGATAGGTAAATCTTGATAATGTTCGAAACAAGAAACGTGAAAATCAAAAAATTCGGTAAAGCCTTGTTGTAACACTACCTGTGCATAATCGGTATGCCTGAATTTTGAAAGAACCGGCGCAAAACTTGCCAAGTATCTATTGGGTGATGCTTCTTTATAGACCAATTGGAAGATAGTATTTTTCTCTAGTTGGTAATCATTCCGTAAATGTTGTTCTATTTCGTCGGGCAGAAGATGATATAAAAAATCGCGTAAAATAATTTTTCCGAAGTAAGCTCCGCTGGCTTCGTCGCCCAAAACATATCCAATACCTGCATACGATTCTACTAAATGTTCCCCGTCAAATAAGATAGAATTGGAACCGGTGCCCAAAATACATGCAATGCCTGGTTCGTTAGCACAAACAGCGTATGCCGCAGCTTTCATATCATGGTCAATTTCGATATTTGCGTTTGTAAATATCGATTTTAATGCTGCTTCCGCCAATCGGTTGCGTTCGTGGCTGGAGCACCCTGCGCCAAAAAATTTAACTTCTGTTATTTGCGGTGCAAGTGTTGTTAATTCATTATTAGAAAAAATTTTTTGATAAATTTCTTCATGACGATGAATGATGGGATTAATCCCTAAGGTTTCAAAATATTGTTTTGATTTGGTATGCGGATTGTATAACAACCAAGCCGTTTTGGTAGAACCACTGTCTGCGAATAATATCATTGAATAAAATTTACGACTTTAAAAATACAACTAAATTTATATTCCATACAGCACAAAAATAAGACGGATAAAATTTATTACTTTTACAATAATTTCTAAATATGAAAACAGCATTAGTCGTTGGAGCAACAGGTTTAGTAGGTGGATTTGTATTAGCTCAATTATTGAAAGAGGAGCAGTACAACAAAATAATTGTACTAACACGGAAACCTCTATCAATACATCATTCAAAAATAAAAGAAGTGCTTGTTGATTTTGATAAATTGCAACAATCCGCAGAGCACCTAAAAGCAGATGTAGTTTTTTGCTGTTTAGGTACAACCATAAAAGCTGCCGGCTCTCAAGCAGCATTTAAAAAAGTAGATTTCGAATATCCGTTACAAATTGCTAAAATTGCCAAACAAAATGGAGCAACTTCTTTCCTTATCATCACGGCTATGGGTGCTTCAAAAGATTCTTTTATTTTTTACAACAAAGTAAAAGGTGAAATAGAGCAAGCACTTCAGAAATTAAATTTTGAGGTTTTGCATATTATACAACCAAGTTTAATTATCGGCGAACGAAACGAACACCGATTGGGCGAAAGCATAGCACAAAAATTATCGCCGATTTATAATTCTATTATGCGGGGACCATTGAAAAAATATAAAGCCATTGAAGCTGCTCAGATTGCAAAAGCAATGATTTACTTCTCTAAGGAAAATGCTAAAGGAGTGCAGTACCACACCAATGACAAATTACTGGAAGTGCAGTAAATGCGGATATTTAGCTCACAACACGAACTACTTGCTCGATAGATTGTCTAATAATATCTACAGCTTCATTTACTTGTGTTGCATTTATTACTAACGGTGGAGCAAAGCGAATAATATTTCCATGTGTAGGTTTAGCCAGCAAGCCGTTATCGCGCATTTTCAGACATAAATTCCATGCTAATTCACCATCTGTATTCCAAAAGTGTTCTGTTTCTTCGTTTGTTTTAATTACAATTGCATTTAGTAATCCTTTGCCTCGCACTAATTCTATTGCAGGATGTTTTAAATCCGTCAAACCACTCCGAAACAGCTCGCCCATATTTGCAGCATTTTCTGCAAGATTTTCGTCTATCACTACTTTCATACTTTCTATTGCCACCACGCAAGCTAAAGGATTGCCGCCAAAGGTAGAACCATGCTCGCCGGGTTTTATACATAGCATTATCTCGTCGTTAGCCAAAACAGCACTTATAGGCATAGTACCTCCACTTAAAGCTTTACCTAACACTAAAATATCCGGTTTAATATCTTCATGATCGCAGGCCATTAATTTTCCGGTACGCGCTATTCCGGTTTGCACTTCATCCGCAATAAATAGCACATTATATTTTGAGCATAATGAACGAACTTGCTGCAAATAACCTTCGTCCGGCACTACCACTCCTGCTTCTCCTTGTATGGATTCTACCATAAAGCCGGCAACATTTTTGTCTTGCAAAATAGTTTCTAATGCTGCAACATCATTGTAAGGTATCTTTGAAATACCGGGCACAAAAGGACCATATCCTGCATACGAAGAGGGATCGGTAGAAGAAGAAACTGCAGCAATAGAGCGTCCCCAAAAATTATTTTCACAAACTACTATTATTGCTTTATTTTTCTCAATTCCTTTTACATCATATCCCCAACGGCGCGCCAATTTAAATGCAGTTTCGCCTGCTTCTACACCGGTATTCATCGGTAATACTTTATCATATCCCAGCAGCGTGGTAATATATTCGGCATATACACCCAACCAATTATTATAAAATGCCCTTGAAGTAAGTGTAAGTACTTCCGCTTGTTGCTGCATCGCTTTTACAATACGCGGATGGCAATGCCCTTGATTTACGGCAGAGTAAGACGACAAAAAATCGAGGTATTGCTTACCTTCAACATCCCATACGTGCACGCCTTTTCCTTTTGCCAATACTACAGGTAACGGGTGGTAATTATGTGCTCCGTATTTATTTTCTAAGTCGATTAATTGATGGGATAATAAATGATGAGACATAGCTTTCTTTTTACAGTACAAATATATAGCAAATTGAAGACATCTGCTTGAAAGTAAAACACAGCAATTTGTTTTATGTTGCTAATAAGGTATGTAAAAAAGCTACACAGAGGATTAATGCTCGATATTTATATCGTCGGCAGTCATGCCTGCGAAATTTCCGGAACTCATTAATAATACAACGCAGTTATCCGTTAGTTCTATATTGATTTTATCTTTTAATTCTTTTGCATCTTTATATACTTCAATAGTATCATCAGCAAATTGTGTTTTCAACCATTGTTCTTCTAAATCTTGTTTGTTCTTTATTTTCAATGCTTCTTCATCCAAAAATAAAATTTTCACATCAGCAGCGTCTAATGAATGGGCATAATGTTCAATAAAATTCTCTTGTAAAGAACTAAACGTATGCAGCTCAAAAGCAGCAATTATTTTCCGTAAGGGATAGCGCTCTCTGACCGCTTTTACGGTAGCTTTCAGTTTGCTTGGAGCATGTGCAAAGTCTCTAAACAACGTAATCCGATGCTGTTTATTTTCTTTCACCATTTCCAACCGTTTAGCAGCACCGCGAAAAGAGGAAAAACTTTGTAAGATATCCTGCTCATTAATTCCCAATATTTTCCCAACTTCAAATGCCGATTTTAAATTTGCAAAATTATGAGAGCCAAACACATTCAAAGGATAAGCTTCATTGTTGTACAATAAAAAATTTTCATCACCATCTACTTTAAAATCGAATGGTTGGTAGGGTATCAAATGTAGGTTGGGTTTTAATTCCTCTACCATCTTCACTAACTCTTTATCTTCATTATTATAAATTAAATACCCATTGATTTCGATACTTTTTATAAATTTTCTAAATGTTTCCAAATATTCATCAAACGTAGGGAATACATTTATATGATCCCAAGCAATACCGGAAATAATGGCTATATGCGGATGATAGTGTAAAAATTTGCTTCTCAAATCCAGCGGAGAAGTTAGGTATTCGTCGGCTTCTATTACCATTAATGGGGCTGTATCAGAGGTTTTTACCATAAAATCAAAACCGTCTAACGTTGCCCCTACCAAATAATCAAATGCTTTATTGTTTTCTCTTAGCAAATGCATTATCATAGAGGTAATGGATGTTTTTCCATGGCTGCCTGCTACGGCAATCCGTGTTTTATTTTTGCATTGTTCGAATACAAACTCGGGGAACGAATAAATTTTAACGCCTAATTCTTGTGCTTTTAGCAATTCGGGGTTATCTGCCTTTGCATGCATTCCTAAAATTACAGCGTCTAAATTTTTTGTAATCTTTTCAGGAAACCAGCCTATGCGCTCGGGTAATAATCCCAGTTTTTCTAAATTAGATTTTGCAGGTTCAAAAATAGCATCATCAGAACCGGTAACGATATTTCCCTGATTTTTTAAATGCGATGCCAATTGATGCATTACAGCACCACCGATAGCGATAAAATGAAAACGTTGCATTGTGCTAATATAAACCCCTACCTGCATCTTATTACTTGATACTTATGCACAACCTGCGTATTGTTATGATTGTCTGAGAAAAATATCTACAAATGATAGTTTTATTGTTAATAAATGTAAACGTAACTAAATGTACTACAATAATTCACTTATTTTCGCATTTCAATTAAACGTAAACAATTTTAATTAATAACCGTACGCTTATTGAGATTCAATTATTGTATGATTATTTACTATCGACAAACAAAACACGTATGAAAACAACTAAAAAAGCAGTAGTAGTGATGCTTTGTGCATCTTTTATGTTCGCAATGACAGCATGTACGCGAAAAAGCGCTACCGGATGTCCGGCATGGAGTAAAGTAAACCATGAACAAAAAACACAAAAAAGTGTTTAACTACTATGACTTGGGAAACACTAAACACAGAACAACAATTTTTAGACTTACTGGCGCAAACTCCTTTATTTGCTGTATTTAAGCACAGTACGCGTTGCTCCATAAGTGCGATGGCAAAAAGCAGAGTAGAAAGAGAATGGGAGTACAATTTCCCTATCTACTATTTAGATTTATTAAATTACAGACCCATTTCCAATCTTATTGCGGTACAATCAGGCATAGAACATGCCTCCCCGCAGCTTATCGTTTTTAAGAATGGAAAACCGGTTTATAATGCCAGCCATAGCGCAATTAACGTAAAAGAAATTGCTGCCGAATTAACTAAATAAAATCAATTTCAACTACTTGTTTTATTTCCGGATGCAAACTTCTGGCAGCAGGGCAGGTATGAGCAATATTGACAAGTAGTTGCTTTTCATTTTCAGAGAAGTTAGCATTCACAATCTGCAATTTCACATGTATTTCGCCGATACGTCTGGGTTCGGCGTACATTATTTTTGTCACTTCGGCTGTAGAACCTTTTATATCTTTACCGGTGCTTTGTAATTTTATTCCCATAGTGGTAACAATGCAAGTAGCCAAACCCACAGCAAGTAAATCGGTTGGCGAAAACGCCTCCCCCTTTCCTTGATTATCCGCCGGCGCATCGGTGATTATCGTATTATTACTTCGCACATGAGTGGCTTGCGTGCGCAACGCTCCTAAATATTCAATTTTTGATGTAATCATACTGAAAATTATTTTTACTTTTAAACTAAATTAGTCAATTTAGCGTCTTAATACAAGTGAAAAAAAATACCTCTATATTATTCTTGCTTTTGTGCTTGTTTTCATACACTGAAATTAAGGCTCAATATCGTCGGCAAGATTCTAACCTTAACCGTGATTCTGTATTGTACAATAAAAGTTGGGCGGTAGGCCTACGCTTGCGCAGCGATGGCTTTAGCGTGGGTACGGAAATTACCACCAGTAAACACTTCAAAAGAAGTATGCTGTATCAAGTACAGTTTTCCTATTTTATTCATCCCAAACAAACCAAGCAAAGCTCACCATTTGGCGGCGGCGGCTCTTGGGGGGGCGATGGATTAAAACCATTTATTTACGGCAAGCAAAATACACTATTTACGCTATATGGCGGTGTAGGACAGAAGTTTTTGGTAGCAGAAAAAGGCAAACGCCATGGGGTACAATTATTTTTAAAATATGCCGGTGGTATATCCATCGGAATTTTGAAACCGTATTTACTAAATATTGCGTCTATTGACACCAGCTCCGGGTTTTATACAATTACGGGAGTAAATGTACAATACGATCCCAAAAACTTAGCTAATGGCTTTTTAAATGCTTATCCATTTCCAACGGTTAATAATGGGAAAATCATTGCAGGTGCATCCGGATTCTCTAAAGGCTGGAACTTAACATTTTTGCCTGCCTTACACCTCGAAGTAGGAATGGATTTTGATTTTGGGAAAAATGAAAGCTTCATTAAAACCTTAGAAATAGGAATTATCTCAGATTTTTATTACAAGAAAGTACCGGTAATGGTAGATAAAAATAAATTCTTTTACCCAAGCGTATATGTAGGATTTATGATGGGAAAACGAAAAGAGAAATAATGTAGTAATGAAGTAATGAAGTAATGAAGTAATGAAGTAATGTGATAAATTAAAAAAATAAAAATGGCTGATTCAACTACAAATATTAGCACCTCCACCATACGCAAACCGTCTTGGCTGAGAGCAAGAATACCAATTGGTGAGAATTATAAAAAAGTACGCAACATTGTAGATACCCATAAATTACATACCATTTGCGAAAGTGGCAATTGTCCAAACATGGGGGAATGCTGGGGAGCCGGTACCGCCACATTTATGATATTAGGAAATGTATGTACACGTTCTTGTTCGTTTTGTGCAGTAGCCACAGGACGCCCATTATTTGTAGATAATGATGAGCCGCGCAGAGTAGCAGAAGCTATACAACTAATGCAAGTAAAACATGCAGTTATCACCTCCGTAAACAGAGATGAGCTACCCGATAAAGGAGCAAGAATATGGCACGAAACTGTTGTCGCCATAAAAAATCTATCTCCTCAAACTACTATTGAAACACTAATACCCGATACTAAAAGCGATTGGGAGGCTTTAGAAACCATAATTAGTGCCGGCCAAGAAGTAGTTTCTCATAATATGGAAACGATAAAACGCCTATATCGGAAAGTGCGACCGCAAGCAAAGTACGAACGCAGCTTGGAACAAATACAACGCACCAAAGTTTATGGTAAGCGTACCAAAAGCGGAATTATGTTGGGCTTGGGCGAAACAGAGGAGGAAGTATATGAAATTCTACACGACTTAAAAAATAACGGGTGCGATGTGGTAACGCTTGGGCAATATTTACAACCTACCAAAATGCATTTAGAGGTAGTAGAATTTGTGCACCCCGACAAATTTCGGCAATACAAAGAATACGGTTTGTCTATAGGCTTACCGTATATAGAGAGCGGACCGATGGTGCGTTCTTCCTACCATGCGGAGCGACATATCTAATTTCCCTGTCATACTTACACTTAGCACGTTTTTTTTGATTTCGAGGTTAAAACACCGTTCGAAGTATAAAATTATGATGACATAAATCATGCATTATAATGACAAATATCATTATAAGTAAAACGTAAATGCTTTAACTTTACATAAAATTATTTTCCTTGATTTATTTAATTGGATTTTTTGAGAAATCCTTAAAAATCAGAAACAATATTATTTACTAACTAAAACAACAAAAATTATGAAAACGACAAACTTACTTTTGCAAACTAGTGCTCTATTTCTTTTGGCACTTTTAATGACAACTGGCTGTAAAAAAAATGAAACCGCAGATCCTGATCCTAACATTGTTTCTAAGACGTATAATGTGTCATTGACAAACAATACGACAACAGGTACACCGCAAAAAACTGCCGATTTGGATATAGATGGCGATGGTCACGCAGATTTTCAATTATGTGCAAGACTTGATAATGTTGGTGGAGATACCACGGTTACCCAATTGTACTTGAAAAATGGAGGATCCGACAACAATGTATTGACTACTGCTTATTCATTTCCTAATGGTATGACAGATAAAATTCTAAAAGTGTTGAATAATGATGATAAAATTAATAGTTCAGCTACGGAATATAGTGGTCATGGGTTTGCTGTCTTACAAGCATATAAAGGAGCAACTCTTTTGAGTAGCTTCGGATTTACAGACGGAGCAGATAAATTGATCGGATTTAATTTTAAAATTAGTTCAGGTATCCACTATGGTTGGTTGAAAATTAATGTTTCTTCTGATTTGAAAACATTAACGGTAAAAGAGGGTGCTTACTGTAAATTAATTAATACCGAAATAGCTGCCGGCGACAAATAATAAGTTTCCATTTAATTAAAATTAATAGCAGAAAGGTGTCTTATGGCATCTTTCTTATTTTCTTTTACGCTTCTTATTGCTTTTCTCAAATTGCTCTACCTCTTTTAATAAGGATTTTAAATCTTCTTTTTCCATCGTATCATTAGCAAATTCGATCGTTTCCATGTAATCGCTTTTTTCGATATCAATAACATGCACCGGTTTGTGCAGGAAAGTTTCAATAATTTTCAACGTTGGTTTCTCCTCTTCACTACAAAAACTAATCGCTTGCCCTTTTTTGTCGCCTCGGCCGGTACGGCCCACGCGATGTACATAATTTTCCGGCTCATCCGGCAAATCGTAATTCACCACATAATCAACATTAGGAATATCTATACCTCGTGCATTGATATCCGTTGCAATCAGTACTTTTATTTTTCCTTGTTTAAATGCCTCCATTACACGTAATCGTTCTTTATGTTCTTTATCACTATGCATGGTCAGCGTTTTTATTTCCGCACGTTCCATTGCCGCCGCCACACGCTCCGCACGAACTTTCGTTCGCACAAATACCAATATTTTTTTATCGTGGTGTTCATTAATAATTCGTTCTAAGAAAAAGCGTTTATCGTCCATATTAATAAACGCGACGGCATGTTGTACATTTTTAGACACCGGATCTTTAGGGGAAATTTGGATACGAATGGCGTTACTTACCAATGAATACGCTAGTTTCTTAATTTTCTCATTTATAGTAGCCGAAAAAAATAAAGTTTGTCGCTTTTTAGGTAAAAAACGTTGCATATCTTGGATATCTTTAATAAAACCTAAATCCAACATGTGGTCGGCTTCATCTAACACTAAAATATCAATTTTAGATAAATCTAACACCCCTTGATGCTGTAAATCGAACATTCTTCCCGGCGTTGCTATTACAATATCTACGCCTTTATACAGCGTTTGAATTTGTGCCTCCTGTTCTACGCCACCAAAAATACACATTGTTTTCACCCGTGTTTTATTAGCAATTTGGTTAAATACTTCTTGTATTTGCAATGCCAATTCGTGCGTAGGCACCATTACGATACATTGAATAAAATCTGTCCGTTTAGAAGCTTTGCGCTGGTGAATAAGATGAATGATAGGAATGGCAAATGCGGCGGTTTTTCCTGTACCGGTTTGCGCAATAGCCAACACATCTTCCCCTCTCAAAATAGGCGGAATAGATTTGAATTGGATGTCTGTCGGTTTTTTAAAACCTAATGCATCTAAATTGCGTTTTACATCTTCATTTATAGAATAATCCGAAAATTTCATACTGCAAAGGTAGCGGTTGAAAATGACAAATAAGTAATACTAAAAAGGAATTGTATTTTGCCGTCAAACAGCATATATCGTCGGAAAGTGAAAATATTCCTCCGTTATTCCAAAAACAAAGCTTACGGCTGCTTTTAAGACACTCCCATTCATTAAAAAACATTAACAAATGCCTTAATCAATTAACAATTAAAATCTTTTAGTGTATTTTTGCTGAATTGATGAGGGACTGTATTGTAATCATACCAACGTACAACGAGAAGGAAAATATTGCCCATATTATCACCTATACCCTGCAACTTTCTAATAGGCTACACATTTTAATCATCGAAGATGGCTCGCCGGATGGTACAGCAGCTATTGTAAAATCATTGATGCAACAATATCCTGAGCGTTTGTATATGATAGAACGTACCGGAAAATTAGGCTTAGGTACTGCTTACATCACCGGATTCAAATGGGCATTGGAAAATAATTATCAATATATTTTTGAGATGGATGCCGATTTCTCACATCCTCCCGAGAAATTAGTAGAACTACTGGATGCTTGCGAGAACAAAGGCGCATATTTATCTGTTGGTTCGCGATATGTAAAAGGAGGAGGTGTAGTAAATTGGCCTTTCAATCGCTTGTTTTTATCGTGGTTTGCCTCCAAGTATGTACGCTTAGTAACAGGTATGCGCATTAAAGATACCACCGCAGGTTTTGTATGTTACCGCAAAGAAACCCTCCAAAATATCGACTTCAACAAGATAAAATTTGTGGGCTATGCCTTCCAAATAGAAATGAAATACGCGGTGTGGCTGACGGAGAAAAAAGTAATAGAGATTCCTATTATTTTTAAAGACCGAGAGGCAGGCACCTCCAAGATGAGCGGTAGTATTATAAAAGAAGCAGTATTAGGGGTTTTGCAAATGAAACTACTGGCACATAAAAATAAATACCGATATTTACCCAATAGCAATACGTAGTAGCTTTTTATTTACGATTTTCGAAAAGCACATTTATCATTCTGCTGTTTTTATTGCATTTGCTTCAATTAAAAAAACTCTGTTTTTGAACACATTAACCTCAATTTTTCTATTTCGCACTTGCCAATTTCCCGTCAAGTTTATTGAGAATTTCAACAGACTGTGTTTGATAATAACTATCCTCTTTTGCAAGCGCAGTAAAAATAATTTGTGCTTGTTGTAAATCTTTATTTTTTAAATACGCCAATGCTAAATACCATTCTATATCTGCATGATACTCCTCTGATGCTGTAAATTTTGATAAAACCTCTATCGCTTTTTTAGGCTGATTGGTTGCCAATAAAGAAACCCCTAAGAATAAATTATTTTTCACATTTACGGGGTTATTACTCACTAATTTTTCATAATATTTTATTGCAGCAAAATAGTCTTCACTTTCATACGCCTGAATTGCCGCTGCTTCGTCAGTTTGGGATTGTGCTCCGCGAATTATACCATCGGGATGGGTAAGTGGATGAAAATATGCCGCATAAACAGCTTGCTCATCAATGGCTTTGGGGGCAAGAAAAAGCCGCCAGCTAACCAATGCGAGTATCCCGATTATACTAGCAGCGGCGGCATATCTAAAAAAAGGCATTGCCACTATTTTGCCTGTTTCTTTCTTGTTGAGTTGTGCATTTATATCCGAATATAATGCTGATTCTTTTTGGTTCAATTCCGGCATCGTCCATGACGAGTTGGACATGGTAAGCCCTTCTATTGCTTCCATCAAAAATGGATCGTTTTCCATTTCTTGCTCAAAAGCATTACGTTCAGGCGGTGATAATTCATTTGCCAAGTATTTTTTAATTTGCTCGTTATCCATTGGTTCGATTGTTTTCTTCCATAAATTTCTTTAAATTTCTTTTTCCATTCTGAATTGCGCTTTTTACTTTATTCAGATCATAGCCGGTCATGGAAGCAACTTCTTGGTAAGGTTTCAGCTGGTAATAAAACAAATCAATACAGGTACGTTGCTCTTCGTTTAAGTTACTTATCGCTCGTTGAAGGAGTTCACTCTCTTCTTCTTGCCTATTGAGATACAAATCTGTATCATTTTCCATAAATTTTTCCGAAATATTTTCTATTGAATTGATTTCCAGTTTATTATTTTTCTCTATACTGCGCAATAGATAGTTTTTTGCCAGAATAAACAGCCACGATTTAAAAAAACTGACCTCGTGCGTTTTAAGTTTAAATATTACTGCTTCAAATATTTCGGTAACGGCATCTTGTGCTGCAATTTCATCTTTCAGGTATTTATAACTCAACCCATATACCAATAAAGAATAGCGTTTATACAATTCTCCAATGTATAATGTGTTAAAATCCTTTTTATACAATTCTACTAAATCAATATCGGAAAGGTGGGCTAAGTTTCTACTCATACGAGTAAAAATAATAAAAAATCATATAAAAGCAAACAAATCCTAAAATATTTTTTATATAAAGTAGGAGGAATTTTAAAGTATATTCAGCACTTGCTCTTTTATTTTTTCTAACTCGTCTTTCATCTGTACTACTATCTTTTGCATTTCACCATCGTTAGATTTAGATCCGATAGTATTAATTTCTCTTCCAATTTCTTGGGCTATGAATCCGAGTTTTTTTCCTTTTTCTATTTGCTTCTCCTCTATGGTTTCCAAAAAATAATTGCAATGAGATTCCAACCGAACTTTCTCTTCATTGATATCCATTTTTTCCAAATAATAAATCAGCTCTTCTTCAAATCTGTGTTTGTCAACTGCTTCAGAAGGCACATAATTATTTAACTCTTGTTGTAGTTTCTCTTTCACTTTTTTCACCCGAGCTTCTTCGAAAGGGAGTAATGATACTTTGTGTTGTTGAATACTATTGATTCGCTCTCGTAAGTCTTTTTCTAATTGTCCACCTTCATCTTGCCTAAATTTATTTACACTATTTAGCGCCATTTCAATAGCATTAAACAAAGCAGTAAAATCTGTCTCGTTGAGCTCGGCAAGTTCGGCTTTATTTACATCTTGAAAGCGCAAAATTGCAGGCAGCAGCTCGCCCGAAGATATATTTTTCTCCTTGGCAAATCGAGTAAGTTGTTGGTAATAATTTTCTATCAGATTAAAATTCAGATTGGCAGAGAGTCCTGTAGATTTATCTTCTTGAAAATATAAATCTACTTTTCCACGTATCAAATATGCCGCTATGAGTTTACGCAGTTCAATTTCTTTGCTACGCAAATCAGACACCACTTTAAAGTTTAAATCCAGTGATTTGCTGTTTAGTGTTTTTATCTCGATAACATAGGATTTATCGCCCAATTGAATGGCAGATTTCCCATAACCGGTCATTGAATATAACATAGTATTGTATTAGAAATTAAAAGTCTTTGCTTAATGAGAAATGCCAAATTGGTTTTTTGTTGAATTGCAAGCCATCATACCCAAAACCTGTGTCTAATCGTATAAAGTAGCCCAAAACGTTGGTTCTAAAACCTGCACCTGTACCGAATACAAATGGGTTTCTATAATAATTTACCGTTACTACAATCGGATTGTTGTTGGGTTGTGGCGTTACAACTTCTGTGCTTAGTGCATTTTTTGCATCAAATGGGTTGGTGTAATTATAAGCAATACCGGCATCGAAGAAACCGACCAACTGAAAATCCCTCAAGAAGGCTGATTTTAAAGGCTTTTTAGCAAAAAAAGAAAATACAGGAAAGCGTAATTCTGAATTCCACAACAAGTAATTATTTCCATTTCTGATATTTTGCGGCAAGCCACGCATATTGGTAACAGGTGCCTGCAGGCCATAATTTTGATTGCTGGCAATTGGAATATCACTGGCGTATTTTGGATTCAGCCATGTATCTACTCCTCCTAAGAAATATAATATTTTTTCATGCCCGAAGGAAGAGGCTCCTGCAAAACGATTTGCCCAAATGATATTTCGATATACTTTTTGGTAATGTCTGATATCAAACCCTATATTAAAAATATCTGATTTTTTTTGATTGGCATTGTAGAAAAATTCTGCAAATAATTTATAGCGGAACCCATTGTAAATATTAAACTGAATTTCTTTTGAATTATCATGTACAAATTCTAATCTTGCAGAAAGCCAATTCTCTTTTACGTCTTTTAGTTGTCGGCTTAATTCATCTGTATATGCAATATCTAAATGTTCATTTCTGTAAGAAAAAGACCAGCGCAGACTTTTAGTAATATCAAACGGGTAGCTAAATGCAGTTTCGAAAAAATTAGTGCGTGTCTTTCCGGTATATACAAATGGCAACGTATTTCCACTGCTATCTGAAACATTAAAATTAATTTTATCGGAGCGGCGATAATACAAAATCGATTTATCGATTCTTTTTTTCAGGTTTATATATTTTACATACGTTTCAAAGCCTTTAAAGTCGAATGGAATTCGGAAGCCTCCTATTATTTTATGGTCTTCCATTAAATCACTGGTGCCGAAATTTATCATTCCGCCTAAACTTGGAAAATTATAACTTCCCAAATTCTGTTTTACACTTTGGTAGTTCTGTGTCAGAATACTGTTATCCAATTGTGTAACGACATAATCAGAAGTAAAGCGGGCACGGTAAGGTAAAATTCTAATTTTCTTTCCGGAGATTTTATCTACATTATCTTTACTTGCTACCGGCACCGGTGTATTTTGTAAAAATGGAGGTGGTTCTTCCTCCGCCGTGGTATTCTTTGAGCTATCTGTAACTAAAGCCGTATTCAATGTATCTTTAGGAGTATTCGTCGTCGTTGTGTATTGTGGTTCGATTACCGTATTATAATCTGTTTCAAAAATATAGCGTGTAGGCTGTAAAAACAGGCTATCTAAGGAAATCGTATTACTAATATTTGTGGGTATATTTTTCTTTAGCTTGGCGGTTGTTTTATTTTCGGGCATATCCGTTATTACAGCCGGTGTTCCGGTAGTTTCTGAATAAAATTTTCTAAACCCTGTTTCCTGCAAATCATTTGATTGTTTATCTTTCAACGCTTCCTCTTGCAAATTATGCTTAGCGTAAAAATAAGATTTGCGCCTATTCGTTCCAAAAAATAAATAGCTATTTTGTCGCGCGACGCTCAACTGCTGTGCGCCTCTTGAAAAATTAGTTAACGGAAAGGTAGTGCTTTTTAATTTATACACCTCCACTTCATGTCTTACCGTTTTAGCAGAATCTGTGTATTCATTTAAGGTCACTTCTACGGTATCTTTTCCTGCATATACACTATCTAAAGTACCTGCGTATTGGTTGGCAATTCCATTTTCGTCACTCAAAAAGGAGTAGTAGGAATTATTGTAATTTCCGGCGGCAATTTCATTAGCAAATGGTGTTTCGGTAATGCGAGTTAATTCTGTTCCTCGTTTGTTTAAATCATAATAAAACAAATCGAGCGTATGGGTGGGCGAAATGGAATCTATATTTTCTAAAAGAAATTTATTTTCTGTTCTGTTAGAAGAAAAAATTACGCCGTCGTTTCCATTCCAATTTACATACACCGGATTCAAATCATCGTAGCTATCATTATTTAATTGTGTAGTAGTGGCATTGGAGGTATTGTATAAATACAAATCGGTTTGTCCTTTATTTTGACCTGAAAGAATTAATACATTGGGGTTATTCGTAAAATCGGCGCCGTATATTTTTTGGAATTTGATGATATTTTTTTTGGTGGTTGTTTTATTATCCAAATCTACTTGGCGCAAGCGTATTATATCTTTTTTTTCAGAAATTACTGCCAGCTGATGCCCTGATTTTGACCATGCAAGAATTGGATATGATTTATCAAATGGATACTGATCGGAATGGAATCCGCCTTTTGCAATTTTCTTTATTTTCTTCGTTTGTAAATCTTGTAAAAAAACCTTGTAAAAGCCTCCATCAAAAGCGGCGTATGCAGCATATTTTCCATCGTATGAAACCTTCAATTCTCCGACGTCATTTTTATTTCGTTTCTTAATTTTATACGCTGTCCAACCAGCAAGGCTATCTCTATTTTTATTATCCGATTCGTACCGGCTTAAAAAAAATTCTTTCCATGAGCGCATCAGTTCATCTGTCGTCACGTTTACAGAATAGGTAAATCCTTTGTTTACATTATGATTTATTCGGGTAACGTATAAAATATTGGGAATTGCATCTTTGCCATACAATGCACTTATCATATACCAGAAAGAATGTCCGGCAAATTCCGGATCAATAGCCGTCAATCTATTAAAATCTGCTTTTTTTGTCGTCAATAAATATTGTTTTAGTTTTGCATCTAAATCGGTATTCCATGCTTCGCCCATGTAAGCAGAAAGCCCATCTTTGTACCATTTGGGCAACACTAAGAATAAGGCATTTTGTATTTTCTGTCCAAAGCTGCCGCCCGACATCATCTGTCGGATATATAATTCCGAAAGTCCTTTCATTAAATCTCGCTGCAAATGCCGGTGGTTTCCATCGTAATACAAAAACATTTTATTGTCGTGCAAAATGGTAGTTCCGCCAATGTTGTAATCCTCTTGTCCCAATCCAATATTGGTTTGAGCTAAATCAGAAATATCATTATACACTAAAATATCTATTTGAGATCGGAAATGAAAATCCATTTGCTTGTCTAATTCTTTGAGTTTTTCTTCTGCGGTATTCCATACAAATTTTCCTATCTCTTGTCCGCCCGGATAAAAGTAAATAGTAAAGTTATCGGTATTATAAAACTGCCAATCAAAAGGATGGTATTGCACCCGGTTTTGTCCAAATTGCACTTGGGTAGTTTGGGAAAACAACAAAGAGTAATTAATGGCAAGAAGTAAGAAAAACAATAGTGATTTCAGTAAATGCTGAAATTTATTACAAAAAGAAATATAAAATCGGAAGTGTATTTTTTTCATATTTTATCTCAGAGCTATATTCTACTTACTACCTATTATTTTACTACTTTTACAAAGTAAATAAATCTTATGGATAACGCAAAGATAAAGACAGTTATTGCTACATTTTGTTTTAACCCTTTTCAGGAAAACACTTATATCATTTCGCATAGCAACAAAGACTGCTGGATTATAGATCCGGGCTGTTATACTTTGCAAGAACAAAAAAGATTGACACAATACATTGAGCAAAATGAATTGCAGCCGGTGAAATTAATAAACACGCACTGTCATTTAGACCATATTTATGGCAATAAGTTTGTTGCTACTGAATATAATTTAGAATTAGGGATTCATAAAAAGGAATTAGATACCCTACACCATGCCGAGATAGGTGCACGCATGTTTGGGGCAAAAATACCGGAGCGACAAGAGCCCGGTTATTTTATTGAAGAGAATGAAATTTTGCAATTAGCAGATGTGCCATTCCATGTTCTTTTTACGCCCGGACATTCTCCGGGAAGTATTTGCTTTCATAATATTATGGAACGGTATGTAATAGTGGGCGATGTACTGTTTATGGGTAGCATAGGCAGAACAGACTTACCGGGCGGCGATTACGACACTTTAATAAAATCAATAAAAACGAAATTATTAGTTTTAGATACCTCTACTGAGGTCTATAACGGACATGGGCCAAGTACAACAATTGGAGAAGAAGCAAGAAACAATCCCTTTTTAAGATAGTTTTTTCACTATACTATTTTTTTTCTTTCAATCGTTTTCTTGTAGATTTATCTACTTTGTCTGTTTTGTCGTTAATGTCAACGCCTTCATCGTTGGTTTTATTTCCTCCTAATTTTGCAAAATCAAATTTCAGCGTAAAACGGAAGGTATTATCTAATGGATTGCGCGTACCGCCTGTAGGAATTAAATAAGAGAAATCTAATCCGAAGACACTATATTTCACCCCAACACCCATAGATACAAAACGGCGGTTTCCTTTATCTTTTGCTTCTAAGAAATAGCCTGCACGAGCGGCAAAAATATGATCGTACCAATACTCTGTACCGATGCCCATTGTCCATTCGCGCATTTCTTCTTTAAACCCTCCGGGTGCATCACCTAAAGAAGTGAACATAGACTTAAAGGAATTTTGTTCTTTATAATAAGGCAC
>ENA-UOYA01002220-UOYA01002220.1-activated-sludge-metagenome-genome-assembly--contig:-NODE-2220-length-19108-cov-3.627723_pt1 | contig 19108 bp, 20 predicted proteins | sample MGYA00238163_ERZ764804 | MGnify/ENA primary metagenome ERZ764804 (study PRJEB28919, sample SAMN05720223) | activated sludge metagenome | isolation source: Anaerobic digester | place: Hong Kong... | reverse complement strand
GCCGAAAAAGCTCCTGCACTTGCGGACGAAATCATATCTCAAGGCATGCCTTCCGCTGTAATCAGCATTGAATGCCCGGGCGCAAATAAAAAGGGCAAATACCACAACGCAACAGGTCTGGATGTCACTCACCTTGAGGCAAAAATGGATGTTCTTTTTGAAAAGCTTCAGGAACAGGGAGTACTGAATATAGCTATCGGCGACCTCGGCAACGAAATTGGAATGGGAACAATAGGGGAGCATCTCTATAAATACATTCCTTATGCCCGTGAGGGTGCCTGCCGCTGCGGCTGCGGCGGAGGTATTGCGGTTAAGACTAAGGCGGATAATATTATTACAGCCACAGTTTCCGACTGGGGCTGCTATGGGATGATTGCAGCTCTAGCCTACCTCAAAAAGGATCTTGATATCCTTCAGAGTCCAGAACTCGAGGAGGACGCAATGATAACCGCCGCAAAGAGTGGCATGATAGATATGTACGGATGGCTTATCCCTGCAATTGACGGATTTGGCACAAGCATGAATAAGTCAATAGTCAACCTTATGCGTGAATGTGTCAGCTACACAATGAAGCTTGAAAAGACCTGTGAAACATGGTTTGAAAAGGTCATCGAGCTTGAATTTTACGAAAGGGTGAAATAATGGTTGATGTCAGATTTCTTGCGGCAGGGGAATCTGCACTGATTGTCGAGTTCGGCAGTGCTATCAGCCCCGAGATTAACAGTCGGGTTATGAACCTTAACAATGTCCTAAGCAGGAGCAAGCTCAAGGGTATTACCGAATGTGTGCCTACCTTCCGCTCACTTATGGTTTGTTATGACTGCTCGGAAATAAGCTTCAATTCACTTGTTGAGAGCATAAAAGAAATGCTCGATAATACTGATTATTCATCATCCTCCAAGAAAAGGGTTATAAAAATACCCGTATGCTATGACAGTGAGTTCGGTGAGGATTTGGAGGATGTTGCGGCTCACACGGGCTTGAGTATCGAGGAAGTGATTGAAAGGCACAGCGCCCCCGAATACCTTATTTATATGCTCGGCTTTCTTCCGGGCTTTGCCTATCTCGGCGGGATGGACCCCAAAATAGTAACTCCGCGCTTGAAAAATCCAAGGACGAAAATCCCTGCAGGCTCTGTCGGGATTGGCGGAGAGCAGACAGGTATATATCCTCTTGCTTCACCCGGGGGTTGGAGGCTTATAGGCAGAACCCCCGTCAGGCCCTACGACCCGGGCAGAAAGAATCCTATTATTTACGCTGCGGGCGACTATATTCGTTTTATACCTGTCGATAAAGCAGAGTATTTCCGCATCAATGAGCTTGTCAAAAAGAGAGAGTACGAATGTGAAATAACGGAGGTTGATGTAAAATGAGCCTGAATATTATTTCACCAGGGCCGTTGACCACCGTTCAGGATTTGGGCAGAATCGGTTATATGGCTTACGGCTTTTCACAGTCTGGGGTTATGGACCAAAGAAGCGCGAAAACAGCAAATATACTTGTCGGCAATGATGAGGGTGAAGCAGTCCTAGAAATGACAATGGCGGGCATCAGGGCGAGCTTTGACGAGGATAATATTATTGCAGTAACTGGTGCGGATTTTTCTCCGAAAATTAACGGCAAGCCTGTAAATATGTATTGCGCCGTAAGCGTCAGAGCGGGGGATGAGCTGAGCCTTTCAGCTGCAAAAAACGGCTGCCGCGCATATCTTTCCGTTGCCGGCGGGTTTGATATCCCCGAAGTAATGGGAAGCCGTTCGACTAACCTTAAATGCTCAATAGGTGGCTTTGAGGGGAGGAAGCTTATTGCTGGCGATAAAATTCCGCTCAGACACCCAAGGAGAGAAATACCCGGGCTTTCAAAAAGGAAGGTTAAAAAGTACGATATCGATGGTATGAACGCCGTTCTCCGTGTCGTTTTGGGCCCGCAGGACGATTATTTTGGAAAAGACGGCATTGAAACATTTTTAAAAGAGGTTTATACTGTAACGGGTGATTCAGATAGAATGGGCATTAAATTTGAGGGAATGCCAATTGAATCAAAGCAAGGCGTTGATATCATTTCTGACGGGATTGCCTTCGGTTCTGTGCAGATTCCCTCATCTGGCAAGCCCATTATTATGATGGCAGACAGGCAGACAACGGGCGGCTATGCTAAAATCGCAACTGTCATTGGAGCTGATTTACCAAAGCTTGCTCAGATGAAGCCTTTCGGCAGGGTGTGTTTTGACAGTGTCAGTGTTGAAACGGCACAGAAGCTAAGTATTGATGAAAAAAATGAACTCGAAAAGCTGAAAAAGCGTTTTTTAAAGCTGAAGTAATATTTGTTTTAGGCAGGGGTAGCTATGGACTATTCTGTTATGAAGCCTGCGGAAGTCAGGCAGTTAATTAGGGAAGGGAAAATAACGGGGCAGACCTCTGGCATGTGTGCGGGCTATGCTCAGGCAAACCTTTGTGTTTTGCCAAAAGAGCTAGCCTATGATTTCTTGCTCTTTACGCAACGCAACCCAAAATCCTGCCCGGTTCTCGAAGTCAGCGATGCAGGCAGCAGAAATCTCAGCTTTATCGCAAAGGGTGCCGATATCGCAACGGATATCCCAAAATACAGGCTGTATGAGAACGGAGTTCTCAAAGGCGAGTTTGAGGATGTTTCCCACCTTTGGCGTGATGACTTTGTAAGCTTCCTTATTGGATGCAGCTTTTCATTTGAATCCGAGCTTCTGGCGGCTGATGTACCTGTCCGCCATATTGAAGAGGGATGCAATGTGCCAATGTATTTGACGAATATAGACTGTGTGCCGGCGGGTATTTTTCACGGCAAAATGGTCGTCAGCATGCGCCCGCTCCCTTATGACCAAATTGTAAGAGCTGTGACGGTTACCGCCTCAATGCCTAGAGTTCACGGCTCACCTATTCACATAGGCAACCCAGAGGCAATTGGAATCAAGGATATAAATAAGCCCGATTTCGGCGACATGGTTACGATAAGAGAAGGTGAGGTTCCCGTTTTCTGGCCCTGCGGCGTAACCCCTCAGTCGGTTGTTATGAGCGCAAAGCCAAGCATTGCAATAACCCATTCACCTGGGCATATGTTTATTACAGACATAAAAAATACCCTGCTGAAGGATTAAATTTATACGGAAGGGCTGGATATAATGTTTAAGGTCGATTTGAACTGTGATTTAGGCGAGAGCTTCGGTTGCTACAAGCTGGGTTTAGACGAGCAGGTCATCCCCTTCATTTCCTCCGCAAATGTTGCCTGTGGCTATCATGCCTCCGACCCTGTGGTAATGGATAAAACGGTCAGACTTGCAAAGCAGGCAGGCGTACATATAGGAGCGCATCCGGGATTTCCAGACCTAATGGGTTTCGGCAGAAGGAACATGGTCGTCTCACCCGCAGAGGCCAAGGCCTATGTTCAGTATCAGATAGGTGCTCTTGCTGCGTTCTGCAAGGCAAACGGCACAAAGCTTTCTCATGTCAAGCCCCACGGTGCTCTCTATAATATGGCGGGCAAGGATATTAAGCTTGCCACAGCAATTTGCGAGGGAATAGGTGAGATTGATGACAGCCTTATTCTTCTTGCACTTTCAGGCAGTGAGATGATTAATGCCGCAAAGACAGCGGGCTTGAAATATGCAAAAGAGGTTTTTGCCGACCGTGCGTATGAGGATGATGGTTCACTTGTCGCAAGAACAAAGGCGGGAGCAATGATAACCGATGAAGATATGGCTATTGCCAGAGTAGTCAGAATGGTGACCGAGGGTAAGGTAACGAGCCTTAGCGGCAAAGATATTCCCATTGAGGCGGATTCCGTCTGCGTCCACGGCGATGGTGAGAAGGCGCTGGAATTTGTTAAAAAAATCAGGGCTGCGCTGGCGGAAAGCGGAGTTGATATAGTCCCTCTAAATGATATAGTATAAGCATCTATTTTTCCGGCGGGAGGGCTCTCCCGCTGTTTATCAATTAGTGAACGGAAGCGAAACAAATGCCATATCAAAGGATATATGCAAAAATTAATCTGGACGCTTTGGAAAACAATGTTGTTCAGGCTAAAAAAAGGCTTGGGAGCGGAATTAAGTTCATGGCAGTAATCAAAGCGGATGGTTACGGCCACGGCGCAGTGCCGCTAGCTGAGTTCTTAGAGGATAAAACCGATTACTTCGCCGTTGCGTGCATTGATGAAGCTATGGAGCTTAGAAGTAACGGCATAAAGCACCCGATACTGATTTTAGGCTATACTTCACCCGAGGATTTTGAAAAATTAGTTTATAATAATATAACGCAGACAATTTATGATTTGGATTCTGCTAAAATGCTTTCGCAAACTGCCGTTTCCTGCGGCAAAATAGCCAAAATCCACATTGCTGTTGATACCGGTATGACAAGAATCGGTTTTTTTGACAATGAGCAGAGCGTTGAAATAATTAAAGAAATTTCGCAGTTGAAGAATATAAATATTGAGGGTATTTTCAGCCACTATGCCTGTGCCGACGAAGCAGATAAAACCTCCGCAAACTCCCAGACACGGCGGTTTATAAGCTTTACCGACAGGCTTGAAGCTGAAGGTGTAAAAATTGAGATTAAGCATCTTTGCAACAGCGCCGCAACAATTGATTTTGATGAGCATTTTGACATGGTCAGGTTCGGCATTTCTTTGTACGGCCTTTACCCCTCCGAGGAGGTCAACAAAAACAATGTTTCGCTAAAACCAGTTATGGAGCTCAAGGCAAGGATTATTAACATTAAGACCGTAGAGGCTGGGTGCGGAGTAAGCTATGGCCAGTTGTATGTTACAAAGGGGCCGACCCGAATTGCAACAATAGCCGCAGGATATGCAGACGGTTACCCCAGAGCATTATCCACGAAAGGCAGAGTTTTGGTTAAAGGTAGTTATGCACCAATATTGGGCAGAATCTGTATGGACCAGATGATGATTGATGTTTCGCATATTGACGGGTTAAGGGTTGAGGATGAGGTGACACTTATTGGTTGTGAGGACGGAAATTGTATAACCGCCGAAGAAATCGGCAGTATGTCTGAAAGCTTCAATTATGAGGTGGTTTGCGGAATCGGAAGAAGAGTTCCAAGAATATATGAGAAAAATGGCGAAATAATTCGGTATGTATCTTATTTAATGTAATTTTATAATTATTTAAAAAAAATACCATATAATTCCAATTGGTAAAAATATCCTTTTTTTCTTATGTTAATATAGAGATGTCAAAACGACATCTGTTTGACAAATAATTTAATATCTCCTCATTCTCATAACCAATGAAAGGGAGCCGCTGTTTGCGGCTCCTTTTCATATTCTGTATAATTGAACTTATGCCCTGCAATAATAATGTGGACGGGAGTGATATTTATGTCAGTTGTTCACCTATCAAGTGATAATTTTGAAAACGAAGTATTAAAAAGCCCCAAAACCGTTTTGGTTGACTTCTGGGCAAGCTGGTGCAATCCATGCAGGATGCTTGCACCTGTAATTGAGGAGCTTGCCAATGAGGTTGGAGCCGAAGTGAAGGTGTGCAAGCTCGATGTGGATTCGGCTGGTTCTATTGCGGAGAACTTTGGTATTAAAAGCATTCCTACGGTTATTATTTTTAAAGATGGAAGAATTACAGAGAAATTTGTGGGAGTCAGGAACAAGGAGGATTATCTTCAGGCTCTTAAAAAATAAGGTGTTTTTGAAATATGCCGGGCGAAGCTCAGGTTTGAGCTTCGCCTTTTAGCTGTTTTTTTTCTTTCGTCTATTTTATTTTTCTTGCTTTTATTATAGTAATGCTGTATAATGATGTGGAAATATATAGAAATAATCGGGATGGAGTGAGGCAACATGCATTATTCTCAGAAGCTCTGTGAAATCGAAAGATTTGCAAAACTCGACTATTGGCCTAAGCGGATTTATTCGGAGTTGCTTTGCCTTGGCAGCATTTCAAAAGTTAACGGGAATGAATGGGACAACCGTATTGAGCAGGCACTGGACTTTCTTCTTTCCGATGTACAGCAAAATAAGACCGTGACGATGCCTGCTGTTCTAAAAACTGAGGAAATGCTTGCTGACCTTTCACTTGAAGTTAAAAAATAAAGGTATTTGTGTCTCACACGCCCACATTGATATGAACTGGATGTGGGGTTATCAGGAGACTGCCGCAGTCACTGCAGATACCTTCCGCACTGTTCTGGACCTTATGAAGGAGTATCCGGATTTTACATTTTCTCAGTCTCAGGCATCAGTTTATAGAATCATCGAGCAAAATGCTCCCTATATGATTCCTGAGATTAAGCAGCGTATTCATGAGGGCAGGTGGGAGCTTTCCGCATCAGCCTGGGTGGAGTGCGATAAGAATATGCCAAACGGCGAATCGCTTTCAAGGCATATCCTATATACAAAGCGTTACCTTTCAAAGCTCTTTGAGATTGAGCCTGATACCATTCGCATGGATTTTGAGCCCGATACCTTCGGGCACAACCTCAATGTACCCGAAATCCTGCAAAACGGGGGTGTAGATTACTACTACCATTGCAGGGGCTTCAACGATTTCAATATTTATAACTGGATGTCACCCTCCGGAAAACGAATACTTTGCTACAGGGAGCCGAAATGGTATAACTGTTCTGTGGAATATGATACTTTCAGTGATATGCCTCTTTTCTGTGATAAGCACGGAATTGACACCTTCCTTTATGTTTACGGTGTGGGCGACCACGGCGGAGGGCCGACAAGGCGGGACATTGAGCGCATAATTGACATTGCGGGTTGGCCGCTTATGCCTGCACTTAGATTCGGTACATATCACGAGTTTTTCGATATAATAGAATCTCACCGTGAGAAGTTCCCGACTGTTGACAAGGAGCTGAATTTCCTTTTCACGGGCTGCTATACCTCACAGTCAAGAATTAAAATGGCAAACCGCATTGCGGAGGACAGAGCATATGAGTCCGAGCAGCTTTCTGCCATGGCTGAGGTTTTAACCTCGAGCGGCAGCAAAAATGAGCTCTTTGCAGGCGCATGGGAAAAAATACTTTTTAACCAGTTCCACGATATCCTTCCCGGCTCGGGAACGGTTGAAACAAGGGAATTTGCCCTCGGCAGGTTTCAGGAAACACTTGCAGCGCTAAACACCTGCGCCAATACGGCAATGAGGGATATTTCAAATGAAATTGACACCTCATTCATTGATTTCGACGATGACAACATGACTGATTCTGAGGGCGGAGGCGTCGGCTTTGAGGTCGGGCATTCAAATCGATTCCGATTCCCGAGCGCAGGCAGGGGCAGGGGAAAGGTGCGTGTATTTCATCTGTTTAATTCAACGATGTATGACCGTGACGAGCCTTGCGAAGTAACCGTATGGGATTACAGCGGTGATATAAAAAGGATTTATATAACGGATTCAAAGGGTAATGAAACGGAGCATACTCTTCTGAGCAGCGGCACCCATTACTGGGGTCACAATTACAGCAAGCTCCTTATAAAAGCTAAAGTGCCCGCATTCGGCTATTCAACCTATATTCTCCGTGAGCGGGAACTAACCGGATTCGGCTGCACTGTGCCCTGCGGCAACGGGCGAACAGACAGCGAGATTAACGACAATAACCCCGTCCTTGAGAATGACCGAATTCGTGCGGAGTTTGACTCCGCAACACTTCAGCTTGTTTCCCTAGTTGATAAGGAAAGCGGAGAGACAATAATAAATGCCGCAAAGCCCTCCTGCGTTTTTCGCCTTATAAAGGAGAATCCCCGTTTTGGCATGACCTCCTGGCGAGTTGGCCCTTATATGAATATTGATACTCTCAACCTTTCGCAGAATGTCCGTTTGACAGATTACCGCTGCGAGGAACTCAGAAAAACTCTATCCTATGAGATAAAATTCGGCGCTTCAAAGCTGAATGTAACAATAGCTCTTTTGCATGGCTCGCCTCTGCTTGAATTCGGAATAACCGTTGACTGGCATGAGCTGTCAACCGACCGCTCATTTATACCTCAGCTTAATTTTCATGTACCCGTTGCTTATTCTGCGGCGTCTTACAGATATGACATTCCGTTTGGGATAATTGAGCGTGAGCCTATAGCCCATGATGTCCCCGCAAACAGCTTTATGCAGCTTGTCAATGAGGGGGGTAAAAGCGTTTCGCTTGTTACTGACACAAAATACGGTTTCAGAGGGAATGACAATTCAGGCTCCGTAACATTAATTCGCTCATCGTGGGACCCTGACCCGTACCCGGAGCTTGGAATTCATTATATAAGAATAGGTGTGGCTGTTTCACGCAAAGACTGCATTAAGGCGATTTCTTCAAAATTCAGCCATCCTGTTTCTGTAGCGGCCGGCACAAAGCACGGCGGTACTCTTTCGCCTGCCGGCAGTCTGTTCAGCTTTGAGGATGCAAAGGGCATCATGACCTCTGCGGTTAAGAGCGGGGAGAACGGCGGTATTATACTGCGTGTCAGCGAGCTTTTCGGAGAAAACAGGGTGCTAACCGTCAGATTCTGCAGGCCTGTCCTGTCTGCGGCACTAACCGATATTAACGAAAAAGAGGATTTCGGCGGCTGTACCGTCAACGGCGATAAGGTCACATTTACCGTCCCAGCTTACGGGATTGCAACGGTTAATATAAAATAAGAGAATAAAAGAAAAGGGGCTGCGCAAAAATATCCGTTATGCGCAGTCCCTTATGAATTTGGGTTTTCTATTTCACAGTCGGCTCACTTTGTTCAATAAGAAATTCATCCGCAACTGTGCCATCCTCAAAAAAGAAAGCAGCCTTGATACACTCTTTTTTTACCCCGTCAATGGTTCCAAGGTCTTTTGCAAATACAATAAACGGCGGATTCAGCGGCAGACCTGAACTCTCTGCCTCCTCTTTTGATTTTCCGTTCTCTGTTATTCTATAAGTTATAGAATATTTATTAATCTTTTTTTTCGCCGTGTTTGAAGAAAAGAAAACAATAGAATTTACAGGTGATTTTCTGCCCTCCTGATCACGCGGAGTAAAATAAAGCATCCCAACATTCTTTTGGGTTCCGTTCAAAAGCTCTGAGCTGTGTTTAAAATCTACAAACCGGGTTAAGTCAATATTAAGCAGTGTTTTGGGATAAAAAACATACAATTCCTGCCCTTTGGAGTTATCGCCGTCACCTGCAACCCAAAATGAATATGTAACCGGGTTATCATAGTTGCCCATTCTTTTGAATTCAGTTGCTGAGCGGTAGCTGTTTTCAACACAGTAGGATTTCAGTTCATCAAATGACAGTGTAATAAAATAGTAATATCCTACTTTTATGGTTAAGGCAAGTAAAGCTGCTGAAAAGGCTATTACAAGAATAAATTTTCTCTTTTTCAAAATGATTACTCCCTATTTACTAGGCTGTGAATGAAACATAATTATAAGCTTGCCAATTTCCTTTGGCTGTACTAGGTGTTATTGTAAGCTCTGAGGTGGTGATTTGCCCCATAGCGTAAACATCTCTCCAATTCAATTATTTAATTAATTTCGATAATAATAAACCATGGTATCACCCCTCATTATTTTAAATTGTAATTACATATTATAACAATCGTAAAATATGTCAATATGAAATTTTCAGACACGCTGCCACGAAGGTATAGTAGGGCGTGGCATCCCTGACACGCCGCAGACGCGGCCCAATTGAAGGGCATATAAATTGTGAGAATTCATTAAAAAAGGGGAGCACCAGCTGTGCTCCCGTTGAGGAAGGTTTTTTTCTCTACCAGTAAATACTATGAGCCTCCGGGCTTTCTTCCCGATACTTATAAAGCTGACTCAGCGTGACAAATTGAAAGCCCTTTTCCCTGAGCTCAGGGATTATCTTTCTGACCGCATCAACAGTGTATTCGCTCGAATCATGCATAACTATGACATCGAGATTTTTTGCGTTATTCACTACAAGCCTGTAAATATCCTCACTGTTCATTGTTTCCCAGTCATGGCTATCCAGAGTCCAGAGGGTGACAGGATAATCTATCGCATTTATTACCGATTCGTTATATCTTCCGTATGGTGGGCGCACATACAGCAGCTTGTAGTCACCCAGCACCTTGTTCACCTTTTCCTGAGTCCCATCAATTTGTCGTTTGATTTCATCCTCTTTTAATTGTGTAGGTCAGCATGGTCATAGGTGTGGTTGCCTATTTCATTGCCCTCCTTAACAATTTTACGCAGGATATCTTTATTGCCGTCAATATTCATCCCATTAATAAAAAATGTTGCCGTGCTTTTATTCTCATACAGGATGTCAAGGATTTTAATAGTATAGCTATCATTAGGACCATCATCAAAGGTCAAGGCGATAACAGGCCTTTCAGGGTCAATTTCAACAACGGTTTTGTCTCTTATTATTATAGAATCCTTTCGCATAAAAAAGACTGCCAAAATAAACAGAAAGATAACAACTATGATAAAAATTAAATCTCTTGTTTTCATAGCGGCTTTTCCTCGCTGAGAACCATTTCCGTATAACCGTTGAGCGCCGCTATGCTTTGAACGGCCTGATAAAACAGCAGGAATAAAGCAAAACCTGTAACGCTGTTTTTAAAAGGTATCCCGAGCTTTTTCTGGTATAAATACATAGCGGAAAAGAATATCCCCGAAATAATCAGAGTAAATAGTGTCATCAAACCGACAAAATAGTAATAACCCATGAATGCCAGTATCACGCCAACCAGAAATCCGAATATATAGGCTAAATCGAGATAAATAATAAGGATATTTACAAAAGCAAAATACTTGGAATAAAAGCTTTTCTGCTTCCATGGCCTTACATGCTTGAAGCCTTCAAGCATACCCTTTGCCCAACGCTTCCTTTGGCCATAAAATCTGCCTATTGTTCGGGGAACCACGGTATATCCGACTGCCCGCGGTTCATAGGTGGATTTGCAGCCTTGCTCAAGAAGCTGATATGTCAATACAATATCCTCACCTTCAACATTCTTCCATCCTCCGGCCTTCCTAACATCCTCGGTAAGATATGCGCTGAACGCGCCTTGCGCGACAAGAGTTGAATCGTAGCTTCCCTGATACCTTTTAACTGCGGCAATGCTCAAGAGATAATCATAAATCTGCATTCTGGTCATTAGTGAGGAGAAAGCGTTCTGAACAAATAAATTCCCTGCAACGCAGGAGCTTTTCTCACATACAATATGATTCATTATTCTTTGAACCGCATTTTTCTCAAGAAAAGTGTCAGCGTCCACGGTAATGAAATATTTAGTTTTTACATGCCTGAGCGCACAATTCAACGCCCAGGTTTTCCCCTTTTTCCTGCAATATCCGTATCTAATCCAGCACCTTGTGTTGGGGTTTTCCTCAATAGCTCTGCGGATTAGATATTCTGTCCTATCTGTTGAGCAGTTGTCTGCCACCAGCAGAGTAATATGACCCTTGTAGTTTTGGTTGAATATACACCGAATTGACTTCTCTATATTTTTTTCTTCATTGAAAGCACACATAATTATCGTTGTTGGTTCACAGGTATCTTCGTATTTTTTAATTTTAGAATTAATTATATTTGAAATGAACATTGAGCTCATTAAAAAGCCCGGCAAAAGCGCGATGCCTATAATTACCCACCATACATATACAGTATTCAAATATTTGGACACATAGGCTGCCCAACGAACGGCAAAATAAGTGGAAACAGCTAGGCAAAGCACTCCGAAAAGAATTGAAATAATAAATTTCTTATTCACATTTATACCTCCTATCGCCAAGATATGACAAAAGGAGGACATGGGTGATTAAATAAAATGAAATTAAGCTGCCCGGTCCGTTGCCAAGCAGCTAAGATTATGATAGTATATTGTCGTATTATGGATAATTTTGGAACGCATTAAGGAGCTTTTATGGAGTATTTCTTTCTTCTTCTTTCAGCCGCACTTTTCGCTGCGGAATTCATCTTCTCAAAGCTTTATCAAAAATCCGCAGGCGATTCAGTCAAATGTGGCTTTCTTTTCTCCATGCTGTGCAGCATCTTTTCGTGTATATTTGTTTTTTGCTTCAACGGCTTTAAAGTGAGCTTTTCTCTTTTTTCGACTGTCTTTGCACTTGTGCTTGCCGCTTCATCCCTGATTTTTAATGTGACAAGCATAAAAACTGTTCATTTGGGCTCGCTATCTGTCTACACACTTTTTACAATGCTTGGCGGGATGATGATACCCTTTTTTATGGGGATCTTTTATCTTAATGAAAAAATCTCCGCCGCAACGGGAGCGGGCACTGTACTCATAATAATATCCATTCTGCTTACTGTTGTTTTCGGAAAGGACAGAAAGCTCGGTGGTGCGCTTTTTTATGCACTGTGTACAGTCGTATTTTTCGCAAACGGAATGTGTTCTACCATCGGCAAGCTTCACCAGATTGACTCACGGGCAGTCGGCACACTTGATTATCTTGTGATTGTTTACGGCTTAAACGCTGTGATTAGCTTAATTCTCTTTCTATGCGTTTCGGGCAGAAAGGGTTTAGAAAAAAGGCTTCCCGCAAAAGCTGTATTTTCAACGGCTGCTTATGCCTTGTTAAACGGAGCGGCAACGATTCTGATGTTCAATGTCGCAAAGAATGTGGATGCTTCACTTTTGTACCCGATTGTTACGGGCGGCACGATTTTATTTTCAGCCGTGTTCAGCCGAATAGTATATAAGGAAAAGTCCTCAGCAGCAGGCGTGGTGTCACTTGCTATTGCTTTTGCGGGAACGGTGCTTTTTGCATTGTAGAATCAACTGAGTACATTAATTATCAAATAACAGGGCAGGGGAATATGTGTTCCCTGCCCTGTAAGTTATATTTTTAGCTGTGCCTTCAGCCCTTAATTTTAACAAGATCGCGGTAGTTAATCATTTTAATTCCGCAATCGTTTTCAATGTACCTTTTTGTTGCCGGGTCTTTATAGAATTCATATTCCCAAACTCTGCGCTGCCAGACAGAGGATGTACCCTTTAATTCGATGGTTTCAAGAGCGGGGTGGATATATGTTTCGGTAATGCCCTCGGGAAAGGTCTTAATCAGTTCATACATATACTCTTTGAAATTTTCATAGCTGTCCTTCTGCGGGCCGTTCCACTCATGGGGAATCAGGTAATCAGGAGTAATTACGCCCTTTGATTTTGCATAATCGCCGAACTTCTTGAACATGAATTCAACTGCCTTTTTATCTATTGTAATTCCAAGCGTCTTATTGTCCAGCTGACCTTCAAGGTACTTAATGGGGAAGCGGAAGGGTAGCTTATACTCGGAGGCGATGTTAAAGGTCAGCTCAAGCAATTCAAAACGCCCTGTTTCAATGCCATAAAGCGAGCCCATATGATTGTCCAGGTGGGAGGGGTTAAGGCCGAGTCTCTTGGCCTGTGCAATCTGTGCGCGAATTTCCTCCTCAGCCTGCTCAAGGTCAGCATTATCCTCAAAGGGAGCGCTGTCCTTATGCATATAACCCTGCTCGTCCACCAGACTGTCAATTTTGCCTCTGCTCAGAGGTGCCCAGCGATACCTTCCCCATTCGCTGGTCATTGTCAGGTGAACGCCTATAGCATACTGCGGGTTTTCCTTAGCAAAGGTGCAGGCCTCAACAGCCCAGCCGCAGGGCATCATTATGGTTGTGGAGGTTATACCTCCGCACTGTAAAAGCTCAAAGGTTGCAAGGTTTGCAGAACGGCACATTCCGCAGTCATCCGCATTGACTATTAAATACTTATCCAAAAATATCACACCTTTCTTTTTTGGATAATTATAGCATGAGGGGGCTAAAAAATCAAAATTTATCTGTCTAATCACTAATATTAATTTTTAAGCGTAAAATGTAAGGTAGATACTTTTCAGATTATCAGCATCGCATCACCAAAGCTGAAAAAACGGTACTTTTCATTTACGGCGATTTTATAGGCGTTCATTGTGTTTTCATACCCGCAAAAGGCGCTTACCAGCATAATAAGAGTACTTTCAGGGAGGTGAAAATTAGTAAGAAGCGCATCAATGCATTTGAATTCAAAGCCGGGATAGATGAATATATCTGTCCAGTCATCATACTCACAGATGCAGCCCTTTTTAGCCGCAACGGATTCAAGCGTTCTGCAGCAGGTGGTGCCGACGGCAACAACCCTGCCACCCCTCTGTTTAGTCCTGTTTATTATATCTGCTGTAGCTGAAGGCAGGTTGAAATGCTCGGAATGCATGTGGTGCTCTTCAATATTTTCTGCCTTGACGGGGCGGAAGGTTCCAAGTCCGACATGCAGTGTGACAAAGCCGACCTCAATGCCTTTGCTTCTGATTTCGTCAAGAAGCTCCGGTGTGAAATGAAGCCCCGCCGTAGGTGCTGCTGCACTGCCGAGCTCACGGGCATAGACAGTCTGATACCTGTCCCTGTTCTCGAGTTCTTCGGTTATATAGTGGGGGAGGGGCATTTCACCTATTCTGTCAAGAATGTCAAAAAAGCTGCCCTCATAGAAAAACTTTACTATCCTGTTGCCATTATCGAGTACATTGACAATTTCTGCACGGAGGATTCCACCGCCGAGAGTGAATTTTGAGCCTGTCTTAGCACGCTTCCCCGGCCCTGCAATAATCTCCCACACATCTCTTTCTTTCTGATTGAGGAGCAGAAATTCAACCTGCGCTCCGGTATCCTCCTTGGTAGCGTAGAGACGGGCGGGTAAAACCTTTGTATCGTTGAGAATAAGGCAATCCCCTTTGTTGAGGTGAGATACGATATCACGAAACCCTTCATGGGAAATATGGCCGTCTTTCCTGTCAAGAACAAGTAACCGTGAACTGTCCCTCGGCTCTACCGGATGCTGCGCTATCAAATTCTGCGGTAAATCATAATAAAAGTCACTTTTTTTCATTTTTGGTCCTCAATTATTGTCTATTTTACTTATAAAAAGTATTTGACTAAAATGTCACAAAATGATATCATTTTAATGTTTAGTATTAATAAAGTGGTGTTCTGTTGTTTGCACGCAAACTATTATATTGCAAAACAAGCGTCATTACAATAGGTTTTTTGAGCACCGGAGGATGAGAGGTTTTTAGAATGAAGCATTACAAAGTTGGCATCTTAGGTGCAACGGGTATGGTCGGGCAGCGTTTTGCCTCATTGCTTGAAAAGCACCCATGGTTTGAAGTAGTTGCTGTTGCTGCAAGCCCGCGCTCCGCAGGAAAGACATATAAAGAGGCTGTAGGCACCCGTTGGTGCATGGATACTCCCTTGCCCGAAAATATGGCTGACCTCATTGTTATGGATGCTGCTGCTGATATTGAAAAAATTGCTTCAATGGTTGACTTCGTTTTTTGCGCAGTCGATATGAAGAAGGATGAAATAAAAGCTCTTGAAGAGGCTTACGCAAAGGCTGAGTGCCCCGTGATTTCAAATAACAGCGCTCACAGAATGACCCCAGATGTCCCGATGATTGTACCTGAGCTCAACGCCGAGCACGCAAAAATCATCCCATCACAGCGCAAACGTCTGGGAACAAAGAGAGGCTTTATAGCAGTAAAGTCCAACTGTTCTCTTCAGAGCTATGTCCCTGCTCTTTTCCCTCTCGAGAAGTTTGGAGTAAAGGATGTTCTTGTCTGCACATATCAGGCTATTTCCGGAGCAGGCAAAACCTTTGAAAGATGGCCCGAAATGTGTGACAATGTTATTCCCTATATCGGTGGCGAAGAGGAAAAGTCAGAGCAGGAGCCTCTGAAAATTTACGGAAAAATTAACGGTGATGTTATCGAAAATGCAGTGAAGCCGAATATTACTGCTCAGTGCATCCGTGTGCCTGTTTCGGACGGCCATATGGGCGCTGTATTTGTGAGATTTGAAAACAAGCCTTCAAAGGAAGAAATTATAAAGATTTGGCGCGAATTCAAGGGTATCCCTCAGGAACTTGGGCTTCCCAGTGCACCAAAGCATTTTCTCAATTATTTTGAGGAAAACGATATGCCGCAGACAAAGCTTCATCGCGGCCTTGAGGGCGGCATGGCTGTTTCAATCGGACGCCTGCGTGAGGATACTCAATATGACTATAAGTTTGTATGCCTTTCGCATAACACCCTGAGGGGCGCTGCAGGTGGAGGAGTCCTAATGGCCGAGCAGCTCTGCGCTCAGGGTTATATGGACTGATTTTTATCAGTAAGACCATAATTTCGGAGGTAATTTTTAATGAAGCAGGTCATTTTCACTGGTGCGGGTGTTGCAATAGTAACACCTTTCACGTCTGACGGCGAAGTTAATTTTTCGCTGTTGGAGGAGCTGATAAATTACCAGATTGAAAATAAAACGGATGCTGTAATTATATGCGGAACGACGGGAGAAGGAGCAACTCTCACACATGAGGAGCACTCGCAGACTATTAAATTTGCGGTTGAAGTGACAAAAGGCAGAGTTCCCGTTATTGCAAGCACTGGCAGCAATGATACTGCTTATGCAATCAAGCTCTCAAACGAGGCTGAAAAGGCGGGGGCTGATGCTCTTTTGATGGTTACTCCGTATTATAATAAGGCTTCGCAGGCTGGGCTTGTCAAACATTACAATGTTATTGCTGATAATGTTACTCTGCCTATAATCCTTTACAATGTTCCAAGCCGAACAGGCCTGAACATAAAGCCCGAAACATATTACAAGCTCTCCCGCCACCCCAGAATTGTCGCGACAAAGGAGGCTAACGGAGATATTGCGGCTCTTGCAAAAACAATAAGTCTTTGCGGAGATGACTTAACTGTTTATTCAGGCAATGACGACATGATAACTCCGTTTATCTCGCTTGGTGCAAAGGGTGTTATTTCAGTGCTTTCAAATGTTGTGCCGCAGGTCGCACATGACATAGCAAGCAAGGCTCTCAACGGCGATTTTGAGGGCAGCGCAAAGCTTCAGCTTGAATATCTGCAGTTGAGCAATGATTTGTTTATGGATGTAAATCCCGTTCCTGTCAAGGAAGCGATGACAATGATGGGCTGGAATGTTGGGGAATGCCGTTTGCCACTGACTTCAATGCCGGACGAAGCAAAGGCACAGCTGCGCAAAACGCTGCAGAAATATAACCTTGTATGATTTACATAAGAGCTGACTTAAAACATCGTTTACTTAAATAACGGATGTGATTTAAATGTTTGACATTATTTTGAGCGGATGCAACGGAAGGTTAGGCAGAGCGGTCACAGAATGTGCAGCATTAAGGGACGATTGTCGCATTGTTGCGGGTATTGACATTAACACCGATATTGCAATGGGATTCCCTATTTATAAAAGCTTTGCTGATTTTGACGGTAAGGCAGATGTGATAATAGATTTTTCTAACCCAAATGTTTTAAGCAGTCTTCTTGAATATGCTGTTAACAGCGGGACTCCCGCTGTTATAGCAACAACGGGTTTAAGCGAAAGTCAGATAAAACAAATCAGGCAGGCTTCTTCGAGGGTCGCTATATTTTTCAGCGCAAATATGTCCCTGGGTGTGAGCCTTCTCAGCGAGCTTGCACAGACTACTGCAAGGGTGTTGGGCAGCAGCTTTGATATAGAAATTGTTGAGGCTCACCATAACAGCAAGATTGACGCTCCGAGCGGTACTGCTCTTTTGCTGGCGGATGCAATTTCAAGCTGCCTGCCGCAAAAACCAAGGTATGAATATAACCGCCAGTCAAAGCGTGAAAAACGCAGTAAAAACGAAATCGGAATTCATTCCATCAGAGGAGGAACAATCGTTGGCGAGCACGAGGTAATCTTTGCCGGAAATGACGAGGTTATAAAGCTCAGCCACAGCGCAAGCAGCAAAAAGATTTTTGCAGCAGGTGCAATTAATGCAGCAGCTTATATTATCCGTAAAGCTCCAGAGCTTTACAGCATGAAAGACTTAGTTAAGGGGGTATAACCGTGAAGTTAATAGAAAAGGTCAGTTATATAGAGGATGTCACTTTGATTTCTCTCCATGATTCTCCTGCCGACATCAAGCTAATCGCAGGGATTTTTCAGAAGATTTCAGATGCCGGCATTGATGTTGATATGATTTCACAGGCCCCGCCGAATGGCCAGCACTCCAGCCTTTCTTTTACGGTAAATGATGAGGATTTCGGCAGGATTCTTGAAATTGCAGCAGAGCTGAGAACACTGAACCCCGAGCTTAAAATTAGTGTGAGCAGCGGCAACTGCAAAATTTCTGTTTTCGGTGATGCCATGAAGGGTACACCGGGTGTTGCAGCAAAGGTTTTCACCGCCGTAGCAAAGGCTAACGCCGATATAAGAATGATAACCACATCAGAGGTTGATATTTCCCTGCTTGTTGTTAAAGCGGATGTTGACAATGCTATTCGTGCAATAGAAAGCTGCTTTGAATAACAGTCAAACAATAAAGAGGGCTGCCTCAAGCAGGCAGCCCTCTTTGGATTAATCAATGTTAGGCTTACTATTTTTTAATTGAGCCTCTTTTTCGTTTTCTTTAATTCCAAGCTTATTTGTGTTAATGGATTTGCCGAAAACAAAAAAGCGGTCAAAAAGAAATTCCGTTATGAAATTTACCAGCATTGTACCTATTAAAACTATGTAATAATTCCAGCCGAGGCCTTTCGTTAATGCATCGCCCCACCAGGTTGAAAGGGGAGTAAATACGAGGTAATAGCCGGCAACCTTAAGCATTGCAATAGGAACATTGTTTGCGGATTTGAATGTAAACCTTCTGTTAATTGTAAAGTTATACACAACCGATAAAATCAAGGCGGGCAGGTACATCGGCCAATAAGATAAATCTGTCAATTTTTCCAGCAGGGTGAATGTGCCGAATTGAATTGCACCTGCCGAAGCTGAAAAGATAGTGAACTTTACAGCCTGAACAATGTTTTGCCTGCGGCTTAATTGCGGAACATTTGAATCCTTCATCATTTAGCCCCTTTTTAACATTTATTTAATTAAGTATATCAACTATATTCATAGAAATCAACACGATATACATTTACCTGACCAACAATATATGTAAATCTAAATTACTTTACAGGAATATTCGCGCAAATTTTTTTTTTGTTTGATGGAGAAGATAATGACAAAAAAGAACAGGATGACAATTTTTGCAAGCATAGGCTTGCTATTTACATCGATGATATGGGGCTTTGCATTTGTT
>ENA-UOYA01002215-UOYA01002215.1-activated-sludge-metagenome-genome-assembly--contig:-NODE-2215-length-19147-cov-6.761680_pt1 | contig 19147 bp, 16 predicted proteins | sample MGYA00238163_ERZ764804 | MGnify/ENA primary metagenome ERZ764804 (study PRJEB28919, sample SAMN05720223) | activated sludge metagenome | isolation source: Anaerobic digester | place: Hong Kong... | reverse complement strand
ACCTTTTATGATTGCTACATTGCAACAACAAATCGATTTTGGATTAGATGTTTCAAAAGTATTTGTTTTAGGGAAAAAAAATGCAACATTCATTAACAAAATCAACAAAGAAGCCAAACTGTTTGGTAAGCTCACTGTTTTAGAACATCCACGATATATACAGCAATATAAATCGAAAGAAAAACAGTTGTATATTGATAAATATTTGAGTATTTTAGGAAAATAATGCAATCTGCAAACCAACATACCATTTATACCATTGGTCATTCAACGCATAGTTTTGAAGAGTTTATAGTCATGCTTAATACTTATGAAATAAAGGTTTTGGCAGATATTAGAGGATTGCCTGGTTCAAACAAATTTCCACAATTTAATAAAGAAAATTTAGAAAAAACGTTGCCCGAAAATGGTATAAGATATATTCATTTAGAAGGATTAGGAGGCAGAAGAAAAGTAAACAAAAATTCAAAAAACACACGTTGGAAAAATGATTCGTTTCGGTCGTATGCCGATTATATGGAAACAGATTCTTTTAAAAATGCAATAGCAGAATTAGAAACTATTGCTTTGCAAAATACTACAGCGTATATGTGTGCAGAAGCTGTTTATTGGCGTTGTCATCGTTCTATGGTTTCCGATTATTTAAAAGCCAAAGGGTGGAATGTAATACATATTTTTTCTGCAAATAAAACAGAAGAACATCGCTACACTTCGCCAGCCAGAATTGTGAATGATGAAGTTTGTTATTATGATGAAATACTGTTTTAATGAATATTTTATCTTAATATATTGAAAGATGTATCACAAAGTAGCACAAAGATTTTTTTCTTATTTAGTGTATTCTTTGTGTCTTTTGTGGAATTGTCATTTGGATATCAAACAAAGGATTTTATAAAGATATATATTATATTTAAAAAAATTAACTAACTTACAAAAAAATAGTATTATGAGTAGTAAAATTGGAATTATCGCAGGCAGTTTACGAAAAGCATCTTACTCAAAAAAAATTGCAAATGCAATTGTTTCTATTGCACCAGCAAATTTTGATTTTAAAATAATTTCGTTAGATGATTTACCAGTTTACAATCAGGATTTTGACGATTTCAATCAAGTACCAGAAAGTTACTCAAGATTTAGAAACGATTTGAGTAACATTGATGGTGTTATTTTTATCACTCCAGAATATAATCGATCTGTTCCAGGAGTGTTGAAAAATGCAATAGACATAGGTTCTCGACCTTATGGAAAAAGTGTATGGAATAATAAGCCGGCTGCTGTTTTTAGTAATTCGCCGGGTAATCTTTCGGGTTTTGGGGCTAATCATACTTTACGACAAAGCTTGGTATTTTTAAATATGCCAACCATGCAACAACCCGAAGTCTATTTGGCACATATTGATAAATCATTTGATGAAAATGGAAATTTAACGGATGAGAGAACTATTGGTTTTTTGCAAAAAGCAGTAACTTCATATATTAATTGGTTCAACCAACTTACAAAATAATTACTAAGTATTTTGACATTTGTGTTTAATATAGGCGACCATGTATGCTGGAACTCAGAGGCAGGAGAAGTTTCGGGTATCATTATTAAAATTCATACCAGCGATTTTGATTTCAAAGGTTATACACATCATGCATCACCTGAAAATCCACAATACGAAATTAAAAGCGACAAAACAAATCATATTGCTGCTCATAAAGGGATTGCATTAAATAAAATTTAATATTTTTTAAATTTTAAGAAATGGCTCCATTTCAATTTCTATGTCTTTTCGAAGTTGCATTAGTTTTATTGCATATTGTTCGAGTTTCTGTTCCTCTTCTGTTTCTGGAATCCATTTTTTGACGGGTTTTGGCTTTCCATTTTCATCTAATGAAACAAAAACTATAATGCAATGTGTAGTTTTAGAAAATTTTGGCTTTAGTGGATGACGAGAATACACATCCACAGCGATGTGCATACTTGTATTGCAAGTATAAATTATTTTTGATCTAATTTTTACAATTTCGCCAATTTGAATCGGTTCGTAAAATCTAATACCGCCTACATAGACAGTTACACAATACGTTGCTGACCAAGCACTTGCACAAGCATAAGCCGTTTGATCAATCCATTTCATAACCACCCCTCCATGAACTTTGCCTCCAAAATTCACATCTGTAGGCTCGGAAATAAACTGAAACTCAAGAGAATCTCTTTTCATGATTATGAAATATTAAAAGAATTGAAATATTATACCAATTTATGCTATAATCAATTTAAGCAGAAAAAGAGGTTCCGCAACCACAGGTTTCTTTGGCATTCGGATTAATGAATGAAAATCCACGATTATTCAATCCATCCAACCAATCAATTTTCATCCCTAATAAATAAATTGCATGAGCTTTTTCCATGAAAATTCGCAAACCACTTATTTCAAATTCATCATCATTTTCATTTTTTTCATCAAAACCCAAAACATAACTAAAACCCGAGCAACCTCCGCCTTTTACACCGACTCTTAAACCATGGTTAGCAGTTAAATTTTCTTGATCTTTTATCTTTAATAATTCTTTGACTGCACTTTCCGTAAAAGTTACTGGAGTTTCAACCGATTTTTCTATTGCTGACATATAAAATAAACTATTTATTCAAACGTTAAATCTAAAAAATGCAAAAATAAAAATAGGAAAACTTATTTTTGCTTGAATTTTGAGAATTATGGAAACATTATTAGAATTACTTAAAATAACACTACCTGCTTTAACTGTTTTTTTTACTGTTTGGTTCATTCTAAAAGAATTTTTCAATGGTCAATTACAACAAAAAAATTTAGAACTAAGGCAGCAAGCTGCAAACACATCTGTTCCATTAAAACTTCAAGCTTATGAAAGACTAATTTTATATTGCGAAAGGATTTATCTTCCAACTCTAATCCTAAGACTACGAGATGATAATATGACAAATGCAGAATTGAGATTGGCATTATTGATTACTATTCAGCAAGAATATGAATATAATATAACTCAACAATTGTATATCACTAGTCAACTTTGGGAAATAGTGAAGGTTAGCAGAGATAATACCTTAAATATCATTAACTTAGCTTACGAAAAAGTAAATCCTAAAGATAACTGTAGTGCATTGATCTCAATATTATTAGCTATTGCTCCTCAACAAGAAGCTTCTGGTTTACAAATAGCAATAAAAGCAATTAAACAAGAAGCAGCACTGATTTTATAATACTATGGATCAACATTAATTGATATTTTTAATTGACTCATTCCTTTTTGTTTTAATAAATCATTGTATATTTCATCAATTAAAAGCTTAGTTCTTGAATTAATTTGATTGTTTTTTTCAAGTTTGATTAATATTTCGCGAATATAATAATCCCTTATTTTGGATATTCCTGGCTCAGCAGGACCTTTTATCCTTTCTTTAAGGACTTGCTTCAATTTGTTCGCAAAATAATTTGCTGCAACATTTACGATTTCAACATTTTTGTGTCGAATTGTAATTTGTATTAAACGAACAAATGGTGGATATAAAAAATTTTGTCTTTCAACTATTTCTCTATCAAAAAAACGATTATAATTATTATCAATAATATCTTGAAATACAGGATGTTTGCTATTAATTGCTTGAATAATGACTTTGCCTTGTTTGTTTCTCCTTCCTGCTCTTCCTGCAGCTTGTACCATTGTCTGGAATGATCGCTCTACGGATCTGAAATCCGGAAAATATAATAATTGATCAGCTCCTAAAATTCCAACAATTGATACATTCTCAAAATCTAATCCTTTTGTAACCATTTGAGTACCTACCATTATTGAGGTTCTATTTTCTTCAAAATCCTTTATCAACTTCGAATGTGCTCCTTTTGCTCTCACTGTATCTAAATCCATCCGACTTATAGGTATTTTAGGAAAATAAATGGTCAATTCATCTTCAACTTTTTCTGTTCCAAACCCCTTAGTAATCAACTGTTTATTCTTACAGGATGGACATTCCTTTTGCATTTGCATTTGATAATTGCAATAATGACATCGAAGATGATTAAAGTGCTTATGATAGGTAAGTGCAACATCACAATGTGGGCAACTAGCTATCCATTCGCAAATATTACAAATCAAATTTGGAGCAAACCCTCTCCTATTTTGAAAGAGAATAACCTGTTCATTTGAATTAATTGCTTTTTGAATTTCACCAATTAAAAAATCAGATAAAATGGTCGATTTGTCTTGTCGAGCAAATTCTTTTTTAATATCTATAATATAAATTTCTGGCAATTTGATACCACTAAACCTTTCCAACAGATTTACTAAAAAATATTTATGTTGCTTTGCATGAAAATAAGACTCAACTGATGGTGTTGCAGATCCTAAAATTACATTAGCACCAAACTGTTTAGCAAGATAAATAGCACTATCTCTTCCTTGGTATTTTGGATTAATGTCCTCTTGTTTGTAAGAACCATCGTGTTCCTCATCTATTATAATTAAATCCAAATTTTGAAAGGGCAGGAATATGGAAGATCTTGCTCCTAAAATTATTGGTTTACCTTGCATGGTCTGATACCAAATTTCTACTCTTTCTGAATTATTTAATTTGGAATGATACACTAAAATATCATTGCCAAAAACTTTCTGCAATCGTGCAACAATTTGTGTGGTTAATGCAATTTCTGGCAACAAATACAAAACCTGTTTTCCTTTTGCAATCGTATCTTTTATTATATCAACATAAATATTAGTTTTTCCACTACCCGTCACACCGTGCAACAAAACAGTTTTATTTTGATTAATCCCAGTTTCGATTTGGTATTTAGCCTCCAATTGTGCCAAACTTAATTCGTCAAAATCTAAGATAATATCATCATAAGTACCTAATCTGCTAATAGTTCTATCATAAATTGTTACAATACCTTTTTTCTCCAATGCTTGAATTACTGCATTATCCACATTGGCAACTTTAATTATATCTTGTTTTTTAATATATGGAAGATTTCTATCACATTGAACTAATGCTAATAGCACATCCTGTTGTTTTGTTGATTTAGAAGTTATTTCAAATGCTATAGAAAGCCGATCAGGATGATTGTATTCATCAGAAAATTTTATGCAGGATATTGATTTGGGTTTATATTTTATTTTCAATTCCTCTTTAATGAACAAAATACCTTTATCCAATAAGCTTCTTATCAATGGAAATACAGTTTTTTGTTGTAAAATACCTCTAACTTCTTCAATTGTCAATTCCGATTGGATGGTAAGTGCTTCTGCAAGAATGTATTCTTTATCACTTAATCCTTCCGTTTCACCATTATAGCTGGCACTTAAAACAACCGATGTTTCGCTATTCAATCTTAAACTAGTTGGTAATGCTGCTATCATTACTTCGCCATAAGTACAGCAATAATAATTTGCAATCCATTCCCAAAAATGAATTTGGTGAGGTAATACGATTGGAAATTCATCAATAATAGAGATGATATTTTTGGTTTCATAATTTTTGGGAGGATTTGAATGTATAGAAGTAATTAATGCTGCATATAATTTGTTTTTTCCAAAAGGTACTTCAACTCTGCTCCCAAATTTTATTTTCGAACTAAATTCTGAGGGTACTTTGTAGGTAAAGTAACTTGGCAAAGCCAAGGGCAATAATACATCTACAAATAATTCATCGTTAGGATCGCTCATTTAATGGAAACGGTTGATTTGAATATAACTTGGATTAACAAAAATTATATGATTTCGTTTTGTTTTCTTTTTAAGTAATAATAAGTTTCGTCCTGTGTTCGAATGGGAATATCTTTATTTTTTCGATATTCATTTTGTTTTTTATAATGAATTCTTCTCGCCTTCACAGTGTCATTCAATTGAATATCAACAAGATCTATTATAGTTTTCTTTATATTTTCATCTAATATTGGAAATGCAGTCTCTACTCTATAAGACAAATTTCTTGTCATCCAATCCGCTGAAGATAGATAAACTTTTGTATCTCCATTGTTATTAAAAATGAATACTCGGCTATGCTCTAAGAATTTATCAACAATACTTATTGCTTCAATATTGTTGCTAACATTTGGGATTCCAGGAATCAAGCAACAAATTCCTCGAATAATCAACTTGATTTTCACTCCTGCTTGACTTGCTTTATATAAAAGTTCAATCATAGAAACATCTTCTAAACTATTCATTTTCAATATCATAGAAGCTGGAAGACCATCTTTTGCAAATTGAATTTCTTTTTGAATCAATTTCTCCAATCCTTCTCTCAGATTGAATTGACCTACCAATAACTGTTTAAATTCTTTTTGTGGCACTTTAACTGTTTCTAAAAAAGAAAATACTTGTATTAATTCATCCATTAAAGCTGTTTTGGATGTAAATATCCCTAAATCAGTATATATCTTTGAAGTATCTTCATGAAAATTACCAGTGCTTAAATAGGCATAATATTTGGGCTTTTCATTCACAATCCTACGAACTAATGCCAATTTTGAATGTACCTTCACCCCTGGAAAACTATAATGAACATCAACTCCTGCCTTAGATAATTGCTCACCCCAATTCAAATTAGATTCTTCATCAAATCTGGCTTTGATTTCAATAAAAGCGGATACTTTTTTCCCATTTTTGGCAGCTTTCATCAAAGCATTCATGATCCTAGATTGCTTCGCTACACGATATTGAATGATTTTAATATGAGTGACATCTGGATCAATGGCAGCTTGTTCGAAAAAATTTATTACTGCCTCAAACGAATGATAAGGCGGATGAATGAAATAATCTTGATGATCAATGTGTTCAAATAAGCTACTATGCTCTAGTTCGGGAATTTGCAAAGGAATAATTGGTGAATATTTTAAGTTATTTTTGCCAAAAGATGGGAATCCGAACAAATCAGAATTATTATGATACCTTCCTTCTGGAATAGCTTCATTTTTCCCAATTTCGAAGGTTTCTAATAAGAAATTAAGTAAATGATCTGGCATTTTTTTATCATAAACAAATCTCGAGGCAGGACCAACATTTCTTTTAATCAAGCTATTTTTTAATTTATGCACTAAATCTCCAGAAAATTCATCATCGATATATAACTCTGCATCTCTGGATAGCTTGATGGAAAATGCATCTTTTATGTCATATCCTGGGAATAGTTTGTTTGCTGAAAAACGAACGATATCATCCAACATAATCACCTCATTTCGATCAGGTTTTGAAGCAGGTAACTGTATAAAACGAGGCAAATGGTCGGATGGCAATTTTATTATAGCATATTGATTATTAGTATTTTGCGAATTTTTATCTTTCATCCAAAGACTGATATACAATGAACCATTATTCAAAAATGGGCGAATCTTATTTTTAATTAATAAAACAGGTTGAACAAATGGCAACAAATTATTCAAGAAATAATTTTCGATATATGTTTTTTGTTCTTCATTCAAATCTAATCTTCTTAAAATATAGATTTGATGCTGCTTGAGCTCAGGAATAATTTCATTATTTAACAAACTTACAAATTCGGATTGCTGTGCTTTGATAATTGATATTATTTCAGCTAAAACAACTTTTGGCTCAAAATCGAGTTCTTTAATTGTTTTTTTCCCCAATCTCTCCAAACTTCTCAGATGTGCAACTCTTACTCTGAAAAACTCATCCAAATTGGAGGAAAAAATGGCTAAAAATTTTATTCTTTCTAATAGTGGAACATTAATATCTTTTGCCTCTTGCAATACTCGATAATTAAATGAAAGCCAACTTATATCTCGATTTGTTAAAAATTTACTCATCCTTTAATATTAAAACAAGCTCAATTGATTAGGCTCTTTACCAAAAAACGTTGGTATTTGTAATTTGTTTTTTAAATTATAACCTTCCATTTTGCCAATGAATATTTTAACTAATTTTGGAACATAATCACTATCAAAACTATGCATAAAAAAATAGACTTCTCCTAATCCAGCATTGAACCATTCAATTATTTTTAAAGACCAATCTTTCAATCTTTTCTCATCAATAATTTCATCTTCAGTAGCAACAAATCTAATCATTACTGTATCTGTTGTTAAATATTGGTGCATCACATCCCTCCTACCTGCAACATCTGTAATGACAATACCAATCTTTTTACTTTTCAAAAAATCTAAAAATTTGGAATCCTTTTTGAAGCTATCAAACCAAGACTGATGTCTGAATTCAAAAAACAAATTTTTCTTAAGTGATTTATCTTCAAGCCATTGCTCTAATTTAGTAGAAGAAGCATAATCAAAATTATTTGGAAACTGAAGAAAGAAACATCCAAGATTTTCATCTAATCTCTCTATGCTTTGAACAAAATTATCAAATAATTGATCACTTTCCCCAAAATCAGTAGATCTGCTAATTCCATTATACAACTTGATGCAAAATTTAAAATCATTAGGAACCTTTGATTTCCAACTTGAAATTAATTCGAGAGATGGCATTCTATAAAATGTTGTATTACATTCAATTGCGGAAAATTGATTCGCATATTCTTTCAAAAAAGTTTTTGATTTTGTACCTTTTGGGTACCACTTCCCTATCCATTCTGGCATTGCCCAGCCTGTCCCTCCTATAAATAAAAACTTTTCCTTTTGATTATAATTTTTAAGATTATTTTTGTAGAAAGCTGGTGTAGCTGAAAGTTCAAAATTTATATCCTTTTTAGTTTCTAATTTTCCAAATTCCATATCAAAAAATGTTAGTAAATATAAACATTTTATTTAAAATATTATTCTAAAAGTTATGAAAATCATCAATGTTCATCAACGAACTATTCAACAACCAATTGAAGAAATTGGTCAATTGTTGTCAACTTTGTCAACAAAAGCCGATAAAATAATGCCAATAAATAAATGGCCCCGAATGAGATTGGATAACTATTTGAATATTGGATCAAAAGGAGGTCATGGACCCATCCGCTATGAAGTGGTTGATTATCAAGTAAATAAGAATGTGAAATTCAAATTTAATGAGCCAAAAGGGTTTGTTGGTTTTCATGAATTTTATATACAATCGGTTAATAATCATCACACTAAAATTTCTCATACGATTAATATGAAAACCAGTTTGTTAGGAACAATTCAATGGTATTTGGCAATAAAATGGCTTCACGATGCTTTATTAGAAGATGGTATGGATGGAATTGAAAATTACTTTTTACCAATGAGTCAACATATAAAAACCAAATGGAACCCTTGGGTTATAATTTTAAGAAAATTATTTTGAATTGAATATTAATCAATTATAATTATTAATATCATCGAATATAATACTGTTTTAATCTAAATCAGATGAATATTTACTTTTAGAAATATTAATATTGCCAAAAATTACAAAGTAAAATGCAACAAATCAGACAATTCGGAGAAAAGGTAGATGGTTATGAAATTCCTGTTTTAAATGAAAGAGAAATCAGAGCGGCTGCTGGAATCATGTTTTTAGCTACTTTTATTTCTTTAATGTTGATAATAATTTCATCTAATTTTGTACCGATAAAATATGTGGTCATCACTTTCTTCATCGATTTTAGTATCAGAATATTTATAAATCCGAAGTATGCACCTATTTTAATACTTTCTAGGCAAATCGTTAGCAACCAAAATCCTGAATATGTAGGAGCCAAACAAAAAAAATTTGCTTGGTATATTGGTTTATTTCTTTCTGGATTAATGATGATTTTGATGGTATTCCTTAATACTTACAGTATTATCACTGGTTTGGTTTGTTTGATTTGTTTAATTCTAATGTTTTTCGAAACAGCATTTGGTATTTGTATAGGATGCAAACTTTATAATTGGATGTATAAAGAAAAAGCTCAATATTGTCCAGGTGAAATATGTGATGTTAAATCTAAACAAGACATTCAGAAAACCGCTCTAAATCAATATATTATATTTTGTTCATTTATAATTTTCATTGTTTTAATTTATATTACGATGAATAATTATTTCAAAGTAGAGCCCACAGATTTATTCAAATTAATGAGCAAATAACCCTTTCAACATATATTTAAACGAATTCAATAATTTGTAATTTAATATAATTTGTTTTTCATTTAAAATAATTATATATTTACCTTAACTTAAACTTAATTCTTTACAATTCAACAATTTAGAATGAATAGGCTTATTGTAAATTTTTTGTTGTGTTTAGTGCTTATAGTGACTAACGCGGTTGCACAAAATGAAACACAATCATTTCCCAAAAGATATAATCCAGCAATTAGTATTGACCTTGTTGCTTCATCATCAACAGTTTATGAGTTAATGCCTCATTTTTTGAAAAATGTTGTGCTTAGTGCTAGTGAAAGAGAATATTTAGACAATTTAATCAAAACAAAATATCCTCAAGGTGATTTTGTTTATCCATATTCAATCAATTCATATCCTGAAACAGACATTCAAAAAATATTATCGATTGAATCTTTTGAAATACAAGATATATCTACTAATGAAATTTATTCCTCAAAAAGCGAACAAATAACTGCTAATCAGAAAAAACTTTTAAATTCTATAAATCTTGGTGCATTATCAAAAATTACTGTTCAATTTAAATATTTAGGAGAAACTGATAACAAGAAAATGATTAATGGCGAATATTATGTTACAATAATTCCAACAGTAGAAGCAAATTTTCCTGGAGGACATGATAAAATGGCTGAGTTCTACAAAAATAACGTTATAAATTTGATGATAAATCCACTAGATAAAGAAATTATCTGGAGGTCGGAAGTGAAATTCAAAGTTGATGAAAACGGCAATATTAAAGATGCAATATTAACGAATACTACTTCTGATTTGGAATTAGACAAACTTGTTATAGCTGCTACGAATAAAATGCCCAAATGGATTCCTGCCAAAAATAGCAATGGCAAAAATGTTGAACAAGAAATAGTTGTTCGATTTTCGAGAGGATGTTAGATTTCATTCAAATGATTAGAAATAAATAGTATTTAACAAATAAAATAAATCTTCATATTTTTATAACTTATTGATTTTCATTTTGTATAGCTTTAAAAATTCAACTGATATGTACAAATTGTTAATTATTTTCTTCTGTACTTTATTTTTTGGATGTATAACTAATAGAGATATTGAAAAATTAAAATTAGATAATAATGTTGAATTATACCCTATTGGTGAAAACAATAAGTGGGGATTTGCAAATTCGGAAGGTGAAACTGTCATAGAACCCAAATTTGAAAAAGTTGATTTTTTTTATAGTGGTGTTGCTGTTGTGAAAAAAGATGGTAAGTATGGGTATTTAAGAAAAGATGGCAATTGGCATTTAAAACCCAAATTTGATACAGCTTCTAGTTTTTGTGTATGTTTTTCAAGAGTATCAAGAGGGAAAAGAACATACAATATTGATTTAAAGGGTAAAAAGATAAAAAAAGTAATTTCTGTTTGGGGTGGTGGATGTTTAGTTAAAGTACCTTTAGATCCAAATGATTTCTTTTTTAAAGTGAATGGGAAATACGAATATGCGTTTAAATATTATTTAGAAGTAGATTCTTTTCCAGATTTTAAAATAATTGATACAACTAATATAGGAATTGATGAAATTTTTCCTTTTGGGAATAATAACATTTTATTAAAAAAGCAAAATAAATTTGGATTATATAATAGATGGAATGACAAGTTTATTATTATAGATATTAACGATTATATTAATCATAAAGAAGAAGCAAACTACTTTTTTTCCTCACAAATTAAGTTCAAATTTGATGATGTTATCTATCAATTAGAAAATTTAAGTAGTGTATCTAGTGCAATAGTAAAAGTTGATGATAAATTCGGAGTTATTAATGAATATGGAGATTTTCATCTGAAACCTAATTATTTAAAAATTCTAGATATTTATCTTAATAGAATGGCACTAGTTGAGTTTGAGCCAAATAGATATGGTTATGTCAATTTTAATGGTAAAGAATATTTCAAAAGAAAAAAACCATTAGATTGATTCTTCATCAATTGAAAAATACTATACTAGTTTAATAATCAATACTTTATGCAATAATCTATTTTTGATCATTTATTATTTTCTTTGCATTTTCATTTTTCGAATTGAGTTCTAATGACTTTTTGTATGCTGCAATGCCTTCTTCTTTTTTTCCTAATATCATCAGACACTCACCAAGACTATCAAAAGTATTATAACCATTTGGATGTAACTGAGTATTCAACTTGAAAATTTCTAAGGCATCATTTGCTTTATTAGAATATAATAATTCATACCCAAAGCTATTTAACCCATGTTCGGTAACATCGTAAGTTGAATTTTTTCCTTTAGCATATTCAGCTAGTATGAAACCTATAGTTTCTACAATTGAAATTGATTTATTATAGTATTCAGATATCGGATTCAAATTCATAATTCTCTCTTTTTCAATCTGTTCTGCTAACGTTTCTACATTAAACTCTTTTCTTTGTTCATCAGTAACTTGTGTGGAATCAATAGTATATCGTGTCCATTTAGTATCTTCACGGATCTTAACATATTGTGTTCCATATATTTGAGGTTTATTTTTTCTCATCAAATCTCTATCAATCGCTGCAGCCAAAAGCCATTTGTTAATTGTTGAATCTAATTCAATTGCCTTTCTCATTTGCTGAACTGCCATAGAAGATGCCTTAATATCATTTCCATGTTGGAAAATCATTGCAGAATTGTAATAATCTTTTCCAGTTTTGATAAGCCCAGCATCAATCATTTCATACACTCTCTTTTCTCGCTCCTTATCATGTTTAGATAAAATAAACCAATCTATATTGCTTGAACTTCTTGCTTTTTGGTCTTCATCAAACATTTTTTGTAACTCTTGATTGTCATTTTGTGAGGATGCACAATTGGAAATAAGGAATAAGAAGAGTAAGAAAATGAAGTTATACAATTTCATAATTTTTGAATTTAAAGTTTTATGGCAATTCAATTAGAACAACTTTTTGAAAATATAATTTTTTCCAATTTTTTTTTTAAAACAAATTTAAGTCTTTCAAACTTAAAACAAATATATAATAAGAAAATAATAATTCATAATGAATTATAAATCTATCATGTTTGTCATTTTATTACATTATAAAATTTAGTAATTTCTTCACAATAAAACTTATAATTTCAATTTGTAAATATAGGTTTATATATTCTTTATATTTTAAAAAAAGCCCCACCAACTTTTTGGCAGAGCTTAGTTTACTATTTATAACTCAATATTTTATTATTAGTATCCTGTTTGTTAAAGGTTATTATTAGTGTCCCGAATAATCGGGACTAAAGACTAAATCCCAAAGACCTAATTCCTAATTCTTTATCACTCCAATTGGCACACATGGCACTGGGTAACAAGGGCTTTTGGGTGGAGCTAAAGAACATGGTGCAACAGGAGCTATATCAATCAATTGATAACAATTGTTGTTGTTTATATCTCTCACAACCAATTGATAACTCGTTAATCCATCTGCCTTGAATATCTTTGTATTTCCAACTGTTACTGGCGATCCATAAGTTGTTCCTCCACTATTCAATAAATTTCCTCCTAATCCTGTCGATGGATCTGCTCCATTTACAACTTCATATTTATTCGATGATCCACCATTTGATACACTTGCATTGATTTGTATTGTAAAGAAATCGTCACTTTTTAGATCACCAGTTTTATTGTCATTACAAGGATCTATTGTAGCATTCGATATTAACTGACAATTCGAATTCGTACTCGGTGTACATTTTATTGGATTCGTTGTAATAGATGTTATTGTACTTTTACAACTTGTGTCTGAATCATTTACACATCTCGCTAAAATCATTAGTGAAGTAGTTGAATATATTGGTTTAAATTTTGTCCATGTCAATCCATTATTTATACTATATTCTATAGTTGTACCAACTCCGCAACCTTGAACTACATTTATACTACCCGTTCTGCTTGAACATACATTATCAATTATACTTAACGCTGGTGGATTAATTATACAATTTGAACAGGTTTGTGGTGGTTGTATGGATACATTAAATTTACAATTAATATCTGAATTATCTGTAATTGTTACATTTTGTACTCCAGATTGAATAATATATGGACCTAATGTGACACTTGAACCATAATTAAAGGTTTTATTTCCATCTGGCAAACCACTAATAGTATAACTCGTACCTATTAATGATCCAGTTGGATTTAATGTAAAGGAATAAGTATCATCATTTGAATTTGTTAGAGTTCCTTTATTATCACAATTTAATACTACTAATCCTCCATTTGTTATACTGCAAGTTGCACAATTTCCTGAAACAAACTCATATTGACAACAGGCTTCTACCGGACAGGCGTTTCCATCTTGAGCTTTCCATTTATAGATTCCCGTAGCTGTAACTACATAATTCTGACTTGTTGCTCCAGCTATTGCAGTTTCTACATTCCCATTTACGGTGTACCATTGATAATTGTTATACCCAGCTTGTGCGGTCAACGTATAGCTCTCTCCCGGACACATGGAATATTGAGTATTATTGCATCCACAAGATGTTGGTGCAGTATAAGACGCTGTATTCGTGCAATTTGCATTTGCACTAAAGACTACAGTAACAGTATGATTAGTACCATCAGCTGTTAATCCAGATAAACTATATGTTGTTGGGAATGGTATATTATAGGCTTGACTACCACCACCACTTACCGTAATTGTCATTGTCCCTGTTGAAGGTGGATTGGTAAAGTTCAAATTACCTGTCAAAGTATATTGATTGTTGCTCGAATTACATAATCCTGGAGTAGCTGTTAAATTGACTGAACAAACCCCAGGCAAACAATTCTGAGGAGCTGTGTAAGTGATTGTATCCGAACATGTAGCATCAGCACTAAATGATGCGATTACAGAATGACTTGCACCATCTGCTGTAAGCCCACTTAATGTAAATGTTTGTGGACTATTAATTGGCAAATTGAAGGATTGTGAAACTGCACCAATAGCTACTGATAATGTTCCAGTAGCAGGTTGATTTGTAAATGTCAAACTTCCTGAAACACTGTATTGATTGTTTGATGAATTACAGGTTCCAGGCGTTGCACTAATACTCATTGTACAGTTTGATGTTTGTTGATTTGTAAAGCCAAAATCAATTGTCAGATTTCCATTTGTTCCATCCCCATCAACTGTTGTATTGGGTTCCGTTCCTGTTGCTAATTCTACAGGAGATGAAAATATACCTTTTGTAAGAAAATTGGCATCATCTACTCCATGATCTTTCTCATTCAAATCACTATTCCCATTGTTACTACCATTGCTACTGAAAAGAGCATTTAATGATGAACCTACTGAAAAGTTATCAAATGGTATTTGTACAAAATATTTCCCAGCCCCCAATTGGTTAAATTCATATAACCCATTTGTATCGGTTGAATCTATTAACCAAAGTAAGTCTTTATTTACATCGTAAATTCCATCACCATCATCTACAATTAAATTTACTACTACATTAGCAATTGGAATTTCACCTGCATCTTTCATTCCATTATTATTGGGATCGTTCCAAACCAAATTTCCTAAATTAAGGGGAACAAAAAAGCCAAAATCCATTGTCAAATTGCCATTTTCATCATCACCATCTGAAGTTGGTTCAGTACCATTAGCAAGAGTTATAACGGTCGATGCTACTCCTGAAACCGTTTGATCCGCTACAATTTCCTCTACTCCATGATCTGCATTGTCAATATTAAAGTTCCCACCTGTAAATCTAATGCTATTGATCATCCCATTTAGTGGTTTACCGGCTCCATAATTTGATGGTGGAATATATACAATGTAATCACCAGCAGCTAAATTTGAAAATAAATAATGTCCACTACCATCCGTAGTTTCAGATCCTACTTTCATATCTGTACCTAAATCTAACATTCCATTTCCATTAAAATCCAAATAAAGATCTACAATTACATCTGCAATGGGTAATTCTCCTGCATCTACTAATAGGTTGTTGTTTTTATCATTCCAAACTAAATTCCCCAAATTTAATATAGAGGGTGGGTTGTAAAATCCAAAATCAATGGTTTGATTTCCATTCGTATCATCTCCATCTATTGCAGTATCCGGTTCGCCATTTTCTGAAAGTGTTACCATTTTACATACAATTCCAAATTGATTTGGATCTTGACTATCAATTCCATGATCTACATTATCCACATCATCAAAGGATGGTGTAAATCCTGTACTCGTTATCAATCCTGATAATGGATTTCCTGAACCAAAGTTGGTGGGAGTCACTCTTACAAAATAGTTATCAGCAGGGAGGTCTGTAAATTGATAATTTCCAGTTCCACTTGTAGTTGTACTTTGCACCAAAATATCGCTTGGTGGGTTGAACGTACCATCGCCATTGTCCACATACAAATCTACTGCCACATTGGCAATAGGTATTTCGCCCGAATCTACTGTACCATTGTTGTTATCATCTTTCCAGATATAATTTCCCAATGCTAGTGTTCCACCCGGCCCTGATGAACTATTGCTACTTTCGCAGTTTTTTGCCCAGTACACAGTATTTGAAGTGCCTGTATTAAGGACTTGCCAATTGCTACTGGCAGGCCAAACCGTTGGCGATGGAGCATAAGATAAATCATTCAAATAGGGGTTACGTCCTAACCAGCCGCCATTGTAAGCATATACTTGATTATAAGCAAAGCTACCAAGAGGATTAACTGGTGAAAAAGGAGTAATAGCAGATAAATCTGATGCCTTAAATACATCAACATTGGCATAAGAATCTGTGGTATATCGATAGATAGAATCCTGTCTAATCGCCATATACGATGTGTAAGCAAAATTATAAGCTACATTAGAAGTATTAAGAGTGAAATTGCCATCAGTAGTAAATGACATTAAATACCCTACATAACTATAATACTCATAGGCAGAAGTATATAATTTGCCTTTGTAATATTCTAAATAGGTATAATTAAATGCAGGGGCGGCATGATAGCTTGGGTCTCTGTAAACAATTTCAGAAGAACTACTTGTTGTATTTGATGCAATGTCATAAGTTATAAACTTAAATGAATTTGACGGAAATGAGCCTGCATTCTCGGCTTTCAATATATACACTTTACCTTTTCCAACTGCTAAAGACCTAAGGTTTCTGAATAGGCCATTTTCATTTCTATCGTCAGAATACACCACTGTTGCTGAACCATCAGACAGATTGTATTTGACAAGGTGATATTGCTTGTTTCCATCGTTTTCATCAGGGAAAACACCTTGTGTAATGGCATAAACTGTATTACCTGGACCTTCTTCAACATCTACAATAGCATGTGTTGTAGAACCCATAATGTTATTTTGCAATACAACGGTTTTTTTAATGCTTGAACCTTCTATTACTTGGAGTTCTAAATTTGATTTTACATTATAGGCTCTTGAACAAATAGGGTTTGTAAAGCCAAAATCAACGGTTAAATTGCCATTTGTTCCATCGCCATCGGTGCTTGGTTCACCACCCAACGATAAGGTTATGGCTTGGGCTGCCACTTTGTAGCCCAATAATGAGCCATTATTATCATTGTCAGTATTGTTATCGGGGTCAGGTACTGGGTTTAAACCTGTGGTTACTTTTAAACCTTTTAATGCCCCACCATTAACAGAGTAGTTTGAGGTAGGTAATACGACTACATAATTACCTGCTTGCAATCCTGTAAAATTATACAATCCGCCACCTGCCGTTACAGTTTGTGCCACTACGGCATCACCTGCCGAGAAAGTACTGCTGTTATCTGTATCTTCATACAATTCAACTTTTACGCCATCAATACCTGCTTCACCATCGGCAGGGTTGTAAAGTCCATCTTCGTTGGCTTCAAGCCAAACCAAATTGCCCAGATTAACCACATTGGCAGGATTATATTTCTGAAAACCAAAATCTATGGTCATATTGCCGTTGGCATCATCGCCATCGTTAGTTGGTTCGCCGCCTACTGCAACTATTATTAAATCAGATGCTACACCATTGAACCGATAAGAGGTTCGGGTTATGGCATGGTCTTTATTATCTAAATCACTATTGCCAGCCACAGGTGAGCCAGCCGTAGGGTAATAAGAAGCTAAGGCATTGCTACCACTAAAATTATCACTAACAACGGCAACAAAATAATTACCTGGTACAGTAGTAAACTGGTAATGTCCTGCGGCATCGGTGGTTGTGGTGGTTATGTAGGCATCTTTGCCATTTTCATAAATATTTGGATTAGCTTGTGGTTCAAAAACACCATCGCCATCATCGGCATATAAGGCTACTTTAACGCCTGAAATTGGCGATTCGCTACCATCAGCCATACCATTGCCGTTGGTATCTTCCCAAACATAATTTCCTAATTTAACAGTTTGTTGGCAATTTGCAGTACCAATTATGGCAATATCATCTAAACGAAAAACATTAGAGGCATTGGCATCATTTGCATTTGGCACAATTTCAAAGTAATATGAACCCCCACTTACAATATTTTGCAATGAAGGTGGAATTGGTACATAAAACTTATTCCAGTCGGTATAAGGATTAAATATTTTTTCAAATATTACATTTTTGTATGTATCTTTCATCTTAAATGTGTAAGTAGCTTTTGAATTGGTTACAAAACGCCCATCCATGGTTACATGTCCTATTTCAAAATAGAATCCATGTAGGTTAGTGATTTGAGACATTGACCAAACCCTTATTGCTGTTACAAACCCATCAGGGAAAGCCCAACATGTTGCTCTTGTTCCTCCAATATCAAAACTTTCATCAACAACGACTGTTCCAGTTTCAGGATTAGAAGGAATAGCAGGATAATCATAGTCTCCGCCAGTAGGTCGAGGAGGAAAAAATATAATCTGAGGGCAATCTGGTGCAACAGATAAACTACTTAAAGGTCCATTCTGAAAAATCTGTGCATAGATAAAATTCTGACGATATGCCACTTGAGCAAAATTATCACTATGACAGAATAATAAAAATGTAACAACTAATATACCTTTAAAAGAATGTATATTTATACAATTGGGATTATTACTAATATTTAATAATGTGATCATTTTATTGATAGTTTAAATTTCTAATTCTTTTGTACCGTAGTTGTCCCACATTGAATAGGGGGGCAATTTGTA
>ENA-UOYA01002214-UOYA01002214.1-activated-sludge-metagenome-genome-assembly--contig:-NODE-2214-length-19149-cov-10.374358_pt1 | contig 19149 bp, 9 predicted proteins | sample MGYA00238163_ERZ764804 | MGnify/ENA primary metagenome ERZ764804 (study PRJEB28919, sample SAMN05720223) | activated sludge metagenome | isolation source: Anaerobic digester | place: Hong Kong... | reverse complement strand
AACCCGAAAGATTATATGACCGAGGACATCCTCTCCGTGGGAAGTTCCGCTAAAATGGCTGAGTTGTGTGCCAAAGAGATTTATGATATTCGTGACAGCCGCAGTCAGCTCTCTCGCGGACAAGCGGATAACATGCCCAAAGACGGCGAACAGCTGAAACTGATGTTCCAACATCTGGACACACAGGAAAAGGCTTTGCTGCAAGTGTTCGAGGGCATCACATTCCGTGATACCACAGAGACGACCATCACCTTCGTCCCTACCAAAGAAATCGACAAGCAGTTGCTTTTCCGTTTTTCAAAGAAACTAGGCTTTACGGATATCGACGATCTTGGCGGAGCACCTTTTTATATTTCTATAGAAGATGAGCACACCGCACCTAAACCGGAGATGAATCCGGAAGGCGAGAAAGAAAAGAAGTCGAAGGAAGACATCGGACTCAACGTTAACCAACCGAGCAAAATCAAAGTATCGCTCTTTGAACAGGAAAAACCTTTGGCTTCATTCGAAACCTATGCCGGACAGTTTGGCACCACGGAAAATCTGAGTGGCGAACTCTTCGGAAAGAAACAGACAAGTCATATCATCTTGAATCCACTGACGGGAGGCATTGACAGCATTCAAGGTGAAACGCTGAAATAGCAGAACTTATCAGAATACGAAAAAAGGTTTACACCCATTCTACATGAAGAGGTGTAAACCTTTTTTATATAAAGCCACTTTTCATCTATCGATTGCAGAAATATGTTCTGTCTTTCAAGGAATATTTATTCATATAAAATTTTGCATATATACTTTATTTTTATACCTTTGCTGAAAATATCATTCATCTAACTTAAACAAAGGAAAATAACTATGGAAACAGAACAACTAGCGATGAATGCCAATGAAGTTGTGGCATATCTTCAGAAAGCACCATCGCAAATCACAAAAGCCGACATCATCAAATTCGTACAGGATAAAGGAATCAAAATGATTATTTTCCTCTATCCAGGTGGAGACGGCAGACTGAAAACGCTTAATTTCGTCATCAACGACTTGGAATATCTCAAGAACATACTCACTTTCGGTGAACGTGTAGACGGGTCCAGCCTGTTCGACTTCATTCAGGCAAGCAGCAGCGACCTGTATGTGCTGCCCCGCTACCGCACCGCCTTCGTGGACCCATTCTCTGAAATCCCTACACTCGACATGCTTTGTTCATTCTTCGACAAAGACGGCAACCATCTGGAAAGTGCTCCGGAACACACCTTGGAAAAGGCGGCGACGGCCTTCACCGAGACCACGGGCATGGAATTTCATGCCATGGGCGAACTGGAATATTATGTGATAGAACCTGATGAGGCCGTGTTCCCCGTGGTGGACCAGCACGGATACCACGAGTCCACACCTTTCGCCAAGACCAATGACTTCCGCACCGCATGCATGAACTGCATTGCCCAAGCGGGAGGACAAATCAAATACGGCCATTCGGAAGTGGGAAGTTTCAAGCTGAATGGACTGGTCTACGAACAGAACGAGATCGAATTCCTGCCCGTAAGAGTTCAGGACACGGCAGATCAACTGCTGGTTGCAAAATGGATGATACGCAACCTCGCATATCGCAAAGGGCTGAACGTGACCTTCGCGCCCAAAATCACCACTGGCAAAGCCGGTTCAGGACTGCACATCCACATGCGCATGATGAAAGACGGCCGCAACATGATGCTCCGGAATGGCAAGTTGAGCGACGACGCACATCGCATGATAGCTGGAATGATGGACGTGGCTCCCTGCATCACAGCTTTCGGCAACAAAAACCCGACATCCTATTTCCGTCTGGTTCCCCATCAGGAAGCGCCCACCAATGTGTGCTGGGGCGACCGCAACCGTTCTGTTCTAGTCAGAGTACCTCTGGGATGGACGGCAGCTGTTGACATGTGCAGCAAAGCCAACCCGAATGAAAAACCTGAACAAAACGACGGTTCGTTCAAGCAGACGGTGGAAATCAGGTCGTCAGACGGTTCCGCCGACATCTATCAGCTGCTGGCAGGACTGTGCGTGGCTTGTCGCCATGGATTTGAACTGCCTGACGCACTCGACATCGCCAAGAAAACGTATGTGGATGTAAACATCCACGACAAAGCCAACGAAAACATTCTTGAACGTCTGTCCCAGTTGCCCGACAGCTGTGACGCTTCTGCCGACTGCTTGCAACGCCAGCGCAACATCTTCGAAGACCGCGGAATATTCAGCACCGACATGATCGACGGCATCATCCGTCAGCTGAAATCATATCACGATGCCACGCTGCGCCACGATATCGAAAACAACCAGGAGGAAATCAGAACGCTGGTTGATACATATTTCCAGTGCGGATAAGCAATCCTCATCGACATATATTGGTGAAAAGCAAGTTACGACCCCATTAAATACATAATGAAACGTTCCTTATTCCTTTTATCAATAATACTGATTGTCTGTAGTTCATTTACTATAGAACGTGACTTTCATTCATTTTAATTCAATAATAAGGCATTTTCAATTCAAAAGACTTTATTATCGCGTAAATAAGAAGTTATTCTTAAATGCCTCCATAAATTAGCTCATCTTGCTGAATATCAGCAGCCAATCTATGAAGGCATTTTTGATTCACTTATTCATGAATGCTTGTGGTTTCTTCCTTAGGCTTTCTAGTTTTCATTGATTGCCAATGAGCCCGAAGTATGATGCAAACAGCTTCGAAGAAACATATTGCTTTGCATTTTTCACTAGAGTGATTCACGTTTATCACTAGAGTGAAAAATGTGAATCACTCTAGTGAAAAATGGAAACAAGGCACAAATGGCAAGACTCTAAGCTGTAATCGGTGCATAGTCCTCAGATGAGTCCGAGTTCTTTGACATGTTTTTCGAAGTTTTCTCGTTCGTTGAGAGCCCCGTTTTTGATACGAGCCCGATAGTTGTAGATGGTGTTGACGGAATAGTGCAGGAACTCGGCGATTTTGGAACTGTCGTCGATGCCCAACCGTATGAGGGCGAAGATGCGAATGTCGGTGGTCAGGGTGTAGGTGTCTTTGGGATGACTCTGCACTTCGGGTTTCAGCATGGCATTGAAATCGTCCACGAAACGTGGGAAGAGATGTATGAACACGGAGTCGAAATTGGCATAGAGCTCCTCTATCTCTTTCTCCTTGAACTCTGTGGAGCGGGTGATCTGGAACAAATCGTCCAGCTCCTTGTTTTTCATTTTCTTGTTCACCATCTTGCGATAGTTGTCCAGCTTGTCCACATATTGTGAACAGAGGCTGAGGAATCGGCCTATATATTCCTCCTTGACACGGTTGGACTCGTTGAGCCGCATGTTGCTGTTGAGCAATTCCTTGTTGCTTTCGTCCAGATGGATGTTCGCGTTTTTCAGTTCCTTGTTCAGCGATTCCAGTTTCCCGTTGATTGATTTCAAGTCGTTGCGGGCGGCGGCGAGACGGCCCCGCTGCTTGTTGACGTACATCAGCAAGAGCAGAAGCGAGAGGGCCATGAGGCTCACCACCACGATCGAGAGAAGCAGCTGGCGGTTGGTCTGTCTGATTTTCGACTGGTAATTTTTTTCGATCACATTCAAGATGGGCGAGATCTGGTTGCTCCGCACCCGTGTGCCGAAAGTCATGGCACAAGTCCATGAGAAGCTGACATACTGATAAGCCCTGTCGAGATCGCCGCTGTTGTCGAGAATATTCGCCAAGGACCAAAGCGAGCCCTGGTCCATCACGGCGTGCCGGATGTCGCTGATGGCGGAACGGGCAAGCCAATATTTGGACATATTGAAATTGCCCTGGATGTTATAGATGAGGTAGCGGTAATAAGCCGCCACGGCAAACTCGCGCGAGCCTTCGCCCACCATCTTGATCCACTTGCTGTTTGAAGCCAAAGCATCCTGGAATTTCTTTTCCCCATAATACTTTCTGGTCAGGAAAAACTGGTATCTGTAGGAAGTCTTGTCGAGCGCGTTTCCCAGCGAGTCCATGTAGACATTGTATTTCTTACGATAGGCTGCAGACAGACTGGGGATATTGGTGTAGAAGGAGAGTTCGCCATACACATGGTTACAGGCAGTGAAGTAATCGGGCAACTGCTGCTGCGTGAGCGATCTGCGGTCTACCTCCTTGAGCATGTTCAGAGATTCCTCGTACATGCCCACAGTGGAACACTGAAAGGCAATCAGCGAAAGGCACTCACCCTCCAGGTCTTTGCGGTGCATCTTGACTGCCAACTGGCGGCACTGCAACAGCACTGCCACGGCGGAATCATTGATAAACGACTTGTAACCGCCAAAGAGTTTCATACCGATGTCGAAGCGTTGCATGTCAGTGGTGGCCTCTTGCAGCTGCTGTTTCAGCGACGTGATATCAGCCTTGTGGGCATCAATATATTTTTGAGAGTTGGCTATATCATCATCCAGTTGCTGGTACAGATTATCCAAATTGGTCTGCTGAGCACACGCCCCGACCAAGGAAAAGAAGATGACGAAGAGCGAAAAAAATCTTTTCATGAATATTTTGCATAAAGTTGGCATGCAAATATAGATATAATTTTCGAACTAAAAGCCTGTTGAGATAAAGAATTTGCAAATTTTCTATAGATGAAAAGTAAAAAAAGAAGGAAAAGCCAACTCTTTTCCTTCTTTCTCTTGCTCTCTCTTCTTATTTAACGGTAAACGTCACTTGTTTTGCATCTCGGCTATTGGGACCTATCATTAGAAGGAACTCGCCGGGGTCAAGAACATAATTTAAATTGCCGTCATAATATTTCAGCAGTTCGGGAGTCACATCAAACGTGACGTCCTTGCTTTCTCCGGCTGCGAGATGGATGCGCTGGAAGCCTTTCAGTTCCTTGACGGGGCGTGAGATGCTTGCCACACAGTCGCTGATGTAAAGTTGTGCAATTTCATCGCCGTCACGGCTGCCTGTGTTTTTAATTGTCACAGTGGCTTTGATTTTCCCATTCTGAGCCATCTGGTCTGCATCAAGACGGATGTCGCCATAGCTGAAAGACGTGTAGCTGAGACCGAAGCCAAAGGGATAAAGGGCATCATTGCGCACATCCAGATAGTTGCTGGCATACTTGTGATATTCTTTGGCGCCATCGCCCACGGGTCGGCCTGTGGGCAGATGATTGTAGTAAAGCGGTTCCTGACCTGTGGACTGCGGCATGCTGACCGTGAGTTTGCCACTCGGACACACATCACCGAAGAGCACGTCAGCCACTGCATCGGCCGTCTCGCTGCCACCGAACCACACGTTCATGATAGCCGGCACATGGTCGCTCTCCCACTTCATCACCGTGGCACGACCAGAGAAATTGAGCAGCACCACGGGCTTGCCTGTCGCCACGAGGTCTTGTAGCAAAGACATCTGCACATCGGGCAAATCTAGATTGGCACGGCTGGAACTCTCGCCCGACATATCAGCACACTCGCCCATCGCACAGACGATGACATCCGACTGCTGAGCCACGCGCAAAGCCTCTGCCTTAAGCTGGGCATCATCGCCGCGCGGAATCGTCTTGCCAAATTCGGCGGCATGCTGCAAAGCCTCGTCGGCAGTGAGATTGCTGCCCTGCGCATACAATATCTCCGCCTTGCCTGCAACGGCACGTTCGAGACCTTCTTTCAACGTGGAATATCTGTCGGGCGTGTAAGCCACGCACCATGTGCCAGCCATATTCGCACGGGTATTCGCCAACGGACCTATCAGGGCAATTTTGCCTCGCTTCTGCAGCGGTAGCAGATTGTTTTCATTCTTCAGCAGCACGAAAGTCTCGGTCGCCAAAGCGCGGGCGGCAGTCCTGTTCTCCGCCGTGAAGATATCCTTCTTGCGACGCTTGCTGTCCAAATATTTGTAGGGGTTCTGGAAAAGACCGAGTTTATATTTCGCTTCGAGCACACGGCGACAAGCCAAATCGATGTCGGCGACAGATACGAGACCCTCGTTGACCGATTTCTCCAATGTCTTGAGGAACCCCTGCGTACACATATCCATATCCGTGCCTGCGAGGAGCGCCTGTGCCGAACAATGCTGCAAATCGCCCATTCCATGAGTTATCATTTCTCCGACGGAACCGTAATCGGTTGCCACGAAGCCATCGAATTTCCATTGCTTGCGAAGCACATCGGTGAGCAACCACTTGTTTGCCGTGGCGGGAACACCATCGACGAGATTGAACGAAGACATCACGCTGCCCACGCCAGCCTCGATGGCTGCCTTGTAAGGAGGGAAATATTGATTGAACATGCGCACGTGGCTCATGTCCACCGTGTTGTAATCACGGCCAGCCTCCACCGCCCCATAGAGGGCGAAGTGCTTGAGACACGCCATGATGTTATCATTTCGGCTGTAGTCGCCCTGATAACCGCGCACCATCGCCTCGGCAATGCGCGAACCCAGATACGGGTCTTCGCCAGAACCTTCGCACACGCGTCCCCAACGCTGGTCGAGAGCGATATCCACCATCGGACTGTATGTCCAGTTGATGCCGTCGGCACTGCATTCCTTGGCTGCGATACGCGCGCTATGCTCAATGGCGGGGATATCCCAACTGCACGAGAGGGCGAGCGGAATGGGGAAGATGGTCTCATAACCATGGATGACATCCATGCCCACGATGAGCGGGATGCCCATGCGGCTCTTCTTGACGGCGAGGTCCTGCAAGGCACGGATTTTATCAACGCCCTTGATGTTGAACACGCCACCGATGTCGCCTTTTGCCACATCACCACCCACTTGGGTGTCCATGGCACCGCCCGTGGTGATGTCACCCGCAACCATCAGGTTGAGTTGCCCTATCTTTTCCTGTAATGTCATTTTAGACATCAGCCCATCGATATATTCCTTCATCGACTGCTGCGCCATGGCAGCAGAAGCCACAATCAGCAGGGCAAATGTTATCATCGTTTTTTTCATCATCATTGCAATTTAAAGTTCATCTGAAGTGGTAGATTGTCCGATGCGTCGCCCACCAAAGCCACGAAGTCGCCAGCCTCGGAAGTCCATGCCTGCGCACGGTCGTCGTAGAAACTGAGTGCCCGGTTGTCGATGGTGATTTCCACATCACGGCTCTCACCAGCCTTCAGTTCCACCTTTTGAAATCCTTTCAGTTCCTTGTATGGCCGGTCGAGAGACGACTTCACATCATGGATGTAGAGTTGCACCGTCTCGGCACCATCCCGCTTACCAGTATTCTTAACGTTCACAGTGAAAGTGATATTGCCTTCACGAGACATTATTTTTGCAGATGCACGAAGATTCGTGAGGGCAAACGAGGTATAGCTGAGTCCGTGGCCGAAGGCGAAGAGCGGATGCGTCTTTTCCTTGTCCACCCAACGGTAGCCCACATACAGACCTTCCTTGTATTCCTCATCGATAATCTTGTGGTCGGCACGCCATGTGCCCGGGTATGCATTCAGCTTGTGGGCACCCACATCCTGCAAAGAAACAGGCCATGTGAAAGGCAGTTTGCCCGACGGATTGGCATCCCCTGTAAGCACATCGGCAAGAGCCTCGCCTGCCTCCGAACCAATAAACCAACCCTGCACGATGGCAGGCACCTTGTCACGAAACGGCATCGCTACGGCATTGCCCGAAATATTCACAAACACGAGATGCTTGTTCGCCTTGGCAAGTGCCTCTATCACACGACCTTGGCCATAAGGCAAATCATAAGATTTGCGGTCATGACCTTCACAATCCTGAAAATCACTCTTGTTTAAACCTCCAAAAAATATCACATAATCGGCACCGGCAGCCTTCTTCACCGCATCAGCGATGAGCTGGTCTGCCGAACGCTTCTCAGTCAAATCCTGTCCGGTGGTCACACCATTGTACGCGCCAGTGGTGTCGCCCACATATCCCCGCTCGTAATCCACCTGCACGGCGTTGCCCAAACGGGATTTCAGACCGTCGAGCGGAGAAATCTCCTTCTGCACTTTCAGCGAAGAAGATCCCCCGCCAACGGTCATCATCTTGATGGCATTCTCGCCAACTACAAGAATGCGCTTCATCCTATTGAGATTCAGAGGTAATACGTTATCCTTGTTTTGCAGAAGCACAATGCCCTGCTGCACAATCTTTCTGGCTGCATCATAATGCGACTCGGAACACAGGAAACCCGTCGGACGATGATGGTTCATCGTGGTGCGGAAAAACAGTCGAAGCACGCGGCGCACCTTGTCGTCCAGTTCCTTGGTGGTATATTTGCCGCTCTGGATAGCTTTCAGATACGGCTGAGCCAGGTAATAGGTGTCGTAAGCATTGGTCTTGCCCATCGTCAAACCGTTGGTCCATGTACCGAACTCCATGTCGAGACCGTTTTTCACAGCCTCATCGGTATCGTGGCATCCCCCCCAGTCGCTCACCACAACACCGTCAAAATTCCATTCTCCTTTCAATATCTTCATCAGCATCTGCTCGTTGTGGCAGTTGTGCTGATTCTTGTACAGATTGTAAGCACCCATCAATGCCCATGCCTTGCCCTCCGTCACGGCAGCCCGAAACGCAGGAAGATAAATCTCATGCAGGGCACGGTCGCTGACAATCACGTTTACCTGATGTCGGTTTTCCTCATCATTATTCAGGGCATAATGCTTCACGCATGCCGATACACCTTTGGATTGCAAACCTTGGATATAAGGCACGACCATCGTGCTGCTTAAGAACGGGTCTTCGCCCATATATTCGAAATTGCGGCCGTTGAGCGGCGTGCGATAAATGTTCACGCCCGGTCCCAAAATCATATCCTTACCCCGATACAAAGCCTCTTCACCGAGGCTTTCTCCATAGAGACGGGCCATCGCAGGATTCCATGTGGCGGCGAGACAAGTGAGGGCGGGAAATGCCACGCACGAGTCGTTGGTCTGCCCAGCCTGTTCCCATTCATCCCACAACACATCGGGACGCACACCGTGAGGGCCGTCGTCTGTCCAGAAATCAGGGAATCCCAATCGCTTCACACCAGCCGATGAGAACTTGCTCTGCGCATGTATCACCGCGATTTTCTCGGGGAGCGTCATGCGCTGCAAAGCATCCTCCACACGCTGTTCCATCGATTTGGTTTCATCCAGATAGACAGGCAACGACTGCGCATGACACGCAAACGGACTCATTAGAATCAAGAATATTGTTATAATAGATTTATTCATATTTTAAGCCTATTGATTTGATATAACTTTTTTGTGGAATGCAATTTTCACATTTCACGTTTTCCACAAACTGCATCAACAACTTTTCCGCCTTCTTCATATCAGGGCGCGCCTTATATATTTCATCATACGTGGACCTCTTGCTTTCGGCAAATTTCACCACGATGCTGTCCCATTCGGCAGGACGTGTCACAGCCGTGAAACAGGAATTGTCCACTTTCTTATATGGCCAGAACGTATAACCGAGATTATTGTCACGCATCGTCTTGCAAAAATCGGCTTGCCATTGGTCTGTATTATGTCCCGTTTCGCCCATATACATAGGCAGACCTGTCTTGTCACGGAAAAGGAGAATGTTTTCTATCGCCTTGCGGTCTGTTCCGCCGCCATAACGATGACAGGTGTACATGATCTTGTTGTCAAACTTCCAATCGCTGAACACATCGAAATTGCCATTCCATTGTGCGCCGCCGAGAAGAATAATATGATTATTGTCCACCTCGCGAATCGCTTTCACCGCACGTTTATAGACCTGTTCCAACTTCGCGTTCTGCTCTTTCGTGTTATTGAAATACGGAGCGATGGGTTCGTTGAGCAATTCGTAGCCCAAAATCACTGGCTCGTTTTTATATCTCTCGGCAATCTTCCGCCATATCTGACAAAACTTCTGCTGACTTGCCTCACTATCGAAAAGCCACGGATAACCATAACTGTCGTCGATGTTTGCCCCAGTCTGTCCGCCGGGGGCATCGTGCATGTCAAGAATAAGATAGAGATGATTGCCGCGACACCATTTCACAATGGAGTCGACACGCTGGAAGCCATCCTGATGAACAGTCAATCCCATGTAATCCTCATCCGTAAACAACTTGTAATTAAAAGGCAGCCTAATCGTATTTGCCCCCGTGGAGGCAATAAATTCTATATCTTTGCGCGTCACATAGTTATCCTTGAACACACGCCAAAAATCATCAGCGGCATCGGGACCTACCATCTGCCGCAGCATCTCATCTATCATCCACTCACAGTTTGTGTTTTTGAAACCGAACATATACCCTTCGGGATTCAGCCAGTTGCCCAAATTTGTACCCATGATGAACAGTTGCTTACCATTGGGCTGGACCAAATTCACGCCGTCGATGGTAACACATCGGACGTTAGTTTTTGCACTAACGCCGATATGAACCAAAACGACTAAAAAAATGATGATGATGGATTTTTTCATTGCTAATTATTTCTTTTGAAACACACGTACATAGTCGACTGACATGGTTGCAGGCAGCGCGCCTTCGTTAACGCCCTGCTGTCCGCCCCATACACCGCCCCACGCAACGTTGAGGATCACATAGAAAGGATTGTCAAACGGCCATGCGTTTATGCCGGTGCCATCGTTCTTATATGTGAGGATAGTTTCGCCGTCCACATAGAATATCATCTCCGTTGCAGTCCACTTCATGGCGTAGACATGATAATCAGACTCTGCCGTAGATACATATTTATAACCCGTCTCAATAGACGTTCCGCCGTTGTTGTATTTATTGCAATGGATAGTGGAATGGATTCCGCCAGCAGCATAGCCCACTTCTTCCATGATGTCGATTTCTCCATCGGCAGGCCATGACTTAAAGTTGACTGGCATCATCCAGAATGCAGGCCATGTACCTTTACCTTTAGGCAATTTGATGCGTGCCTCTACATATCCATACTTCCAGCCTGTCTTCACCTTGGCATAGACACGGCCCGAATATATTTTACCGTTATACTTGATACAGTTGATGTTCAGTTTGCCGTCTGAAATTTCTGTGACACGGTTGCCGTCGATTTCACCGTTCACATAGTTCTGCAACTCGTTGTTCACCCATCCGGATTTCTGCACCTCGTGAGTCCAATCTTCATCCAGCGTCGTGCCAGAGTTAAACTCGTCATGCCAAACCAGCTTGTAACCGTCAGGTGTATTGTAAGGATCTTCTTTGGCGGCACCTGCAGCCTGTTTCACCTTAATGTAAGCACGCGCGGTGCCCGACTTGATCGTGATTGTTCCTTCACGCGCAATAGTGTCTGGATTCGCTTCTGCACTGATAGTGATAGACGACGAATGCTCTACAGAGCTTGAAGGTGTCATTTTAATCCACGTATCACTAATGTCAGTACCCCATTCATGGTCCGTCTGCAACTGCACGGTAACAGATGCCCCTGCACCGCTGAGCGAGACTTCCGTCTGCGATACGGTAACATTTCCGCTGCTCGACGGAGTGCTGTCATCGCCGCCCCCGCTGCAACTCATCAGGAACAATGGGAAGAAGAAAGATAATAAAAATAATATATGTTTCATTTTAGTCGTTTTTTAGAGATGGGCATCCATATTTCAGGATGCCCATTGGAATGTTTATTGTACTTTCTCGAAATAGATCTTGCTGATCTTCACTGTTGTTCCGGCTGCATTGCCACCGAAATCGAAGAACAGGCTCAGAGCGTGTGCGTCATTCTTAGGCAATGACACATTGGTCTGCTTGAAGATATAATCCTCGCCGGCTGTCAATTTCACCTGTGGAGCGAAGAAGTAGTTACTATCGTGTTTGGTATTACTCTCATCACTCTCGGTCAACTTGATGGTTACGCCCGGATGATCCTGATCGGAATTGAGCACACAATAGAAGTTGTACTTATCAGCCATCGCAGCCTTCAGGTCTGTGTCGAAGTGCATCTGTCCCTGCCATTGTGCTGCTGTTGCATCGGGCATGGTGATGGTATGCACGTCACCATCCTGAGAATAAGTTGGATCTCCAATTTGTGACCAGCTGGCATCAGCAAACCAGAATTTTGGTGCAAGTTTGCTATCATCAATAGCTTTCCACAAATTTTTAGAGGAATCGTAAGTCCAGTCCATCTTCGGTTTATCAACCGGAACGACAGTACCGTCATCACAACTATGCTCTTTGAATACCACATTATTGATATCTACAGTGGTACCGGCAGAAGAACCGCCGAAGTCGAACAGAAGATCCAGTTTGTCAATATCGAGACCAGGCATATCCGATTTGTAGAATACGTATTCCTGACCGGCTGTCAGATCCACACGGTCTGCGCAATAGTATGTTTTGTCATTATCTGCCTTAACGAGCTTGATGGTTGCGCCCTTGATGTCAGTAGAAGGTGTCAGACAAACAGAGAAGTCGTAATTTGTAGCAGAATTGGTTGCAAGGTCTGAATGGAAGAAGACCTGAGCCTGCCACTGCTGATCACTTGCATCAGGCAATGTGATATTGTAGTTGCACTTGCTGGTTTCTTTGATAACAATCGGATCAGGATTTGCAGCCCAGCCGCCACCATTGGCATAATACTGAGAATTGGTGTATTTGGCATCTTTCCACATATTGCATTTACTTGTAGGATCAAAGCCTTCAAACGCCTTCACCTCTGCTGCGCTAGTAAGAATATAATGCCAAGCAATAGACTTGTCGGGCTTGTCATAGACGAGCACCAATTTCTTAGCAGTCAAGCTCTCGATACGGAACTTAGGATTGTTGTACTGAGCATCGTCGCTGATATATGGGAACAATGACTTTGCGCCCAACGTGATATAGTTTGCCTGTACCTGAGCGGTGGCATCTTTAGGCATATAGAGATCTGTGCTCAACGAGTAGGTGCCCGTCTGTAGAGCAGTGGCGACATCGAAATCTTCTGATGCGTTAGTGCCCCAAATCGTTGTACCCTTGTTCACATAAGTTTTTCCGTCTGCACCGGGACTGTAGGTATACACGCCGGTGTTGCTGAATGTAACACGGTCGTCATAGACACCTGTACCCTTTTTGTCCTCAGGAGCTGCCGACCACCACCCAGTGCCGTCAGTACCAGATTCGCCGCAGCCCAGATGTCCCTTTTCAGAATAGTCGATACGCCAGTCCTTGCCGCACAATTTCGTATAAATAGGCGTCCAGTCGACCAGTGACTTTGTGAATGTGATGCTCTTAGTGATACCAGCCTGGCTGATACCGTTTTTGTTACCCAAACGCAGCGTCACGTCATACGTACCTGCATCCACAAACTGCTTAGACAGATTATTCAATGTGGAATAGAAAGTCTGCTCCTCACCCTTGGCATTAAACCAGTGGATGTACCACAATGGATACACACCATTCATTACGGGAACACTGGCGTCAACCTGGTTTTGTGTATCATCAATATTCCAAGTGACATTGACGCCATCTACTGTTGGCAGCCCATTTTGGTCAGCACCGCTAAACTCCTCAGGTGAGCATGCGGTCATGGTCAGACCAACAAACAAGGCTCCAGCTATATATTTAAATATATTTTTCATTTTATTCTATTTTGAAGTTTAAAGTGTTTATGGTAATTGGGAATCCGGATTTTGATCACGCATAACTCCCAATTGCCCTAAACCTACGATTTATTTTTATTTGTAATCGTTTTGAACCAAAGCAGGATCGGAATCCAACTCAGACTGATTGATAGGAATATACTTCTTCTTTTCCGTCCAAGAGTTGGTGCGGTAACCATAAGTGTCGGGAACGAGTACTGTGGCAGCCTTGCCTGAACGTACCAAGTCCCAATAGCGTTTGCCTTCTCCTACGAACTCCAGATGACGTTCGTTGAGTACATCGTCCACCGTGACGCTGGTCAGTTTGTCGATACCGGCACGGGTGCGAACCTGATTTACATAGTCGAGAGCCGTGGCAGAATTGCCACCTGTTTCAAGCAACAACTCAGCAGCGTTAAGCAGAGTCTCTGCATAACGATAATAACGGTAGTTGTTGTTATAGTTCAGGTTGTTGTCAAAACCTGCATCCTTATTATTGGCTGTGAAAGGACGATACTTGGCAAGCCAGATATGTGTGTCCTGATAACGCTCTGTATATGATACGCCACGCGTATCCCAGCAAGTACCAGCACGGCGCGCATCTTTCTCGCTGAACATATTATAGGTCTCCAGTTTCACTGGCAAGAATCCCCAGCCGTCACCGCCTTGATCCCAGCCGTCACCGCCTGGCCATGAGTTAGGCGAAATCAATGTAGGAAGCACCGTGCCACCCACTGCCAGAGGACTACCCCAGCCGCGCTCGTTGTTATCATCATTATAATTGATTTCCCAAATAGACTCGCTACACCATTCTCCGCTCTCTGTCCAAATATTTGCATAATCAGGATTCAGCTTGTAAGAACCGCTTGAGATGATGGCGTTCATATATTCCAGAGCCTTGGCATAGCGGCTAGTGTCTTTCTGATACATCACCATTTCTGCATACATCATGTAGGCCATGGCTTGCGACATGCGACCCGAATTGGCATCGTCCCAGCGCATCGGCAACACATTGGATGCGATGACAGCCTCAAGTTCGGAAATCAATTGTGCATATACTTCATCAGCTTTCAACTGCGGAGCAGTGTATGGAGCCGAGAGGTTCTCAAGATAGAAAGGAATGTTTCCGAAATAGTGCCACAACATGTTGTAATAGAACACGCGCAGAGCACGTGCCTGCATCTCATAAGATTTCTTGTTGGCTTCGGTGACGCTTGCATCTGCCCATCCCAGATATTTCAACAGGTCATTGCTGCGTTTGATACCCGAATAGTCTACTGTCCAAAGCGAGCTCAGCGTGTTGTTCTCATCGCCCTCGAAGTTGAACAGTTTGTGCCACTGCTGGTTATCGGTTTTGGAAGCACCGCCTACCCAGAAGTCATCGCCCATGATTTCGGCATCAATGTTCAGGGCATTGTATTGATTCAGTCCCCAGTCTGGCCAGTGGATAGGATCGTAAGCGGCAATCAGAGCTTCCTGAATGTGTGCATCAGTAGTATAATATTCCTCCAGTGGCTCGCCCGTAGGGTCTTCCACGTCCAGGAAACTGTCGCCGCACGATGTCGTCAGCATCATTGCCGCAGCAAACAGACTAACTGCTATATACTTATTTGTTTTCATATTTTTTATTTTTTGAGTTTCATTAGAATGTTACGTTTACACCGATGGTCCATGTGCGAGCTTGCGGATAGATACCGCGGTCTACACCGAGAGAAGTGCCGCCCGAAGAGATTTCAGGATCGAAGCCCCAGTACTTGGTCCAGGTGATCAGGTTTTCTGCCATTACAAAGAAGCGCAGACGGTCAACAAAGAATATGTGGCTCAGATTTTGAGGCAATGTGTAGCCCAGAGAAATATTCTTTACACGCATGTAAGAGCCATCGCAGATATAGAGGTCGGAAACCATCCAGTTGGTAGCATCGCCCGACTTCAGGATAGGATATTTGTTAGATGTATAAGGACCTGTCCAGCGGCCGAGCATCCACGATGGGAAGTTACCGGAATAGACATCAGTACGGTATGTGGCATCAAACACGTCATTACCAGTTACGCCCTGCAGGAAGAGGTTGAAATCGAAGCCCTTCCACTCTGCATTAAGATTGAAACCGAATGTCCAAGAAGGAGTACCGTTACCAATATTGGTACGGTCATCAGGTGTAATCTGACCATCACCATTCACATCCACGAAACGTACGTCGCCAGGCATTGCCTTGGGCTGTATCAAACCACCATCGGCATTCTTATATGCATTCACATCGTCTGTGGTCTGGAAAATTCCGTTAGTCTTATAACCGAAGAAATATGGGAAAGGTTGTCCGTTAGAACCACGTGTACCACCACCTGAGATTCCTCCGAAACCGTCTATATCAATATAACCGGTATCATTACCCAGATTGGTCAACTTGTTATGCAGATAGGTCACGTTTGCCTTGGCACTGAATTTGGCATCTGAAACGTGCCACTTGTAACCGAGTTCCATTTCGACACCACTATTCTCCATATCACCGACGTTGCCGATAGGTTTGGTCTCACCCACGTAACTTGGGATTGGCATGGTCATCAGCATACCATTGGTCTTCTTCTTATAATAATCTACAGTGAATGTCAGTGCACTATCAAAGAATCCGAAGTCAAGACCAATATCGGTCTGCTCGCTCTCCTCCCATTTCACATCCGGATTGGCTGTGGTGTTGGCTTTAGAACCGTTATATTTGGTAGCAGTCTTGCCGAAGAGCACATTGTTGCCCATAGATGTCATCGTGGTATATGCGAAATCGCCGATGTTATCATTACCATTCTTACCCCAGCTTGCGCGGAATTTCAAGTTAGACAACCAATTGCGAGTAGATTCCATGAATTTCTCGTTCATAATGTTCCAGCCGATAGATGCTGAAGGGAATGTACCGTACTTGTTGTTAGGACCGAAACGGCTTGAACCGTCACGACGTACAGTAGCCTGCAACATATAGCGCTCATCGTAGTTGTAACTCAGACGGGCAAAGAGAGAAGAAATGCGATGCTCCACATTGTCGCCGCCCCAAACGTTTTTCTCGACGGTGGTACCGAATGTCTTATAGAAACCTGTTGCCACGTCCTTATCATAGACGTTGGTATAATTACCTGTAGCATAGTCGAGAGAAGGTTTGTTCACATTCACCAGATACCAGCGGCTGCCACCCTGATAATCACTCTTGTTCTTCATGGCACTCTGACCGAGGACAACGGCAATGCTGTGTTTGCCGAAGATTTTATCATAAGTCAGCGTGTTCTCAACCTGCCAATTGGTTCCCTTGGAAGAGGACTTGGTAGCACTGGTGTGAGTAGCATGGTTATTGCCAGAGAGATAGTAGCATGAAGTGGTAGCACTGTCATATCCCCAGAAACTGAGATCGGCACTGTAGGAAAAATGATACTTCAGGTTGTCCCACAACTGCATGTCGAAAGAGAACTTGGGCACAAACTTGTGGCTCCAGTTCTGACTTGTCGGCAAAGAGAGCATGGCGAGCGGGTTGTTCATTTCCTGATAAGTTCCAGCATATCCAGGAATGGTGTAATAGTTGCCATTGCCATCTTTCAAGAGATCATAATGGTTTGTTGTGGTAGTGGCACCAGAAGCTGTTGTATAGATGTAATTGTCATAATAACTCTGAGCAAGATCGGCGTTGGTCACCGTAGGAGCCAGAATAGGAGACATATACAGAGCTGAACCTAAGACAGAACCATACGAAGAGTTGGTGTCGATGCCCGTGCTTTTCACACGTGTGTAAGCCAAATTGACGGTTATATCCAGTTTGTTCAGGAAATTGCGGTCCTTGGAAGCATCCAACACATTATATATATTATTGGAACGCAGTGTCAGGCGCTGATAGTTTGACTGACCGTAGTTGCCACCCACGATACCTTCCTGATCGTAGTAACCCATAGAGAGATAATAGTTCACCTTGTCTGATGCACCGCTCACAGAAACCTCATGGTTCTGCACGGGGGCATTGTCGTTGAATACCAGATTCTGCCAGTCGGTACCGGCGCCAGTGATGGCATTACCGTTGGAATCTGTCAGATTGTATGGGTCGGCATATTTCGGAGCCTGACCTCCGTTCACTGCACGCTCATTCTGCAAGATGGCATAATCAGTGGCACTTGTCATATCGCGCTTTTTCCACGCGCTCTGCCAGCCATAAGAGAAGTTGTAACTAATCTGAGCTTTGCCGATTTTCCCCTTCTTGGTCGTCACCAGCACAACGCCGTTGGCTGCACGCGCACCGTAGATGGCACCTGATGCGGCATCCTTCAGCACTTCGATACTCTCGATATCACTTGGGTTCAGATAGTCCAAGCCACCTTCGATTGGCATACCGTCTACAATGTAGAGAGGGTCACTGTTGTTGATGGTACCAGTACCACGGACACGTACCTTTGGAGCAGCGCCAGGCTGACCAGATGAAGATGTAACGTTGACACCGGCAGCGAGACCTTTCAGCGCATTGTCCACACGTACAGGTGCTTTGCCGGCCAAATCCTCAGAACTTACTTTGGCGATAGCGGCTGTGACAACGCTCTTTTTCTGAACGCCGTAACCAACAACGATAACCTCGTTCAATGTTTTGTTGTCTTCTTTCAGCACAATGCGCATGTCATTGGCTGCTTTCACCTCTTGCGGCACATACCCTATATAGGAAATCACGAGTGTGCTGCCAGGAGCGACGGATACGGTAAATTTACCGTCAAGATCAGTAACTGAGCCTTGCGAAGTTCCTTTTTGAACTACCGAGGCACCAATGATGGGTTCGTTCTGAGCGTCGACAACCGTTCCCGAATACGAAGTGTTTTGGGCGTAGGTCATCGTCGAAATCAGAGTAACCATGAACAAAATTAAGAATCTAATTTGTTTCATACTTAAATTTTTTGATTAACGTAATTAAATTTATAATAAGTTTTCTATTTATATTTATAACTGTTTTTATTGACATCGATAGAAATGAAAATGCCTACGGATCAACAAACAAATATTGATTTTGCATGGCAGTTAACTTTCATGATTTATTTCATTTGCAAAGATAGCACAAATCTTAAAAAGTTTTTCGTATGTTAATCGTGAAAGTGGATAAAAGTTGTCTTTATAAAACTTAATTTGCTCATTTACAGATGATTACACGTTAACACAATCACAAAAAAGTGGACGCAATATAAAAACAATTAGGAATAAAATGTCAATAAGTGTAAAGCGTCCAATATTAAAAAGAGCCATGATTTATCAAAAAAAACAAGTGTATATTTGATGACATCTCACAGACCGCAGCGCAGTATCCATCGTCAAAATTAATCCCTCAATTTTGTTATCGCATTACTTATACATCTTCATAATCGTGGTTCAAGCCTGACTATTGCATCATTTCACATATTAATAGTTCGTTGATGGTATTCATCATGACAGAAAACAAACGATTAAATACCTTGCAAAGCTTGATAATACTTTATGCATTGTGCTTTGTACATCATTACAGGTTCCCTGAGGGTATTAGGAAATTTCTAAATAGGTGAATGTTTCTCCGAAAGGTAAAAGAGTCAGATTTAAACAAAAACGAAAACAGCTGTTGTCTCACGACAACAACTATCTCCGAAAAAAATTAACTCAAGTGTGCAAAAATTTCAAGTGTAAA
>ENA-UOYA01002213-UOYA01002213.1-activated-sludge-metagenome-genome-assembly--contig:-NODE-2213-length-19152-cov-5.421585_pt1 | contig 19152 bp, 18 predicted proteins | sample MGYA00238163_ERZ764804 | MGnify/ENA primary metagenome ERZ764804 (study PRJEB28919, sample SAMN05720223) | activated sludge metagenome | isolation source: Anaerobic digester | place: Hong Kong... | reverse complement strand
ACGAGGGCAGCTAGACCGGCAGTGACAATTGTGCCGTGGCTGGCGTTGGCGCCGGCCACACCCATGAGGATGCTGGAAATAGACACCACGCCGTCGTTAGCACCTAAAACCGCGGCGCGTAGTTTGTTGAGCGTTTGGTTGGAGTTTGTGTTGTCTGAGGAGTGGACTGTATCTGTCATTGTGGGTTTATTGTAGCACGATTATGAACTTTCAGTTGATCAGGCCTTTGGCCTGGCGGCCCGCAGCCATACTCGGAGCAAGCTCCTGCGTGTGGCTTTGCCCTTCGAACCCCTTCGGGGTTCTCATTTCGCTTCGCGAAATGACCAACAAAAAAGACCCACCTTTGGGTGAGTCTTTTTTGTTGGTGACCCATTTGGGGGGCACCTGGAACGCTGTTATTGAGGATTTAATACGACTTAGTGAGCTATTGGACGATGAGGAGGCTGACAATGTTTAGCCTATTTCGTCGAGCTAATGTCGAGCTGCTGTATTCTGATTTGTATGACGAGGTAAGTTTTTATCCGCGCTTCTTTAAGGATATAAAGCAAGCGAGAAAATCCGTTTTAATCGAAAGCCCGTACCTAACCATTCGGCGAGCCGAGCAATTTGCGGCCGTTGCCGCAAAAGTCTCGCGCAAAGGCGTCAGCATCAAGGTGTTTACGCGGTATCCTGGCCATCATACACCCAGGTTACGTACTGAAGCCGAGGAAGCGATTGGAATATTACAAAATGCAGGCATACGAGTTTTTATATCACACGATTTACGCCACCGTAAAATCGCCATCATAGATAATACGGTTCTGTACGAAGGTAGCCTGAACATTTTAAGCCAATCGAAAAGTCGTGAGGTTATGCGGCGTACGATATCGCGTAGACTGTGCAAGCAAATGCTCGCATTCACAATGCCCCATAAGTAGGAGGTGCTACAATATGAGTAATATGACAGATGATATTGGTTACCAAGTTACTGACGAAGATGTTGCCGCAGTTATACACTGGCTTGAAATTAACGATCCAGAGAACGCTAACGAAAAAGTCGCTCGTGAGATGCTAATAGGCGCACGCGATATGTGGCGCGACATGGGCCGAGTTGATATTGATTTACTTTATAAAGCACGCGAAGATTACAAGAAAAAAGACGACTAAAACGGTAGGATATCTGACGATTTTACGCCGAGCACCTTAAGTATTTTTTCAAGGGTTTCTAACTGTGGCGTTTGTTTGCCTTGCTCAACCTTGGCGTAGGCGTTTGGATTCATATCAGCCTTATCGGCAAGCTCACGCTGAGTTAGCTTTTTGCCGCGCCGAAGAATCTTAAGTTTTTGCCCGATATGTTTAGATAATTCAGTGGCGGCCATAATAGGCATATCATACCATATTTCAGTGCAATGCCTAAACCTATGAACCTATACCGCGCACGATACGGGTTGAGGCGAGCACCAAGCCAACCGTAAGCCGCTTAAAATACTGTTATGATGGCACTATTGCCCATAAACTCCGCAAAAAACTCCATAAAACCCTTACGCTATCTGGTCTGCTCTATTCGTGTCAGCGTGCCAGTCGCGGCAAGTTCAACCGCATAGAGATATTACGATTAAATCAGTCAAAACTCTTTGGCCTCAGTCGCATCTATACCACGCTCAGCCAAAACGCCTACACACCAAGCCCGTACAACCACTTTTACATCAACGACCCCAAGCCACGCAGTATCATGTCGCTCCCCTTTACCGACCGCATCATCCACCAATGGGTTGTCGAGGAGCTGATCAAGCCATATTACGTTCCACGCTTTATCGCCCAAACCTACGCTTGCATTCCTGGCCGTGGTACTCACGCCGCTGTGCGCCAGGCGCAGACCTACTTGTGTCGTTCGCTCCAGGTATACCGAACACCGTACATCATCAAACTTGACGTCGCAAAGTTTTTCCATAGCATCGACCCGCCGACGCTGTTCGCCATCTTGCGGCGGGATATTGATGACCCTGAACTGCTAGCACTCCTCCATACCATCATATTTAACGGCGTTACCGACGCGGGGCTACCGATTGGCAACTACACCTCACAGTATTTCGCCAACATTTACTTAAACGAGCTTGACCAGTACATCAAGCGGACACTGCACATCAACATGTACGTCCGGTATATGGATGATTTTTTGTGCTTTGTTGACTCCAAGTCGGAGGCCAAACGAATATACCGAGCAATCGAGCGATTTTTACATGACGAGCTGCGGCTCCAGCTCAACCCAAAGAGCCGGTATTTTCCGGCCCATCACAGCCTGGATTTTTGCGGCTACAAAATCTACCCACACTACATGCTACTACGCGATCGTAGCAAGCGGCGGTTATGCCAAATCATTGAGGATTTTGAACAAGACCTGGATAGCGAGGAGCGGTTTGAGTGCCGCGTCAACGCCTGGCTTGGCCATGCGCTCCACGCTAGCAGCTACCACTACGCCACCAAAAAACTGGGGCCGTATGCTACTCGTTTTGACCGCTTGGCACCCACACAAAAAAAGTAGCCCCTGATGTTCGGCTATAAAAACAACCTACCAATAAGGAGCTACCTGTATGAGTGTTTATTCCCTCTGGACAAAACGTTTCCGCCTTGCCCACAGCAGAAAAGGACTAGCTCCTGAGTGTATGCGTGCACGTTCTTCGCCTCCGTAAAGGACGTCATGAACGCTTGTTTGCTACACGCTGGACGGCACGAAACCCGATGTTGTTGTTGGCATTGCCATTGTTGTTGTTCGTCGCGAACAACCCAGCGTTCGAACCATTGTTCGAATTGCCGCCGCGGATAAACCACGGGTTGTCTGCATTCACAAAGTTCGAGTTATCTGAACCCCACGACTGGTCGTTACTGGTCACGGACTGAACTGACGTGCGTTTAACGGAGCGAGCCCTCGGTACGCGTAAGCCTGTGAGCTTAGCTACCTAGCTTTAATTGTACCGCTTTTTGCCTGCTTGGCTATGTTCATCGCCCAAGTTATGACTTCGTCGTCGAGTGTGCACAGTTTGTTTGCCCACGCCGTGAGGTTTTGGTCGGTGATGTAGCGCTTTTTGTAGGCGTATTCTACCAAAACAGCAATCATCTTTAGCTGTATATCGGTTGTACGCAGCAGCGCCTCGCGGTTTTTGTCTTTGCTGTAAAAACTCACCGCTTCGAGCACCAGCTCCACCACGTCTTCGGTGCGCCGGCGGATGTCGTGCGCGAGAGCCAATTTTTCACTCTTGGGGAACTTCTCAATTAGTCGGTAGGTGTATTCTAGCAGCGACACTGCCGAGCGATACAGTGTGTAGTGCGTCGGCGGTAGCTTGCGGATACGCTGACGCATCCGGTTGACTGGTATTTTTTTCAATTTTTCGCTTGGCTTCGCCGCTGGCGAAGCCACCGGCTCTTCCGCCCCGCGCCGGGGCGGAAGAGCAAGTCCAAGGCTAGTTTGTTTGGTGAGTTTTTGTGGCATACGGAGAGTAAGGAGTTATTGCGAATGAATTTTTTGTTAAAAATTACATTCGACTCTGGACGGCACGAAACCCGACGCCGCCGAAGGCAGAGCCATTGCTGAAGACCGTCGCGAACAACCCAGCGTACGAACCATAGCTCGAAATGCCGCCGCGGACAAACCACGGGTCGTCTGCAGACACAAAGTACGAGAGATCTGAACCCCACGACTGGTCGTAACTGGCCACGGACTGAACTGTTTTAGTTTCGTGCAGGGCTCGTCCGCCGCAGGTCGCCCAGGTGCAGAGGTTGTTGTTGGTGTAGTAGGTGCCAGTAAATGGTGGGTTCGGGTAGATATCGAGATATTTGGAGCTCGGGAAGTTGGCCTCGCTCCCAAAGCCGTCGTAGTCACCATAGCTACTCTGCTGGTGGTTGAGGTTACCCAGGGTGTATTCCCAGTTACCGCCACTCATGTCGTAGAGGCCAGTTGGGTTGCCGGTGGTGCTGGCTTGTTGGCCAACGGCGGTATAGTAAGCGCCGGAGTCGTTGGTGCCAGGTACGCAGTCGTCAGTATTGATAGCGCCAGCCGTGGCGCCGCTCCAGCCAGTTCGTTTGTTGAGGTTTGTCCAAGTACTTGTGTCGCCACAGTTATTTATATACACCGAACTTGCGGCACCCTTGCCGTAAGTGCTGGTTGCGAGGTAGGTAGCAGCGCCCCAGTCGGCGTCTCGGGCCATACGCGTGTCTGTCGTGGTGTTGCTCAAGCCCTGGAAGTTTGGTGACGTTGGGTTAGTGAAGCTTTGGACGGTGGCAAACTGGGTTGCGATGTTTTGGAAATTGAGGCCGTTTTGGTTCGGTTTAATGCGTACCGTGCCGTTGGTGACGGCTGCGGCAGCTGCGACCGTGCTGTTAATGGTGTCGGGGCTACTGGTTTCGTATTTACCCACCCAAATGCCCGCCAGGTCGGTAGTGCCAAAGGTAAAGGCCGGGTGCGTGGCCCAACCGCCAATGGTGGTGCCGTTATAGGCGGTGGTTTGGTTTGGTTTTTGGAACCGTATGTTGAAGTCGTAGGGCGTCGTAGTGCTACTTGGGCACCCCGCGGCGGCGATGCCGGTAACGAGGTCGCTAGCGTTAGGGCGACAGACTTGGTACTCGTAACGGGGGATGTAGGCGTAGTACGCCAAAACGTCGGCTTCGCTAATGACCGTGCCAGCGGGAGCGGCCTGGTAGCTTGCCAGGCTCGCGCCACTGACCGTGACGGCGTTGGCCCACTGCTTGGCGCTGTAGTCATACCAACCACCAGGAGTAGTGGTGTCGGCTTTGCTCCACTGCGCACCAGCTACGGAGCCGGTGTAGGCAACCGGGATCATGGCAGCGTCCATATCTACCTGGCACCCACTGGTTGGATCGCCGCTGCGGCAGGTGGCTTGGTTGATAACAACCGGCACTATGTTGTCGGTGGCTTTGTAGGCGAGTTTGAGCTGCTTGGTACCAGCCGTGACTGTGCCGTCAATAGTAAACGTCAATGTAATGTCGGTGGCGTCACCAGCGGTAGCGGCGGCAGTTTGCTTGACACCTAAAGGCGCAGCGCCAACCGTCAGGGCGGTAGCAGCCGATACGTTGCCACCACTCAGGCTAATGCCAATACCAGGTTCGGTCTCTTTGAGTTCGGCGGCTAGGCTATAGCCAGTGCTGTTGGCAGTATTGACGGTGACTGTAGTCGTAGCCGTGGCAGTACCGCTACCTTGGGGTACGGAGATTTGTAGGTTAGTTTGGTTGGCGCCAACACTGAGCATTGGTGCGGCCAGTACGCTCACGTTGCCCGTACCAGCCACAATCCCAAACGCTAGCATAAACATGAGCGTGCGCCGACCATGTATCGCTAGAGCGTGGCGGTAGGCCGGACGGCGTTTTGTAAATACTAAAATAGCGATGGCTACGACCACGAGCAGTAGAGCTAAGCCCGTGATAAGGATAAGCGGTGCGCCGGTGTTAGCGAGCGCCCCACCAGCACTACCCGTAGAGCCGCCACTAGTTGGTATGACAATACTAACAGTTTGTTCAAGCGTTTGTTCCATTTTTGCCTCATTTTTAATCTCTTTTGGCGTTCTCTCAATTACCTAACGCGGATTATACACCAAAGCAAGCATGAGCGCAATAAGGAGTTTTTGATACTTACTGGAGGTTTACGTGCTATCTGAGTGCGCACAATGGCTCGCTATGAGCTTGTCGTTGTAGCTGATTTTGGCTGTTTATTCCTCACGCTTCAGGCTTGGCCTAGGTCGTCCACGCGCATGGGAAGCAATTGCTCCGACTCCATCTGATCAAGTACGAGCCGAGTTAGCTTGTTGTCAATAAAGTTGATGCTATATTCACGCCCGCCCTCTTTGGTTGCTATGAGATAACCAGCCTCGCGCATTTTTTTAATCTGGTTTGCAATTGCCGATGAACCAACCTTTTTGTTCCATAAGTCGGCAATGTCGCCTGCCTTGATAGCTGTTTTGCGTACAGCTCGCTCGATGATACTGCTCTCAAGTTTTGTAATAACGCCAGCACTACCAAGCCTAGCGACTGCTGGCAATAAAAGCGCATTGTTCACGTATGCTCCATCCGCTAACCGGAGAGTTTTTTCTGTTTCGTCTTTGATGCCAACAAGGAAATATTCACACCAAGCCAGTAGACCATCATTGTCACCCTTGTCAGCTCGCTCGAGCATATCGTAATATTTGTGACGGTCACCCGCGAAGACTGCCGTAGGATTGAAAAGACGCAGTGCATTTGGCTCGATATAGCCTTTTTTGCACAGCATGGCATAGGTCAGCAGGCGTACAGTGCGACCATTCCCGTTGCTAAACGGATGAATCCAGACAAACCGATGATGCGCCAGCGCTATTCTCAATAATTCATCGCGGCTATTCGTCTTGTCGTTGATGTAACTGAACAGCTCTCGCATGAGATCTGCCACGTCAAAATGCGACGGTGGTATATGGCTTGAGCTAGCGATAACTACATTTTTATCACGCCATTCACCCGTTCGCTTGTCCCCCTCGCGCGTTAAGCCATCCACGACGATTTTATGTAGCTCGAGTATAAAGTCGCGGTCGATACGCGTATTTGTGATATGCGTATCGATAAAATCGAGAGCCCTCATGAGATTGACGATTTCCTTCATACTCTCATCTGCGTTAGTGCCCGTAGCGCGCTTTTCAACGAACCCAGCTAGTGTCGTATGGTTACCTTCAATACGTGCGCTAGAAAGTGCCTCGATAATATGAAACAGGTTTTTGAGCTGTATAAACGTTTGAGGACTTGTCCCCCCTGACACGTTGCGACCCCTGAGATGTTCAAGCTGGATAATGATATCTGTGAGATTAGATGCATAGTCTGGTTCGGGCGTAGTAATCATATGCATAGTATAGCACAGTATCTCACTAGGCGCCTTAACAACATCTCACTTAGTTCTTCAATTAACAGGGGTAGTATCTCATTTATGATTCTGCAACATCTCACTCCTACACCTTAAATTAATCGCTCTCATGCTGCTGTTTTAGTCATCAAACTTCAGAGGCAGGCTGTAAAAAATCAACGGATCATCCCAGTCCACTTCGTACGGTTTGAGCCATACCTTTTTGTCACCCGTCAGCAGCCGTTCGGTTGTCGTGGTGAATATCTCGAAGTCCGGTAGCATATTGGCCGTGAGTCTCACGACTCGCTTTTCCGTACTGTTGTTACCGCAAACCAGTAAAAGGTGTGGGTGGGTCACGTCACCATGCTCATCAGCGTAGTCGTAGTGTTGGTTGACTCGTTTGCGTATCTTCCAGCTCTGGTGGTAGGCTGGAAAATACTCCATGAAGTAATCTGGTATTGAATCCGTTTTGCCGACGAGCTTAGCGTATGGTGGTGGCATCAGGCAGAAATCGTGGCTACGCTGGAAGTATTTGGTGTATGAGTTAAGCTTGCCTTCGTATTGCTTCGCTATCGTCCGTACAAGGCTCGTGAGTAGCATCTGTTCGTCTATTTGGTCATCGGTGTAGTCTTTGTTCTTGTAATGCAACTGCGTGCGCTCGTAGCCCCGATGTTTCATGTACCGTATACCGAGTGGTGCTAAATAGTAGATAACAGGCCGTTGTCTAAAACGATATGTCTTGTCATATAACTTCACAACATAACCTTGATCTACTAATACACTTAATCGTTCATAAATTGTCGATCTATCTTTACCTATAATATCTGCTATTAAATCACTACTAACAAACCTATACTTCAACATGTATAACAATAACAACTCTTGATTACTGGAAATCTTATACCTAGTCTTTGGCACGTATCGCTTCATCTATTTTTCCTTATATGTATATATAAATAGAGGAGAGAAAAAAGAAAAGAGCTAACAGGGGTAAAAAAGCGGATAAATACCAAACATGCATAGTGGGGATTTTATGTGGCATTTTTGGGTATAAAAGTATTGCAATTATCCCACTAGGGATAGTATAATTATCCCAGAAAGGTTAGTAAATATTCATATCGAGGGTAGCTATGAGTAGACAGCTAGGTTCAAAAAATAAAGAAGAGGTCCCGCCTGAGTTGGCGATGAGCGAAGCGGAGCGACTTGATTATATCGCCGCGCTGATCATTGAGCTGCTAGAGGATGAAGTGGCACAGGAGGAGGCGCAGCATGCAACCGCTAGCAAGTAAAAGTGCCGTAGCTGCTATACGAGTCTCCACTGCCAAACAGGGCACCGACGGGGACTCCCCTGACGCCCAAAAAGAGCAGATCGAACGGTTCGCAGCTGATCGAGGCATAATCATCAAGAAGTTCTTCGTTTTCCTAGAATCAGCCAGCAAAGAACAGCAGCCGATGCAAGAAGCCGTTGATTACTGTACGGACGCTAAAAATGGCATAGACTTATTTATCATAAAGTCGATTGACCGCTTTACCCGTGGCGGTTCGCTTAGCTACGACATACTCAAAAACCAACTTGAAGCGAGCAAAGTGCAGCTCGTCGACATATACGGCGTTATCAGCTCCCAACAGGTAAATACCCTCGACCACCTTGGATTTGAATACAACTGGAGTGTCTACAGTCCGAGCAAGAAATCTGAAATACTGGAAGCCGAGCGCTCAAAAGACGAATTGCGCGACATTATGAGCCGTATGATTGGCGCAGAGATCCGCTATACCCAGAACGGATACTGGATGCGCCAAGCCCCTATCGGGTACATTAGCGAGAAGATTGAGACAAAACACGGTAAGCGCTGTGTGCTGCGACCCCACCCAGCCGAAGCTAAGCATATTACGCGTATCTTTGAGTTGCGGGCCGAAGGACTATTAACAGACAAGCAAATTACTGAAACGATTAATGCGCTCGGCTTTAAAACTAGAGTGCGCTACAAACGCGACAACAATGACCGTACACGCGTTATCAAACAAATGGGCGATGCTAAGCTGACCGAAAAGAATTTGCAAAAGATTGTATCAAACCCCATTTATGCCGGTATTAACGTTGAGAAGTGGACGAACTATCAAGCTGTTAAGTGCGCCTTTGATGGCCTAGTATCTATTGATCTGTTTAATCGCGCCAATCGCGGCAAAAAGTATATATCAGTTGAAGGCGGTGAATATAAGATATTGCGACAGAAGCCCAAGCCGCATTTGGAAAACAAAGCTCAACATAACCCAAAGTTTGCCTTCCGTAAGTTTGTGCTGTGTCCTGAATGCTCTAGACCGCTCCTTGGCAGCGCTAGTCGTGGCAAGACGGGTAAGTATTACCCGGCCTATCATTGCAGTAATCACGGCCATTATTTCCGTGTACCTAAAGATGAAATGGAGGAGCGAATCATGCTGTTCGTAAAACAACTAAAGATGGAGGATGCAAATATTGAAGCATTGATGCAAGCGGTGCGCGACGAGTATGAGCGAAGGCTCAAGACTCAGGGCGGTGATGCCAAACAGATTGACGCACAAATTGCGGCGCTGCGTGGAGAAATCAGCGTCACGCTCAGCAAAATTAAGTTCCTAAGCAGTCCTTCAGCGATTGCATACATAGAAAGTGATGTAGAGGCCATGGAAAAGAAGATACAGCAGCTAGAGCAGGAGAAAAGCCAAATGACCAAGCAAAAACCTTTGGATATTGAGGCTATTTTAAAAAAGGTCCGCTACCTCCTGGAACATATCGATGAACTACTGTTAAAGCAAGCAAACCCGGTGCGCAAAGCCCAACTTTTTGGCGCTTTATTTAACCAGTTACCTACCTATGACGATTTAGATTCTGGAACTCAAAAAACACCCCTTTTTACAGGGGTGAATTCCGTTTTCCGACTCGCGTCGTTTGAAAAATCTCTTATGGTGACCCCGCGGGGAATCGAACCCCGGTTGCTGGGATGAAAACCCAGTGTCCTAACCGTTAGACGACGGGGCCAAACCGCAGGAAAGCACAAAATGTGTTTACATATTTTTGCTTTCCGAAGATTTGGCTTAGCGATTGCGAAGCAATCGTGGGGCCAATCGCTACCGTTATGCATATCGCAAAACAGCTCTAAAATCATACCACAACAGAGGCCAAAAGAAAAGACCCCGGAGGCGGTGCCGGGGTCTTTAAAGACTACTTAGGTCCTACTCTTTGTCGTCACTCACAGTAATGTGCTTGACTTCAGGAGCTGTGGTAGCTGAATCAGCAACATCTGTCTTGGAGCTTAGGCTCTCTACCATCTCATCGGTGTGGTCTGGGCCGGATGGTTCAGCCACGTCCGTTAGGCTGTGTTGGCCAAGCATAGCGGCAGCCATAGCGGTACGCTTGCGCTTGTAGACAAACTGGCGGTACAAGAATGCCCCAAGGGCGGCTACACCAGCCACAATAGCTGCGATACTGCCTGGGCCAGTATTAACCAGGGTACCGGCAACCGGTGCTTTACAGTCCGGAGAGTCAGGAGGCAATTGTGGGTTGTACTGACAGACGGGCTTCTTACAGTCTGGGGAATCAGCTGGCAGCTGAGGGTTGAATTCACAGACGGGCTTCTTACAATTGGGTGAGTCTTTTGGCAAGGTGGCATCGTATGGGCAAAGTGGTGCAAGCGTCACGAGTGTTTTACATTCAATCGATTTTGCCACGCCACCGGCGTCAAAGTTCAGTGTTGCGGTTGCCAAGTAATCTCCATCTTTGGGGTACACGTGGCTGGCCACTGCGGTCATGCCGGTAGGGACAACTGCTTTCTGAGATGTGCCATCGCCAAACGTAAAGTCTGCGCTACTGAATTTAGCATTACCGCCTACTTTAGCTGTTACCGTAAATTTGTAACTAAACTTGGCCTTGTCCACTACCTCGTATGCCAGCTTGACACACTCGTAGGTGGCGGCAATGACATCTACGGTAGTAGCGCAACCGGCAGCTGTTACTTCTTTTGTCTGCGCGCCTGGCAGGCTAACCACAACCCTAACACTCACTTTGTACGATGTGGTTTTGGCGTTGGAGAAAGTGTGTGTAACCGCAGCTGCAGGATTAGATTCAGATACTTCTGGAGTGCCATCACCAAAGTTGTAAATTACTTTAGCAATTTTTGCATTGCCAGATACCGATGCGCTAGTAGTAAAGCTATAGGTATTTGCCTTACCTGGAACGGCTGTTTTGTTAATGGCATTACAAGAGCCAGAAGATCGCACGGGATTAAAGGTGACCGGGTTGCCACAGTCACGCAGCACTACCACCCAGGTAGTACCGTCGTTATCAAACATAGCATCTACTGGTAAGGAGGACAGGCTGGGGCTAAAGGTACGTGAAGGAGTGTTGCCGTAAATACCCCCCTGTACCAGCATGCCCGGTCCAGAGTGATAGCTTTGGTAACGTCCAAATGTATTAGCGGAATTGCCAACTTCTTGTCCGTCTACAACTATGCGGCCGTCACGGTATAGAACACCAGAACGGGCCTTGCTCGCAAATCGGTCGTAGATGTTTGACTCCAAGCCAAATGCCCGGTAAATTGCCTGTAAATCTCCGTGTCCGTGCCCGTCGTTGTTTGCTTTAACCTTATTGATAAAGTCTGCCGGGGTGCTGTAGCCACAGGTCATGACAGAGTTGCCGCTACAGTCGCCCGCGGCACTTGCCTTAGGAAGAGCGACGACTGCGCTTAAACCAACAAGCGTGGTCAAGGCTAGCGCAAACACGCTGGCTTTATTTTTATACGATTGGAACCTTCTGACCAGATTCATATATTCTCCTTACGGCACACTTTTTTGCTTTTAATACTATCTGGCTGCACTGTACCACTTATGGTTACTTGTTGTCAACTTTAAGGCCAAAGAGAAACCCCCTACATGTAAGTAGGGGGTTTAGCTATGGAGCGGTCAGTCTGTGCTCTCAATACGTAAGGTCCATTGTAGCACAGATTGTCTGTTTGCGCTACTGCTTATTTACAGTTTCTTAGACTTCTTGCTTGCGACGAGCCAGGAAGTTGAAGGCCAAGCCACTCAGAACACTGACGCCAGCAAAGATAGCGGCAATATTACCGGTACCAGTGTTGACAAGTGTGGTTGGTGTAACTGGAGTAACAGGCTTTTTGCAGTCAGGTGAGTTAGCTGGCAATGCCGCGTTGTAAGGGCAAGGAGCAACACACTCAGGCGAGTTAGCTGGCAGCTGCGGGTTGTACTCACAGACTTTGCAGTCAGGTGAGTCGAATGGCAAGTTAGGGTTGGTTGGGCAAACCGGAGGGATAGTAACCACTACAGCCTCTGAACAGCTGTCTGGGTTGCCGGTAACTTCCGTAGCGTCCACACAAACCTTGTTGTTTAGGTCGCCTGCAACATATTTCTTAACGACAGCCTTAACGGTGATTGTTACTTTGTTAGCATCACCTTGCTTCAGGCTAGCCAGGGTGGTGCTCAGGTTTTGGCCATCAATGGTTACGGTTTCACCGGTGCTAGAGGTAGCGCTAAGCAGCGTAATACCAGCCTGAGCAACATCGGTTACTTTAACGTTCTTTAGGTCTACATTACCTGTGTTAGTAACTACTAAGCGATAGGTAAACTCTTGGCCAACTTTAACGCTTTCGCGCTTAACGTTGTCTACGGTTTTGTCTACTTTAATGCCAGGAACGGCAGGAGGTACAAAGGTTACATCGTAGTAACAGTTGGTCAGCTGAATTTGCTGGCCACCAGGCATAGTTGCGTACACTACTACAGTTACGCGGCTGCTCTTGGTGAAGGTGTGGCTAACTGGGGTGGCAGCGGCAGTGGTTTCTGCGGTTGCGCCATCGCCAAAGTTGTAGACTAACTTGTTAACGGTGATGCCGTTGCTAATCTGAACGTTGGTGGTAAAGCTGTAGGTGTTAGCACCGGTCTTGTTAGCGACAAGATTCTTACACTGAGCGGTCAACTGAGACTCGGTGTGAATGGGGTTACCGCAGTCATTGGTCATGACGGCAAACTGCACTTTACCAGTGTTGTCAAACAAGACATCTACTGGAATGCTGGTTACGCCTGGGGCAAAAGCCTTGCTAAAGTAGTTGGCGTAGTAGGTGCCTGCACCCGTAATAGCAACTGGCCAGTAGCCGCTACCCTGATAGCTGGCCTCGCGGCCAAAGGTCCAGGAGTTTGTGCCCACAACAACACCGTTAACGACAATGGTGTTGTCACGCATAGCTTGACCCTGTACGCCCTGGCTTACAAAGCGGTCATATTCCGATACCGGAAGACCCATGTGCGCGTAAATAGCCTGTAGCTCTGCACTAGCACGTGCTTTAGCCACTAGGTCTGCACGATCTGCAGCACCACAACGGATGATTGCGTTACTGGTAGGGTCGCCGTTACAGGCGGCATCTACCTTGGCGCTTGTGCCAAATGCGCCTATTGCGCCAGCCGCCAAAACGGCTGCAAAAGCGACTGTAATCAGCGCTTTCTTCTTACTTTTAATAAAATTACCAACATTCATATACCGACACCTCCTTCGTGTTTGTACCAATATTATCACGTCAAAGCGCTTTTGTCAATAATATTATGATGTAAACATAAGCAGAATGCAACAGGGGTATAAGAAATGTTACTTTAGACTACAAGATGCGCTTTGGGGAACCGGAAACCAAAGGTACTTCCCTTGCCCTCTTTTGTCTCAAAAATTATCGCTCCACCCTGGGCTACAATGATCTTTTTAGCCATAAACAAACCCAGCCCAGTGCCGTCCGGCCGCGCCTTCCGAGCATTTTCTGCCCTATAAAACTTGGTAAACAAGTGCGGCTGCTCATGCCGCGGCACACCAATGCCGTTATCTTTGACCCTGAATTCCACTTCTTTATCTGTTTCTTTCAGCGACACCTCAATAGCCCCACCCGACTGCGTGTAATAAATAGCGTTATCTATAAAGTTCATAATGACTTGGCGCGTCTTAGTCTCATCCAGTTTTAGAGTGCTAAATGTCTCAGGCTTAGCAAAAGCTAGGCTTACCTGTCGACTCTGCGCCGTTTCCTGCAACTGCGTGACCTCTTGCGCAACCATATCTGCCAGGTTCACTTGCCCCGGCTCAATCACAAACTTACCCGTCTTAAGGCGCGACACGTTCAAAAGGTCCGCAATCAGGAACACCATGCGCTGACTACTGGCAAAGGCCTGACCAAGCAGCTCCACCTGCGTCTTGGTAACAGGCCCGGCGTCGCCCTCCATAACCAGGCTGACATTACCCTTTATGGCAGTCAGCGGCGTCCTTAGTTGGTGACTAGCCATACTCACAAAGTCGTCCTTGGCTTCATCAAGCTCCTTGAGGCGCTGGTTGGTCCTGCGCAGCTTGCGCGTGGCGTCGTCTATCCGCTGCTGTAAGGTGGTGTTGAAATTTTGGATTTCTTCGTAGTGGAGAGCGTTTTGAATGGCAAGAACAAGTTCATTTGAAATCGTCTGGAGCACTGCAATATCTTGGCTACTATAGGGGTTGCCTGTTCGTTTTTGGCCAAGAATCATATAGCCTATTGGCTGCTGTTCTTTGACTTTCGACAGTAGCCCCATTGCTAAATCGGCCTTAATAATCTGAAGGGACTTCTGTATTTCTGAAGAATGAGCGGAGTACTGATCCTCGACATTGACTAGGGCTGCGTTCTGATGGGCAAGCTCCCGTCCAAGATGCTTTATTTGAGCAATACTTTCTCTGTTTTCGTCACCTGAAATAACCATGGGCGACCCATCAGTATTATTAACTATGAATGTTACATAATCTGCCTTTAAATACTTCCCGATGGTCTCACTGGAGCTCGACAGAATACTTCGTATTTGAATATTCGTAGCCAGAGACTGATTTAATTCGTTAAATAATTCTTGAGCGTCGTAAGCATCTCTGTAGAAATAACGATTTGTCAGCTTGTCAAACGTCTTTTTAACTCGCGCAAACATGACCCCTGATACAGCAATTGCGGAAACAACGATAGCATTACCAACCCCACTGAAGTAGCTATCTGTCGACCTCTGTGTAAGATAAACGATTAGCTCTCCGTACATAAGTGAAATAAACAGAACGGTAATAATATATCCAAGTGAACGTGCTAAAGCTGCTCGAACATCAAAAAGTTTATGTTTAACAATGGCATAGCCGATAATTGACACGAATAGAAAGGCGTATAACGGAGTTAGGAAAATGAACCTTGTGTTTTGTAAAAGTACTGGCAAAATGAAGCTTGTTATCGGTGCAAATATGAACATGGGCAAGATTCCGATTAACAAGTATGCCATTTGGAGGCGTTTTATGCCGTGACTTTCACGAATCCCTGACCAAAGAATAAACATGCCAGACAGAAGCACGCTCAAGAAATGAACCACAAATAGTGGCGCAAGCGGCCCAGGTATGGGGGTAGGCTGGCCACCAAGTGTGAGGCCAGAAAAAACGAGTGGCGTGAAGTCAAGAAGCGCAACAAGCACCGTAGAAAAAATTATTACAGTCTGCCAACCAGTTAATCTTTTCTTGTGCAGATGGCCCTCGTCACGCACCAAAAGCAGTAAGAAAAACAATGCTGCGTTTGCAATGGTAGTTGCACAGATTACAATCCGTATGTAGGTTAGCATATTTTCTGTAGGGGTGAGCGTCATATAATTGGCGACAGAGAACGTCATAAAACTCAGCGTAAGCAGAATATATACTTGGTTTACAGTCTGCTTAGGGTCACGAGCTAGAACAAATGCGCCAATCGACAATGACGCAAGAAGACTAACAATGAGTACGCTAAGCGCTAGCATTATATAGGTAGTATAAGCTAATTTGGTCCTTAGGAGTACTACTTATTCTGGCTTATTGACGAGATGATTTTACGAATGCTATAACTTTTTTTGCAGAATCCTTCAGGCTATCTGGCGCTGCGAAGTTAAAAGTTTCCTTTGGGTCATCAATATATCTGCCCGACAGAACTCTACGGCCAAGTACAATCTCTCTTGCCACCTTAACTGCAGACGCACCCCCACGCTCAACCGTCGTGCCCAGCTGTGCGTGACCACCTAGCGTCTTCCCAATTTGAGAAACTGTTTCTAACATTCTGGGAGAAGCATTACGCACTCCGACTAGCTTAGGGGTTAGTTTCTTGGGGTTAATTGATGCTGCATCCTCTTTAGAAAGTTCTACGTCTTTATCTTCGGCAACTGCCAAAAGAAGTTCAAATTGCTTTGCCGAAAGTTTTCCAAGAAACGGCTCCACGCCTCCCAAATCATATCGCTCGACGTCCACCATCGTTTTATCGCCCAAGTCTGTTGCCATAATCAATGGTACTTTCAGCTCAATGGCAACATCACGAAGCATAGCTTTAGTGGGCATATGATCAACTGCATCAAAAATAATCGACGGCTTTGCAGCCAACAGGGCGGCCCTATCCTGGTGACGTATTCCTTGGTTGAAATGTATTTGCTCTAGGTAGGGGTCACGCTCGCTAATCTCCTTAGCGGTAATGTCCACTTTAGCCTGACCGACGGCAGACATAGGTAGGTACAGCCTGTTCAGGTTCGTAAAGCTCACGCGGTCACTATCAGCGACCATAATTGCGCCGCCCAGCCCGCTCAAAACAAGATTTTTTGCAATTGCACGGCCAACACTTTGACCGGCCACAAAAGGACGAGCCTTGTAGCCCTCTGCGGCTTCCTCGTCGGTGAGAAGAAGCTTGTCTCTAAAACGATACACCTTGCGCAGGGTGTCTGCATCTGGAAAGTGATCGATTCTATTAAGCCATGGAAAGTAGAAATAGCTACCTTCGCGCTTCCAGTCGCTGAGCATGTCAAACATAAACTCTTGACGCATAGTCTCATTTTCTGCTTGCGAAGGGTGAGTCATTTCAAACAAATCCTCTGCTAGCTCATGACCTTTATCCAAGGTTCTAACGCCGCGCAGCATCAAATCTGCCATTACCGCCCTGTCTGCACCAGAGCTGGGGTCAAATTGTTCTGGCTTTCTCCAAGGATAATTAAAAATTTGAGCATTATCAAAAGCCGATTCAAAATCTTGCATTAAAATTTCTTTGCCCATAGAAACCCCCTAGCTCGCAGCACCTATATGACGTTTGCCTTGAAGAACGGCTTCCTTAAATGCTAATTCCTTTGGGGTCAATTCTGCGTCTTCCATACCTGCGGTCAGGAATAAGAAGCTGCGAATTAGCTTTTTTGCACGAACAGGATTGCCTGCAGTAATTGCACCTTCTGCAATATTTGCATAAAAATTATCGATGTCTACGAGTACAGGGATAAGCTTGATGTGCTCTTTCACGCGGTGGTCATCTAGGTCCACAGGCTCCCCTACTTGAGGGAAAGCTCTTTCTCCAAAGCTTTCCTGGAGTGAATCAAAAGTGGTGGACACAATGCTAAAAATCCAAAGCTCTCCCTTGCCTCTAGCTGCTTGGGTAGTTTCCCTAATTAGCTCAAAAGGACCTAAAGGACCCCCGGCTTCTGTACGGGCCATTGCGCCGATTTCTTTTAGAACGAATTCAGGTGACTCAATAGCATCTAACATTTCCATAACTTCCGGCCGCATAGAGCCTCTACAAAGCTGGATTGCCGGCAAATCATCTATTGTGCCGCCATAAGGTATGTGTTCTTTGCGGATAGTTGCCTTGTCTTTTTCGTTGGCTGGGTTCTCTGCCACAAAGATATCGACATACGGGCCCCGGGCTTTATCAATATCTTCAGCCAGCCAGCCTGTGGCTGGGTCTATGGCTGAATCTTCCACGAAGTTCATTGTGCAGTATCCTTCAGCATGAACCTTACGAGCAACATCTGTCATGTCTGGATTGCTGAACTCTGTAAATTCGGAGATGTTATACATGTCACCACGATTAGCAAAACGGCGTTCTGATTCAGAAAAACTGATGGCTTCAACTAGTTCTGGTTGTGCGGACATAGTGAGGATTCTCTCTTACTCTTTCAAAATAAAAAACCGCACCATATGCGCCACATAATAAAAGTGGGCGAATGGCACGGTTTGGTCTACTAATGTACTTTGCCAAATATAGCATAATCGGTGTATAATGTCAATACATATTCTATATAAAAAGTCAAAAGCTTTAGGAAAAGTTAATAAGTCCATGCACAAGATTGCCATAATAGAAGACGACCACTCCATCGCAACCATGTATAAATTTAAGTTTGAACATGCTGGTTACGATGTTAAGTTGGCCTATAATGGCCAGGCGGGCCTGGAGCTATGCCAAGAATTTGCGCCAGACATTACCCTGCTGGATTTACGCATGCCAGTACTGTCTGGGGCGGATATGCTAGAGCAACTGCGCGCCAAAGATTGGGGCAAGAATATTAGAGTAATTGTGCTCACCAACATTAGTAGGTCAGAGGCACCGGCCAAACTGCGTTACCTAAATGTGGACCGCTACATCGTTAAGGCGCACCATACGCCGCAGCAAATCCTGGATGTTGTCAAAGAAGTCCTTGCCTAAGACCATCGCTGTAGCGTAGCATAAGCATATGGGTAAAAAGCAATTCAAAGTCGCCATTATAGAAGACGATATTACCATTAGCCAAATGTACCGCTTTAAGTTTGAGGCGGAAGGCTACCAGGTAGAAACGGCCAGTAACGGCAAGTTGGGCCTGGCCCTGGCAGAAGACATGAAGCCGGACATCATCCTACTTGACCTTATGATGCCAGAAATGAACGGCGACGAAATGCTGCAAAAGCTGCGCGCCAAGCCCTGGGGCAAAACCATGAAAGTGGTAGTTCTGACCAACATGGGCGAGCAAGAAATCCCCGAGGAAGTTAAGCAAATGGATGTAGTTGCGGTAATCCTAAAAGCAGACATGACGCCGCGCCAGGTGGCGGAGCTTGTTAAACAGCAACTGGCGGCCTAGCGTGCGCATTGCAATTGTTGGCTTTGACGTAGAGGGTCGCTCCACCTACGATTTTTTTGCTGCCCAGGGCGGCCATGAGCTGGTTATTCATGACCAAAACCCAGACTTAGTCGTGCCGGACGGCGCTTTGAGCGTGCTTGGCCCAGGCTATCTGTCTGGCCTAAGCGCATACGATTTAGTGGTTAGAACCCCCGGCCTTCATCCTTCCAAACTACCGGCCGATGCTAAAGTTACAACAAATTTGAATCTGTTTTTTGAGCATTGCCCGTCTACTAACGTGCTGGCCATAACGGGCACTAAAGGCAAAGGCACCACCTCTAGTTTAGTCACCGCCATGCTGCAGGCCGATGGCCGCCGAGTGCATTTGGGCGGCAACATCGGCGTGGCGCCGCTGGCCATGTTGCCAGACATCC
>ENA-UOYA01002212-UOYA01002212.1-activated-sludge-metagenome-genome-assembly--contig:-NODE-2212-length-19171-cov-6.831764_pt1 | contig 19171 bp, 12 predicted proteins | sample MGYA00238163_ERZ764804 | MGnify/ENA primary metagenome ERZ764804 (study PRJEB28919, sample SAMN05720223) | activated sludge metagenome | isolation source: Anaerobic digester | place: Hong Kong... | reverse complement strand
TCATATCCGAAAAATGAATGGTATCGTAAGGCGGTATTTTGATTTGACAGTACGATCCGGGTTCGAAATCCAATCGTTCACCCTCCGGAAGTTTTACTACAAATTCTTTAATAAAAGATGCTACGTTTCGATTGGAAACGACTTCGCACTCCCATTCTTTTATACCGAATACCGATTCGGGAATGATGATGGATAGATTTTCTTTCACTTTCAGCTGACAACTCAGTCTCCAGTGCTCCATTTGTTCTTTACGAGAGAAATGTCCTTTTTCCGTAGGAAGAATTTCACCTCCGCCTTCTATCACACGGCAACGACATTGTCCGCATGTTCCGCTTCCTCCACAAGCTGATGAAAGAAATATATTTTGCGCTTGCAGTGCATTCAGCAGTGTAACCCCCATAGGAGCCGTTATCTTTTTACTGTTGTTTATCGTGATTTCCACACTGCCGGAAGGCATCAGCTTCGCTTTGGCATACAGTATAACTATTACGAGAATAAGAATAATCAAGAGAAAGATCACCACACTCGTTATAATCGTTAATCCTCCCGCACTCAATAACACACTCATATTTATGTATTTAATTTATTTGAAAATGCTGTTTATATGTTGGTACTCTTAAATATTGATTCCGGAAAAGCTCATGAACCCGATAGCCATCAGCGAGGTAAGAATGAACGTAATGCCCAATCCTTTTAAGGGTTTTGGCACATCGGAATATTCCAGCTTTTCCCGTATTGCCGCCATACCTACAATAGCCATCATCCAACCGATACCCGATCCGAAAGCATAGGCAGTTGCCGTTCCAATATTAGGAAATTCGCGTTGTTGCATAAATAATGAACCCCCTAAAATGGCACAGTTAACGGCAATTAACGGCAAAAATATTCCCAGGGAATGGTAAAGTGACGGAGAAAACCGCTCGATTACCATTTCTACCAATTGGGTGAACGACGCGATTACGGCAATGAAAATGATCAAGCTGAAAACGCTGAGATCGATGTCGGCAAATTCTTCACCGAGCCACGAAAGCGCACCCGGTTTCAAGATATAATTTTCAAGCAAATAATTTATCGGTAATGTCAGCACAAGCACAAAAGTGACTGCGATTCCCAATCCAACTGCTGTTTTTACGTTTTTCGATACTGCCAGAAACGAACACATACCCAAGAAGTATGCGAAAATCATATTATCGACAAATATCGACTTTACAATCAGACTAATAGCATCCATATCAATATATCGAATTTAGTTGTTAGCAATTCATTAATTTGTTGTTTCCTGCAAATCTTTATTTTTAGCCCGATGTATCCAGATAATGCAGGCGATGAGAAGCAATGCCATAGGTGGAAGAATCATCAGTCCGTTATTCAGGTAACCGGCATCGTAAAACGATTGGGGGATTACCTTATACCCCATCAAGGTTCCCGAACCGAGCAATTCTCTGAAAAATCCCAATACTACCAGAATCCATCCGTACCCCAGGCCGTTTCCGATTCCGTCGAGAAACGAAGCCCAAGGCCCGTTGCCCAACGCAAATGCTTCGAGACGTCCCATCAGAATGCAGTTGGTTACAATCAACCCCACAAAAACCGATAATTGTTTGTTTACATCGTAAGCATATGCTTTAAGTATCTCGCTTACAATAGTTACCAACGAAGCCACAACCACCAGTTGCACGATGATGCGGATACGGTTTGGAATGGTTTTACGCAAAAGGGAAATGATTACGTTTCCGAAAGCCGTTACGATGGTTACGGCAATAGCCATCACGATTGCCGGTTCGAGTTTGGATGTAACAGCCAACGATGAACAAATTCCCAACACTTGAACAAGAATGGGGTTGTTTTTATTTAGCGGACCCAACAGAACCGCTTTTGTTTTGCTAGATAATGCCATTTTCTTCCTGTTTTTTATTGTTCTCCGCTCTCATTTTTGTGAGCAGCATTCAACTTGAGTAAAAAGTTTTTGTATTCTCCAACGCTATTCAGAAGCATCGCGTTTACCCCTTTACTGGTGATGGTGCCTCCTGAAATGCCATCGACGTAATCTTGTCCTTCAACTGTTTGTCCGGCTTTAACCACTGCGATGGATTTAAATTCTCCGTCCTTGATCAGTTGTTTTCCCTGAAAGCGGTTTCGGAAAGGAGGTTGAGCAATTTCCGCACCTAAACCCGGGGTTTCTCCGGCGTGGCTGAAATCGGCACCGTAAACCGTACTTCCATCTTCATCGATGGCTAAATATCCCCAGATAGGTCCCCACAATCCTTTACCTGCCATCGGGATAACGTATTTTTTAGATCCGTCTATCTCGGCTTCAAAAACCGGTAATCCTTTGCTTTTATCTTTGGCAATGTCGGCAGTAAAAGCCGGATCGGTTGTTTTTGTTCCTTCGGAACCTTCTACTTTAGTTCCGTCAGGTCTGATCAGATAGGCGTTTTTGATGATTTCGTTGTATTTGTTTTCGGCCTCTTTTACATCGGCATCGATACGCAACGAACGAAGTATCTGCTGCATTTTATCGATTTCGACGTTTTTTGTTTGTTGTTTGCTCAACGATTGGTGGGTAAACGCCAATCCGATAGCAACAATAATCACCATTACTGAGGCATATAAGATGGTATATCCGTTTTTTTCCGTGTTCATATTCATCTGTTTTATTTACTTCCTTTTGTTGTTTCCGACCCTTTTTAGCCGTTGTTTAATGTTGGCGTCAATAACGTAGAAATCGATTAGCGGAGCAAAGGCATTCATCAACAATATGGCAAGCATCATTCCTTCGGGATACCCGGGGTTGAAAATGCGAATGGTTACGGCAATCAAACCGATAAGGAATCCATATATCCATTTACCTTTTTCCGTTCTTGCCGACGTTACCGGATCGGTTGCCATGAAGACGGCACCAAAAGCAAATCCGCCCAAGAGAAAATGATAGTAAGCCGGCATTTCCATTGCGGCATTCACTGCGAACAAATTGACCAGCGTAATGGTAAACAATCCGCCAAGGAATACGGAGAGCATGGTTTTCCAACTTCCCACTCCGGTGGAAATGAGCAGAATTGCACCCAACAAAATGGCAAAAGTGGAAACTTCACCTACCGATCCCGGGATGAATCCCCAGAACATATCGCTCAGGCTGAGCGGTTGTCCCGTTACGCCCGTAAACGAAAACGAAGCAAAATGAGAAGCATCGGTAGTCGCCAATTGGGTTAAAGGTGTGGCACCCGAGAAACCGTCTACGGTTTTTGCAACCCCGTCTACCATTTCGGGACGTCCCATTCCAAGTGCACTTCCGGTGCGGACAAAAACCTTATCGCCCGACATTTTGGAAGGGTAGGAGAAAAACAGAAAAGCACGTGCGATCAATGCAACGTTGAAAATGTTGTACCCTGTTCCTCCAAACACTTCTTTTGCAAAAATAACGGCAAAAGCGGTTGCCACAGCAACCATCCATAGCGGGGTGTCGATGGGGAGAATCATCGGAATAAGAATCCCGGTAACCAGAAACCCTTCGGCTATTTCTTCGCCTTTCATCTGGGCAACCGTAAACTCGATTCCCAAACCAACCACATAGGAAACAATGATCTGAGGCAAAACTGCCAACAATCCGTAAAAGAAACGGGTCCAGAAGCCCACTTCCATTCCAATGGCCATGTAATGCTGAAGCCCTACGTTGTACATGCCGAAAAGTAATGCCGGCATCAATGCAAGGACGACAATAATCATCGTACGTTTTGAATCACGGGCATCGTGAATATGTACGCCTGATTTCGAAGTCGTATTGGGAACAAAGAGAAACGATTCGAATCCTTCATAAACGGAATGTAGCCAATGGTACTTTCCGCCTTCTTCGAAATTAGGCCTTATTTTATCGAAATAATTTCTTAACGCTTTCAATGTATTTTGTTTTTTTAAATGTTACACTAATCAACTAATCATTCCATTTCTTTATAAAGCATATCCAGTCCTGTGCGGACGATTTTCTGAAGTTCCAATTTGGAGGTATCTACAAATTCGCACAGCGCAAAATCTTCGGGAGCTACTTCGTAAATACCCAAATTCTCCATTTTATCGATATTGAATGCAATGATGGCTTTGATCAACTGTTCGGGAAAAATATCCATCGGGAATACTTTATCGTATTCGTTCGACATAATGATCGCGCGTTGTCCTCCCTTAATTCGGGCATCGAGCCGGAATTTTTTATGTGGATTGGGTTTAAGATGAGGATACGTGCACCCGGCACTGTATCGGTTGGGCGACAGCGATGCCCATCCCAGCGGTTCGACTACCTCTTTCCCTTCGGGAATAACCGTAACCTGCGAATGGTATGCTCGCAGCACGCCGTTTTCGTCGATTTTTGTTCCCGTGAGCGGGTTACCACTGATATACCGTAATGTAATTCCTTCCGTAACGTTGTTTCGGAAAATAGAAGTCAGTTCCGTTCCGATGCACATTTTATAATATCCGGTTTGCTTAACTTCGGAACCGGTAAGGGCAACGATGCGGGTCAAATCTACCACTCCTTTATTAAAGAGTCTACCGATTATTGCTACATCCAAGGCGTTCAACGTCCAAACCGTTTCTCCTCGATTGATGGGCGAAAGATGATTGATTTGTACGCCCACATTGCCGGAAGGATGGGGACCCTCAAACTCGTTGATAATTACATTTTTTGCATTACGCAGACCCTTGTTTGTTGTCTTCGGACTGATGGAAAGATATACTTTCCCTGCTGTAAGCTTAGTCAACGCATCCAGGCCGGTTTGAAGATCACCTTCTTGTCCTTCAAGAATGAAATCGTAAGAAGGAGCGAGCGGAGCCGTGTCAAAACCCGTCACGAAAATATCGCGCGGAGCTTTGTTGGGATTAGCGATCAGATCATACGGGCGTTGCTTGATCAGGAACCAAATGCCGGCATCCAGAATCGATTTTTTTACTTCGTCCGATGATAAGGAAGTAACGTCTTTCTTTCCAAAATCTTCATACTGAATTTCTTTATCCGCTTGTACGGTAAAATGGAGAATCCTGCGTTTTTCTCCTCGTTCGATGGCAGTTACCACACCGCTTACAGGTGAAGCAAACAACATCTCGGGATGTCGTTTCTCGTAAAACAAGGCGCTCCCTGCTTTCACCCGATCATTCACTTTTACGGCTACTTTGGGGGTGATACCGTGAAAATCTTCAGGACAGACTTTTACAAATTCACTCGTGACCGTACCGCGAAACACTTCGTCGGGTTCTCCCAACAAAGGAATTTGTAAGCCTTTCTTAATTAGTATTCGATCAGCCATATATTTAAAAATAAATAACCCTGTTATTTTTTCTGATTAACCTATTACAAATCAATTAATTTATTATAGACGAAGCTTTTTTTTGCAAATAAATTTATTGATTAAAGCGCAAAGTTATACTTTTTTCTCTCGACAAAAGAAAAAATACCGAGAAATTACAGAAAAAAATCTTTATTTGTTGTGTCTCCCGTCTTTTCTTTTCATCGGAAAGTGGTTTTTTGTATCTTAGCCGACAAATTTATCCATCTTCATCTATAAAATTTATAAAAATATATGACAACACGCAGGAATTTCCTCAAAAAAAGCGGAATAGGAATTGCCGCTTTGGCTGTGAAACCGGCTTGGGCAACGTCTTCTTTATTCGAAACCGCTCAACAGCGGGTGTATACATCGAAACGACCGTCTCCCGAAAATCGTAAATTTACTTCTAAAGCAGTGGAAGAAACCATTGCAAGAGTAAAATCGAAAATCAACGATCCCAAATTGCGTTGGATGTTCGAAAACTGTTTCCCGAATACGCTGGATACTACGGTAAATTTTAGGATGAGAAACGGAAAACCGGATACATTTGTGATTACGGGCGACATCAATGCCATGTGGTTGCGTGATTCTTCGGCTCAGGTTTGGCCTTATCTTCCGCTAACGAAACAGGATACCCATCTTCGTGAGATGATTGCCGGTGTAATTAACCGGCAAACGCAGTGCATTTTGATCGACCCTTATGCGAATGCATTCAATTTCGAGCCCAAACCCGATGGCGAATGGATGAGCGATAAAACCGATATGAAACCCATGCTGCATGAACGCAAATGGGAGATCGATTCGCTTTGCTATCCCATTCGCTTGGCATATAATTACTGGAAAACGACCGGCGATGCATCGGTTTTCGATACCGATTGGAGAAAGGCAATGGCGTTGGTTGTAAAGACTTTTAAAGAGCAACAGCGTAAAAATGGGTTGGGACCTTATCGCTTTTTGCGGGTTACCGACAGAGCGCTCGATACGGTACCCAACGACGGGTATGGCCATCCGGTAAATCCTGTAGGTCTCATATTTTCTGCTTTTCGCCCTTCCGACGATGCCACAACATTCGGATTCCTCGTTCCTTCCAATAAGTTTGCCATTGTATCATTGCGTCAATTGGCCGAAATCTCGGAAAGCGTGACCCGCGATAACCCATTTGCCGATGAATGTCGCGCGTTGGCCGATGAAGTGGAAACGGCCCTAAAAAAATATGCCATCGTAGAACATCCCCTTTATGGAAAAGTCTATGCTTTTGAGGTGGATGGTTTCGGGAATGCCTATTTTATGGACGATGCCAACGTGCCAAGCCTGTTGGCGATGCCTTATCTGAACACCATCGATAGAAACGATCCCGTTTATCAGCATACCCGCCAACTGGTATTGAGCAAGAATAATCCCTATTTTTTCAAGGGAAAAGCCGCAGAAGGAATTGGGGGACCACATATCGGATACGACATGATTTGGCCGATGAGCATCATCATGCGCGCACAAACCGGCAGCGATGACGAGGAAATCGCCTATTGTCTTAAAATGCTTCGCGATACGGATGCTGATACCGGATTCATGCACGAATCTTTTCATAAAGATGATCCTTCCAAATTCACGCGCAGCTGGTTTGCTTGGGCAAATACGTTGTTTGGCGAGTTAATCCTGAAGCTGGAAAAAGAAGGGAAAATCGATTTGTTGAATTCGCTTTAATAGAATAAGGTAATGATGAGAAAACTTCATTTTTTCTTGATATTTGTTTTGAGTGGTAGTATGGCCGGAAATGCAGTGGCTCAAAAGAAAGTCGATCCGGTAGATTTTGTGAATATTTTAGTAGGCACCCAGTCGAAATTCGAATTATCCAACGGCAACACCTATCCGGCTGTTGCTCTTCCTTGGGGCATGAATTTCTGGACACCCCAAACGGGTAAAATGGGAGACGGTTGGCAATACCGATACGATGCCGATAAAATCCGGGGTTTCAAGCAAACTCATCAACCCAGTCCGTGGATTAACGATTACGGACAGTTTTCCATTATGCCGATGACCGGAAAACCGGAATTCGATCAGGATAAACGTGCCAGTTGGTTTTCGCATAAGGCCGAGATTGCAAAACCCTATTATTATAGCGTTTATTTGGCCGACTACGATGTTACGACAGAAATAACGCCTTCCGACAGAGCGGCAATTTTTCGTTTCACCTTTCCCAAAACAGACCGTGCTTATGTGCTGATCGATGCTTTCGATAAGGGATCGGCTGTGCAAATTTTGCCCGAAAAAAATGCCGTAATAGGCTATACTACACGCAATAGCGGCGGAGTTCCCGAGAATTTTAAAAATTATTTCGTTATCGTATTTGATAAGCCGTTTGTGTATCAAAGCACGGTTAAAAACGGAGCAATTCAAGAAAATACGACAAAATGTGAGGCTGATCATGCAGCGGCTTTTATTGGCTTTTCTACCCAAAAGCGCGGCGAGAAAGTGGTGGCCCATGTGGCTTCTTCGTTTATCAGCTACGAGCAGGCTTGGCAGAATTTAAAAGAAGTATCGGGGAAAGATTTCGAAACGGTAAAGATCGAGGGAAGGAAAGCATGGAATGAGGTGTTGGGCAGAATAGAGATAGAAGGGGGTAATCTCGATCAGAAACGTACGTTTTACTCGGCCCTGTATCGTTCCACTCTTTTTCCGCGAAAACTTTATGAAAAAGATGCCTCCGGTAAAATTATCCACTATAGCCCGTATAATGGTCAGGTTCTTCCCGGGTACATGTATACCGATACCGGTTTTTGGGATACGTTTCGAGCGTTGTTCCCCTTGCTGAATCTGATCTATCCGTCGGTTAACAGGGAAATTCAGGAAGGATTGGCAAATACCTACAAAGAAAGCGGATTTCTGCCCGAATGGGCAAGTCCGGGTCATCGGGGATGCATGGTCGGAAATAACTCGGCTTCGGTGGTTGCCGATGCCTATCTGAAAGGACTTCGCGGTTACGACATCGAAACGCTTTACGAAGCGATGTTGCATGGTGCCAATAGTGTTCACCCCACGGTTTCTTCGACCGGCCGTTTGGGATACGAATTTTATAACCGATTGGGCTATGTACCGTATAATGTGGGCATCAACGAAAGTGCAGCCCGCACCCTGGAATATGCGTATGACGACTGGACGATCTATCGACTTGCCAAAGCATTGAATCGCCCTAAAAAAGAGATCGAGCTTTATGCTAAACGGTGCCAAAACTACCGCAATCTCTATTCTCCGGAATACAAGCTCATGAGGGGTAGAAATGAAGATGGCACGTTTCAATCGCCTTTTAGTCCCTTCAAGTGGGGAGATGCTTTCACCGAAGGCAACAGTTGGCATTATACGTGGTCTGTTTTTCACGATCCTCAGGGGTTGATCGATTTGATGGGAGGAGCAAAGGAGTTTGTGGCGATGCTGGATTCCGTATTTATCATGCCACCCGTATTCGATGCGAGTTATTATGGGGGTGTGATTCACGAAATTCGCGAGATGCAGGTCATGAACATGGGACAATATGCTCACGGGAATCAGCCGATTCAACACATGATTTATCTGTATAATTATGCCGGCGAGCCCTGGAAAGCTCAATATTGGGTACGAGAAGTGATGGATCGGCTTTACACGCCTGCTCCCGATGGATACTGCGGTGATGAGGATAACGGGCAAACTTCTGCATGGTATGTATTTTCTGCGATGGGATTTTATCCCGTTTGTCCGGGAAGTAACGAGTATGTCATTGGTTCTCCTTTGTTCAATGCAATAAACATTAAGCTGGAGAACGGAAATGTTATTACCATTCATGCTGCAGGTAATGAGGCGTCGAAACGCTATATAGCAGGTATCGAGCTGAACGGAAAATCGTATTTAAAAAATTATTTTACCCATGAAGATCTGACCAAGGGAGCACAGATTGAAATGACGATGTCCGATAAGCCCAACCGTGCACGAGGTATTCAACCTGCTGATTTTCCCTATTCCTTTTCGAAAGAAAAGAGGTAGTTTCCGGATAAGATAAAATATATCCGGGATAAAAAGGAGGTTGCTTCAACATAACAAATAAGCCCGTGAGAATCCAATAGTTGAATAGCTCAATAGCTCAATAGCTGAAATGGGTTTCCGATAGAAGTACAAATAAAAAAGAGGGTGTATCTCTATGTGATTTCACCCTCTTTTTTAATTAATCGAGAACGGCAGAACCGTTTATTTCAGGTTTTTCGAATACGTTGCGATCAGTTTTTTAGAAATATCGATGGCTGTTTCAGTAGGTATAAAAAGTTTCTTTATATCGAAGGGTTGAAGTGGGGGAGAAGGACTAAATTCCCATTCTTTTAATTCAATTTCCGCTATGCCTCGCCCTATGATCCCCAGTTGTTTTGCTGCAGCATAGGATAAATCGATCAACCGGCTTTTTTTATGAGGTCCCCTGTCTGTAACTTTAACGACAACCATTTTGTCGTTTTCCGGATTTTTAACCATCAATAAGGTACCAAAGGGGTAGGTACGGTGAGCACACGTTAAACTGTCGCCGTGATACGGTTCGCCACTCGAGGTTTTTCTCCCTTGCATTTTGTGTGCATAGAAGGAGGCTTTCCCTTTTTCCTGAGATAAGGAATGTAAAGAGAGCGAGCTTACCATAAACACCATGAAAAAAGAAACTATTTTTTTCATAGGCTGACGATTTATACGTTGACGGTTTATACCTTGCGTTGCAAATTAACGCAATAATTTAAAAAGATGCAACAATTTTCCATAAAAAGAACGCCAAGTTGCTTTCTGATTCCCCAAAGAGGTTCTCGGGAAAAATAATCGGCTGCATCAGTAAAAAAACAAGCCGCCGAGAATTCAATAGCTGATGGCTCATAGCTCATAGCTCATAGCTCATAGCTGAATAGCTCAATAGCTCAATAGCTGAAATGGGCTCCGATAGAACTACAAATAAAAAGAGGGTGAAATCACGGGGTGATACATCCTCTTTTCGATAGTTGCGGAGACAAGACTCGAACTTGTGACCTTTGGGTTATGAGCCCAACGAGCTACCAACTGCTCCACTCCGCGATATTGTTTCTAAATGATGTTGCAAAGATAGTATATTTTATCGAACTGTCAAAATAATTCTTTTTATTTTCTTTTTATCTCGTTAAAAATTGTACTTTTGAAAGAAATTATTCCGTCTTATGTCCGACAGTATCGTAATTATTCCTACTTATAACGAAAAAGAAAATATCGAAAACATTATTCGTGCAGTCTTTGCTTTGGAAAAAGATTTCGATGTTCTTGTTGTGGATGATGCTTCACCTGATGGAACAGGCGCAATTGTTCGTCGGTTGATGGATGAATTTCCCGGCAGGCTTTTTATGGAAGAACGAGAAGGGAAGTTGGGTCTGGGTACTGCTTACATTCATGGATTTAAATGGGCATTGGCCCGTCCGTATGCCTATATATTCGAAATGGATGCCGATTTTTCCCATAATCCCCAAGATTTGCCCCGATTATACGAAGCATGCACGGTTGAAGGATATGATGTAGCCATCGGTTCAAGATACTGTACGGGAGTAAATGTAGTAAATTGGCCTATAGGGCGGGTTTTAATGTCGTATTTCGCTTCAAAATATGTGCGGATTGTTACCGGTATGGATATCCGTGATACAACTGCCGGATTTGTCTGTTACCGAAGAAAGGTATTGGAAACCATCGATTTGGATCGAATCAAATTCAAAGGGTATGCTTTCCAGATCGAAATGAAATACACCGCTTATGCCCTTGGATTCAAAATTAAAGAGGTATCGATTATTTTTGTCAATCGCCGGTTGGGCGTGTCGAAAATGAATTCCGGTATATTCGGTGAAGCATTTTTTGGCGTAATCGATTTGCGGTGGCGAAAGATGATAGGAAAAATTAAGCCGAAATTATCAATCGAAGGAGAACAAAAACAAAAATGACACTTATTCATCAAGCAACCATAATCAACGAGGGGAAAACAACAGAAGGCTCGGTTCTAATTGAAGGCGAAAAAATAGGAAAGATTTTTTATGGCAAGGTGCCGGAAGATGTGTTGGCAACGTGTAGCGATGTCATTGAAGCGCAAGGGTTATACCTGATACCCGGCGTGATCGACGATCAGGTGCATTTTCGTGAGCCGGGTTTAACCCATAAAGGCGATATCGAAACAGAAAGCCGTGCTGCGGTAGCCGGAGGGGTCACTTCGTTTATGGATATGCCGAATACCAAGCCGCAAACAATTACCATAGCAGCCTTGGAAGATAAATTCGAAAGGGCTGCACAAAAATCGATGGCCAATTATTCGTTTTACTTGGGGGCTACCAATGACAATATCGAGGAACTGAAGAAAGCCGATCCGAAAAATGTTTGCGGGGTAAAGGTTTTTATGGGAGCCTCTACGGGGAATATGTTGGTCGATAACCTTAAATCGTTGCAACGCATTTTTGCCGAAGTGGATATGCTCATTGCAACCCATTGCGAAAAAGAGGAGATCATCCGGCAGAATGTGGAAGTCTTCAAAAAACGTTTTGGAGAAGATATCCCGATAAAATATCATCCCTTGATTCGCAGTGAAGAAGCATGTTATCGATCGACGGCTCAAGCAGTGGAACTTGCCCACAACTATGGCACGAGGTTGCATGTGCTGCATCTTTCCACAGGCAGAGAACTCAGCCTTTTCGATAATTACCCCGTTGAAGATAAAAAAATTACCGCCGAAGTGTGTGTGCATCATCTTTGGTTTTCCGACGAGGATTATGAGCGCTTAGGCAGCCGCATCAAGTGGAATCCGGCCATCAAAACAAAAAACGATCGGGAAGCCTTGCGTGCCGGACTTAAATCGGGTAAATTGGATATCGTAGCCACGGATCATGCGCCTCACCTGCCGGCCGAAAAGGAAGGAGGCTGTTTGCAAGCTGCTTCCGGAGGTCCGTTGATACAACATTCGCTGCAACTGATGCTCGAGCTTGTCAACCGGGGTGTTTATACGAATGAATTTGTTGTCGAAAAAATGTGTCATGCTCCGGCAAAACTCTTCAGCATACACCACCGGGGCTATATCCGCGAAGGATATTATGCCGATTTGGTATTGGTCAACCCCAAAAAATCGTATACGGTAACTTCGTCCAATATATTATATAAATGCGGATGGTCGCCGTTGGAAGGTGAAACGTTTTCGCATTCGATCGAAAAAACGTTTGTTAATGGTCATCTTGTTTTTGACGGGAAAACAGTGGGCTCAGAAATAACAGGCAAACCTCTCGAATTCAATCGCTGATATTCGTTTAATGTCGTAAGGTTTTGTTATTTTTGTATCCAAATCAGCTTTACATGAGATTTATTTTTACCATTCAGGGCGAGGGGAGAGGCCATTTTACACAAGCTCTCTCATTATCATCTATTTTGCGTAAACATGGTCATGAAGTGGTGGGGGTTTTGGTCGGGAAAAGCAAATGGCGACAGATTCCCGAGTTTTTCAGCGAAAAAATCGATGCGCCTCTTCATACGTTCGAGAGCCCTAACTTTACCACCTTTTACAAAAATAAGCGTCCGATTATTGTCCTTAGTGTGGTCAGTAATTTCATGCGGCTTGTTTTTTTTCGGAAGAGCATTCTCTTTGTAAAAAATAAAATCGAAGAGTATGAACCCGATATCGTGATAAATTTTTACGAACTAATTACAGGGATGACGTTTGGTATTTATCGTCTCGATAAAAAACTCGGCGTGAAATTCATATGCGTTGCTCATCAGTATGTTTTACTCAATTCCCATTACAAAACCACACCCGAACAAGATGTAAAATACGAATTATTGCGCCTGTTGTCAAAAGTGTCTTGTCAGCGCGCGACGAAGATATTGGCTTTATCGTTTCGCGATATGCCCGGCTGTGAAGAATGCCGCCTTGTAACCGTTCCTCCCTTGCTGCGACAGGAAGTATTTCAAATTCAACCTACTCCGGGCAATTATATTCATGGGTATCTTCTGAATGTCGGCTATTTCGAAGAAATTTTGGATTGGCACTCCAAAAATCCGGATGTACCCTTACGTTTTTTCTGGGATAAGAAAGATGCGGAAGAAGTGACCATAATAGACGAGAATCTTGTGATGTATCGTTTAAATGATGCACTTTTTCTCCGAAGTCTTGCCGGCTGTATGGCTTATGCTACTACCGCCGGATTCGAGTCGATTTGCGAAGCATTATATTACCGCAAACCTGCGTTGATGATCCCGGTACATATCGAACAAGAATTTAATGCCTACGATGCCGGTTTGTCGGGTGCGGGTATCAGCGATAAAAAATTCGAGTTGAATAAATTGCTTGATTTTATTCCGCATTATCGTCCCGACGAGCATTTTCGGGATTGGGTGCATCAGGCAGAAGATCTATTTATCCGGGAAATTTGTGGAGAATAATTTGGAGGTAATCTGTACCCATAAACCAACAAATCGGCCGTTATCTAAAATACAGAAACCGTTATAACCAACGATACGGGGTGTTGTTTCGGAAGAAAACAGCAAAAAAGAGCGCATCTCAAAAGGACGCGCTCTTTTTTGATATTAAGTTGTACTTATTTATTTGCTTTTTACCGTCGCTTCTTTTACCTCATGCTGTTGTTTCGACATAATTCGGAAAGCAACGGGGGCAGCTACAAACAAACTGGTCACCGTTCCGGTTACGATACCGATCAACATGGCAAACACAAAACTCCGTACGGCATCACCGCCAAAGAACAGGATACAAAAGATAACCAAGATGGTACTTAGTCCTGTATTGATGGTACGTGCCAACGTAGCATTCATCGAATCGTTGAAAACGGTGAGTAGATCGCGTTTGGGATAGAGATGCCGGTATTCGCGGATACGGTCGAAGACCACTACTTTATCGTTGATCGAATACCCGACAATTGTCAATATGGCGGCCACAAAGGTTTGATCGATTTCCATCGAGAACGGCATCACTTTCCAAAACAACGAATAAATCCCGATGACTGAAAAAGCATCGATAGCCAGAGCGGCAATCGTACCGACCGAAAACGCCCAATTATTAAAACGGAACAAAATATATAATCCCATACAAATGAGGGCGATTCCTAATGCCAAAAAGGCATTCCTCATCATATCTTCGGCAATGCTCGGCCCGACTTTCTGCGAACTCTGGATATAATCGTCGATTGTTTTTCCCGGAGCAATATAATCTTTAAGCCCTTCTTCCAGCAACGATCGCAGTTCTTGTTCAACATTTTCACTATCGTCGTCAATCCTGAAGTTGGTCGATACCCGCACCTGGTTGCTTGAGCCGATGGTGATTACCCTCACAGACTCTCCAAAGTAAGGTGCCAATGCATCCTGAATTTCACCTGTTTTTACCGGTTTTTCAAAACGGATAACGTAGTTGCGTCCGCCGGTGAAATCGATTCCCGTATTTAATTTCAGGGTAAACAACGAAATAATGCTCACCACGATAAATATTCCGATAATGGCAATTATTTTTTTGCTGTTGTGGATAAAATTAAAGTGGAATTCTTTGGCCATTATGTTGGAAAAGCGCGTCTTGAACGAGAGATTTTGCCATTTTCCTTTTTCCAATTGTCCTTCGTATAAAATACGGGTAAAATATACGGCGGTCAGGAAGGAAATGATAATACCTATAATTAAGGTAATGGCGAAACCTTTAATCGCACCGGTTCCGAATATGGCCAAAATTATACCGGTAATGATGGTGGTCAAGTTCGAGTCGAAAATGGCAGAGAACGCATTCTTATACCCATCTTCCAGTGCCCTACGCAGTGTTTTACCCGCTGCAAGCTCTTCTTTGATACGTTCATTGATAAGGACGTTGGCATCTACGGCCATAGCCAGTGCCAAAATCATACCCGCGATTCCCGGCAAGGTGAGTACGGCTCGGAATGCGGCAAGTGCTCCCAATGTATAGAAGAGGTTGACAAGCAGCGCCCCGTTGATAACCATACCCGGGATGAATCCGTAAAGCATGCACGTAAAAATGAACAGTACGATCAATGCGATAATAAAGGAAATCATTCCGGCCTGAATAGCTTCTTGTCCCAAAGAAGGACCCACGATGTCTTCTTGTACAATGCGTACTCCGGCTTTCATTTTACCCGATTTCAGTACGTTTGCCAAATCCTCTGCTTCTTCGTGCGTGAAATTCCCCGTGATAGAGGATCGTCCACCTTCGATGCGGTCGTTAACGCGTGGTGCCGAATATACATAACCATCTAATACGATAGCAATGCATTTACCTTTCTCGGCACCCGTAATGGTTGCCCATCGGCTGGCACCGGCTGAATTCATGGTCATGCTTACTTCCCAACCCGTTCCTTGTTGTCCTTGGTCTGCACGGGCATTCACTACCACATCGCCTTCCAGGGCGGGACCTCTTTTTGTACCATCCCCTTTCAACGCATATAATTCGAAGTAAGTCTCGCGTTTATCCACCGGTTTAAATCCCCATCTGAATTGTGCATCGGCAGGGAAAACATCTTTATATTTGTTCAGTATGTAACTCACTGCAGCCGTATCGTTTTTGGCAACGGTTCCGACAATAGGACCCCCTGCTCCGCTCATGGCGAAATAAGGCTGATTAAAATATTCAATAAAACTTTTGGTTATGACGATAGGTTTTTCTTCTTCGTCGGTTGATGCCGATGAAAGAGTCGGAGCCGGCAGGGTATCGGTTAGCTGAAGCGAAGCCGTTGTTGCTGCCGAATCGGTTGTGGCAACCGAAAGCGAATCGGCCATCCCTTTCATGGCATTGACTAGTTCGATGGAACGTTGATTCACTTGGTTAAGAAAAGGGGTCAGTTCGCTTATGTCATACGTTTTCCAAAATTCGAGGTTTGCACGTCCTTGAAGCAGGTTGCGAACACGCTCGGGTTCCGTAATTCCCGGCAATTCGATCAAGATACGCTCTGCTCTATCCAGTTTTTGTATGTTGGGAGAAACCACACCGAAACGGTCGATACGGGTACGCAACACATTGAAAGCGTTATCGGCTGCAGCGGCAACTTCCTGACGCAGAACTGCAATAACTTCGTCATTGGTAGCCGTCGGACTGATGCGGTCGCTCATCGTTATGCTGAAAATATTGGCAAGTTTTCCGTTCGGATTAATCCTTTCGTAGTTTTGACGGAAAAGGGAAACAAAATCCAAGGAGCTTCCTTTCCGGTTTTGCTCAATCGTTTCCTTTAATGCCTGATTGAAAGCGGGATCATCCGTATTGGCAAGCGATCGCAATACTTGTGCTGCATCCACTTCAAGTATAACGGTCATACCGCCTTTCAGGTCAAGACCTAATCCGATTTCCCGCTGACGAATTTCTTTTAAGGTGTATCCGAGATAGACTTTTTCGGAGGATAATGAATCAAGATAATGATTCTTAAGGGCTAAGTTTCCATTGGCGTATTTGTCTGCTTTTTTATTGTATTGCCAACCTACTACGGTGAAGGATAGGTAGTACAAAGAAATAAGCGTGAGTAAAATACTGAAAACTTTGATGAATCCTTTGTTCGACATTTCTATTCTACTTTTTTATATTTATAATTTACTATCTTTCAGGTTGTTGTATTGTTTGTTTTTTGTGACAGAAAGATATTTGGCCGCATCTGCCTCCATTAAGGGTGCAAATATACGTTTTTTTGTCTTTTTAAGACAAAATCGCCGGATTATTTTTTCATAACCCGACGATTTTTCAGGAAATAAAAATTATTTCACAAATCCCCTGTTCTTTAACAAGTAAATGGGATTGGGCTCGGCTCCCCTGTATCGGATATAAAGTTTCATGGGCTCGTCCGATCCTCCTTTTGAAAGGATGTTTTCGCGGAACGATTGTGCCGTTTCCCGATCGAAAATACCTTTTTCGGCAAAGGGTTGGAAAGCATCGGCATCCAACACTTCAGACCACAGGTAGCTGTAATATCCGGCAGAATAACCTCCGCTGAAAATATGGGTAAAATAGGTACTGCGGTAACGGGGGATGATTTCCGGAATAAGCCCGATTTTTTTCATCGATTCCTCTTCAAATTTGCGCACATCGAAAGTTTGTTGTTGCGTTTGGGTGTGCCAGTCCATGTCGAGCAGCGCAGCGGCAACCAATTCGGTGGTCATGAATCCCTGATTGAAATAGGTTGATTTGGTGATTTTGTCTATCAAGGCATCGGGTATTGTTTCCCCGGTTTGATAGTGTTTGGCATAGAGCTTCAATACCTCGGGATGAAAAGCCCAATGTTCGTTGATTTGCGAAGGCAGCTCCACAAAATCGCGATACACATTCGTGCACGAAACCCCTTTATAGTTTACTTTAGAGAGCATGCCGTGTAAAGCATGGCCGAATTCGTGAAACATGGTTTCCACTTCATCGAGCGTAAGCAGCGACGGCAATTGTTCCGTTGGTCTGGTAAAGTTGCCTACATTGTACACCAACGGGCGGATATCCACGCCGTTTTCAACCCATTGTTCGCGGAAAGTACCCATCCATGCTCCGCCACTTTTTCCCGGACGCGGAAAATAGTCGGTGTAAAATACGGCGAGAAACGAACCGTCGGCATCGGTCACTTCATACGTTTCTACTTCCGGATTATATACCGGTATGTTGTCTATTTTCTTGAAATTCAACCCATAAAGTTTGTTCGCTACGGTAAATATGCCTTCGCGTACGTTTTCCATCTTAAAATAGGGTTTGATTTCTGCTTCGTCTAACGCGTATTTTTCTTTACGAAGTTTTTCGGCATAATACCACCAGTCCCACGATTGGAGTTTGAATTTTCCGCCTTCCTTATCGATCAAGGCCTGAAGTTCGGCCGCTTCCTTTTTTGCCTGAGGCAACGCATAACTCCAGATGGTATTCAGCAGATCGTACACGGCTTTGGGAGTTTTGGCCATCGTTTCTTCCAGCACAAAATCGGCATACGTGTTATACCCCATCAGCTTGGCTTTTTCGATGCGCAGGTTCACAATCTTGTTGACAATCTCTTTATTATCGTATTCATTATCGTTGTCGCCCCGCATATACATGGCTTTATACAGCTTTTCGCGTAGCGCGCGATTGTCGGCATATTGCAAAAAAGGGATCCAACTCGGTTTTTGAAGCGTAAAGACCCATTTGCCCTCCAGACCTTTGGCTTTTGCCGTTTCGGCAGCCGCGGCAACAACGGCATCCGGAAGTCCGGAGAGATCTTTTTTGTCTTCAATCACGAGGGTATAATTATTGGTTTCTTTCAATACGTTATTCCCATATTGGAGGGTAAGGGCCGAGAGCTCTTTGTTGATTTCGCGCAGCCGTTGCTTTGCCGAATCGTTCAACAGAATGCCGCCTCGTACAAATCTTTTGTAATATTTGTTGAGCAACTGCGTTTGTTCGGTAGTCAGGTTCAGATTTTTTGCCTGGTCATAAAGGGTTTTGATTCTTTCGAAAAGTTGCTGATTGAGGTAAATGTTATCGTTGTGTTCCGATAATTTTGGAGAAATTTCAATCGCAATTTGTTCAATGGTGTCTGTTTTTTCTGCCCCTTCCAGTGCGAAGAATGCCGACGAAACCCTCTCGAGAATCATGCCGCTGTTGTCTAAGGCAACCAGGGTATTTTCGAAAGTGGGAGCCTCAGGGTTGTTGGCGATGGAATCGATCTCTTTGGCGTGTTGTTCCATGCCATAGGCAAAAGCGGGGCGATAATCTTCTTCCGTTATTTTATCGAATGGGGGAACACCATACGGCGTATCGTACTCGGTATAAAAAACGCTTCCTTTTTCGGCTGTTTTGTCTGCTTTTTTGGAAGGATTACATGCAAATAAAGTCATAGCGGCAAATGAAATTAAAAATACTTTTTTCATCGGTT
>ENA-UOYA01002206-UOYA01002206.1-activated-sludge-metagenome-genome-assembly--contig:-NODE-2206-length-19214-cov-5.538911_pt1 | contig 19214 bp, 11 predicted proteins | sample MGYA00238163_ERZ764804 | MGnify/ENA primary metagenome ERZ764804 (study PRJEB28919, sample SAMN05720223) | activated sludge metagenome | isolation source: Anaerobic digester | place: Hong Kong... | reverse complement strand
ATTGAAGGAAAGATCGACCGGGTGGATATCCACCCGGTCGATCTTTCCTTCAATATAAATAGTATCCTCGCCGAGCTTCACTTCGATGGGCGGGAACTGCTTCCCCACGGCCCTTCCGAATTCACTCTCGAAGAAGATGTCGCGGATCCTTCCCGTCTGAACGTGTTCCACCAGAGCCCACGCCGCATCGCCGCACACCTTCTTCATGCGCTCGCTGCGGTAACGTTCTTCTTCGCCCTGCACGAGAACTCCTTCCCGGTATTCCTGCGCTGCTTCCTCGATGAAGCTGTCGATGAGCCGAAAGCACTCGTCTCTGGTAATCGACATCCATGGAGAACGCGGATCGGTGACGTCCATTCCTTTTACGGAGAGCTTCTCTGAAAGCTTCATGAAGCATTGATGGTAGATGTCGCCGATCTCTCTTCCGGCGATTTCGAAGATCCTGCGTTCGTCCGGCTTCAGCCCGTAGTTGATAAAATGGGAGAAGGGACATCTTGAGAACCGTTCCAGCCGGGAAGGGCTGAGGGAAAGCTCCGGCAGCGGATCTCTTTTATATAATTTACGAATCAGGTCCCGATTGACCTTCTCCAGCTGATTGGTAAACAACAATCCCTCTCTGACCGGCCGGAGCCGCGGTTCCAAATGACGCTGGAACCACCGGTATGCGGCCAGCCATTCTTCCCTGAGAGGCATTCCGTCCATGGCGCTCCGGAAGGCTTCCGTCATATGCCTCAGCGTGCTGCACGGCGTTTCTATGAGAAGCATCGGATCATTCTGGTTCAGAATATCCTTCGTTACTCCGATATCGGTATAGATCCTTCTGATCTTGTCGAACAGCATGGACGGTTTGCTTTCCCTGCCTTCCTGATCCGACGCGGAATAGCTCATCCAAAGGCAGCGCAACGGTTTGGAGAGATTTTTATAGATCGCGAGCTTTTCTTCCTTTGCGCGCAGGTCGTCGATCTTGCAGATCTCGATCCCCTTCCTGTACAAAACGGCCTTTTCATCCTCGTTCAGCATGCTCTCCGATCCGGCGGCGGCAGGGAGCAGGCCGTCGTTGGCGCCCAAAACGAGCAGAGCCTTGATGTTTCCCGCTCTGGTCCTCTGCATGGTGCCCACGATGAGCTGATCGATGGTCGGCGGCAGCAGTCCGATCTCCACAGCTTCAAACCCTGACTTCAGGATCTCGCCGTATTCCTCCGCCGTAAGTTCTTCGTCGCCGATGAGCTCGATGAACTGGTCGAAAATGCCGATTATAACGCTCCAGATCTGAGAAGCTTCCTCTGCATACTCAAACTGTCCGTTTTCCGTCAGATATGAGATCAGCGATTCTATTTTTTCCGGCAGCTGCGCCTTTTCCTTCAGAAAATCATACAAGGCGGCCGTTCTTTCCCGAACCGTCTTTTTCTGTTTGAATCCTGCCTCAAAGGCGCTGATATATTCGCAAACCTGCGCCCTTACCGCGTTGATCCGGCGCAGATATTCCTCCCCTTCCGTTTTCACGCCGTAGGTAAAATCGGTTTTCCAGCGGTTTCCCCGGATCCGGTATTTGACCGCATAGTTTTCCAGATCTTCGCAGTCTTCCGCGGCAATCGGAGTCAAATTGGTCTTCAGCATGCGAAAAATATCCTCGTAAAGCCAGCCTTTCGCCGTGATATCGATGAGCGCGGCGATGAGCTCTATGGAGGGATGGTGCAGAACGTCACGCTTTGTATCAAGAAACGCCGTGATGCCGTAATCGGCGAAAACCCTTTTGATCACGGAAGCCCGGGCTTCCATGTCGTTGCAGATCACGAGAATGTCCCGGTATCGCATGCCTTCCTCCCGGATCAGGTGAACGATCTTTGCTGCGGCCGTCTCCGCCTCCGCATAAAAGTTCGCTGCCTGGCAAAGGATTATGGAACCGTCCGTCATTATCTTTCTGTATGGCTGGGCGTAAAGCTCCTGTTCCAGATGCGCCAGAGAAGCCGCTTTTTCTCCCGGACCATCGCCGACAGGGATCCGGTAGCTTTCTCCTACTGGCTCCTCCTCATACGGGATCCCGTTCCGGCCCGCAATGGTTTTCAGTTTATGCATGATCCCTCTGGTCAGATCGAACAGGTCGCTGTCCCTTCCTTCCTGCAGCAATGCGCAGCCCTCCGGTCCCGAGGAGCAATCGGCTGTCAGGACAACATTGACGTCGCGCGCCGAGGCCATAAGCTGTTCGATGACGTCCAGTGTTTTCGGCGTAAAATAATCGAAGCCGCTGACCCAGATTACCGAGTCCCGGATCAGGCGGGACTGCGGAATTCTGGACAAAAACAGATTGAGATAATCCTCTGTGTCGAGGAACTTTCCTTCGATGAGCGCCTCGTATTTTTCGTAGATCCTATGGATATCCTTCAGTTTTCGATGCAGGATGGTGGTTTCTTCCGTCTCATTCAGAATTCTGAGAATGTCTTCGGGAGAAGCGTTGAATTGCTTCATTTCAGAAATGAGATTATTGGCCATCTCGATGAAGGACGCCTTCCGGCTCATGCCCCGGAAGGCTTCTAAATTTTCATCCTCCTCCGCCAGGATCCTGGTCAGCAGCATATGCCTGCCGTATTTGTCAACGGGGATGCGGCGGCTGCCTCCGACCTCTGACAAAACCTTGTATCCAAGCCTGGACTGGCTGATGACTTCAAGCTCCATGAGTCCGTCAACGCCAAGATAGGCAAACGCGTTTCGCTCCGCCTGCAGGGTGAACTGATCCGGCACCAGTAGCAGGATCTTCTCCGTTCCGCCCTTCAGTTCTCCGGCAATTCGGTCAAATAAAAACTTTTCCTTGTCCAGGTTTTCCCTGCCGTAGTAAATATGCAGCATCGGGCCTCCCCTTTCTCAGCGCCGGCGGCTTTCCACCGCAAAATACTAAGAATCAGAAATGAAATTTGAAAATCCGAAGATAAAATCTGAAAATCAGAATCATTATAGCATCTTTTCTTTGCAGCGGCAAACAAGTGTGTTACAATTACTCTTGGCGCAGTGCGGCCGCAGTCCGACCGCCGCCGTCCAAAGAAATGAGGTTAACCGGGTAAATGCTTTCCATAAAAAACGCCAAATATTATATCGCACTGTTTTCCGCCGTGTTCATCTGGTCTTCCGCCTTTGTCGTAACAAAGTTCGCTTTGACCGGCCTCGGACCGTTTACACTTTCCACCTTGCGGGTTCTGATTGCTTCTGCCATTCTGTTTCCCTTTGCATGGAAGCGGGGATTCCGGTTCCGCATGCTCTTATCCAAAAATGCGTTCCTCTATGGGGTATTCGGATACGGCGGCAATCTCGTCCTGCTGACCATAGGCCTTTTGACCTGCACGGCGAATATTTCCGCCATCATTCACGGTTTATTCCCGGTCTTCATGATCTATTTCGGGTATACCATGCTTAACGAAAGCATCACCCGGAATAAGATTGCGGGGATCGTTCTTTCCGTAGCCGGCGTGGTCATCGCCTCCGTCGGGGATCTCTCTCAGGATTCGACCACCACGCTGCTCGGTATTGTGCTTGTCGCTGCTTCCGTATTGACCTGGGCCTTTTATTCCGTGTTTTCAAAGAAGACAGCCGCCGGAACGGATACTTTCGTGCTGTCCGAAATCTGCTTCGGCACCGGATTCCTTTGCATTCTGCCTTGTGCCGTCCTCGAGCAGTTCTTTTTCGATTTCTCCGTGCCAAATCCCGGGGCGTTATTCAGCCTTGTCTATCTGGGCGTCATGTCCGGCGGCCTCGGTATCCTGCTTTGGAATTTCGGACTGAAAAAGATCGACTCCGCCATGGCGGGAGTCTACTTCAACCTGATGCCGGTCATCGGCCTCGTTCTGGCGATTTTCGTCGGCGAAAAGATTTCTTTCCTTCAGATCATCGGATGCGTCCTGATTCTTGCCGGTGTTATCATCTGCTCCAAACCCGGGAATCTCCGGGATCTTCCGAATCACCGGAACCTTTAATTCGATAAAAAAAATATTTTTTTATATGCAACATTTTCCGAAAAATCAGTCCCTTATATATAGGAGCTGTCCGGGCAGTTTTTGCGTTGCCTGAAAAGCTCGTTCATGCCGGACAAAATCCTGCGGAAGAGGGAGAAATCATGATTTTTTCGGTCGATACGCTGGACGAAAATTTGAACAGCAAGTTTGAGGCAATCTATTTCGCATATTCAAGATACTTGTATTCCATAGGAATCAATATCCTCAGGGACGAGCAGCATGCGGCGGACGCCCTTCAGCTTTGTTTTATCAAAATATTTGAAAACATGGAGAAGATAGGCGAAGTCAATTCGTCCAGAACGAAATCGTTTATCAGCGTTATCATGCGCAACGAATCCATCAACCTGCTGCGGAAAATAAAAACCACATATCGTGTCACAGAATCGGTGGACGATGCGTTATATATTATAATAGACGAAACCGCCGATACGGAGGAACTGGTTTTGAAAGCGGAAATGCAGACTGAGATGAATTTTTACCTGAGCAAACTTAACAGGGAGGAGAGCAATCTGATCATTCTGAAATACGTTCACGAGTATTCCAATGAAGAAATCGCCGATATTCTCGGCGTTTCGCAGGAGGTTGTAAGGCAGAGGCTGTCGCGGATACGGAGAAAGCTGGCTGCACTGATTATGAAAGACAGAGAGGACGCTTAAATGGATCATAACGGCAACGGACGCAACAAGAGCAGCATGACGACCGACGGCCGCTTTTTCACAGAGATCGGAAAGGCTGCAGAGGATGAGATGCTGAAGGAATGCGAGCTTTGGGAGCGGGAAGCGGGAGATATCTGGATTCCCGAAAGGGCGGAAGCCCAAATTCTGGCGCTGGCCAGAAAATACGAGAAAAGACAACTGAATAAAAAGCGTGACCGGTATCTCCGGCGATTCACAAAAGTCGCCGCGGCGATTGCCGTCCTGATCACCCTGTCCTTCACCGTTTTGTTTGTAACTGTCGATGCATTGCGCGACAAGGCTTTTCATTTTATCATTCAGAACAGCGACGCCTATATCAGGATCATCCCGGTCGAAACGAGCGGACCGGATGCGGATGCGAAAAAGAACCTGCCGTCCGGCTGGACCGACGTCTATTATCCTGATTACCTTCCGAAGGGATATGAATTTGCAGAGGCCGAAGCCGCAGGCGAAGCGAGAACCATCGCTTTCCGGAATACCGCAGGGGATGTCCTCCTTCTTACGCAGGAACCCTCCGACGGCGCGGAGATCCTGATGGACAACGAGGGAGTGGAAAGCGGGGAAATCTCCGTCCAGGGCGAACCGGCATTCTGGACGTCGAAGGACGGCGAGACGACTCTGATGTGGAATCAGTACGGCTGTTTGTTCATGCTGTACGGTCCCGTCGAGCTGGAGGAAATGATCAGGATCGCGGGACGTCTGCAATATGTGGAATGACCGCAGCCCGGTAAAGAGCTTCGTTCGAATTCTCCTTACCGGGCTGATTTTTTTCCGAATTCTCTATTGTTCTATCTGGCGGCGTCCAGGAGCGCTTTCTTATCCAGCGCTTTTTTGTATTCCGATTCCATCTCCATCATGCCCATATAGAAGTCATACTCGTCCGCCAGTCTGATGAAGACGTCGGGGTCAAAGCATTCCGGACCCAGAACGCCTTTGCCGCTCCACTTGCCCTTTGCAAGCAGTTCGAATGCGATGACGGGGTTGTAGGCTGTCTGTCCGACGACGCAGCCGCAGCCGATCCTGGCCATCATGTCCTCGTTGTCCGAAGTCTGGTAAATGAAGATTTTCCTTTCCAGACCGTCCTTCTTTCCGGTCACCATGGTTCCCACACAGCACTTTCCTTTGATCTTATCCGCCACTTCCACAGGGCTCGGGGCTACCATCCCGACTACGTCCCGCGGGGAAAGACCGGTTCCCTTGATTTTGCTTTTCTTATCATCCAGTCTCAGTGCTCTCAGGTTTTTCAGCATGGTGATAAAATCGCGTCCCAAACCGTACTTGAAACTCATCTTTTTCGCGACGTCGCCCATAAAGCGGGGAAGCATGACCATTTCTTCATGCTCCACATTCACCAGCTCCTGCTCGCCGATCCCGTCCGGAAATGTAAAGAGTTCCGGTTCGGAAAACGGTTCGACGACATAAATGCCCTTGTCCCTTTCCCATTTGAACGGCGGATTCAGACATTCGTCAATGGTCGTCCAGATCGAAAATCCAAAGGTGATATCGTAGCCCTCGGCCGAAAGATTGCCTCCGTCCTTGATGCTGATTTCGTCGATTTCGTCAAAATAGTGTTTCTGTGCAAATCTTGCGAATACGTTTACAGCCCCCGGGTCCATCCCTATCCCGACGAGAGCCAGCAATCCGCGCTGTTCCCAGTCCTCATGCCTTGCAAACTGGTAATCGCCCATCATGATATTGGTCTTGTGATACGGATCCGTCGGGTGCGGCACGGAAAGCGACAGCGCCATGTCCGCATAATTGACTCCGCATTCAAACGCGGCGTCAAACAGGGTTTCGTTAAAGCTCGGGTCACAGGCATTGAACAGGAGATCCACCTGATACTTTTTGACCAGGGCCTTCACCTCGTCTTTGTTTCTCGCATCTACCTTTTCTGCCGGAAATCTGGCGTCGGCAATCCTCTTTGAAACCGCCTCCGCTCTTTCGAGATTGAAATCGGAAAGCACCATCAGCTTCAGCCAATCTCCTTTGGGATCCCTCTTGCTTGCAATGACCGCAGCCGCCTCTCCGACTCCGCCGGTTCCCACCATCAAAATTTTCAAAATTTCGCCTCCAAACGATTTTAATTTTGGGTAATCTTCTGATTCTAATTTATCTCAATCGGATCATTTTTGCAATCCACCGGCTCATTCCGACAAGGATTCTCTTAAACGGATACCGGATTTTGCGCAAAGAAATGATCTTTTTACTTTCATCAAAAATTATGATATTATGGAAGGCGTACGGAAAGAGGATAACGATCATGAAATCAGAAAAAGACTGTGTTTATGAATTGCTGGCAAGCGCATCCTATCTCAACCAATATAACCAGCTGAAACCCTACGCCTTTCAGGCCCTCTTCGAGCAGATGGCGGAGCGGCATTTATCCAGGCTGAATCTGACCGTGGATGAAACTATGAAATACGGACTGGCCTGGGCATTGATCGCCATGTCCGTCGAAGTGGAAACACCGATCAGAGAAAGCATGATTCTCTACGGCAACACCTGGTTTTCACGGCACAAAGGGCCCTATTTCCGGCGTGAACTGCTGATCAGGGATAAGGAGGGGCGTGTCATGTTCAAAGGCTCCACCCATTCGGTGCTGCTTGACATGGAAAAGCGATCCGTATTCCGAAAAAAAGAAGTTCCCTTTCGGATGCATGAGCCTACGGAAATCTTTCTGTTGGAAGCATCGCCGAGTTTTAAAATGGAAGCGGCGCTTCAGGCGGTTGCGGAAAGGATCGCGCAGCCCAGCCATATCGATTGTCTGGGGCATGTGAACAACATCCGTTACGGCGAGTATGCCTATGACGCGTTTACCGCTGAGGAGCAAAAAAAGCTCGGGGGCTTAAAGAGAATGGATATCAATTTCCTTTCCGAACTGCGGCCTGGTGACCGGTTCACGATAAAAAAGGGCAGCGAAGGAAACCGACTTTTCTTTCAGGGCTGCAACAATACAAAGGACGATGTTTCGTTCAACATCGTCATGAGTTTCTAATACAGGCGACTGCCGGGCATATATTCCCCTGAAAATCCGGACGCAACGCCGGAAAAGCTCCGGCTTTCTTAATTGCCGCAATAACCGATCGGGACCCGATGTCCGACGGCATCGGCAATGGCGGCAGCTTTTTCCGCATCGAAATAACCACAGAGCTCAATAAATTGGATCCCTTCCGCAACCATTGTCTCAGCTGCGCGGGCGGCGATTTCTTCTGTTGCGGCAATGGCAACATAGGTATTGTACTCATCGCTTTCCAGCACCAGCCTGACCATGTCCCGGCTCAAACCGAACCCCAACACGATGATCCCGAACCGGTCGCCGGAAGTCATGGCGTTAAATTTAGCCTGCTCTTCCTCCGAATACTTCGCATAATTTACTTTGACCGATCCGCCGACCGCTTCCTGGATTTCCCCTGCCTTTTTTTCATTGTAATTGCCGCAGAGATCAATGAGTTCATACCCATCTGCCGCAAGCCTTCCCGCAAGCTCCCGGGTCATTTTCATGCCGTGGACCGCTGTAAAGAAGTACTGATTCCCCTGATCCTCATAAAGGACCGAGTACTTTTCCGGATCCAGTGTTCCGGAATTCATGATAAATGCATATTTCATTCAACCCTCCAGGATCCTGATCAGATCCTCCGCTTTTTCCAATATATAATCCGGCGCGTTTTCACCGTACTTATCCTCGTCATTGACGGCAAGGGCCCAGCTTACGAGAGCCGCCTTTACGCCGGCCTTTCTCGAGCAGATGATGTCGAACATGCTGTCGCCGACCATAATGGCTTCTTCCGGTTTCGAACCGAGACGCTCCAAGGCGATGTTTACAGGCTCGGGATCCGGCTTGTGTCTGTCCGTATCGTCACAGGTAACGATGGCGTTGAAATACCGCTTCATATCGTATTTTTGCAGACCAATTTCCGTGGTGTGCCGCAGTCGGGAAGTGACGATGGCCGTTTTATATCCCCGCTTCTTCAGCTCCTCCAGCAGATCCAGCATCCCCGGAAAAACCTCGATCAGCTCGGTAAAATGATCATAGTGATAACTTCTGTAAATCTGAATTCCCTCATCCACCGGGATCTGAGGAAGCACTTTTTCCATGGTAACGGAAAGCGGCTCTCCAAAGGTTCCGATGATCTCCTCCACCGGCCTTTCCCGGCCCTCAACGGTCCGGAACGTGTGCTGCCACGACTGGAGGATGACCGTATTAGTGTCCATGATTGTACCGTCAAAATCGAACAGTACGGTATTGATCTTTGCCATTGTGCTGATTTTCTCCTTGCTTCTTTTTTCTATGGCCATATCTTTCATATTTTTATTATTTTACCACCCAGAATCATCGAAGGCAAGTTAGCCGGGGATGTGTGTTTGCCGGGGATGGCTGGGGAGGGACTATTGAGGAAAAAAGCGGGCGTTTTTTACGACGCCCGCTTTCAGCAATTCCAAGTGCTTATTAATACTTGTCCAATTCATCTTCCGAGAGGATGATTTTCGATTCGATAACGGCAGGTTCTGCGGGATTTTCCGTCTTGCCGCCGAGGAACTTCGGTTCGCTGCCCGAGAGATCGTTTCTCCGCTTCTTCAGCTGGAATTTTCCGACCATCTGCTTCAGGATCTCCGCCTGGCTGGAAAGCTCTTCGCTTGCCGCCGCGCTCTCCTGAGCCGTTGCCGAATTGTTCTGAACCACCTTGGCGATCTGCCCGATCCCGCTGTTGATCATCTCGATCCCCATGGCCTGTTCGTTGGATGCGTTGGCGATGTTTTCGACCAACTCGGCCGTTTTTTCGATACCTGCCGCGATTTCGTCAAGCGCTTCCGCGGTGGCGTTGGCGAGTTTGGTTCCGACCTCGACCTTGCTGATGGAGCCTTCGATCAAGGAGGTGGTTTCGTTTGCCGCTTCCGCGCTTCGCGCGGCAAGACTTCTTACTTCCTCTGCCACGACCGCAAAACCCTTGCCGTGCTGTCCGGCCCGCGCCGCCTCCACCGCGGCGTTCAGTGCCAGAATATTCGTCTGGAAAGCGATGTCATCGATGACCTTGATGATTTTTGAAATATTTGCAGACGATTCATTGATCTCCGCCATGGAGGACAGCATGTCCTTCATCTGCTCATTCCCTTTTTCCCCGTTTATCTTCGCGCTGCCGGAGAGATCCTTCGCTTGGTTGGCGCTGACGGCGTTCTGTTTCGTCTGGTTTGAGATTTCCGCAATTGAGGAGGTAAGTTCCTCCAGCGTGCCGGCCTGCTGCGTGGCCCCCTGGGAAAGCGACTGACTGGCGTCGGATACCTGTCTGGCTCCGGCCGCTACCTCTTCGGCAGCCCGATTGATTTCCTCAAGCGCATCGGACAGCGACATGCTGATATGATTCAGCGAATCTTTGATCGCGATAAAGTCGCCTTTGTACTCCGCCGTAATATGCTGATCGAGATTGCCCCTCCCCATATCCTCCAGTACGCCGGAAATCTCTCCGATATAGCTCTGCAGGTTCTCGATGGTTTCGTTCAAGGCATTCTTGATTTCTGCGTGATCGCCGTGGTATTCTCCATTCATCTTGACTTTAAGATTGCCTTTGGCGATCTCCTGGAGAACCTCGGAAGCTTCCCGAATCGGCGCAGTGATCGCATCCAGGGTGCTGTTGATCCCGGTAATGACATGTCCGTATTCTCCGTTGAATTTATCCGCGTCGCCTCTTGCCGAAAGGTCGCCGTTTACCGCTTTTTCCGAAAGGGTCCTCGTCTCTTCGATCAGCTCCTTGATGGTTTCGATCATCAGGATTACGGAAGGCATGAGTTCGTCGTTTTCACTCAGTTTTCCAATATTTTTGAGCGCTTCGAGGTCGTCCAGGATCCCGTTTGCCACACGGTTGACGATCTCGATCACATGATTGATCTGAACCGACACATTGTTGATGGATTCGGCGATTTCACTGTAAATTCCCTGATAGCTTCCTTCCACCTTGACGGTATAGTCGTTGAGGCTCATTTTCGCGAGGACTTCACGCCCCTCCACCAGAGCGCCCAAGCCGTCGATACAGGAATTGATGCTGGTTTTGATCGCATCAAAGTCGCCGCTGTAGCTTTCCGAAATCTTTTCCGGTATTTCTCCTCGTCCGATCTTGTCAAGATAGGAGGCGGTCATCTCCAGAGGCCCTATAATCGCATCAAGAGTCGCATTGACGCCTTCGACAACCTTTGCAAAGTCGCCGCTGTGTCTTCCGGCGTCCGCGCGGCTGGAAAGCTGCCCCTCGATGGCCCTCATCGACAGGGAATACATGTCCTCGACAAGCAGATTGACCGCTTCGATGCAGGTATTGATGTTATTCTTGATGGTATCGAAATCTCCGTGATACTCGTCCGTGATCAGGGCAGGAATGTCTCCCCTGCTGATTCGCTCCATATATCCCGCAGACATGCGGAGCGGCTCGATGATCGCTTCCATGATGGAATTTACTTCGATGATGATATCCTTGTACCCGCCGTTGAATGCGTCGGCATTCCCGCGCGCGGAAAGATCTCCGTCCAGTGCCGCCTTGGTCAGCGTACGGGTCTCGGAGGCCAGCTTTCCAAGTTCGCTGATCACCTTCAGCAGACTTGTCGAGAGAATATCTTTGTCCGACTTCGGAACGATTTCAACGGACAGATTGCCCGCGGCGATCTGTTCCGCGGCATTTGCCTGCTCCCTGATGTTTTCGATCATTTTCTGGAAAGCGTTCGCGAGCTGGCCGATCTCATCCTCAGAGGTCCTCTCCACGTTTACGTTCACATCGCCGGCCGCGAGACGTTCAGAGGCCAGAACGATGTTCTTCAAACGGTCGATCACCGTCCTTTTGATCAGAAATCTTGAAATCAGGATGATCACCGCTGCGCCGGCCACCGTGATGGCAATAAGCAGATACATCAGCTTATTTGCCTCATTTATGATATCCTGAGCAACCATGTCCACGCCGACCATGGCAGCCGTATTTCCCGCCGAGTCAAGCACCGGTACAAACACCGTCATCAGATATCCGAAGAGGGGATCCTGATACATGCCGTTGTTATAAACCGTCCCGTTTTCGTAGGCCGCCTCAAAATCGGCTACTTTTTTGTCACTGTCAAAGAAGTAATCGTAATCTACGATCGTATCAAATGTAAAAATTTCATCCGGGTCGTCATCCGGCGTCTGCCCTTCGGCAATAAAGCGGATCTGCCTGTCCCCCTTCAGCGGGACCACCGCATACAGGAATCTCACACCCGTCGCCGTTTTGATTTCCGATAACAGGTTTTTCATATCCTCATAGTATGCCGTTTCGCTGTCTGAGATCGCCAGCCGGCTGAGCTGGTCGCCGTCCGCATAGGCCGCCACAATATCTCCGATTGTCTCGGATTGTTGAACTTTCTGTGCAATGACTTCCTTCCTATGCTCCATAACACTGAAAGCGCCAAGTAAAAGTGAAATCATTACTACCATTGCCGTAAATATCATAAGGATATTTTTACTGACCGATGTCTTCTTTTTTCTCTCCTTCACCATCTTATCTCCTCCTAACCGATCTCATCTTGCCCCCTGTTTCAGGCAAGAGATATTCCTTACTTAAAATTATCGGCACAAGACGGAAAATCTTTATAGGAAATGAGAATAAATGGAAATCAAATCCGCCGGGGCAAAAAAAGAACTTATCAGAAGGGAAGCGCTCCTGATAAGTTCCTTTGAAAAGAAAAACTACAGTAATCACCAACTGCTTTTTATTACAATTTGATAAATTTCCTATTTGATCAGTGTATAGGGATCCGTGTATTCCATGCCGAGGCTGTCGGCAACGCCCTTGTAGGTAAGTTTTCCTTCGTATACGTTGAGCCCTTTCATGAGCGGCTGACTTTCAAGAACAGCCTTCTCCAGCCCCTTTCCGGCGATCATCAGCCCATATGGAAGGGTGGCGCCCTCCAATGCGATGGTGGATGTTCTCGGAACCGCGCCGGGCATATTCGCAACGGAGTAATGAACTACGCCATGCTTGACATAGGATGGATTATCGTGGGTTGTTGCTCTGTCGATGGTTGCAATGGATCCGCCCTGGTCGATGGCAACGTCGACGATAACGGCGCCCTGTTTCATGCCTTTCACCATATCCTCGCTGACCACTTTCGGAGCGGCCATTCCCGGTACCAGCACGGCGCCCACAAGCAGGTCGGCCTTCCTTACGGACTCCTCGAGATTGTGTTCATTGGAGACGAGAGTCGTGATCCTTCCGCCGAAAATATCATCAAGATACGCCAGTCTGGGCATGCTCATATCGAGAACGGTTACTCTGGCGCCCAATCCGACAGCCATTTTGGCAGCGTTGGTTCCCACTTTTCCGCCGCCGACGATCACGACCTGAGCAGGTGCGACTCCCGTAACCCCTCCGAGCAGTACGCCGAGTCCGCCATTGTATTTCTGAAGGAGATTTGCTCCGATCTGGATCGACATTCTTCCAGCGACTTCGCTCATCGGAGTCAACAGAGGCAGTTCGCCGCTTGGGAGCTGTACCGTTTCAAATGCAACGCCCTTGATCTTTGCCTTGAGCAATGCTTCCGTCAATTCTCTGGCCGGCGCCAGATGCAGATAGGTGTAAAGGATCTGTCCTTCCTTGAAAAGACCGTATTCGGATTCAAGCGGTTCCTTTACCTTTACGATCATGTCGGTATCGGCAAATAGCTTCTTGACGTCCGTATAGATTTCACAACCTGCGGCTTTGTATTCTTCATCAGAAAATCCGCTGCCTTCTCCCGCATGAGTCTCAACAATAACTTTATGGCCATTCTTGATATAGGATTTCGCTCCGCCGGGCGTCATTCCCACCCTGTTTTCGTTGTTCTTGATTTCTTTTGGTACTCCGATAATCATTTTTACTCCTCCTTATTATCTCTCAGGAAATAAGATGTACGGTTCATATCATTAGGCTCACTAAGCATGCCGAAATTATTTTGGCCCTAAACCGTTTTGAGGCAATAAAACCGTTTATATTGTGTAAAAACTGCGTTTCTTGCAAAATATTTTCAGCCAATTGATTTTTGTCCCTTAATATTTACGGTTTTTTATATTCTCAATCCAATTGTAAGACTCTGCATTTGCCTTGTCAAATATTTTTTTCGGAATGCAAAAAAAATTGCATATTTGTCCGTAATTGTAGCGAACAAGCATGCAATTTCAACGTTTACAGCTTCATCGTCAGCGAGACTTTTTGCTTGTCGTAATCAATGCTGAGAATCTTTACTTTTACCGTGTCGCCGACGCTGACCACATCCATGGGATGCTTGATATATTTGTTGCTGAGCTGGGAAACGTGGACAAGACCATCATTCTTGACGCCGATGTCGACAAAGGCCCCGAAGTCCACAACATTTCTTACGGTACCGGTGAGTTCCATATCGACCTTCAGATCTTCAAAGGTCAGCACGTCGTTCCGGAAGACTACGGCAGGCGCGTCTTCACGGGGATCTCTGGCCGGCTTTTTGATTTCACTGATGATATCCGTCAGCGTCATAACGCCGATGCCGATGTCAGCCGCCAGCTTTTCGATGCTTTTGCTCAGATTTTCGCGGCCTTCCTTCTGGTCCGGGAGCAAGGCCGCCAGAGCCGCAAGGCCGCTTCCCGCCGGCTTCGGCTGCTTCTTTTCCGCCGGATACATTTTCAGGATCTTATCCTCGATCTGTTTGGCGCCGCCTTTGGCGATTTCCGATTTGTCGATGCCCAGCTTTTGGAGCATCCGCTCGGCGGCCTCATAGGATTCCGGATGGACGGAGGTGCTGTCCAGCGGATTCTTTCCATCGGATATTCTCATAAAACCAGCACACTGGTTGAAGGTCTTCTCTCCCAGCTTGGCCACCTTTTTCAGCTCGTTTCTGTCCTGGAACCGTCCCTTTTCCTCGCGGTAGGCCACGATATTCTTTGCGATGGTCGCATTGATACCGGCAATATAGGATAGGAGCGAGGGAGATGCGGTGTTCAGATCAACCCCCACCCTGTTGACGCAGTCTTCCACGACATTGGCCAGGGCGCCTTCCAGCAACCCCTGATTGATATCGTGCTGATACTGGCCTACGCCGATGTGCTTGGGCGAAATCTTGACCAGTTCGGCCAGCGGATCCTGCAGTCTTCTGCCGATAGACATGGCGCCTCTTGTTGTGACGTCCAGGTCGGGGTACTCTTCCGCCGCCACCTTGGACGCGGAATACACGGAAGCGCCCGCTTCGCTGACGATGGTATAGCTTATGTCGAGCTTATATTTTTTAATGAAATCGGCAATGATTTTTTCCGTCTCTCTTGATGCGGTCCCGTTGCCGATGACGATCACGTTGGAATTGTATTTTTCGATGATTTTGAGCAGGGTCTTTTCCGTACCTGCCACATCGTTTTTCGGCTCGGTGGGGTAGATGGTCGTATAGGCGAGCAGCTTGCCCGTTTCGTTGAGGACCGCCACCTTGCAGCCCGTCCTGTAGCCCGGATCGATGCTGATGACCCTGGCATTCTTGACCGGCGGAACCATCAGCAGTTTCTCCGTATTCTTTGCAAAGACCTTGACGGCCTCCTTTTCCGCGCGTTCGGTCAGAAGGTTTCTCATCTCCCTCTCGATGGAAGGAGCCATGAGCCGCTTATAGGAGTCCTCGATGACTTCGTTCAGCAGACCGGTAAAGATGGATTTCTCATTTTTAATGACAAAATCCTGCATATCCTTATGGATTTCTTCCACGGGGGCGATGACTTTGACCTTCAGCTTCTTTTCCTTCTCTCCGCGGTTGATGGCTAATACTCTGTGGTCGGGAATTCTGGAGATTCCTTCTGAAAAATCGTAATAAAGGTCGTAAACGGTGCTTTCGGCCGGATCTTCCGCCGTTGACGAAATCAAGCCGGCCCTTTGGGTCCGGTCTCTGACGATGGCGGTCAGTTCGGGGTCGTCGGCAATCATTTCGGCGATGATGTCCATCGCTCCCTGGATCGCTTCCGCCACGCTTGCCACGCCCTTTTCCTCGTTCACATACGGGGCGGCCAGTTCTTCGATGGTTCCGGTTTCCAGCTCCTGAGCCCAGAAAACCAAAGCCAGCGGTTCCAGTCCCTTTTCCTTTGCCTTGGACGCTCTGGTGGATTTTTTCTGCCTGAACGGCTTATACAGGTCTTCCACTCTCTGCAGCACTTCCGCCTTCAGGATCTCCTCCTTCAATTCATCGGTGAGCTTTCCCTGCTCCTCGATGATGCGGATGACTTCCTCCTTGCGCAGTTCCAGATTGCGGAGATAAGCGAGCCGCTCGTCCAGCTCTCTCAGCGTAACGTCAGACAGACCTCCCGTCGCCTCCTTCCGGTAACGGGCGATGAACGGGATGGTGTTGCCGTCGTCGATGAGCTGCGCGGTGTTTTCCACCTGCGATACCTTCAATTTAAATTCCTGTGCCAGTTTTTCTATGATGTTCATGGAATCTCCTCGTGTTTATCGTATTCTTCCGTTTTAATCTCTCATTTTCAATTTTTCATTGATGAAATAGTCCAGATCTCCGTCCATCACCGCATAGACATTTCCGACTTCCGCATTGGTCCTGTGATCCTTGACCAGGGAATAGGGATGGAACACGTAGGAACGGATCTGACTGCCCCAGGTGATCTGGCTGTAGTCACCCTTCAGTTCAGCCAGGTTTGCCTTGTGCTCCTGCTGGGCCAGTTCCATCAGCTTGGCCGCGAGAACCTTCATGGCGGTCTCCTTGTTCTGGTGCTGGGACCGTTCGTTCTGACAGGATACCACAATGTTGGTGGGGATGTGGGTGATCCTGATGGCCGAATCCGTCTTGTTGACGTGCTGGCCGCCGGCTCCGCTTGACCGGAACGTATCGATCCGCAGATCGTCCGGATTGATCTCCACGGTGATGTTGTCATCCAGCTCCGGCGTCACGTCCAGGGAAGCAAAGGAAGTATGTCTTCTTCCGGATGAGTCGAAGGGGGATATTCTAACGATTCGATGGACTCCCTTTTCATTTTTCAGATAGCCGTAGGCATTTTCCCCTTCGATGAGCAGGGTCGCACTTTTGATCCCGCCTTCGGTCGCATCCTGGTAATCCAGGATCTTGACCTTATATCCCTTGGACTCGGACCACCTCGTGTACATGCGAAGCAGCATCTCCGCCCAGTCCTGGGCGTCTGTTCCGCCGGAACCCGCGTGGATGGAGATGATGGCATTATTTCCGTCGTACTCCCCGTTCAACAGCGTTTTGATACGGAGATCTTCATACTTTTTCACGTAGTCTTCGTAGGCTTTCTGTATCTCGGGGACCATGGACTGATCCTCCTCTTCCAGAGCAAGATCAATCAGGACGCCGATATCCTCGAATTCTTTGGTCAAAGCTTCATATTCGTCGATCTTTGATTCGACGCTTTTCTTTTCCTTCAGCAGCTTCTGCGCATTCTCGTGATCGTTCCAGAAGCCGTCTTCTTCTGTTGTTCTGTTGATTTGATCAAGCCGTTTCCTCAGTCCTGCGACGTCAAAGGGACTCACCCAATTCTTTCAGATTTTGCGCCCTGTCGGTCAGCTCATACTTGATCTGATCCAGTTCAACCATTTCCTCAACTCCTTGTAAATTAATTTTATCGATTGTTTAGACGTTGGAAAGTGTAATGGCAAGCCTTCGCGCTTTTGATATTATCCAATCCTCATCTCGCGATTTCTAGAGTATTCACATTCCAACGCCTAAGCCCAATAATTCAATTTAAATAACTTGCTGAAATGTCCTCACATCCCAGCCCTATTCTACCGGATATAAAAAATGCAGATAAAAATGGCCTCGATTCAAGCTATTCTATAGACGCTGCGACGGCTAATTAGGCTAAGGCGACGGCATATTTTGGCGACGCGACGGCATGTTCAGGCGCGGCGCTTTATTGACTATTTAATCAGTGACATTTTTCCCGCAGCATTTTTTATATTTTAATCCGCTTCCGCACGGACACGGCTCGTTCCTGCCTACGGTAACGCCCTTCCGGACTGTTTCCTGCCTGTGCTCCCGTTCGGGGACCTTCGCCGCGGCAGGAGCTCCTCCGGAATAGTCGCCCTGATCCTCATTGGCCGTATCGATGAAATCCTCCTTGCGGCCTTCGCCGCGTCCCAGGATCTGCTTTCTCGCCGTGCCGGTCTGAACAGTTACGTTGAAGCAGAATTTCACCGTATCCTCCTTGATGTTCTTGATCATCAGATCAAACATCTCAAAGCCTTCCGCGGCATAGGCGCGGGCAGGGTCGATCTGTCCCAGGGCGCGAAGGCCGATTCCGTGTCTCAACTGGTCCATGGCGTCGATATGATCCATCCATTTGTTGTCTACAACACGGATCAGGATCATGCGTTCCAGTTCGCGCATTCTGTCGGCGCCGATCTCCGCTTCCTTGGCCCGGTAAGCCTCTTCGAAGCGCTCCATGATATCCGCTTTCAGGGTATCCCTGTCGAGGTTCTCAATCTCTTCTTCCGTGTATCGGAATTCCTTGAAGGTGCTGCAGATCTTCCGCAGCGAATTTTCAAGACCCTGCAGATCCCATTCCTCGGCAAATTTCGAACCCGCCGTGGTGAAATCGAGATTTTCGTCAATGAGTTCCTCCGCCATGGACATGATGTGATCTCTCAGGTCCTCGCCGAAGAGGACTCTGCGGCGTTCGCCGTATATGATTTCCCTCTGCTTGTTCATGACGTCGTCATACTGGAGCACGTATTTTCTGATGCTGAAGTTTCTGCCCTCGACCTTCTTCTGTGCGTTTTCGATGGACTTGGTCAGCATGCCGGCCTCGATGGGCTCGTCATCGTTCATCCCCAGCCTGCCGACAATCCCCTGGATCCGTTCTCCGCCGAAAAGGCGCATCAGTTCGTCCTCCAGGGAAATAAAGAACTGGGTCGTACCGGGGTCGCCCTGACGTCCGGAACGTCCTCTCAGCTGATTGTCAATTCTCCGGGACTCGTGGCGCTCCGTACCGATGATATAGAGTCCGCCGAGCTCCTTGACCTTCTGCTGCTCAGCGGCCCTTTCCTCCTTGAACTGCTGATTCAGCCGGTGGTAAACCTCTCTTGCTTCAATGAGCTTGGGATCGTCCAGGGGAACAAAGCTGGATGCGTAGGAAATCACCTCGTCTTCATAGCCAAGTCTTCTCATTTCCCGTTTTGCCTCGAAGTCGGGATTGCCGCCCAGAATGATATCCGTACCGCGGCCCGCCATGTTGGTTGCAATGGTAACTGCGCCAAGCCTTCCCGCTTCCGCGACGATCTCCGCTTCTCTCTCATGCTGCTTCGCATTCAGGACGTTATGTTTGACTCCGCGCCTTTTCAGCAGGGAGCTTATGATTTCGGAGCGTTCGATGGAGATGGTGCCCACCAGCACCGGCTGTCCGGTCCGGTTCAGCGCTTCGATCTGATCCGCAATAGCGTTGAACTTTGCCCTTTCGGTCGCGTAAATGCAATCTTCCTTGTCGATTCTGACGACGGGCTTATTCGTCGGAATTTCGACGACGTCCATATTATAGATATCCCTGAACTCCTGTTCCTCG
>ENA-UOYA01002202-UOYA01002202.1-activated-sludge-metagenome-genome-assembly--contig:-NODE-2202-length-19234-cov-5.469420_pt1 | contig 19234 bp, 30 predicted proteins | sample MGYA00238163_ERZ764804 | MGnify/ENA primary metagenome ERZ764804 (study PRJEB28919, sample SAMN05720223) | activated sludge metagenome | isolation source: Anaerobic digester | place: Hong Kong... | reverse complement strand
CCTGTGACTGAAGGCTGAATTTGGAGGTGTGTGAGATGTCCAGGATTGGTAAACAGCCTATTCCGGTCCCCCCGGGTGTTGACGTCACGATTGATGGAAGCACTGTCAGGGTTAAGGGGCCGAAAGGTCAGCTGGAAAGAGAATTACACCAGGACATGATTATTAAGTATGAAGAAAACAGGCTGGTTGTAGAACGGCCAACTGACAATAAAACGCACAGGTCGCTGCATGGTCTGACGCGTACACTTATTAACAATATGGTGGTTGGAGTGACAACCGGCTTTCAGAAAAACCTGGAACTGGTCGGCGTAGGTTACCGGGCCTCCAAGCAGGGCGATAAGCTGGTGCTGGCGGTAGGTTATTCGCATCCGGTGGAAATCCAGCCGGAGGCAGGTTTGGAGATTGAAGTGCCTGCCCCTACTAAAATCAGTATCAAGGGTCTTGACAAGGAAAAAGTCGGCGCACTGGCTGCAGCGGTACGCGCAGTACGAGAGCCTGAGCCTTATAAGGGCAAAGGAATTAAGTACGAAGGTGAAAGAATACGGCGTAAAGCCGGTAAAGCCGGAGCTAAAGGGAAGAAGTAACATAAATAAAGAATTCAGAAGACAGAATTCAGAATTCAGAAGAAGAAAGATTTTATTCTGTATTCTGACTCCTGGCTCCTGTATTCTTAAAGAATGGTTCATGCACATGAAGCCTGAAAGGAGTGAATCTCAACGTGCTGAACAAGCCCAGTCGTGAAGCCCTGCGGGGTATTCGGCGGCAGAGGGTCCGCAGAAAAATAAGCGGCACTGCTGAGCGGCCAAGGTTGAACGTGTTCCGCAGCTTACAAAATATTTATGCTCAAATTGTTGATGACGAAAAAGGCAATACGCTTATTGCAGTATCGACCCTGGCCCCTGAGTTAAAGGGGAAATTGCCCAACGGCAGCAATGCCAGCGCGGCGGCGGCTGTGGGTAAGCTGCTGGCTGAAAAGGCGCAGGAAGCCGGTATTAAACAGGTTGTTTTCGACCGCGCCGGTTACGTTTACCATGGAAGGATTAAAGCCCTGGCAGAAGCGGCCCGGGCTGGCGGGCTGGAGTTTTAAATAAGAAGTGAGAAGCGAGAAATGAGAAGTGAGATTAAGAAGGAATTCGCTTTGGCGAATTCCAATGGGGATTGAAATAAGACACCAGGTGTCAGGTGCCGGAATAAAAGGAATTTGCTAAAGGCAAATTCCATCGAGTCTCACCTCTAACCTCTCACATCTCACGTCTCAAAAAGGAGGGAAATAGATGGCAAGAATTGACGCCAGCAAACTGGAAACTTCCGAAAAAGTCGTATTTATAAACCGTGTTGCCAAGGTGGTCAAGGGTGGCCGGAGGTTTAGTTTTTCAGCCCTGATGGTGGTCGGAGACGGCGAAGGACACGTCGGCGCCGGTCTGGGCAAGGCTGGAGAAGTACCGGAGGCTATCCGCAAAGGTATCGAGGACGCGAAAAAGTCCCTGATTAAAGTTCCTCTGTCCGGCACCACCATCCCACACGAGGTTACGGGAGTATTTGGCGCGGGCAAGGTCCTCTTGAAACCCGCCGCCCCCGGTACAGGCGTGATTGCCGGTGGTCCGGTGCGGGCTATCCTGGAGTTGGCCGGAATAAGGGACATTCTCACCAAGTCGCTTGGTTCCAACAACGCCAACAATATGGTTCGCGCAACCATAGAGGCTCTCAGCAGTCTGAAGACCCCTGAAGAAGTGGCCCGCCTGAGAGGAAAAACTGTAGAAGAATTGTTGGGCTAGGAGGGAATAACTTGGCTAAGTTGAAGATTACTCTGGTCAAAAGCCTGATCGGCCGTCCGGAAGACCAGCGAGTCACTGTGCGTACCCTGGGCCTGACCAAAACGAACCGTTCAGTAATCTGTGAAGATACCCCCCAGGTAAGGGGTATGGTCAATAAAGTCGGACATTTGCTTAAGGTTGAGGAAGCCTAAGGGAGGTGGGACAGTGAAACTGCACGAATTAAGACCGGCTCCCGGGGCAAGGACAAAGCCCACCCGCAAGGGTCAGGGAATCGGCTCAGGTTTGGGAAAAACAGCCGGCCGGGGCCATAAGGGACAAAAAGCCCGTTCCGGCGGTGGTGTGCGCCCGGGCTTTGAAGGCGGCCAGATGCCTTTGCAGCGCCGTATGCCCAAGCGCGGGTTCTATAACCCGTTCTCCAAAGAGATTACGGCCATCAATGTCAGCCAGCTGAATTGTTTTGAAGACGGGGACGTTGTGACACCGGAGTCTCTACTGGCGGCGAGGGTTATCAAAAAGGCGGCCGACGGGGTAAAAATTTTAGGACAAGGAAATCTTGAAAGATCTCTTACTGTTAAAGCCAATGCATTCAGCAAGTCGGCTGAGGAAAAGATTACGGCAGCCGGCGGCAAAGCAGAGGTGATTTAATTGCTGGAAAGTTTTAAGAGCGCCTTTAAGGTTTCAGAATTAAGGACAAAGCTTCTTTATACACTCGCGATGATTTTTATTTTCCGGCTGGGCGCCCACATACCGGTGCCCGGGGTCAACACGGAGAGATTTGCCGAGTTGGTCAACAGCGGCGTGATTTTTGGATTCTTTGACATTATATCTGGCGGCGCCTTAAAGAACTTTTCCGTTTTTGCTATGGGCATCATGCCCTACATAAACGCGTCCATCATTTTGCAGCTGCTCACTGTGGTTATACCTCATCTTGAGCGGCTTCAAAAAGAGGGAGAGGAAGGCCGTAAGAAAATTACCCAGTATACCAGGTATCTTACTGTAGTTCTGGCTTTTATCCAGGGTATCGGTATGGTAATTGGCGTAGGCGGTTCACTGCAGAATCCGGGGCCGCTGACTTATGTCATGACAGCCCTGACCATTACTGCCGGGACAACTTTCCTGATGTGGGTCGGCGAACAAATCACTGAAAAAGGTATCGGCAACGGTATTTCGCTGCTGATATTCGCTGGAATTGTTTCCAGGGTGCCTGCCGGCGCGGCCAGGCTGGGAGAATACCTCAGCGCAGGGACAATAAATGTATTAAGTCTTGCTTTACTGGCTGTAATCGGCGCGGTTGTCATTGCCGGAGTGGTGGCGGTGCAGGAAGGACAGCGGCGCGTACCGGTGCAATATGCCAAGCGCGTGGTAGGCCGCAGGGTATATGGCGGGCAGACCACCCACCTGCCGCTCAGGGTTAACCAGGCGGGAGTTATGCCGATCATCTTCGCTTCATCGCTTTTAATGTTCCCGGAAACTATATTTAAAATGTTTTCGGGCAGTGCTGTATCAATTTTTTACAGCAAGTACCTGGGGTGGGGAACAGTCATGCATACCGTCCTGTACGCCTTGCTGATTATTGGTTTTACATTCTTTTATTCGGCCGTGGTTATGAACCCCACAGACGTTGCCGATAACATCAAGAAGTACGGAGGGTTTATACCGGGGCTCAGACCTGGGCGGCCTACCGCTGAATACATCAGCAGGATCATGAGCAGGGTGACGCTGGCCGGAGCTATTTTCCTGGCTTTAATAGCGATTCTGCCTAACTTTGTTCTATTAACTACAAGAATACCCAACATCTATTTTGGCGGCACTTCTCTCCTGATTGTTGTGGGTGTTGCGCTTGATACCATGAAGCAGGTTGAGTCACACCTTCTTATGCGCAGTTACCAGGGTTTTATAAGGTAGGGGCGGCTTATGATAACCTGCAAGTCCGGGAGAGAGCTTGCCTATATGCGTGATGCGGGGCGGGTAGTAGCCAGGACCCACGCCGAGCTCGCCAGGGCGGTGAAGGTTGGAGTGCCGACTATTGAACTGGACCGGCTGGCTGAGGACTTTATCATTAAAGAAGGCGCAAGACCTGCATTTAAAGGGCTTTACGGTTTTCCGTACACAATCTGTTCTTCGGTAAACGAAGAGGTGGTGCACGGCTTCCCTGGTTTAAGAAAATTGGAAAACGGTGATATTATCAGTATTGATATCGGAGCGGAAATAAATGGATATTTTGGGGATAGTGCTGTTACTTACCCTGTCGGCGATGTCAGCAGAGAGGCCCTTGACCTGTTAAAGGCCACTGAAGAGTCGCTGTACAAGGGGATTGAAAAGGCCAGGGTCGGTAACAGGTTGTCTGACATATCCAACGCTGTTCAAACCTGTGCGGAAGGCTATGGCTATTCTGTGGTGCGTGACTACGTGGGGCATGGTATAGGAAAGCAGCCGCATGAAGAGCCACAGGTGCCTAATTTCGGGAAACCGGGCAGGGGGCCCAGACTTAAGTCGGGCATGACATTAGCGATTGAACCAATGATTAACTTGGGCACTTATGAGGTGAAGACTCTTTCAAACAACTGGACTGTGGTAACTTTAGACGCAAAGCTTTCAGCCCATTTCGAACATACCATTGCTATCACCGATGACATACCGGAGATACTAACGAAGACGTAAGACATCGGTCGTCAGACATCAGGATAGAAGGAATTCGCTTGAAGCGAATTCCAACTAAACCGACGACTGACAACTGAATTCGGAGGTTTTAGAGGCCATGTCAGAAAACACGGTGCGGATTGGGCAGCTGGTTTCTTCAATCCAGGGCCGGGACAGCGGCAGGTTTTATCTGATTACAGGAATTGAAAACGAAACCATGGTTTATGTCGCAGATGGAGAAGGACGAAAAGTAGAGAATCCGAAGAGGAAAAACTGTAAGCATCTGATACATTATGATGTGGTAGCCGGATATATACTGGAGAAAGTGCAAATAGGGAAAAAAGTTACTAACACAGACGTCCGGAAGGAGCTAAAGAACCTTGTCAGCCAACTGCCCAACCTGTAGTCTTTTATTCAGAGTCTTACCGGCGGGCAGATAAGGAGTGTCCATTTTAAGAGTAAGGAGGTTTGCTTATTCCTAATGTCAAAACAGGATGTTATCGAGGTTGAAGGAACAGTGATTGAACCGCTGCCGAACGCGATGTTCCGCGTACAGCTGCAAAACGGGCACAAAGTTCTGGCGCACGTTTCGGGGAAGATCAGGATGAATTTCATCCGGATCCTTGCGGGTGACCGGGTGATGGTTGAGCTTTCCCCTTATGACTTGACCCGCGGCCGCATAGTTTACAGGTACAAATAAGTAGTCAGTAGTGAGTAGTGGGTAGTCAGATTAAGAAGGAATTCGCTAAAAGCGAATTCCAACAAACAATCCGACTACTGACAACCAACAACCGACTACCGAATAGGGAGGGTTGATGGTGAAAGTCAGACCATCTGTAAAGCCAATTTGCGAAAAGTGCAAAATCATCCGCAGAAAAGGCAGGGTTATGATCATCTGTGAAAACCCAAAACATAAACAGGCACAAGGGTAAAACAGGAGGTGTTGAATAGTTTATGGCACGTATTGCAGGCGTTGACTTGCCAAGAGATAAGCGGGTGGAGATAGCTCTTACCTATATATTTGGCATTGGTAAGCCTACGTCCCAAAAAATCTTGACCCAGACCGGTGTTAACCCGGATACCAGGGTGAAGAACCTGACAGAGGAAGAAATAAACAGGCTTAGGGATGTAATTGAGAAGAACCTTAAGGTGGAGGGTGACCTTCGCCGGGAAATCGCCTTAAACATCAAACGGCTGATTGAAATCGGCTGCTACCGGGGCTTGCGGCACCGCCGCGGGATGCCCGTGCGCGGCCAGCGGACCAAAACCAATGCCAGGACACGCAAAGGCCCGCGTAAGACTGTCGGTGTCCGCAGGAAAAAATAGTCTGGAGGAGGTTGTTCAATGGCGCGTCGCGTAGCCAGAACAAAAAAACGTGAACGCAAAAATATAGAGTCAGGCGTTGCGCACATTAAATCTACGTTCAATAATACCGTGGTTACTATAACCGATACTAAAGGCAATACCTTGTCATGGGCCAGCGCGGGCGGCGTAGGCTTTAAGGGTTCGCGCAAAAGCACACCCTTTGCCGCGCAGATGGCCGCCGAAAATGCGGCTAAAGAGGCCATGGAGCACGGCCTGAAAGAAGTGGAAGTTATGGTCAAAGGGCCGGGTGCGGGCCGGGAAGCCGCTATTCGTTCCCTCCAGGCCGCCGGTCTCGAAGTGAACATGATTAAGGATGTTACACCAATCCCACATAACGGGTGCCGGCCGCCAAAGCGCCGGAGAGTTTAAGGAGGTGCGCCTTATTTGGCAAAGTATACAGAATCAGTCTGCCGGCTTTGCCGCCGGGAAGGCTTGAAACTCTACCTAAAAGGAGACAGGTGCTATACTCCCAAATGTGCGGTTGAGCGCAGAGCCTATGCTCCAGGCCAACACGGACAGGGACGTAAAAAGGTTTCCGAGTACGGGCTGCAGCTGAGAGAAAAGCAAAAAGCCCGCAGAATGTACGGTATTTTAGAAGGGCAGTTCAGGCGTTACTTTGAAAAGGCTGAGAGGCAGAAAGGCATTACCGGTGAAAACCTCCTCCGCCTGCTGGAAAGGCGTCTGGACAATGTCATTTACCGCCTTGGCTTCGGGTCTTCCCGCAGCGAATCAAGGCAGCTTGTGCGTCACGGTCATTTCACTGTAAACGGCCGGAAGGTAAACATACCTTCTTACATGATTAGGGTTGGCGATGTAATAGCAGTTCGTGATAAAAGCAAAGATTCACCCAGGATAAAGGAACTGCTTGAGAGAGCAGGCGACCGCACCCCTCCCGCCTGGCTTGAATTAGAGGCTGACCAGGCCAGGGCCCGGGTAGTGGACCTGCCCACACGTGAACAAATTGACGCCCCCGTACAGGAGCACCTGATCGTAGAGCTTTACTCCAGATAGGATTTTGGTTGTGGGCTGTTGGTCGTTGGTCGTCACCAACCACTAGCCACTGACCCCATCTTAGGAGGGAACCTTTATGCTTGAAATAGAGAAACCAAAAATTGAAATTGTTGATATAAGTGACGACAACACTTATGGCAAGTTTGTGGTAGAACCTCTGGAAAGAGGTTACGGCATCACACTGGGCAACTCCTTGCGCCGCATCCTGCTTTCATCACTGCCGGGGGCAGCTGTGACATCAGTTAAGATAGACGGTGTGCTGCATGAGTTTTCCACCATACCGGGTGTTGTCGAAGATGTAACTGATATTATTTTAAACCTCAAGAACCTTTGTTTGAAGCTTTACGGTGAGGATGAAAAGACTCTCAGGATTGAAAAGACAACCGAAGGCGTGGTCACGGCCGGAGACATTATCTATGACGCTGATGTGGAAATACTAAACCCGGATCTCGTAATCGCCACTCTTGCCGACAACGCCAGGCTTGTTATGGAGATTGTAGTTTCTAAGGGACGGGGCTACGTTTCAGCTGAACGCAACAAAAAAGGTGACCATATCATCGGGGTTATTCCCGTGGACTCTGTGTTTACACCGGTGAAAAAGGTGAATTACACTGTGGAAAACACCAGGGTGGGCCAGATTACCGACTTTGACAAGTTGACCTTGGAAGTCTGGACCAACGGCAGTATCAAGCCTGACGAGGCCACCAGCCTGTCCGCGAAAATTTTAAACGACCATCTGCGTCTTTTTATCGGGCTGACTGAAAGCGTAAACGATGTCGAGATTATGGTGGAAAAAGAAGAGGAGCAGAAAGATAAGCTTCTGGAAATGACCATCGAGGAACTCGACTTGTCGGTACGTTCATACAACTGCCTGAAAAGAGCCGGGATTAACACAGTGGAGGAACTGATCCAGCGCAATGAAGAAGATATGATGAAGGTGAGAAACCTGGGTAAAAAATCCCTGGAGGAAGTAATTAACAAGCTGGAAGAACTGGGCCTTTCACTGAGGAAGGACGACGAGTAAGGGAGGACATTCTAAAGTGGGCTACCAGAAATTAGGCCTGAATACGGGCCACCGGAAGGCTGTGCTGCGCAACCTGGTTACATCCCTCTTCCGGGACGAGCGGATCAACACCACAGAAACCAGGGCCAAGGAAGTAAAAAGCATAGCCGAGAGACTGGTCACAACCGCCAAGCAGGGAGACCTGGCAGCCCGGCGCCAGGCGCTGGCTTATATATACGAAGAGGACGTAGTTAAAAAATTGTTTGACACCATCGCGCCAAAATATGCTGACCGTCCCGGCGGCTACACCCGCTTGGTCAAGGTCGGCTATCGCCGCGGTGACGCAGCGGAAATGGTGATCCTGGAACTGGTCTAATGGGATGTGTGATTGGGGACGTGGGATGTGAGAAGGAATGAGGGAATTTAAGGCAACAGGACCTGTAAGCAATACCCTGGAATCCCATGGCTCACGACTTACTACTCACGACTCAAATGAGATCTTTATACAGGTTAAAGATCTCGTTCACATATACAACCGGGGCAAGCGAGGAGAATTCCGGGCACTGTCGGGAGTGAGCCTTGAAATTAAAAAAGGCGAGTTTCTGGCGGTTGTCGGGCCGAACGGGTCCGGCAAGTCTACTTTGATCATGCACTTTAACGCTCTGCTGACACCAACGGAAGGGGAAGTCATTGTCGGCGGGCTGGACACAAGAGACCCCCGGCATATTTGGGAAATCCGCCGCCAGGTGGGAATAGTGTTTCAGAACCCCGACAACCAGATTGTCAGCTCTCTTCTTGAGGAAGACGTTGCCTTCGGAGTTGAAAACCTGGGTCTCCCGCCGGAAGAGGTGCGGGAGAGGGTGGAAGAGGCCTTGTCATTAACAGGCCTGTCCGGGGTTCGTGACCGTCCGCCGCACCTGCTTTCAGGCGGCCAAAAACAGCGGTTGGCTGTGGCCGGGGTCCTGGCTATGTGTCCTGCCTGCCTGGTTTTGGACGAGCCCAGTTCCATGTTGGACCCGGCCGGCCGGGCTGAATTAATGGAAACTCTGGTCCGGCTGAATCGTTCCGGCAGGGTGACTGTTATTTTGGTTACCCATTTCATGGAAGATGCCGCAAGAGCCGATAAAATCATCGTGATGAATGAAGGCAGGCTGGTTCTTACCGGCCCTCCTGACCGGGTATTTGCCGAACATGCGCTGCTGGACGAAATAAACCTGGCACTGCCGGCTGCCGCTGAGATTTCCAGGGGGTTAAGGAGGCGGGGCTTCCCGGTGCCGGACGGAATCTTGTCTCTTGATGACCTGGTATCTTTCTTGTGCCGGCGGTAGAAGAAGTGAATAATAATCCAATAATAAAAGTGGAAAACCTTACCCATATATATTCTCCGGGCACGCCGTTCCAGGTTGTTTCCCTGGAAGGTATCTCTCTTGAGATTGCCAGGGGCGAATTTTTTGCTGTTATTGGCTCAACCGGCTCAGGTAAGTCTACGCTGGTTCAGCATTTTAACGGTATCCTAGCGCCGGCAAAAGGGAAGATATGGGTCTGCGGGGCTGACATATCCGATAAAAGGCAGCGCCGTGACCTCTGGCGCAGGGTCGGCCTGGTTTTTCAACAGCCGGAGCAGCAGCTTTTTGAGGAAACGGTATTTGATGATGTCGCCTTTGGCCCCAGAAACATGGGGTTTGACCAGGACGAGGTCAAACGGCGGGTGGAAAAGGCGCTTCAGCAAATGGGACTGGACCCGGCCACGGTGAGCGGTGTCCCCCCCTTCAGGCTGAGCGGCGGGATGCGCAGAAAAGTGGCCATAGCCGGGGTGCTGGCGATGACCCCGGAGGTGCTCATACTTGATGAGCCGGCGGCGGGTCTTGACCCGCAAGGCAGAAAGCAGTTAATGGACCTTGTTGAAGACTTCCGGCGTGAAGAGGGGGTTACTATGGTTTTAGTAACCCACAATATGGAAGAAGCGGCTTTGTGGACTGACAGGATGGCTGTACTGGATAAAGGCCGTCTGGTCATGGAAGGTTCAACGCGGGAAGTTTTCAACAAGGCCGGTGAATTGCGCGCGTTAGGCCTGAATGTACCCGCCCCCGCCCAGCTCATGTGCAAATTAAGGGCAGCCGGCAAACAGGTGCGCACCGATGTATTGACCAACGAAGAAGCTGTGGAGGAAATCGCCAGACTGCTGAGCGAGACGTAGCTTGAGAATTGGGTGGGCTGAGATGAGAGTTCTCAAATCACCTTTGACCTGCTATATAGAACACGAACCTGGCCTTTAAGGAGGTAGATGTATGGATAGCGGGAAATTCCAAGAACTCGTACTTAAACAGTTGGAGCTGCTTACTGAAGGACAGCAAAGGCTTAATTTAAAATTTGATCATTTGGAACAAGGACAGCAAAGACTTGATTTAAAATTTGATCATTTAGAGCAAGCCCAGCAAAGGCTTGACTTAAAAGTTGACAAACTGGAGCAAACCCAGCAAAGGCTTGACTCAAAAGTTGACAAACTGGAGCAAGCACAACAAAGGCTGGAATCAAAAGTTGACAGACTGGAGCAAGGGCAGCAAAAGCTTGACTCCAAAATTGACAAATTAGAATTACGTGTGGAAAATGAAGTGGTTGATAAGATCCGTGCTCTGTTTGACGGCCGTGAATTACAAAATAACAGGATCACATTACAGGATAAAAGGCTGGAGCTTATCCAGGAAAAACTGGACAGGATCTCCGATGATACAGCTTATCTGGTTTCGGAAGTTGCCAGTCTGAAGAGGCTTGTAAAATAATTGAGTCTTTTAGGAGACAGACATGTTTGGCGGAATCACTTTAGGGCAGTATGTACCGGGGGATTCATTGCTGCACCGTCTGGATCCCCGGACCAAAATCATGGTTGTTTTAGCGGCAGCGGCGGCGATTCTGTCTTCCGCCGGCTGGCAAGGCCTGACGCTGGCAACAGGGTTTACCTTGGCGGCACTGGCTTTATCGGGTATGCCCGCCAGGATTTTTTTGAGAGGAATGCGTTCACTCTGGGTGCTCCTGGCAATAGCATTTATCATCCAGCTGCTGTTTACACCCGGGGATGTTATAGCAGCGTTGGGGCCGTTAAAGATATCGCGGCAGGGCCTGGCGGGCGGCAGTATCATATTTCTGCGCCTGGCTTTATTGATTCTGATTGCCTCCCTGCTTACTCTTACCACTCCCCCGGTTAAGCTTACCGCCGGTCTGGAAAGCATGCTTTCACCCTTGCAGAGGCTGGGGGTGCCGGCGCATGAGTTGGCCTTGATGATGACCATTGCCCTGCGCTTTATACCAACCCTGCTGCAGGAGGCTGAGGTGGTGCTCAAAGCGCAGCGGGCCAGAGGCGCCGGTTTTTCCGGCGGGAAACCGGCCCAGTGGGCGAAAGGATTATTGCCACTGTTTATTCCCCTTTTTGCGGGAGCATTGCGCAGGGCGGACGACCTGGCCGTGGCTATGGAGGCCCGGTGCTACCGCGGAGGGGCCAACAGGACCAGGATGAGTTCGCTCAAGTATAGATCCGCTGATTTTATAATTATAGCTGTGACCCTGGCCGTGCTGGCCGGCACTCTCGCTTTCAGATTCATGTAATTAGACAATGCAGAAGAATACACTGGGATGTCTATGGCTAATATTAAGGTAACCATCGCTTACGACGGTACTAATTATCACGGTTTCCAGGAACAGCGCGGCACTGCTTTTCAGACTGTGCAGGGCGTGCTGGAGGAAAGGCTTTCCAGGTTGGCCCAAAGGGAAATCAGGATCATAGGCGCCGGAAGGACCGACGCGGGAGTTCACGCCCGCGGCCAGGTAATCAATTTTGACACCGGCGGCTGGCCTATCCCTACCCCTAAGATTGTTTACGCGCTCAACAGCCTGCTGCCCCGTGACATAGCGGCGCTGGAGGCGGAGGAAGTGCCGGATTCCTTTCACTCGCGTTTTTCGGCCGTCGCCAAGACCTACCGGTATGTTATCAACAATGGGAAAAGGCACTCTCCTTTCCTGCGGCTTTACAGTTACCATATTCCCTGCCTGCTGGACGTGGAGGCGATGCGCGCCGGAGCCCGGCGCCTGCTCGGGACAAATGATTTCAGCGCTTTTCGGGCGCTCGGTACGCCTGTGAAGACTACCGTCCGCACCGTGCGGGAGATTCAGGTCAGCAGGGAGGACGAGTTGATTTACATAGATATACAGGCTGACGGCTTTCTCTACCATATGGCCCGGATGATCAGCGGGACGCTGATCCGGGTGGGACAGGGAAAGCTGAGCCCGGAGGAAGTAGCCGGAATACTGGCCAGCCGGAACAGTTTGAAAGGAGGGCCGACCGCGCCGGCGCGGGGATTGTATTTGGAAAGAATCGAATATCCAGGTTGACGTGGTTATTGTTGACACTGGAAATGCTTTGTATTATAATTTTTGTTGTGGCTTTAAAAAAAGCCTCGTTTGCTATTTCTAAGGAGGGAAAAGCTTTTCATGAAGACCGTTATGGCCAAGCCTGAGGATATAAAAAATCGCAAGTGGTACGTTTTAGACGGTGAAGGCAAGGTTTTGGGGCGTCTGGCTGTGGAAGCCGCCCGGATCCTGCGCGGGAAACACAAGCCTGACTTTACTCCCCATGTCGACACCGGCGACCACGTTATCGTAATCAACGCCGAAAAAATAGTGCTGACAGGGAACAAGCTGAAGAACAAAAAGTACTACAGGCACTCCGGCTATCCCGGCGGCCTCAAAGTTGTCAGCTACGAAACACTTATGAAAACAAAGCCGGAATTAGCGGTGGAAAAAGCAATCACAGGCATGCTGCCCCACAACCGGTTGGGGGCTGACATGGCCAGGAAGCTGAAAGTATATAAAGGTTCGAAACATCCCCACCAGGCGCAAAAACCCGAAGCCTGGCAGTTGTAGCAGGGAAGGAGGAAAAGAAATTGGCACAAGTGATGTTTTACGGCACCGGCCGCAGGAAGAACTCAGTAGCCCGCGTATTCCTGGTACCTGGTGAAGGCAGGGTTATCATCAACAACAAGCCGGTAAGCGAATATTTTGGCAGAAGGACACTGGAAATGGTAGTGCGTCAACCTGTGGAGTTGACGGGAGCATCAGCCAGGTTTGACATTCAGGCTAAAGTTTTGGGAGGCGGCATCAGCGGTCAGGCCGGGGCTATTAAATTAGGTATCGCCCGGGCATTGGTACAGGCCGACCCCAACCTTCGTCCCCTTTTGAAACGGGCTGGCTTTTTAACCAGGGACCCGCGTATGAAAGAGCGCAGAAAGTATGGATTGAAGAAGGCGCGCCGCGCCCCGCAATTCTCCAAAAGATAAATGGCTCCAATTATGCGAGGAAGGTAAACCCTTCCTTTTTTGTTATTATTTTATGTGTTATAATTAGCTTGAAACAAATTGACAGGATTTACAGGATCAAAAGGATTTACAGGATTTTATAATGAAACCCTTTAAGGTCGTCTAAAAACTTTATTAAAATAAAAAATTTTTAAATGAAAATGTGATTTTTTACAATCCTGTTAATCATCTTTTAAAATCTTGTTAATCATGTCAATTTGTTTTATCTTTCACTGAGCTAACAGCATCTGCCTCGGAGGAAACGTGGACCGTTTAGTCTTTGTTTTTTTACTGACTGCCTTTATTAATTTAATCAACACACTGACCCGCTCATCCCGCCTTTCCGGTGTGAGGACCAGGCATCTGGCTACCGCTATCTCCCTTTTTTCGGTGGTCTACCTGGCCGCGAGTTTTGCCAACACGCTGCAGGCGCCCCTGCTGTCGTCCACCGTGGAGCGCATCATCGGCAGCGGCTACGACCAGGCCCTGCTGACTCAGCCGGCCGGCGATGTTACCGGTTCACCGGTTTACCAGGCGGTGCTGGCTGACTTAAACTACAAGCTGCGCTTTGTTATTCTGGGCTCGACGGTAGGAGTGGTGGCGGGCATTCTGGTAATCCCCAGCTTTGTGACATCATTTTCTAACGCCATCAAAGCTTTTGGCCAGACAGGTTCAGTTTTTAGAGTAATACCGCTGATACTGTTTACCGCCCTGAAACCCGGCAGCAGTATCATTAAATTCCGCTTGTCAACAATTGACTCGCTGAAAAAAATCATATTCACCAAGATGGATATACCCAAAGGGTTTCTTTACTGGAACCTGGTCAGCTATAGCTTGTGGACCGCTAACGTGCTGTCCGGCCTGTACGCTGGCGCTCTATATCCGGAATTCCGCTCAACGGCGGTGCTGATGGCTTCAATAGTCGGCAATGCCGCCATAGTCGTAAACGTTATGATGGTGGACCCGCTGCTGGCCGGTGTAACCGATGCGGTGGCCAGGGGTGATAAAGATGAGCTCTTATTAAAGCAGATTATTTTCTACCTGGCCGTTTCGAACCTGCTGGGCACGCTGCTGAGCCAGGTCATTTTTGAACCTGTGGCGCAGGGCCTGCAGCTCCTGACCAGGTGGATTACTTAAAAACTAAACCTGTTATAATTCCCCAACAGGCAGCATACCATTTTAAGGAAGATATTTTAAGGGGGTGTTGTTTTTGTCTCCAATAGTCTTGAGGACTTTTAGAGTTAAAAAGCGGCGCCTTGTATTATTGGTTGCCCTGGTATTTCTGGCTTTTTACCTGTCCAGGTCCAAACACGAACTGGCTGAACAAAAGGCGGTGGAGGTCATGTCCCCGTCGCTGGCCAACAGAATAATTGTGGTCGATCCCGGGCACGGCGGCATTGACCCGGGTGTAGTAGGCCGCAGCGGCACCCTGGAAAAGGATATCGTCCTGGAGGTGGGCAGGCGGCTGGAGGTAAACCTGGAACAGGCGGGCGCCACGGTGCTGATGACCAGAGATACGGACACCGACCTGAGTGACCCCGGTACCATCGGAGCCTCTGCGAAAAAGAGGGAAGACCTGAAAAGGAGGGTGGCCCTGGCCAATGACAATAAGGCTGACCTGTATGTGAGCATACACGTGAACAGCACTTCGGATGCCAGCCGCCGCGGCGCCCAGACCTTTGTCCAGCAGGGGTCGCCTGAAAGCAAGAAGGCCAGCCAGTTCATCCAGTCTGAACTTGCCGGAACACTTAAAAATACTGACCGCCAGCCGTCCGAGATTGACCTCTATATTAGCAGGAGCACCTCCATGCCCACGGTAATAGTGGAAATAGGTTTCATGACCAACGAAGCCGAAGCAAAATTATTGAACGACCCAACCTACCAGGGCAAGGTGGCCTGGGCTATCTACGCGGGAGTGGTCAAATATTTCGCCCAGGGAGGCGTAACTGCCCTGGGGCCGCCTGAAAACGAACAGGTGATTAAGACTTTTAAGGAGCAGTCTCCGGGCAGGATAAGTGAACCATAAAAAGATTTAACTAGGGCCAGATATGCTGGCTCTTTATTTTTTAGCCTTTTCCACAAAGTACTATTAAAAAATATCGGAAAATATACGATAAAAAAAGGGAATCCATAAATTCTTTGTCTAATATTAAAAAGGCCGGTCTTATCTTACCACATACAAATCCTATACAGTGAAAGGGACTGTAGCATGAATTATGATGTTTTAGTAATAGGCGGCGGCCCGGCGGGCTGCAGGACTGCCGGGCTGATTGCAAAGAAAGGCTACAAAGTGCTGGTTGCCGAGGAGCACCGGAATGTAGGAGAGCCGGTGCAGTGCGCGGGGCTGGTCAGCCCAAGGACCTTAAAAACTGCAGAAATATCCTGCGATAACCTGGTGCTCAATAAGATCCATGGCGCATATGTCCACTCGCCGGGCGGCCAGATACTTGCGATCAGGGGTAAGGAAACATACGCGCTGGTTATTGACCGGTCCGCCTTTGACCGCGGCCTTTGTGACGCCGCAAGACAGGCCGGCGCCGAAATCCTGACGGGAGTGAGGGCCGGTGTGAAGGATTATTACCCGGAGGGTGTGCAAATAGTCCTGAAAACTGAGGGCTGGGAAAGAACCGCGGCAGCCTCACTGCTGATTGGGGCTGACGGCCCAAACTCGGGAGTTGCCCGCAGCATTAACGCCGGCAGGTCAAACGACATTGTCAGCATGTACGCGGCTGAAGTGGAGTTAAGGTGTCCGGAAAGAGACATGGTGCATATTTTCCTGGGTGAGGATGTGGCCGCGGGATGGTTCGGCTGGCTTATACCTGTTGATGGAAAACGCGCCAGGGTAGGCACAGGTGTAAGCAAGGGCAGAAACAGCCGCCCCCGGCTCTGCTTTCAGAGAATGGTCCAGGCCTACCCGGATATTTTTAAGGGTATGCAGGTGATCCGGGGCACAGGCGGGATTGTGCCCATAGGTTTTCCATCCAGAATATATGGCGAGCGGACTATGCTGGTGGGAGACGCGGCCTGTCAAACCAAGCCGCTTTCCGGCGGCGGCCTTTTTCTCGGGCTGACCGGCGCGGGGATCTGCTCCAAAGTAGCTGCAGAGGCCCTTCTGAAAGGAAGATTTAGCGTGGAACAGCTTGCCCGGTACCAGATTTTGTGGGAAAAAGAAATGGCGGAAGAAATCCAAACAGCCTTAAGCCACAGAAAGATCTTTTTAAATATGAAGGACAAAGAAATGGATATGCTGCTCCGGTTTTTCAACCGGCCGCTGTGGAAATATATCATATCCAGGTACGGCGACATTGATTACCCTTCCTGGCTGGCCTGCAAGCTTGCCTTTGCCCGGCCCTGGGCGGAAAAGTTCGTGCTGAGCCGGCTTGAGAAGATGGTCAGGCGCACCTCTTAGATAGCTCGCGGTTTCCAAACAAGCAGCGGCGGCGGGCAAAAAATGCGGCGCCGCTCACAGTTTGTGAAAATGCATGAATGAGTGGATTTTCATTAATAAAGGGCTGATGCCGAGAATCCAGTTGGCGTCAGGGATTACACCCAGAACCCCTGCCGCCAGGTAAAAGAAATCTCGCCTCACTATGGACCATATGGCCAGCAGAAACAGGGCAAAGCCGCTGACGGCGTAGTTTAAAAAAAGGCTGAATTCATAGTGCGGCACGGAGTCAAGGGCAAAATGGGATAGAAACGCCAGCAGTAAAAGGAAGGGTGTTTTTATTTTACCCTTGCCGGTACTGTAGATAGCTGTGGCTGTCACTATGTGGGTTAATCCTGACATAATTTCTCCTTATTTATACCTAATTTTTATTCTTCTATAAAAGGCGGTTATATCCTTCATTTCAGCTAATTCCTTTATTCTAGACGGGTAAAGATATTGTCGATATTTGTTTGTAATAAATTCCTTAAATGCTATTGACTACTTATTACCAATTTGCTAATATAAGATCAGAACATACGTTTGGGGCGGGCAAATGGAAAACATTTTACCGCCCCAAAATGTTTTTCACCGCCCGCCCCTTATTAGAAAAAAATACTGGAGGTTGTATGTTCTGCCCTTCAGGCTAAAAGGAGGTGAATAAATGGCTGTCAATAAAGTGCCTGCCAGTTCCGTACTCAGGCTTGAGCTCCAGGTTGGCGTGAATGCCGGCGGCAACCCGGTTTACCGGAACAGGAACTTGAACAACGTCAAACCTGCCGCTGCCGACCAGGACCTGTTTGACGTGGCGACCGCGCTGGCCGGTTTGCAGGGCTATACGCTCAACAGTATCTCCCGCGTGGACAACGCTCAGCTGGTCGAGGCTTAATATTAAAAAGAAGATCAAAGAAAGGAGGGATATGATTGGCCGTTACAGCCAGAACGCTGCGCATGGTGTTTCTCAACCAGGCGGGCAAAAACGTCACCATCACCCTGGACAACCCCAGGAGCGATGTGACTACCGCCCAGGTTCAGACAGCCATGGACCTGGTTATCGCCCGCAACATCTTTACCAGCACGGGCGGTGACCTGGTGTCCAAGCAGGATATCAAGATTATCGACAGCACCACAGACGACCTTTACGACCCGCCCGCTTAAACCAGGGCGTTGATCATAGACGGCGGTTACAGTAAACCCGCCTCAAAGCACGGCGTTATCCCGGGATATCTTCTCCGGCAGGTCCGGTTGGGTGGCGCCGTGCTTTATTTTCACTTTGAAAGGAGTGATAACAGCTGGAAAATTTCCTGCAGGCAGTGGGCGATGTAGGTTTTCCCATGGCCGTGGCCGCGTACCTGCTGGTGCGCATCGAGAGTAAGCTGGAGGCGCTGACCTCCAGCATCGCCAGGTTGGCCGAAGCGGTAGCCGGTGAGCGGCGGCAGGAGGAGTAAAGGCAGCACAGGAGAGCCGCCGGCCATAAAAACCAGCGGCTCGAATAACCAGAAAAAAGCAGCCCTTTTTAAGGCTGCTTTTTTGTTTGGCTATAGTCCCTAACACCGAGATAATCTTTAAGGGCATCTTGAAGGAGGCGTGAGCAGCTTACCTTTCTCTTTTCTGCCAGGTCGTTAAGCCACTTGGGAAGGGTGAGGGTTTTGTTCACAGCCTTATTAGCCATCTTATCTCGGATAGGCGGCATTATTGCTTCAATAAGACTGGTAAAACCTCCTTCTGTTACCGGAACCTTGTTGGGTGGAGTAGGCCATGGAATGGGATCGTTATCCTCCTCCATACCCCAGAGGTGGAGCTCAAGGGCCTCCCTGGCCATAGTAAAAGCTTCTTCTAATGTGTCACCTTCGGTGATACAGCCGGGAAGGTCCGGGAAAGTGACACTGAAACCTCCTTCTTCACATGGGTCAAATACAGCTGGGAAAATGTATTTGTCACTCATTTATATAAACCCCCTTTGGGAGCGGGTCTACTTTGTTTTTAGCCCCGCCTGTTTGAAGATTGACATTACTGTTTTTTGTTTGTAGTCCTGTACCGGGTGTTTTACTGTTACTTTTCCGGGCTTGGTTGGGTGTTTAAGCTGTATGTGTGAGCCTTCTTGGCCTACCGTATACCAACCGTCTGCTTTTAGTATTTGTAGTATCTCCCGGGATGAGTAACTTTTCATTTCCACCACCTTCCTTATGTTTAAAGAATAACACGTGTAATAACATGTGTCAATAAAAATTACAAATATTTTTACACGTGTAAAATACAGTAACAGCCATAGTAATCTACAGTACCGGCAGGGGTAAAATAAAAACGCCATTCCGCTGCAGGAAATTGTAGCTGCGATCACCGAAGCGGTGGCGGGTGAGCGGCGGCAGGAGGAAAAAGGTAGCGCGAGAGAGTTGCCGGCCATAAGAGCCGGCGGCTCTATATTGGTTGGATGATTTCTGATTCTTTTCAAAGGAGCCTGTAACGTGGGTTTTAGAGAGTTTGTAGGATTAGTTGATTTTATTTTTTTCTCTTTTATTGCGGGTTGACCAACCGATAGCATCATAGACAATTCAGTACGCTGAAGCTGCCTCAATTAAGAGAAACAAAGCAAAAACTATCGCGGCAGTTGTTGCCCATATACCTGTAATTAATCGTACGTAAACCATATATAGCAGAAGTAAACCCGTAA
>ENA-UOYA01002200-UOYA01002200.1-activated-sludge-metagenome-genome-assembly--contig:-NODE-2200-length-19239-cov-9.223311_pt1 | contig 19239 bp, 19 predicted proteins | sample MGYA00238163_ERZ764804 | MGnify/ENA primary metagenome ERZ764804 (study PRJEB28919, sample SAMN05720223) | activated sludge metagenome | isolation source: Anaerobic digester | place: Hong Kong... | reverse complement strand
ATGGCCGATAAAAAGAGCATCAAAGCAACAAATGCCGCAGCAAAAACACATTGAATCAGTATCGGCAGGTAATTTATCGGAGTTTCTTGCATGACTTAAATTTGAACAAAAATAAAAGGCAATCTATATTTTACAACCCTTTTTATAAACAATTTCATTTCGGGGGTAAAAAAACAAGGCATTAGAAGTCCTCTTCCTTGGCGAAAACCGCTTCCCCCTTGGATTCGAAGAGATGTCCGTAGTGTTTTTTTGTTTCTGCATAAAATAAATCGTACGGAAAATCATCGAAAGTGCCGTATTCGTGCAAATATTCCATGTATTTACGTCCATCAGGCGAGAATTCTTGAAAAATAGAGTCGCTATGCCCATCAAAATCAAGGGGTTTGGTGTTAAATTTTTCGCACAACGATTTGTTAAAAGCCGGAGTACATTTCACCCATTCGCCATTCAATAGAAACTCGTTGTAGCCGTGAAATACGAATTTGTCGGTTTTCAGCATCTCCACAAACTTTTTTGTAGACAGGTGATTGCGTACTATGGAAAAGCCTAAACGTGAGGGAATGCCCGCAAAACGAGTGCAAGCCGCCAAGACCAAAGACTTTTCGATACAATAGCCTACTCCACGTTTAAGTGTAATACTGGCTGAAATAACATCCGGATTCATTACCAAATGCCAAGGCGAATAAACGATTTCATCGCGAACAGCGTAGTAAAGCGCAATGGCTTTTTCGCGGTCGGTGGTTAATCCATTCGTGTGCCTTCGGGTAAATTCCTGAATAGCGGGGTCGTTGAAATCAATAAATCGGGTGGCTTGTAAGTATTTGGCTAAATCGTTCATGTGGAGCGAAAATAATTCATTTTGCGATATCTTTTTATGCAGTACTTTCGCAGCCTAACTATTTAACAATGCAAACAGATTGGCAAGCGGCTTTAAGCGATTTTAAATTTAAAATGAAGTTGGCACTTCGATGGAGCGATGTGGATGAAGCCGGGCATGTGAACAATGCAGTATACTTAACGTATTTCGAAGAAACGAGAGTGGTTTATTTCAACGAATCGGTGCAGTGGGATTGGAAAAAAGATGGGGTTATTTTGGCCAATGCTAATGTGAATTATGTTCGTCCGTTGTTTTATCCGGAAAATGCTTTTGTGTATGCACGCACTATTCGCATCGGTTCTAAAAGTTTAGAGCTTGAATATATTGTTGTGGTAGAAAACGGAGATAAAAAAGAGTTGATTGCCAAAGGAACAACCGTTTTAGTGATGTTTGATTACAAGAGCAATCAATCGGTGCCGGTTCCGGCAGAAATCCGTGCGAAGTTGAACGCTTTTGAACAAAAAACTTTTTAACCACTATGTTGATTCGTATCAATCCGGATAATATTGACGACCGACTGATTAATCAGATTGTGTTGACGTTGAAGAAAGGGGGCATTATCATCTACCCTACCGATACGGTGTACACGTTGGGTTGCGACCTCACGCACCCTGATGCGTATGAAAAAATCTGCAAACTGAAACAAATCAAACCGAACAAGGCTAACTTCTCTATTGTTTGTTACGACTTAAGTCACATTTCCGATTTCACATTGAATGTAGGTAATGCCTGTTTTAAAATGATGAAACGTGCACTTCCAGGTCCTTTTACCTTTATTTTGAATGCAAACAATTCAGTCTCGAAAATTTTCGGTTACAATAAAAAAACGATAGGTATACGTGTGCCGGATAATAACATTTGCAGAGCAATAGTAGATGCGTTAGGGGCTCCAATTATTTCGGCATCTATCAAGCACGATGATACCGTTTTAGAATACATCACCGACCCGTTAGAATTGTATGAGCAATACGAAAACATTGTAAATATTGTGATTGACGGTGGTGCAGGAGGCAACGAACCTTCTACAATTATTGATTATACAGGGACTGAGCCTGTGTTAGTGAGAGAAGGGAAAGGGAATTTTGAGGACATTTAAGATTTAACGGCTCGTAACATCCGATCTTTTCCGTTAATATCCTTTTTTATTGTATACTCTATGTAACCCAATTGCTTAACAATTACTGCAATTTCTTGGGCATAGAATTCATTCATTTCGAAATATAATCGTCCACCGGATGGAAGAAACTGTTGCCCAATTTCGCTGATACGTTGATAAAACAATAATGGTTGATTCTCCGGAAAGAGCGCCAAATGGGGTTCGTAGAGCAACACATTATCGTCCATTAGCTTTTTTTCATCGTCACCGATATATGGTGGATTGCTCACAATTACATCGTATTGCTTAGAAGGTGTTGAATGAAGAATATCCAACACACTAAAGTTAACCTCAGCATTATTCAAAACTGCATTCGCTTTTGCCATATCTATCGCTTTTTCAGAAACATCAACAGCATCGACATGTGCATTCGGAAGATTTTTCGCCAAGGAAACCGCAATACATCCGCTGCCGGTACCAATATCTATAATACTTTTAGCCTGTTGTTCGTTTTCAACAATCCATTGCACCAGTTCTTCTGTTTCCGGACGAGGAATAAGCACATCGGGATTCACTTTAAATTTGCATCCATAGAACAATTCAAAACCTAAGACATGTTGGAAAGGTTCCTTCTTTTTTAACCGAGCGAGATATTCCAATAATACACGCTCTTGTTCCACTGTTAGAATAAGATGCGTTTGCAAAGATTGATAGAGCGAGTTCAATTGCATTACCTCTTCAAACATAAAACGGGCAATAGTTGTAGCCTCGGAGCGCTCGTAAATTTCGCTCAACGTATCTACATACAATTTTCTGATTTCACCTAAAGTCAATGGTAGAATTTTTATGCAAGTAATGGATTCTTAAGCGAAAGAGGAAATTATCCGGCTTAACTATCCCGCAGAGAATATTATTTTAGCAACATGCAGCAACACGAAATCTATATGCAACGATGTATTGAGCTGGCTGAAAAAGGCTTAGGCTCCGTTGCGCCTAATCCAATGGTGGGTGCCGTGTTGGTGCATGAAGGTCGAATTATTGGAGAAGGCTTTCATGAAAAGTATGGCGAAGCTCATGCAGAAGTGAATTGCTTGCAATCGGTAAAAGTTGAAGACCGACATTTGATTACATCTTCTACACTTTATGTTTCGCTGGAGCCCTGTTCGCATTATGGTAAAACACCACCTTGTTCATTGCTGATTCTGGAAAACAATATTCCAAAGATTGTGATTGGCGCAAAAGATCCTTTCGAAGAGGTAAATGGCAAAGGCATTGAGCAATTGCGTAATGCCGAAAGAGAAGTGATAGTAGGTGTTTTAGAAAAGGAATGTCAATGGCAAAACAGAAGGTTCAATACGTTTCATTTGGAACATCGTCCGTATATTATTTTGAAATGGGCAGAAAGTGAAGATGGATTTATTGCTCCGATTGGGAATACACAATATTGGTTGACCAATGATTTCTCGAAACAGTTAGTGCATCGTTGGCGGACAGAAGAGCAAGCCATTATGGTGGGCTACAACACAGTGATGGCGGATAATCCACAACTTACAGCTCGTTTATGGAAAGGCAAAAATCCGGTTCGAGTGGTGGTAGACCAACATTGTACCTTACCGAAAACACAACAAATTTTTAGTGCTGAAGGAGAGATAATACTCTTTAATGCATTGCATGAAGAACAGGTTGAAAATGTGAGTTATTGTAAAATTGATTTCACTCAATCGATTATACCGCAAGTGTTACAGGTTCTTTACAAAAAAGGAATCCAATCCGTTATTATTGAAGGTGGACAGAAAATTCTGAATTTGTTTATCGAAGCGAATTTGTGGGATGAAGCCCGAGTATTTAAAACACAAGTTCAACTCTTGAATGGCATCGATGCTCCTACCTTGTTGCAGCCTCCATCACACAAAGAAAATATTAGTACCGACCAACTTGTTACTTACTACAATTTAAAACATGATTGATATTATTCTGTGCATCATTTGCTGTGCATTATTGGTAATAGGCCTGAAGCTTTTTGATGTGAAAGGTGTGCAGTCGTTTCCGGCTATTGTAATTAACTACCTCACGTGCACAGTTTGCGGATTTTTGTTTTTAGACAATAAAAACGTCTCCAATATACTTCAAACCGAATGGCTGAAATATGCATTATTCCTAGGTTTACTATTCATCAGCATTTTTCTGATTATCAATCAAACGGCTAAACATTTTGGCGCAAGTACAGCTTCAGTTGCTATGAAATTAGGTTTAGTGTTTCCCATTATCTTTTCCGCGATTATATATAACGAACCTTTCTCAACACTTAAAATTGCCGGAACAATTGCAGCATTAGTTGCCGTAATCTTATGTTCGTACAAGCCAGCAGAAGAGCATCATCAACGCCATGCCTATTTATTTATATTGCCCTTAATTGCATTTATTGGAAGTGGCGCATGCGATAGTATTGTACAATTCATGCAAAAAAACTATGTGAAACAAGCTGAAAGCGCTGTATTCAATTTTGCATTGTTCTTTGCTGCTCTCTTTTGTGGAAGTGTTATTTTAATTGTTCAATTACTTCGCAAACAAGAAACTATCGGCAAGAAAGAAATCATTGGAGGTATAGCTTTAGGCATACCGAATTATTTTTCGATGTACTTTTTAGTGAGTGCGCTAAACAATTCAGGCTACCAAAGTTCAGTACTCTTTCCAACGATTAACATTGGCACAGTGCTCTTAACTACATTCTTTTCGCTGCTATACTTCAAAGAAATCTTATCGAAACTCAATTGGTTGGGCTTAGGACTAGCTGTTATGGGGATTGGATTAATGTTCGTAGGATAAAACTAAATCGCCTTGCTATTTGCATAACAAGGCGATTCAAAAAAGCGATTTCGGTTTAGGTAAACTGACAAATTAAGCCTCCCATTAACATAAAAGTTATTATCCAATAGCCTGCAGAAACCGCAATATATTTGTAGGTTCTTCCTTCAAATAATGCTCCTGTCCCTACAATTGGCAAAGCCAAAAATACACCGGTAATTGCACCATGCAATACACCGTGTTTAAAGGTTCTGAAATTTGCACCATAGGTATCCATTAAATATTTAACATGTTGACCCACTTCCGAACTTGCATTTGTTGCATCCGGTACGTTTTGTAACATCGAAAAAAGACCAAATTGATGTATCACAATGAAATTAAGACTCATGCCGGCTAAAAAGCTCATAATATAACATGCAATCATCACGACCATCATATTCATCTCCTTCCCTTTCTCCGGAGTCATTCCTGTCTCCTTCATCCAAATTGTTCCGAACACTTTAGGATTGTACCAAATAAATCCAACAAAAGTGGGCACTAAAGCGGCCAGCGCAATAATTAAAAAGTTTGGTTGTAGCATAAAATTTGTGTTTTGGTGAATAACTAAATTACTACAATATTTTGATTACCAAATAAATGCTATTGAAAAGTTGATTGCCATAATTTTGCAATATATTTTCCTTGATTAGCATTTCAAACGAAATCGTATTATATTGTAATTATGAAAAGTGTTTATTGTTTTTTGTTTTTAGTAGGGCTCTCATCAAACACATTTGCGCAGGAACAAGTGTGTAAAGTACTCTACCCACAAGTTACTATAAAAGATGCATCCAATACAAGAGAAATTCTAAATTACATCATCGCCCTGTACAAAGAAGAAACTAGCTCATCAACATTAGTATTAACGGCTAAAACAGAGAGCCCTGTGGCCTATCATTATTTATTTCAGCAAGAGCTTTTATCTGTACCTATTAATCATGCTGATCTAAAAGTGAATGTTACTAAAGCAGGTAAAATTATTAGTGTTTATTCAAATTTAGTGGAAGCTAATTTATTGTCAACGGCTAGAGCTTTCCCAACGGCTACACTTGATGCATTATTTGAGAAATGGCGAATAGAAAACAAATCAATTCAACAGGTCGAGAAAAGCTATTGCTATGTTGCATCTACTTTATCAATGACTCCGGCCGTAAAAATAAAGTACAAAGACAATAATATGATTGCGCATGAATTGATTATTGATCAAACAGGGAATATACAAACACATATTACATCTGTCTTTTTCGCGCAAGATTCGTTGGTAACCGGTAAAGTATTCAATCCTGATCCTCTAACATCTGCAAATGTTGGGTATGGAGGAGCCTATCAAGATTCCAGTGATGCAGATATTGTTGTCTTGAATAATCAACGACAAACAAAAACATTTAAAGCCTCATTTGATGGTACTACCTTCAGTTTGAAAAATCAATACATTGAACTACGCGACAATAACGGGGATGCCATTTTACCGGCAACAAGTACATCCCCTGTATTTGATTTTACACGCCATCAATTAGGTTTTGAAGATGTAAATACATTCTACCACCTCAGCCTGCATAGCGATTATATTCGTTCACTCGGATTTAATGCCTCAAGTCAATTAGTGTATCCCGATCCACATGGAGGAACAGCCGATAATTCTTTCTTTAACGAACCGAATACTATATATTTTGGTACCGGTGGTATAGATGATGCTGAAGATGCAGACGTACTCATACATGAATATACCCATTTCGTATCGTACAATGCTGCTCCATCCACCAATTCGGGACTAGAAAGAAACAGCATAGACGAAGGAACATGTGATTATTTTGCCGCTTCCTATTCGAAGGCTATCAGCACATATAACTCAACAAAATTGTTTAATTGGGATGGGAATCCACCGTTTTGGAATGGCCGTGTTGTGAATACGACTAAACATTACCCGCAGAACGTTTCGAATAATATTTATAAAGATGGTGAAATGTGGTCGGCCACATTAATGCAAATCCATGACGAATTAGGCAAAGCGACTACCGATAGCCTTGTATTGCAAACCATGTATCTTTTTGCATCGAACATGACTTATCCGCATGTGGCTCAGGCGCTTTTAACAGCCGACACTTTACTCACCGGTGGAAACAATTTTTGTGTTTTATACAAGTATCTTTTCAATAGAGGCTATTTGCCATTAATGGCAAATCCGTGTGGTATTAACGGCATCAACAATATTCAAAGCTTGCCCATTCAATTGCTTCAAAACCCGAATGGATTTTCTATTGAATCTACCGAAAAGGAGGTATACATAAACGGATACATGCTAATTGATGCAGTTGGCAATATCATTCATAAAGACAATGCAACACGTTTTGACAAGAAAGACAACTTTAGCCAAGGCCTCTATTTTGTGCAGGTTGATACCAATCTTGGCAACAAAACATTTAAAGTCATATTCTAAAAAAAATGGCCTGCATTATTGCAGACCATTTACACTTTTTTGGGGATTCTCTTATTTAATTCTTGCGAACATTCCCATGAATTTCATCATTTCGCCAAGATTGGAAATCTTGATTTTGCCCATCATAAACGCCATTTGAGCGTTCGTTTTCCCTAACTCGATTGCAGCATAATCAGCAGCCTTTGCTTTTACCTCGCATGTAGGTTCGCCAATAAGTCCTTCTTCAACTGTAACCTTTTTGTCCTTTAATGTGATGGTAAAATCGCCTTCCCCATCCATTTTAAAATGAAATACACCTGCAGTATCTGCGTCTACTTTATCGACCTTCAAACGACTAGGTAGTGAGTACAAAATTTCTCGTGCTGTTTCCGGAGTTGCCATTGTTGTTGTGTTTTTATGATTAGTTAAATTAGCCGATAGTGGCGTTTCGGGTTTTGCAGATTCAGCAGAAGCTTCAGCACCTTGCCGCATATTTTCATACACCGATTCATAACTTACTTTATCGATTACTGTTTTAGCTATAATTTCTTTCATGATTTCTGTAGTCCCTGCCACAATCGTTCCCACACGGGCATCGCGATAGGCGCGCTCGATAGGGAAATCCGTCATGTAACCGTAACCGCCAAAAACTTGTAAGCATTCATCGACAATAGTTTTGCTCAATTCCGATGCTTTCAACTTAGCCATACTGCATTCTTTCACGGCAAACTGTCCGTTGGCATGTTTCCAACAACAGTGATAAACAAACTGTTTGGTGACTTCCAATTCAGTAATTAAATCCACCATTTTATGGCGAAGCACTTGAAATTTTGAAAGTGGTTTATTGAAAGCTGAACGCTCATCCAAATAATTCAATGTAATAGCGATAGCACTTTCGCTTCCTGCAACGCCCAAAATACCTGTCACCAAACGCTCTAATTGAAAGCTTTCCATAATGTAGAAAAAGCCTTGTCCTTCTTGTCCAACACGGTTCGAAACGGGTACACGAACATTATCAAAAAACAATTCACCGGTATCAGACGATTTCCAACCCATTTTATCGAGCTTGTTGGAGGTGTAACCCGGTGTTCCGGCATCTACTACAATTAAACTAATTCCGGCTGCTCCGGCTGAAGGGTCGGTTTTACAAGCAACGGTTACAAAATTTCCGTACACCCCATTAGTGATAAAGGTTTTGCTTCCATTGATAACATAAAAATCGCCATCACGAACAGCAGTGGTACGAATATTTGCCACATCTGAACCTGCTCCAGGTTCAGTAATAGCAATACTTCCAACGTATTCCCCTGAAATAGATTTAGGCAAATAGCGTTGTTTCAAATCCTCGCTCCCGGCTTGTAAAATATGATTAGTGGCCATAAATTGATGAACAGAAACAGCTGCTGAAAGTCCCGCAAAACCAGCCTTTGCTAATTCTTCTAAGTACACAACAGTAGTCCAAAAATCGTTATTCGTTCCTCCATAGGCTTCCGGAAAATTAATCCCTAAAAAGCCATGTTCACCCATTTTCCGAAAGACTTCACGCGGGATTTTTTGGTCGTTTTCCCATTGTTTGATGTTAGGAACAACATCCTGCTGAATGAACTGTTTTACCGATTGGCGAAACAAATCATGTTCTTCGGAAAAGTATTGGTGTGCCATAATTATTCGATTGTTGCATTAATTCCACGCTCCACAATGGCATTGCGCATTGTGCGAAGACGCGACAGCGGACCGTGTTTCACCGCATATTTACCTTTATGATGAATGATATATGAACACTGCTCAGCTTGTTCTTGGGTGTGTTTACAAATGTCTACGAGCGCTTCAGCCACCCAATCAAAGGTATTTACCGAATCGTTGTGAACAATGAGTTTGTTTTCTAATGCGCTGTCGAGATCCAGTTCAACAACTTCTTCAATTTCTATTTCCGGCAATTGCATAGCAGACATAATTTGTAGACCTATCCAAAATTAAACATTTTACGAGTTTTAAAAACTAATCATTGAAATTTCTGAGACTGAATCCAAAATAGCAATAAAAAGTAGCGTTTTAACAGGCATTCGGACAATTTTATTACAGAAAAAAGATAAAGCATTTATATTTAGCATTCAATAAACCAATGAAATGCAAAGCTCCCTTCAAATTATTAATCAGGTGTTTGAAATACAAACCAAACTCAACGACCTGAACGAGGCCTCCTCTTTTGAAAGAAATATGAATCGCTTATTTGCCATTTTCGAGGATGAAGGTTTTGTTGTCAAAAATCCTATCAACGAAATGTATCAAGAATCAAGAACGGATTGCGAAGCAAGTATTGTGGGAAACACAAGTTCTAAAATGAAGATCACGAAAGTGCTTAAACCAATCATTTATCAAAAAAACGGAGAACAAATGCAATTGGTGCAAAAAGCCATTGTGATAGTTGAGCAATTATAAACGAGACGAATGAAAGCTGTAAATTTTGGAATAGACCTAGGAACAACTAACTCGTTGATAGCGAAATACGAGAACAATAAAGTGCGTGTTTTTAAGAACCCATTTGGACAAAAAGAAACACTAGCCTCGGTGGTGGCTTATAGAAAAGATCGTATACTTATTGGTGATAAAGCGCGTGAATATTTGACCAAAGATGCGGTAAATGTATTTGGTGGATTCAAACGCAAAATGGGAACAGACGAAAAGTTCTATGTGGTGAACATTGATGATAATGTAACCCCTGTAGAGCTTTCAACATTGATTTTAAAAGAGCTTAAAAACTTTGTGCAGGGAGAAGAAATCCCGGAAGCATGTGTGATTACTATTCCGGCTTCCTTCGATAGTATGCAAAGTAACGCTACCTTGAAAGCTGGTAAGGATGCAGGTTTCAAAGATGTATTTTTATTGCAAGAGCCCATTGCAGCGAGTTTGGCTTTTTTCAATAACAGTGCTGGAGAATCACAAAAAAGTGAAGGCTATTGGCTTGTGTACGATTTAGGAGGGGGAACATTTGACGTTGCATTAGTAAAATCAACGGAAGGTGAACTCAAAGTGCTCGATCACGAAGGAAATAATTTTTTGGGTGGAATGAATTTCGATACAGCCATCGTTGACAAACTGATAGTTCCTGAAATCATTCGACAAACCAACATTGAAAATTTCGAAGATGAATTTCGTGTGAAATATGGCAAGTATGAAATGCTATATTATCAAATCATGTATTATGCCGAAGAAGCGAAAAAGGAATTATCACAATCGCCATCAACAGTGATTGAATTTAGTGCCGATATTGACAATACCAAACACGATTTCTACATTACCATTACGAAAGCGCAATTGGATGAAATTTTCTTGCCCATCATCAATGAAACGATTTCGCTTCTCAAAAAAATATTAGACAACAACCAACTAACAGCACAAGATATTCATCAAATTATTTTGGTGGGCGGAAGTACCTTTGTGCCACAAGTCCGACAAGAGTTGACCGACCAAACAGGCATCCCGGTTAACTTTTCAATTGACCCAACGAACTCTATAGCAATAGGTGCAGCTTTCTATGCAGCCAACAAATTCTATGAACCATCTGCTAAAATTGTTTCTGAAAAAGAGACAGAACAAGCCGTTGAAGAAATACTCTCATCAATCGATTTTAATCCCATTGACCTAACAGTGGAGGTATCGTATAATCGTTCGAGTAGAGATACTGAAGAAGTATTGCTGATTGCATGTGGTGGAGAATATGAAAACAAATACTACCGCATTACACGTGCAGATGGTGGTTTCGACACCGGTTTAATTCCTTTAAAGGCAAAAAAAACGGAGTTTTTGCCATTGATTTCATCGCACAACAACTCGTTTACCTTACATGTTTTTGATGAACACAAAACAGAGTTAAAAGATTTTGCGAAAGAACTTTCGATTGCGCAAGGTGTCTACAACATCGATGGTCAGCCACTTCCACACGACATCTGTATCGAAGTAGATGACATGGAAAACAAAACCACTAAATTGGAAGTGATTTTTGAGCGCAACAGTTTGTTGCCTCAAAAACGAACTTTGTATCGCGAAATATCAAAGACCATAACAAAGGGCGCTCCGGAATCCATTATCATCAACATTTTAGAAGGAGATAAAAACTCGCGTGCTTCTTCCAATCTCACCATTGGTTGTATTGAAATTTCAGGGAAAGACTTGCAAGCTGATTTGATCAAAGGTTCAGACATTGAAATTCAACTTCACCTCACCGATTCGAGAGTATTAAACACATCGGTGTTTTTAGTGATGACACAACAAGAGTTTAAAAACGTTTTTTCAGTTTCTGAAAAACAGGTAAACATTGGGCGATTAAAAGAACAATTTATTCAGTTAGAAATTGACTTAACGGAGACTGTTCGTCAGTTTCAATACAACGAAGATGATATTTGGGAAATTAGAGCCTCAGCCCTACTCAGCGAATTGCATGAAGTAAAAAAAACACTTTTCAAATTAAAAGATAACGACAAATCAGACGACAAATATGTAATTGCCCAGAAGGTGCTTCGTATCTCGCAAGATGCAGACAAATTGGGCGGTAATGAGCGTATTGCTATGCTCATTGAAACGTATATGACTCGCAAAGAAGAAGTCTTTGCTTTGATTAGTGGCGCAGATTTTATTAAAGATGAAATGCTTTCACAGTACAAAAAGATTGAACTATCGGAGCCTTCGTTTATCAAATCGAAAAACGTTTCGGTGATCGAAAACAAACTGCAACAATTACACGATCTATATTGGAAGGCTATGAGTAATACTACAAGTTTTCTCATCAGCATTTTTATTGAGTATAAGAATGCAAGTGCCAATGAATATAAGGATTACAACGCGGCAAAGTCAATTATGCGTTTGGCCGACACTGCGCTTGAAGGAGAAAAATACCCCGAGTTCCGCAGACATGTTTTCCATCTTTCTTCATTATTGAAACGCGTTCGATTTAATTTTAATAACGATTTTAAAGGCACAGGCATTGGCTAACAAACAGTACATATCGATTATTCGTTTACTTCAACATGCAGAGATCGATGTGGAGAGTGAGATTAATGTGGCAAGAGTGAAAAAGCAACTTGCTGCGGAGTTTAATTTTTCGCCAACAGCCATCATCGAAATTGACAATTACAGTTACAACAAGAACGATGTATTTGAAGAATTGGACAATGCGCATTTTACTGATCGAATGGCTTTCCATAAGGCTATATGGAACAGCAAATCGATTTTATCATTCTTAGAGGAAAATCGATTTTCGTTCACTGAATTCAACCAAGAAATTCAAGGCTTCTACAACAAACCGGAATTAGACACATTTATTTCGCCATACTTTGCTATTTCGTTTAATGTAGTTGCCAGAAACTATATCAATGCACTTCAATTTGATGACCTCGGCTATTTACTTTCTTTTGAAGGGTTTATACTTGGAGCCGATAGAGAAGAAGCGTTTCGTTCTATTCGTATCTTTTTAGATGAAAATATACGCTTACTAAAAAATACTAGTAAGGATAATTTCATGGTGATGCGGCCTAAAATTCTGCATTGGATAACTTCCGATTGGAGTTTCTTTGTCAATAACCTACCTGATGATTTCTATGAGACAAAAGAAGATTTAATTATCCCTCTAATTAATCTTACGGTCTCCATTCAACGCACAAACCATCACGATTGTAAGGCGGTGAGTTTTCAATTGAACCAGATAGAGGAGATTTCTTCTAATCTTCGAGAGACCATCACCAATAACCACAATATTTACACAGGCAATACTGCTAAAACGGAAACATCATCGGGCTTTGACTACAGCAACTTCAAATGGATTATTTGGGTTATTATTATTGGACTTAAGATAATAGCCATGGGCGGTTGCTAATTCTCGAACTATTCTTTTTTTAAAATCATACATTCGCATCAAATTCAACACATGGACGTTATACACTTTCTCATCGATTTTATACTTCACTTAGACAGACATCTTACCGATATTGTTAACCAATATGGTACATTAACTTATGCGATTCTATTCCTGATTGTGTTTGTTGAAACCGGTCTTATTGTAATGCCTCTGTTACCGGGCGATTCGTTGCTGTTCGCTGCAGGTGCATTAGCGGCTGCAACCGGTGCATTGAATGTTTGGATTATCATTCCGCTATTGATTGTGGCTGCTTTGTTAGGGGATAATGTGAATTACTTTGTAGGGAAATTTTTAGGCGACTGGGTGAAATCGAAAAATAGAATTCTCTTTTTTAAGCGCGAATACATTGAACAAACACACGAATTTTACGAGAAGCACGGAGGCAAAACAGTGATTATGGCACGCTTTGTACCCATAGTTAGAACGGTTGCCCCATTTGTAGCCGGTGCAGGAAGTATGACCTATTCAAAGTATATTTTGAACTGTATTTTAGGTGCCATTTTATGGGTGGTAAGTATTACACTTCTCGGTTATTTTTTTGGCAATTTCGAAATCGTAAAAAAGAATTTTGAATTGGTGGTATTCGGTATTATAGGAATTTCTGTGTTGCCTATTTTCATTGGAGCTTTCAAGAATTATACTAAAAAGTAAACGTACAAAATAGTATGCATTTCGGATTGATTGGCAAAACACTATCCCATTCTTTTTCGAAAGAGTATTTCACCCAAAAACTGAAAACGTTGGGCATAACAGGCACTTACCATTTGTTTGAACTGCCTTCCATTGCAGCATTTCCGGATGTTTTAAAACGAAACTCAAATCTGAAAGGGCTGAATGTAACTATTCCTTATAAAACAGCAATTATACCCTATTTAGATGAATTGGATGAAACAGCTAAATCCATTGGAGCAGTAAACACCATTGCATTCCACAATGGAAAAACAAAGGGATACAACACCGACTGCTTTGGCTTTGAACAAACGTTATTGCATCACTTTCCTTTAGAAAAACAAAGAACCGCATTACTACTTGGAATAGGTGGATCAGCTAAAGCGGTAGAATACGTACTCCGAAAATATAAGTTTGAGATTACGAAAGTTTCACGAGTTGCAACTTCAAATTCGATTACATATCAAGATGTAAATGAAGCAATTCTTCAACAAACATCATTATTGGTGAATTGCACTCCTGTGGGTATGTACCCAAATGCTGACGACAAGTTGCCACTACCCTTTCATTTATTTTCTACCCAACATTATTTCATCGACTTAATCTACAACCCCGCCAAAACAGCTACAGCAATAGCTTTAGAGGCGAAAGGAGTACATTGTACAAATGGATTAGCTATGCTATACGCACAAGCAGAAAAAAGTTGGGAAATTTGGGACAGGTGATTATTTCTTCAATCCCCAGCCTGTCATTACTGCATTAAAAGCACATAAACCGGCACAGAAAATTAAACTCAAGTATCCCTTAATGGAAGCGAAATTAAAATCACCTTGCCACAATTGATTCAATTTCTTGAATTGAAAAAAGGCATCTTCTAAAAAGAAATTATCGACAATAGCAAAAAGCGCATAAATAGCGAAAGATACAGTATACAAGTAATAGAGCACCTTCTTGGATGCCATTGAGCATAAATTACTCAGCACTATCAACACAATTAAACCTAAATTCAAAAAGTAAATGAGCGTTGATTCATAATCTTGAAACAACAACATCTTATCTTCCGCTTCACCTGCACTTTGAAAGGCACGAATAGCCATAAAACTTAGAAAGGCACATATAACAAGTCCTACCCCGGCACTCATCCAAAAAAACCGAATAATTTTAGCCGGATTAAATTGCAGAAAAATAATGTTGGAAACAGAGCGTTTGTAAACCGTCCCCATCATAATTCCTATTAATGCTATGATGATGTATGTAAATAATGTAAGCATGTTTATTCTTCGTTTTCCGAGCGATCAATCAACCCTTGTGGCAGTTGTTTAGCCACTTTCAATCCCAACTTTCGCATATTTTCTGCTCGCTTTATTAAATTGCCTTTGCCGTCATACAATTTATTCATGGCATCAGCATATGTTTTTTTACTATCGTCCATTTGTTTGCCTACCTTGATTAAATCCTCAGTAAACGAAACAAACTTCTCGTATAAATCGGCCCCTTGTCGGGCTATTTCAATTGCATTTTGGCTCTGATATTCTTGTTTCCAAACGTTTGCAACGGTTCGAAGTGTAGCCAAAAGCGTAGAGGTGGACACAATAATAATATTTTTATCGAAAGCATCGTTATACAATTCGTTATCAGCCGTTACCGCTAAAGCAAATGCCGATTCGATGGGAATAAACAACAACACAAAATCGGGCGACTTAATATTATATAATTGATGGTACGATTTAGCGCTCAACAACTTCACATGATTGCGCAACGAAGCAATATGTTCTTTTAAAAATTGCGCTTTTTGTGCTTCATCTTCGGCTGAAACGCAGCGTTCATAAGCTACTAAACTAACTTTCGAATCGACTACCAACGTTTTCCCTTCAGGTAATTTAATCAACACATCGGGTTGAGAACGACTTCCATCCTCATTCGTGAAGCTTTGTTGTACAGTATATTCATGTCCCTTTTGCAACCCTGATTTTTCCAAAATTTTCTCCAAAATCATCTCGCCCCAATTCCCTTGCATTTTGTTATCTCCCTTCAATGCTTTAGTTAAATTGAGGGTTTCATCACTCATTCGCTTATTGATATCTGTCAATTGCTTTAACTGCTCACGAAGGGCGCTACGTTCACGTTCCGTATCGAGATGGGTTTCATTTACGCGCTTCTCATATTGCAACAAACGCTCTTTCAACGGATCGAGAATCACTTTTAATTGCTCATCATTTTTCTGAACAAACTTCTCCGATTTTTCCTCTAAAATGCGATTCGCTAATAATTCAAAATCCTTCTGCATTTTAGAATGTAATTGCTCCACTTCTGCTTTTTGTTCTTGCAAACGTTGATTTAAATTCTTGATTTCATTGCCTGAAGCGGACAAGGCAGCATTGGCTTCATCTGTTTTATTGCGCAACACGTTTATTTCAGACTTAAGTTCTGCATTACTTCGCTCTAAACCGGCATTACGTTCTAAGGCACCGGCAATAGCCCCTTCGCTTTTCGATTTCAACAAAAAATAAAGCAGTACACCACCCACGGCAGCACCCAAAACAAAAGCAATTAACACATAGAAAGTTCCCATATCGTATGCAAAATAAGCATTGTTGCAAAATTATTTTTTATTTCACACCTGAAACTACCAAACAATGACAACTTCTTTGTTCGAAAATACAGAAACCGCATTTGAATATCAATCGACTCCGGGACTCAAAAAAGCTAAATTCTTATTTCAATTATTTGGGAACAATACTTTAGTAAGCCTAGGTACATCGGCCACCAACATAGCATTATCGCTCCATTTGCCAATTTCGTCATTATTTAAAATTACCGTATTCAATCACTTTTGCGGAGGCGAAAATTTTGCCGAATGCACGAAAACGATTCAATTTTTGAGCAAGTTCAATGTTGGCTCTATGTTGAATTACGGGGTTGAATTGAAAGAAACAGAAGAAGACTTCGAAAAAACAATTCTTCAAACACTTGAATCCATTGCTTTTGCAGGAAAAAATACGCAGGTAAAATCTATCTGTATTAAACTTACGGGCTTTGGCCGATTTGATCTTTTCGAAAAAATGGACAGAAAAGAAATGCTTTCTAAAAATGAAGCAATTGAGTTACAATCCATAAAAAAACGTCTTGATAGGTTATGTGTAGCCGCAAAAGAAAATGATGTTGTGCTCTATGTTGATGCCGAAGAATCGTGGATTCAAGATGCACTGGATGGTTTGGTGGAAGAGATGATGGAAAAATACAATCTGCAAAAGCCCGTAATCTTCAACACCATTCAACTTTATAGAAACGACCGATTAGCATTTTTGGAGCGGTCTATTCATATTGCAAAAAGTAAAGGATATTTCTATGGCGTAAAAATTGTGCGTGGTGCCTATATGGAAAAAGAACGCGAACGAGCCAATGCAATGGGCTATCCAAGTCCTATTCACATTGACAAACACGCAACCGACAAGGATTTCAATGCCGGCATGCAGTTGTGTTTCAACCATTTGGACATTGTAACAGTTTGCGTGGCTTCACAATCGGAAGAAAGTAATTTATTAGCCATTTCCCTTATTGATGAAATGAACATTGCACGCAACCACCCGAATATATTATTTGCACAATTGTTGGGCATGGGCGATAACATTACCTTCAATATGGCAAAAGCAGGATTTAATGTTTGCAAATATTTGCCTTATGGTCCGGTGAAGGAAGTTATTCCTTACTTGATTCGCAGAGCTCAAGAGAATACATCTGTACAAGGACAAATGGGACGCGAATTGAAATTAATTCTCACAGAATTAGCGCGCAGAAAAAAGGCAGGTTGCTAATTACCACTCAATTACTTGTTGCTGCTTAGTATCTTCATTACCCCGTAAATTGGAGCGAAAATAGTACGTATAGCCAATTATTAATCCGATATTATTTACGTTTGTTCGAAGGTTCTTCTCTGTTTCACCACGCAGAAAACCTTCTTGTGTCGGGTCATTCAAGTTAATCCCATTACGTCTATCAGCTGCAATGCCAAATGCATAGTTGAAACCTACAGTTATATCGCTTGCCCCTTTGTTATATGAAACGCCTAAGCCAAAATGCATTAAATGCCAATAAGAAGGATTAAATGAATTAACACCTACATTCAATTGTGTGGGCGAGAAACTCATCCGATTGTTGAAATCGGTTCGAAAACCAGTAAGTACTTTGAAATTTTTCACGAAACGAAATGCCCCGCCAATTGACACATTAAACACTTGAACGGCATTTGTTTTCACAACCATAAAACCTTTTAATGTCTTCCCTCCATAAGCAGAAGATGGACGTATAAAGGACTCTTCTTTACCATGAACCACTTCGTAAGTAGGCAAACTAAGAAAATACTCACAGGCAAATTTCAATTTTACTCGTTTCCATTTGTACTCGGCTCCAATGGCAAAACTGGCGGGCTGTTTGTATTGTGTGCTTAACCCTTTTTGTTGGTCGGAGACTAAGAATGAAGGATATTGAAAGAAAGGTGAAACTGTATCTGTAGAATGTAAATTCAAGTTGTGCCCTTCTAAAGATTTAGTCATAGTTCCGGTACCAAACATTTTCGCAGAAGGCAATGTTATGGTTAAGCCGAATAAAAAAGGTTTAAAATCTGCCGCAAAACCAATTTTGCCGATGAAGTTTACATGATCCATCCGCAAAGAAGCATATTGATCAACAGTAGCAATATAGGGCACAGTCGCAAACTCTGCATCGGCACTTAAAGCAACAGTAGTGATGGTTTCTAGGTTGGTATATGAAGCAAACAAACTTACGCCTGTAGAAAAGTGATCATTAATCCTATAACCAAATCCAATACCGCCCCATGTTTCTATACTATGATAATCAAAATCGAGGCGCGATTTGTAATACTCTAAACCCGGAGAACCTTTAATCACATCGTAGTTCATTTCGTTCTGAACGCTGAAACGCACACTAGAACGATTACGCATCATTGTTGCATAAATAATTTTCAACTTTGGAGCTTTCTTAAACACATATGAGCCACCGATAAACTGCGGATAGATTAAAGCCCGAAACGATTGTGCATCACGACCTTCACCAGCCACATTCTTTAATTTCACAATATTTGCTTCATAAATATTCGCACTCAAACTGATTTTGTTGGTGGTAATAAATCCCATGGCACCCGGGTTATAGAACAATGCTGAATTATCACGTACACCGGCCACTTCAGCACCTCCGCACAAAGTATTGGTGGCACCATATTGTTGATTCCAATAATGATTCTGCGCCATTATAGGAAAGAAAACAAAACTGAAAACAATAAAAAGTATGAATGGTTTCATGTGTAACAATTAATAAATTTCGAGGGCAACAGTATAACTTTTGGGTAGCTTTTTACTTACCGAAAGCCTCACCGTTGTTTCGTCTTCGCTATTTGTAAATAAGTAGTC
>ENA-UOYA01002199-UOYA01002199.1-activated-sludge-metagenome-genome-assembly--contig:-NODE-2199-length-19246-cov-5.311813_pt1 | contig 19246 bp, 21 predicted proteins | sample MGYA00238163_ERZ764804 | MGnify/ENA primary metagenome ERZ764804 (study PRJEB28919, sample SAMN05720223) | activated sludge metagenome | isolation source: Anaerobic digester | place: Hong Kong... | reverse complement strand
CCTACAGCGCCAGCAAGGCCGCCAGCGACCACCTGGTGCGCGCCTGGCACCACACGCACGGCCTGCCGGTGCTGACGACCAACTGTTCCAACAATTACGGGCCGTTCCATTTCCCTGAAAAGCTCATCCCGCTGATGATCACCAACGCCTTGGCGGGCAAACCGCTGCCGGTGTATGGCGACGGCATGCAGGTGCGCGACTGGCTGTACGTGGGCGATCACTGCAGCGCCATCCGCCGCGTGCTCGAGGCGGGCCACCCGGGCGAGACCTACAACGTCGGCGGCTGGAACGAAAAGCCCAACATCGACATCGTGCACACCATCTGCGCCCTGCTGGACGAATTGCGTCCGCGCGAAGGCGGCCAGAGCTATCGCGCCCAGATCGCCCACGTCAAGGACCGCCCGGGCCACGACCGGCGCTATGCCATCGACGCGCGCAAGATCGAGCGCGAGCTGGGCTGGCGTCCCGCTGAAACCTTCGACACCGGCATCCGCAAGACCGTGCAGTGGTATCTCGATCACCCCGATTGGGTGGCCCAGGTGCAGTCGGGCGCTTACCGCGACTGGGTGGCGACGCAATATGGAGCGGCAGCCAGCGCATGAACATCCTGCTGCTGGGCAAGAACGGCCAGGTCGGCTGGGAGTTGCAGCGCAGCCTGGCGCCGCTGGGCCGGGTGATTGCCCTGGATCGGCGTGGCGAGGGCAGCTTGTGCGGCGACCTGGCCGACCTGGACGGCCTGGCCGCCACCGTGCGCGCTGTGCAGCCCCAGGTGATCGTCAACGCCGCCGCCCACACCGCGGTGGATCGCGCGCAGGCCGAGCCCGAACTGGCCGAGCGCATCAACGCCCAGGCCCCCGCCGTGCTGGCGCGTGCGGCGGCCGCGTGTGGCGCGCTGCTGCTGCACTACAGCACCGACTACGTGTTCGACGGAAGCGGCCAAACGCCCTGGCAAGAGGGCGACGCCACGGGTCCGCTCAGCGTGTACGGGCGCACCAAGCTGGCGGGCGAGCAGGCCATCGTGCAATCGGGCTGCGTGCACCTGATCCTGCGCACCAGCTGGGTCTACGCCGCGCGCGGCGCCAACTTCGCCAAGACCATGCTGCGCCTGGCGGCCGAGCGCGAGCGCCTGACCGTGATCGACGACCAATGGGGCGCGCCCACCGGCGCCGAGCTGATTGCCGACGTCAGCGCCCACGCCATCGCACAGGTGCGCGCCGAACCCGCCAAGGCCGGCCTGTACCATCTGGCCGCAGCCGGCGAGACCACCTGGTTTTCATATGCAAATCACGTGCTGGCGCAGGCCAGGCAAGCGCAACCAGCTATCGAATTGAAAGCAACCGAAGTGGTCCCCGTGGCCAGCAGCCACTTTCCCACCCCGGCGCGCCGGCCGCACAATTCGCGGCTGGACACGCGCAAGCTGCAAGCGGCTTTCGGCCTGGTCTTGCCCCCTTGGCAAGCCGGCGTCAACCGCATGCTGCTGGAGATTTTGTAAGCACCATGAGCACCCCACGCAAAGGCATCATCCTGGCCGGCGGCTCCGGCACCCGCCTGCACCCGGCCACCCTGGCCATCAGCAAGCAACTGCTGCCGGTGTACGACAAGCCGATGATCTATTACCCGCTGTCCACGCTGATGCTGGCCGGCATGCGCGACATCCTCATCATCAGCACGCCGCAAGACACGCCGCGTTTTCAGCAGCTGCTGGGCGACGGCAGCGCCTGGGGCGTCAACCTGCAATACGCCGTGCAGCCCAGCCCCGACGGCCTGGCGCAGGCCTTCATCATTGGCGAAAAATTCGTGGCCGGCGCACCCAGCGCGCTGGTGCTGGGCGACAACCTGTTTTACGGCCACGACTTCGAGCAGCTGCTGTCCAATGCCCACGCGCGCAGCGAAGGCGCCACCGTGTTTGCCTACCACGTGCATGACCCCGAGCGCTACGGCGTGGTCGAGTTCGACGCCGGCGGGCGCGCCATCAGCATCGAGGAAAAGCCGCTCCAACCGCGCAGCAACTTCGCCGTCACCGGACTGTATTTTTACGACGGCCAGGTGGTTCAGATTGCCAAGTCGATCCAACCCAGCGCGCGCGGCGAGCTGGAAATCACCGCCGTCAACGACGCCTACCTCAAGCAAGGCCAACTCAACGTGCAGATCATGCAGCGCGGCTACGCCTGGCTGGACACCGGCACGCACGACAGCCTGCTGGACGCCGGCCAGTTCATCGCCACGCTGGAGCGCCGCCAGGGCCTGAAGGTGGCCTGCCCCGAAGAGATCGCCTGGCGCCGCGGCTTCATCGACGCCGCGCAGCTCGAGCGCCTGGCCGAGCCGCTGGCCAAGAGCGGCTATGGGCAGTACCTGCTGGGCTTGCTCAAAGACCGCGCCAATCCAAGCGCTCGCCGCTGAGATGAAACGACCCGAGCTCTCGCCGCGTCCCGGTATTTGCTCCCTCTCCCTCTGGGAGAGGGTGGGGGTGAGGGCCGGGGTCTGCGCAAGGGCACGGCGATTGCGGCGCGCTGCTGCCTCTCACCCCTGCCTCTCCCCGAAAGGGCGAGGGCGATCGGCCTGCCACTTGTCGGGCGTCCATGATGTTTCATGCCCTGCGGGTGGCGCGCAGCGCCATGGATAACTGACATGACCGAGCCCCCGCGCGTCCCGTTTTTCTCCGCCACCGGCGCCGCCTTTGGCGTCGACCTGGGCGCCTGCCTCAAGCAGGTGGCCGACAGCGGCTGGTACGTGCTGGGCCCCGGCGTGCGCGATTTCGAGGCCGCCTTTGCGCACTGCGTCGGCGTGGATCACGCCGTGGGTGTGGCCAACGGCACCGACGCCATCGCCCTGGCCCTGCGCGCGCTGGGGGTGGGCGCCGGCCAGCGCGTGCTGACGGTGGCCAACGCTGGCTGCCCCGGCAGTGCCGCCATCGCCCAGGTGGGCGCCGCGGTGGGCTGGGTCGATGTGGACGAGCAAAGCCTGACGATGGCGCCCCAGGCCCTGGCCACCGCGCTGGCCGCCGGCCCGGTGGCAGCGGTGCTCGTCACCCACCTGTATGGGCAAATGGCCGACCTGCCCGCCATTGCCGCGCTGTGCTGGAAGGCGGGCGTGCCGCTGATCGAGGACTGTGCCCAGGCCCACGGCGCCGCGCTTGAAGGTCGTCGTGCCGGCAGTTGGGGTGCTCTCGGCTGTTTCAGCTTCTACCCTACCAAGAACCTGGGCGCGCTGGGTGACGGCGGTGCGGTGGTGACATCGGACGCGGCCCTGGCCGAGCGCCTGCGCGCGCTGCGCCAGTACGGCTGGGCGCGCAAGTACGAGGTCACGCTGGCCGGCGGCGTCAACAGCCGCCTGGACGAGCTGCAAGCCGCCGTGCTGCATGCCAAGCTGCCGCGGCTGGACGCCGCCAACGCACGCCGGCGCGCCATTGCCGCGCGCTACAGCGCCGCGCTGGGCGAGCTGCCCCTGCGTTGCCCGAGCGCGCCCGGCGCCGAGCACGTGATGCATCTGTACGTCGTGCGCACGCCGCGCCGCGCCGCGCTGCAAGCGCACCTGGCCGCGCGCGGCATCGCCAGCGACGTGCACTATCCCATTGCCGACCACCTTCAGCCCATCTGGGCCGGCCGGCCCGTGCCCCAACTGCCCGTGACCGAGGCGGCCTGTGCGCAGGTGCTGTCGCTGCCCTGTTATCCCGGGTTGACCGACGCGCAGGCCGATGCCGTGATCGAGGCCGTGCGCGGTTTTTTTGCCAAGGATTGATGCGTGCTCAGCCTCATCATCCCGGTCTACCGCAACGAGGGCTCCATCCCCGATCTGCTGGCCGCCGTGCAGGGCCTGCACCAGCAGCTCGCCGGTGCGCTGGAGGTGGTCTTCGTGGTCGACGGCAGCCCCGACCGCTGCCACGCGCTGCTGCGCGCGCAACTGCCCGCCACGGGTCTCAACGCCACCCTGGTGCTGCTCACCCGCAACTTCGGCGCTTTTGCTGCCGTGCGCATGGGCTTGCAGCAGGCCACGGGCGAGACCTTCGCCGTCATGGCCGCCGACCTGCAAGAGCCCCCCGAGCTGGTGCTGCAGATGCAGGCCGTGCTGGCGCGCGATGAGGCCGACGTGGTGGTGGCCGAGCGCGCGCTGCGCCACGACCCTTTCCTGCAGCGCTGGCAGGCGCAGCTGTTCTGGGCCGCGTACCGTCGCTGGGTGGTGCCCGACATGCCCCCCGGCGGCGTCGACATCTTCGCCTGCAGCCGCGCCTTTCGCGACGCGCTGCTGACCCTGGCCGAGAGCCGCAGTTCGCTCATCGCGCAAATCTTCTGGCTGGGCTTTCGCCGCGCCAGCGTGCCTTACGTGCGCCAGCCGCGCCAGCACGGCCAGTCGGCCTGGACCTGGAGCAAGAAAATCGCCTACCTGGCCGACAGCGTGTTTGCCTTCACCGACCTGCCCGTGCGCCTGCTCACCCGCGCCGGCATGCTGGGCATGGCGGTCGCCGTGGCCATGGCCGTCGTGGTGCTGTTCGGCAAGCTGTCTGGTCTGATCGCCGTGCCCGGCTACTCGATGACGCTGATCGCCATCCTGTTCTTCGGCGCGCTCAACCTGCTCAGCCTGGGCATCGTCGGCACCTACGCCTGGCGCGCGTATGAAAACACCAAGCAGCGCCCGCAAGCAGTGGCCCTGCGCATCGATCGCTTCGAGGCGCCATGAGTTTAACCAGACCGCCCAGCGCGCCCCGCGTGATCGACAGCCCGGTTCGGGGCGTGCGCCTGCACGTGCTGCGCGAGGTGCGCGACGCGCGCGGCGATTTGTGCGTGGCCGAGGTCGGCCCCGATTTGCCCTTTGCCGTGCAGCGCAGTTTTCTGGTCTACAACGTACCCAGCGCCGAGCTGCGCGGCGAGCACGCGCACCACCGCTGCCACCAGTTCCTGATGGCGGTCAAGGGCTCCATCCACGTCATCGCCGACGACGGCGCGCGGCGCGAGGAATTCGTGCTCGACCGCCCCAACCTGGGCCTGCACCTGCCGCCCATGGTATGGGGCGTGCAGCACCGCTATTCGGCGGACGCCGTCCTTCTGGTGCTGGCCTCCGACCGATACGACGCTGCCGACTACATCCGCGACTACGCCGAGTTCACCCTTCTTGCGCATGCGGCCGGAGGCCCGGTGTGATCTGGCGCGAGGCACTGCGCTACTTGGCGGCCGGGGGCGCCAACACGGCCGTGACCTGGGCGCTGTACCTGGCGCTGCTGCAGGTGCTGGACTATCGCTTGGCCTACGGGCTGGCCTTCGTGGCCGGCATCGGCCTGTCCTTTGTGCTGCTGCGCCACCTGGTGTTTGCGCGGCCGGGCAAGCGGCATTCGCTGGCCTGGCTGGCTGCCAGCCAGTTGCTGCAGTTCGGCCTGGGCCTGCTCGTGGTGCAGGCGTGGGTGGCCTGGCTGAACGCGCCGGTCTGGCTGGCGCCGCTGGCCGCCATCGCGGTGTGCGTGCCGTTCATGTTCGTTATTCAGCGCTGGATTTTCACCGCCCATGCCGCACGTTGACATGGACAAGTGGCTGCAGCGCGCCTGCGTGGCCGTTCCGCTTGCAATGCTGTCCGCCAACTTGCTGGCCTGGCTGCGCTGGGGCACCGACCTGCCTTTTCTGGACGACTGGCGTGCCTACAACGAGCGCACCGCCGGCACCTTTGGCTTGGACTATCTCTTTCAAGCCACCAACAACACCATCGCCCCGGTCGGTTTGGCACTCGACAGCCTGGCGCAGCGCACGCTGGGCGGCAACCCAATCGCGTATCAAACGCTGTCCATGCTGACGGTGCTGGGCTCGCTCCTGGCCCTGCAGTGGCGCTTGCTGGGCTGGGCCGTGCCGCAGCCCGCGGTGCGCGCGCTGGCCTTTGCCGCCACCGTGTTCATGCTGCAATCGGGCAGCTACTGGGGCGAGCAGAACCTGGCCTACCACCAGGCGCTGCCCCTGGTGGCGCTGCTGGCCGCAACAGCCCTCAACTTCAGCATCCCGGTGTCGTCAGGCACGCGCGCGATCGGGGTGTTCGCGCTGGGGCTGCTGGCCGGCCTGTCCTACATCTCGGGCGCTGTCGGTGCGCTGTTGATGGGCGCCACCTGGTGGGTGCTTGCGCGTCGCTTCAATGTCATCGACCAGGCCGCGTTGCTGGCACGCGGCCGCTGGGGCGGCCTGGCCCTGGGCGCAGCGGGTCTGCTCACCACGGGCCTGCAACTGGCGTTCACGCGCCACGCCGGCGCCGACGCGCGCGGCCAAGGCATACCGCTGACGAGCCCACTGGAGCCCGACTTCTGGCTGTATCTGGCCGGCAAGCTCGGTCGCGCCACCGGGCATGGGTTTGGCGTCATCGGGCTGGAGTCAGTCTGGGTCGTGCTGTTGGCCCTGGCGCTGGCGGGGGGCGCTGCTTGGCTGCTGGCGCGCGACGGGCGCGACGCCGCGAGGGTCCGTCTAAGCCTCGTCGCGCTGCCCCTGCTGGCCGTCGTGGCGGCCTACCTGGCCATGGTCGCCCTGGGTCGTGCGGGATTGCGCGACGCTTCCATCCAGAGCGCCGCCGACGTGTTTCGCTTTGGCTATGGCCGATTTCACTTCTTCTGGGTGACCCTGCTGTTTCCGTGGCTGCTGGCCATTGCCTTGGCGGCCGGTGCCGCTCGCCAGGCCGGCGCCGCCGTGCCCGCGCGCGGCGGCTTCGCGGTGCTGGCGCTGCTGCTGGCCGTGGCTGGCGTGCGCGGCGTTCTCGACGTGCCGGCCTACTACCGCAGTGCTTCGGACTTTCGCGCCGGTGAAATCCGCTGCCTGGCTGGCCAGCTGGGCTCCGGCGCCCCCATCGTCTGCCCGGGCTTTGATACCGTCGGCATCCGCGACTGGAGCCGCGCCTATGAGTACGCACAGGACATCCACGCCTCCTTCGTGCGCTACCTGCCTATCGTGGCACGCGCGGGCTTTGGGCAAGAACTGTTGCATTGGCAAACCCCTGCGGACTTCAGTGTCGCCCACTGGGCCGACGTGCGGCCGCTGGAGGGCGGCTGGATGCAGGCCGCGGGCGATGCGCGAATGCGGCTTGCCCTGCCCGATGCCCATCGGTTGGCGCATTGCCGCGTGTTGGGTGTGCAGCTGCGCTTGCAGGCGCGCCAGGTCGATACCGTTCAGGTGTTCTATCGATTCCCGGGGCAGTCCGACGACACCGAGGCGCGCTCGCAGCGCCTGCGCTATGGTGGTGACGCCGGCGCCGAGCCCGCGCCGCTGGAGTTTTCCATCGACAGCGCCACAGGCTTTGCTCCGGTGCTGCGCATCGACCCCGTCGATGGGCCCGGCGGCGCTTTTCGCCTGATCGACTTGCGCGTCACCTGCCGACTGGCCGATTCGTCATGACAGCCGCGCCACCTGCATCGCTTCCGCGCATCCGCAAGGCCGCGCGCATCGAAGGCCACACGCTTGTGCTGCGCAACGCCCAGGTGGCCGACGCCGCCTTCATCCACGCTCTGCGCACCGACCCGGTGCGGGCGCGCCACCTGTCGGCTGTGCCAGCGGCGCTGGCTGCCCAGATCGCATGGCTGGAGAGGTACGCCGGCGACGAGACGCAGGCCTATTTCATCGTGTGCGACGCCGCCAGCGGCGAGCCTCTGGGAACCGTGCGCCTGTACAACGCGCGCGGTGACTCCTTCAGCTGGGGTTCGTGGCTGCTGCGCACCGGCCTGCCCGCGCGCTGCGCCATCGAGTCGGCGCTGATGGTGTATCACTACGCACGCGCGTTGGGCTTTGACCGTGCGCACTTCGAGGTGCGCCAGGACAACACCAGCGTATGGCGCTTCCACGAGAATTTCGGTGCCATGCGGGTGGCGTGCCGCGATCAACAGTTTTTCTATCAGCTGGCCCCCGCCGCGCTCGCCGCCGCGCTGCAACGCTGGCGCCGCTATCTACCCCACGGCGTGCGCGTGCTCCAGCAGCCCCCCACCGGAGATTGACTATGCAAGCCATCGCCACCGCCCTGCCCGGCGTGCTGATCCTCGAACCCAAGGTGTTCGGCGACACGCGCGGCTTTTTCACCGAAAGCTACAACCGCCGCAGCTTCGCCGCGGCCACCGGCCTGGACGTGGATTTCGTGCAGGATAACCACAGCCGTTCGGCCAAGGGTGTGCTGCGCGGCCTGCACTATCAGCTGCGCCAGCCCCAGGGCAAGCTGGTGCGCGTGGTGCAGGGCGCCGTGTTCGACGTGGCGGTCGACATTCGCCCCGGCTCGTCCACCTTCGGGCGCTGGGTTGGCGTGGAGTTGACGGCCGACAACCACCGCCAGCTGTGGGTCCCGCCCGGGCTGGCGCACGGCTTCGTGGTGCTCAGCGAGACGGCTGACTTTCTGTACAAGGCCACCGACTACTACGCCCCCGAGCACGAGCGCTGTATCGCCTGGGACGATGCGGCCGTCGGGATCGCGTGGCCGCTGGCCGCGCACGGCATCGCCCAGCCGCTGCTCTCGGCCAAGGACCGCGCTGGCGTGCTGCTGGCGCAGGCCGAACTGCCGGCCTGATCGCCGCCGCCTGCATGGACATCACCGTCTCCATCGTCAGCCACGGGCACGACGCCGAGATCGCCCTCTTGCTGCGCGATCTGCGCGTCTTGCGTGACTCGCGGCTGCGGCGCGTCATCGTCACGCTCAACGTTCCACCGGTCGCCGATGCGCCGGCGGGGCCCTGGCCGTTCGAGCTCGAGTGGCTGCGCAACGAACGCCCGCTGGGCTTCGGGGCCAACCACAACCGCGCTTTCGTGCACGACACGCTTCTAGGCGCCTCGCCCCTGTTCGCCGTGCTCAACCCCGACCTGCGCTTGCACACCAACCCTTTTGACGCCCTGGTCACGGCGCTGCAATCCGACCCACGGGCCGGCGCCGCCTACCCGGTGCAGCGCGATGCTGCAGGCCGCGCGCAAGACCATGAGCGCCTGTGGCCCACGCCCGGGCGCCTGCTGGCACGCGTCCTGCTGCATCGCAAGCACGAGGTATGCGAGGGTGAAAGGCCCGACTGGGTCAACGGTGCCTTTCTGCTGCTGCGCAGCACGGCCTACGCCGGCGTCGACGGTTTCGACGAGCGCTACCACATGTATTGCGAGGACGTGGATCTGTGCCTGCGCCTGCAGGCCGCCGGCTGGCGCCTGGCGCGCGCCGACGCCGCCGTGGTCGAGCACACCGCGCAGCGCAGCAGCCACCGCCGCATGCAGCATCTCGCCTGGCACCTGCGCAGCCTGTGGCGCCTTTGGTGCTCCCCCGCCTGGCGCCACCGCCCGCGCCACTAAAATCCCTGTTTTCCGGCGCCGAGTCCTGTCACGCACCGCTTCGTGCGTTCCTGCTGCCAACCGCAACCCGCTCCCCCTGTTCGATGACCGACCTCTCCGTTGTTGCCGACCCTGCCGTGACCGCCGTTCGCTGGCCCGAATACGGCGCGCTGCTGGTGCGCGCCGGCAAGCTGTCGCCGCGCGATCTGGAGCGCGCGCTGGCCGCGCAGCACGAGATGGGCGGCGCGCTCGACGGCGTGCTGGTCAGCCTGGGCCTGGTGTCCGAGGCGGACGCCGCGCGCGCCTTGGCCGAGCACCTGGGCCTGCCCTTCGTCGCGGCCGAGTCCTTTGCCGAGGTGCCGCCCGAGCTGCCCGGCCTGCTGCCCGACTTTTTGCGCGCGCACCACGTGCTGCCCCTGCGTGCCGAGGATGGCCGGCTCGACGTCGCCATGCGCGCGCCGCAGGACGCCTTCGTGCTCAAGGCCCTGCACCTGACCACCGGCCTGGCCGTGCACCCCTCCGTCGGTCTGGCTTCCGACATCGCCAAGGCCCTGCAGCGCCAGCATGAGGAGGCCGACGCCGCCGACACCGGCGAAGGCCCGCTGGACGAGGAGGGCGCCGGCGACTTCGTCGAGCACCTGCGCGACCTGGCCAGCGAGGCGCCCGTCATCCGCCTGGTCAACGCCCTGATCGGCCGCGTGATCGAGCTGCGCGCCTCGGACATCCACCTGGAGCCGTTTGAAGACGGCCTGCACGTGCGCTACCGCGTGGACGGCGTGCTGTTGCCCGGCGAGGTGGTGCCGGCGGGGCAGGGCGCCGCCGTCAGCTCGCGCGTCAAGCTGCTGGCGCACCTGGACATCGCCGAGCGCCGCCTGCCGCAGGACGGGCGCATCAAGATCCGTGTCAAGGGCCGCGAGCTGGACCTGCGCGTGTCCACCGTGCCCACCGTGTGGGGCGAGAGCGTGGTCATGCGCGTGCTCGACCGTGTCAGCGTGCGCTTCGGCCTGGAAGACATGGGCTTTGAAAAAGACACCCTGGAGCGCTTCAACCAGCTGGTGCACCGCCCGCACGGCATCCTGCTGGTGACGGGCCCCACCGGCTCTGGCAAGACCACCACGCTCTATGCCGCGCTGGCCAAGCTCGACTCCACCACGCAAAAAATCATCACCGTGGAGGACCCGGTCGAATACCAGCTGGAGGGCATCAACCAGATCCAGGTCCACACCCAGATCAACCTCACCTTCGCCAACGCCCTGCGCTCCATCCTGCGCCAGGACCCGGACATCATCATGATCGGCGAAATGCGCGACGGCGAGACCGCGCAGATCGCCGTGCAATCGTCCCTGACCGGCCACCTGGTGCTCTCCACCCTGCACACCAACACGGCCGCCAGCGCCGTCATCCGCATGCAGGACATGGGGGTCGAGCGCTACCTCATCACCTCCACCGTCAACGGCGTGCTGGCCCAGCGCCTGGTGCGCCGCCTGTGCCCGCACTGCAAGGCGCCGGTGCAGCCCGCGCCCGAGCTGCTGGCCGACTCGGGCCTGGGGCGCTTTCTGCCCGCCGGCCAGCCCATGTACGAGGCCCGGGGCTGCGATCGTTGCCGCGGCACCGGCTACCAGGGCCGCACCGGCATCCACGAGCTGCTGGTGGTCGACGAAGCCATGCGCAGCGCCATCCTGCAAGGCCAGGACGCCAGCGCCCTGCACGCCCTGGCCATGCGCTCGGGCATGCACAGCCTGTACGAGGACGGCCTGCGCAAGGTGGCGGCGGGCGCCACGAGCCTGGACGAATTGCTGCGCGTGACGCAGGATCAGGGCGAGACATGAGTGCCGTGGACGCCCCGCATTCGATCAACGCCGCGGCCCTCACCCCCACCCTCTCCCAGAGGGAGAGGGGGTCAAACCCCCCCGACCGTTCGCCCTCGCCCCTTTGGGGAGAGGGAGGGGTGAGGGGCGGTCGCCACGGGGCGGCGCCGTGCCGCAGGGGTCACGGCCATGCCTGAATTCGCATGGCGCGCCGCCCAGGCCGACGGGCAGCTGATCGAAGGCCGCAGCCAGGCCGCCGCCGCCGACGCCGTGCTGCGCCAGCTGCGCGAGCGCGGCCTGACGCCGCTCAAGGTCGAGAATGCCGCCGCCACCGCCGCCATCCTGGTGGGCGCGCGCGCGCGCCGGGTCGACAAGAGCCCCGTGGGCCGCACCGACGTGCTGGCCTTCACCAGCGAGCTGTCCATCATGCTGCGCGCCGGCCTGGCCCTGGACAACGCGCTGCGCGTGCTGATCGAGATGACCGCCAAGCCCAGCGCGCAACAGTTGCTGCAGGGCGTGCTGGAGGACGTCAAGGGCGGCGCGCCCTTCTCGCGCGCGCTGGCCAAGCACGAGCGGCTTTTTGGCGACTTCTACATCAACATGGTGCGCTCGGGCGAGGCCAGCGGCCAGATGTCCGAGGTGCTCGAGCGCCTGGTGGCGCACATGGAGCGGCTGCGCGCGCTGCGCGAAAGCGTGGTGTCCGCCACCCTGTACCCCGCCATCCTGCTGGGCGTGGCCGTGCTGTCGCTGGTGGGCATGCTGGGCTTCGTCGTGCCCCAGTTCGAGAAGCTGTTCAAGGGCATGGGCGACGCGCTGCCGTTGCCCACGCGCATCGTGATGGCGCTGGGCCAGGGGTTTCGCGACCATGGCCTCGCGATCGGCATCGCCGTGCTGCTGATCGGCTGGCTGGCCTGGCGCTGGCTGCGCTCGCCCGCCGGCCGCGCCTGGTGGCAAACCCGCGTGCTGGCCTTGCCCGTCGTGGGCGCGCTGCTCTACAAATATGAGCTGACGCTGTTCGCCCGCTCGCTGGGCACCCTGCTGGGCAACGGCGTGCCCCTGCTCACCGGCCTGCACATCGCCACCGAAACCGTGGGCAACGCCAAGCTGCGCGCGCCGCTGGCCCGGATGGCGCCGCAGGTCAAGGAGGGCGTGCGCATCACCCGCGCCATGGAAAGCACCCAGGTGTTTGAACCTTTGGCCATCAACCTGATCCGAGTCGGTGAAGAAACCGGCCGCATCGGTCCCATGATGAACGAGCTGGCCGACGTGCTCGACCGCGAGGTCGAAACCGGCATCAAGCGCGCACTCACCCTGCTCGAGCCCATCCTCATCCTGGTGCTGGGCGCGCTGATTGCGGCCATCATCGTCTCCATCCTGCTGGGCATCCTGTCCATCAATGATCTGGCGGCCTGACGCCTCCACCGAAAAAGGAATCCATTCATGAACGCTTTCATTCGCCGCCAAGCCGCGCGCACCACGCGTGGCTTCACCCTGATCGAAATGCTGGTGGTGATCGCCATCATCGCCATGCTCGCCGGCCTGGTCGGCCCCGCCGTGATGGAGCGCCTGGGCGGCGCCAAGAGCAAGACCGCGGCCATCCAGATCGCCGACCTCGACAAGGCGCTGGAGATTTTCAAGCTCGACGTCGGCCGCTACCCCACCAACGCCGAGGGCCTGCAGGCGCTGGTCACCAAGCCGGCCTCGGCCAACGGCTGGAACGGCCCCTACCTCAAGGGCGGCCTGCCTGTCGATCCCTGGGGCAACCCCTACCGCTACGCCAACCCCGGCCCCAACGGCGGCATCCAGATCCTCTCGCTGGGCGCCGACAACGCCCCCGGCGGCGAGGGCGAGAACGCCGACATCCAGAACAAGCAGTAAGTGTCCGTGCGGCTCCTTGCGGGCAGGCGTCTTCCCCCGCTGCGGGAAGGGGGTGATGAGGGTTCGGGGCGTGCACCATCGGCAGCGATCGTGCCGGCGCCGGCGGCCCCCACCCCAACCCTCTCCCAGCGGGGGAGGGCGCAGGGCCGCACCGCTGGTTTCACGCTGATCGAACTGCTCGTCGTCATCGCGCTCATGGCCCTGGTCGTCGGCCTGGTGCCGATCGCCTTTGGCCGCCTGCATGAATCCGTGCAATACCGCGACACCGTGCGCCAGGTGCTCACCGACTTGCGCAGCGCGCGCCAGCAGGCCCAGGCCAGCGGCGTCGAGACGCGTTTCACCGTGGACCTGCAAACCCGCAGCTTTGGCCTGGAGGGCGGCCCCCAGCACACCGTGCCCGAGCCGCTCACCCTGCGCGCCGTCATGGCCGCCGAGGAGGGCACCCAGGGCGGCAAGCTGGCCGTGCGCTTTTTGCCGCGCGGCGGTGCCTCGGGCGGCAGCGTCGATCTGATCCGCCCCTCGGGCACCGGCGTGCGCCTGCGCGTGGACTGGTTCTCCGGCCGCGTCGAGCAGGAGGCGATTGAACCATGACGCGGGCGCTCCACCCTCACCCCAACCCTCTCCCGCCAGCGGGAGAGGGGGCCAGGCCGTGGCTGCCGCGCCGCTTGGGGTATTGGCTCCCTCGCCCCTCTGGGGCTGAAGGCCGCGGCTCCAGTTCCGCCTGCGCGGAACTGGACGGTCTGAAGAGCGGCGGCGTCTCGCCGCCAGCACCGGGCGCGGTGAGGGGCCCGCGGCGCCTCCGATCATCACAGCGTGGCTTTTCCCTGCTCGAAATCCTGGTCGCCTTCGCCATCGCCGCCATGGCCCTGGGCATGCTCTACCGCGTCAGCGGCAACAACGCGCGCCAGGTGAGCAACCTCGTCCAGCACGAGCGCGCCATGATCCTGGCCCAATCCCTGCTGGCCGCGCACGCCGTGGTTCCGGCCCAGGGCCTGAACGAGTCCGGCCAGGCGGCCGGCTACGGCTGGACCGTCATCAGCCGGCCCTATCCCACGGCCGTCAACAACGCCGCGCCACAGGCCGCGCGCCTGCACGAGCTGCGGGTTGACGTGGCGTGGCAGGACGGCGACGTCCCACGCCACTTCGAGCTGTCCAGCATCCGCCCGCAGCGCCTGCCGCAGCCCGGCGAGGCCATCCGATGAAGCGCCTTTCGGCGCGCGTCATCCACGCAGCAGCGAAGCGTGGGGGTCAAGGTTTCACCCTGGTCGAGGTCCTGATCGCCCTGGTGCTGCTGGCCATGCTGATGCTGATACTCACCAGCGCGCTGCGCACCATCGGCCAGGTCGAGACGCGCGTCGAGCAGCGCGTCGAGGACGCCGACGACTACCGCCTGGCCACCGCCTTGCTGGACCAGGCGCTGGCCCGCGCCTCCGCGCGCCGCTATCCCAGTGGCAACGCCGACAACGCCGCCCAGGTGCCCTTCTTCCAGGGCGGCCCCAACGCGCTGGCCTGGGTCGGCGTCATGCCCGCGCGCTACGGCCTGGGTGGGCGCCACTACCTGCGGCTGGCGCTGGAGCCGGGCGAGGGCGGTGCCCGCCTGGTGCTGCGCTACGCCCCCTGGACCGGCGCGCCCGGCTTCGACGCCTGGGGCCAGGCCGCCGGCCAGGTGCTGGCCGCGCCCGCCAGCGCCCTCAGTTTTCGTTACCTCGACCCCGGCACCGGCCAATGGAGCCCCGTCTGGCCGCCCGCCGGCGTGCCGGTCAGCGCGCTGCCCGCCAACCTGCTGCCCGGCGCCGTCGCGCTGCAGGTGGACGGCCCCACGCCCCCCTGGCCGCCGCTGATCGTCGCCCTCACGCCCCCCTATGCCACCGACCCCTCGGCGACGCTGGGCTCGTTTGGCGGAGGCACGCGGTGACTGGAAAGTCGATTCCGCGCTACCGGCCTTGCAGCAAGGCCGCGTGGCGGCGCCCACGCGCCGCCGCCGGGCCGTCCCAAGGCGGTGCGGGCCCCCTCGGGGCTGAGGGCTGCGGCTCCAGGCTCGCGTGCGCGAGCCTGGACAGCCTGAAGAGGAGCCGACTCTGGCGGCTCCGCGGCCTGCAAGGCCATCGGACCATGCGCAGCAGGGGAGCGTGGGGGCCAGTTTCCGGGATGGCGCTCATCGCCGTGCTGTGGATCGTCGCCGCCCTCAGCGTCATGGTCATCGGCGTGACCCAGACCGTGCGCCAGCAGATCACCGTCACCGGCACGCAGCGCGAACAGATCGAAGGCCAGGCGCTGGGCGAGGCGGCCGTGGCCCTGGTCCTGCAGCAGTTGCAGGCCGCGCCCGCGCCGCCGCGTGGCATCGTCACGCTCGACGTCAGCTACGCCGGCCGCGACCTGCCCGTGCAACTGGCGCCGCTGAACGGCCTGATCTCGCTGGGCGGCGCCGCGCCCGAGCTGCTGGCCGCCCTGTTCCAGGTGGCCGGCGGCTTGCCGGCGGGCCCCGCCCAGGCCTTGGCCGTGTCCGTCGTCGCCTGGCGCGAGGGCCGCGCCGACGTCAACGCCGGCGCCACGCCGGCGCCCACCAACCAACCCCGCCAGTTCGAGGCCGTCGAAGACCTGATGCTCATCCCCGGCATCGACTACGGCCTGTATGCCCGCGTGGCCCCTCTGGTCAGCGCCGACCTGCGCGGCAGCTCCCGCGTCAACCCCGCCGCCGCGCCGGCGGGCGTGCTGGCGGTGTTGGCCCAAGGCAACAGTGGCGCCGTGCAGCAGTACCTCAATCAGCGCAACAGCGGCCAGCCCGGTGGCGACACCAGCGGTTTCAATTCGGCCTTTGTCGATACCGCTGGCGGACAACTTTACCGATTGGTCGTCAGTGTCCCGCTGGAAGCAGGCAAAATACTGCGTTTGACACAGGACGTGGCCTTGGGAGGAGGCGCTTCGCGCACCGCGCCGTGGCGCGTGCTGCGCACCGAGCGCCAGATCGCCGCCGTCGCCGGCTGAAAGCCCGGCGCCGCCTTGCTTGCATGAATCCAACTTCGACCGAATCCCGCCGCCCCTTCGGCATCGACACCGCGCAGTGGCCCGCCCAATGGCAGGCCGCCGGCGCGCTGCTGCTCGGTCTGCCCGGTCTGCGCCGACTGGCGCCGCGCCTGCCGGTGACGCTGCACCCGGCCGATGGCCGCGGCGCCACCCACTGGCTGATGGCACAGGGCGTGGCCCAACCCGCCCCCGACGCCGCGCCCGGCGCGCCCATCCAGGCCCTGCAACTGCCCGCCGAGCGCGTGCTCGAGCGCCGTCTCACCCTGCCGCCGCTGGCCGCCGCCGACCTGGCCCAGGCCGTGGCCCTCGACGTCGCCGCCGCCAGCCCCTTTGGCCCCGAGCAGACCGTGTGGGGCTATCGCAGCGAGCGCCTGGACGGCGAGCGCCTGCGTGTCGATGTGGCCATCGCCGCGCGCGCCCAGGTCGAGCAGTGCCTGCAGGCCGCCGCCCTGGCGGGCGACCCGCTGCCCGAGGTCTGGGTCCTCCCCGCCACCACCACCACCCCGCTCGCCGGCGCCCTGCCCGACGGCGCCGTGCGCCCCATCGTGCTGCAAGGCTTTGGCGAAGGCCTGCGCCAGGCCCGCACGCGCCAGGGCGTCAGCCGCCGGCTGGGCCTGGCCGCGCTGGCCCTGCTCGTGCTGGCGGCCTTGGTGGTCACGCCCACCGCCCTGCAGCGCGCCAAGGCGCGCCAGGCCATGGCCGCCTTCGACGCCATGCAAAAGCAGGCCGCCCCGCAGCTGGCCCAGCGCGAGTCCCTCATGAAGCAGCTCGAGCGCCTGCAAACCCTGGCCCAGCTGCAGGAGCAGCAACTGGCCCTGGGGCCCGTGCTTGATTTGCTCACCCGCACCCTGCCCGACGGCGCTTGGCTCACCGGCCTGCGCGTGGAGGGCAACAAGCTGGTGCTCAACGGCCTGGCCGACGACGCCGCCGCCCTGGTGCAGCGCCTGGCCGAGCAGCCCGGCGCGCACGACGTGCGCCTGACCTCGCCCGCCACCCGCGGCGCCGGCGCCGCCAAGGAGACCTTCATCATCGAACTCGGCCTCGACGCCCATCGCTACGGCCCGGTGCTGGCCGGCAAGGAGGCCGCGTCGTGAGCCGGGCCTTGCCGAGCGCCTTCAACCCCGCCGCCCTGCGCCGCCCCGAAGTGCTGTGGCTGCTGCTGGCCGGCGGCGTGCTGCTGGCCGCGCTGGCCTGGGCCGGCTGGACCGTGGTGGCCAAGTACCGCCAGGCCTCGGCCACCATCGCCGAGATCGACCCGCGCCACGCCCGCATGGCCGGAATGCTACAAAACAAAGAGCTGTTTGCGCAGACGGAGCAAGCGCTGACGGCCAATTTGGCTGAATTTGTCTACCCCGCCGCCGACGACGCCAGCCAGACCGGCAATGCCGCCCTGCAGCGCGTGCGCGAGCTGGCCTCCGCCCGCGGCCTGCGCGTCTCCAGCAGCCAGACCGCCGCCCCGCGCGACGAAAAAGGCTTCGACCGCATCGGCCTGTCCCTGCGCATCGAAGGCGACTGGCCGGCCCTGGCCGCGCTGCTGGCCGAGCTGGCGCGCCAGCGCCCCGCCATCTACACCAACACCCTGCAGCTCGGCGTGCAGCGTGGCGCCTTTGGCGGCGACCCGCCCATCGTGTTCGCCCAGCTCGACCTGTACGTCCTCAAGGGGCACGCGCCATGACCGGCCGCCGCGCCCGCGCCCTCTACACCGCCGCCCTGGCCCTCATGCTGGCGCTGCTGGCCGCCCTGTGGTGGGCGCCCGGCCCGCTGGCCGCCTGGCGCCAGTGGCAGGCACCGCCCCCGCAGCCGCCCAACCTCGACGACGTGCGGGCTGCCCTGCTGCGCGCCAACCCCGCCGCGGGCGCCCTGTCTCCCATCGTCACCGAGCGCCCGCTGTTCAACGACAACCGCCGCCCGGTGCTGTCGACGGCGTCCGCCGCCTCCGCCCCCAAGGCCGCGCCCAGCCCCATCGAGCAGGCCCGGCTGCAAGGCGTCATCGCCGGCCCCACGCTCAGCGGCGTCATGCTGGAGGAGGGCGGCAAGGCCCGCTTCGTGCGCGTGGGCGAATCGGTCGGCGACTGGAAGCTGGCCCGCCTGCACGACCGCCAGGCCGTGTTCGTGCGCGGCGGCCAGGAGCGCACGCTCGAATGGCAGGCCCCCGCCGCCGCTGCGGCCTCCGGTGCCGCGCCCCCATCCGGTGCCCCCGCCGCCCCCGGCGCCGCCCCCACGACCGGCGCCGCTCCGACCGCCACCAACGCTGCTGCTGGCGCCGCCAAACCCATGGCGCCGGCGCCCCCACCCGCGCGCGTCCCGCCACCGCCGGCCGCGCCGGCCACAACGGCCCCCGCTCCCGCGCCGGCCGCGTCGCAACCGGCGTCCTTGGGCAGTTTCGGCGGTGGCACCCGCCTGCCCGCCAAGCCCGCCGGCCCGTCCCGCTGACTTTGCGATGGCCTGGCCCATCGCCTCTTGCAAGGAGCTGCTCATGACCCCCGCCCGTCTGCTTTCCTCCCTGGCCGCCGCGCTGGCCCTCGCCACCCTGGCCGCCTGCAACCCTTCCGGCGACAGTGCCGGCAGCAAGGCCGCGCCACCGGCCGCGCCCGCTGCCCCGGCGGCGCCGGCCGCCTCGACCCCGCAAATCGGCGCCTTCGGTGGCGGCGCGCCCGCCAGTGCGCCGGCCAGCGCACCCAATTGAATGACGCATCTCCCGTCTCCGCCGCGCGGGCGCCCGGCGCGCGCCGCCAGCGCGGCGGCGTGGCCTTGCGCGGTCGTCACCACGATCGCCTGCGTGCCCCGCGGCCGGCCGGTGGGCTCTGCCGGCGGCGCGCCGCGCCCCGACCACCGCTGACCTGAGAGCTTGAGAGTCTTTTGTCCATGCTCGCTGATCACGCCAAAACACGCCCACTCGTCGTTGCAAATGCTCGCCGTAGCCCGAGCTACGTCTGCGCTTTGCGCCTCGATTGGCCGCGTTTTGACGCGCTCCTCGGGCACGCCCAAAAAACTCTCAAGCTCTGACACAATCGGCCGCCGCCGCTCGTTCTCCCTGATCCCTTCACGCACGCCATGCCCAAGTCCCGACTCCTCCCTCCGCTGCTCGCCCTGGCCTCGGCCGCAGCGCTGAGCGCCTGCGCCGACCTGGGCGGCGGGCCGGCCCCGGCGGCCGCGCCGGCGTCGGCCTGGGCCACGCCCGCGCCCGCCGCCAGCGCCGTCGCCCCCGCGGCCAGTGCGCCCGCGCCGGTCGCCTCGGCGCCGTCCGAGAACGACGCCCCCCGCGCCGAGCCCATCATCATCCGCGGCAACGAC
>ENA-UOYA01002198-UOYA01002198.1-activated-sludge-metagenome-genome-assembly--contig:-NODE-2198-length-19247-cov-26.441747_pt1 | contig 19247 bp, 16 predicted proteins | sample MGYA00238163_ERZ764804 | MGnify/ENA primary metagenome ERZ764804 (study PRJEB28919, sample SAMN05720223) | activated sludge metagenome | isolation source: Anaerobic digester | place: Hong Kong... | reverse complement strand
CAGCCGCGGTCAATTATTTTTTCTTGAGCTCGACCATTCCCGCTTTTTCCAGAGCCTGAAAATATTTTTCGACATCCAGCAGCGGCAGCGGATTATATTCGGCTGAGGCCGCATTTCTAATATCAAGAATCGACCGCTGGCCGTTAATGAAATTTCTCAATTCAAATTCAGCCTGAAAAATAAACGGCGAAATCTGAAGATTCATCTCCCGGAGTTTCATCATGACTGCCCAGGGTTCAGTTTCAGCGGGCAGGGGCTTTCTGACCGGAATTACGCCGCTCAGCCTGAGTTCATCAGCAGTCAGAGTTAGTTTTTCTGGTTTTACTTTCTCCCCGGCACAGGCGGCCTGATAAGTCGCCTCCAGTTCCTGGAGCCAGACATCTTTCATTTCATTCAGGGTTGACAACTTAGCTTTGAGAAGAGCCAGAAATTTCTGATCATTTTGACCAAAAAACCGGGCTGAGTTCAGAGCTTCTTTTTCCCGGTCAAAAGCCTGGTTGAGGATGTTAACCGCTTCTTTTCTGGCATTGGTCAGATTTTTACCGGCAGACATGACCAGGGCTTCAGCCCGGCCTTTTTCCTGACCGAGGCGCTCCTGCCCCCTGGTGGCAATCTCATTGAGCATCAGGCAGGCTTCCTTCGGCCCGGCATTGGATAGAAAGATGGCCGAGGCCACGGTCAGAGTCACCACCCTTTTGAGCTGGGTCGAATCTGATTTGTCAGGCAGGTCACCGCTGGTGTGATACCACATATCCGGCCAGCAAATAAACATGACGGCCGGCACCCGGACCGAGCCGTCAACAAAAACGATATGATCGCTGCCGCCGGAGAAGCGGTCAATGGTGTAATAGAATGGATCACGGCTACCGGCCGGAGAGAGAACTTCATAGTATTTCCAGCCTGTATCCTGAGAGATTCGCTGGCTGGCCCCCATCCACTCGACAAAGGAGGCCACCACATCATTGAGATAACTCGGCAGCGAATAAGGGGAAGTCTCGAGGCGAAAGGCACTGAGATTTTTGACCAGAGCTTCACCGACCATGTCCTCATTCAGGTTGGCATAGAATTTTCTGGCCACCTCCGGATATTTCTTGAGATAGGCCATTGTTCCTGAGATTTCCGGAACAAAAAGAAAGCGGATTGACCGCTTGGGCGGAGGGATTTTTCCGTCAGCTACCAATTTTTTGATCACCCGGCCAGCTTCGAGAATAGCCACGCAACCGGAGGCATCATCATTGGCTCCCTGCTTGGAGAGACCTTCAAACAAATGGCCGGTCAAAACCAGTTCCTGCTCGGGTTTCTCGCTTCCCTTTATCCAGCCCATGGTCATCTCTTCCCGGTAAGGCACCGTCTGGCTCTTAACCATCGCCCTGATCTTAACTTTGGTTTTCCTATCGAGCATCTGCTTTAAATCATAATAGGTTCTCTCTGAAACCATGAAAGCGAAAGCTGGTTTATCTTTTTCACCGATCCGGATTGAATTCCAGCCAAGCTGGTCCCGGTCGAACTCAGGATGGCTGGAGGTGCAGGCAATAATGCCTTTAGCCCCAAATTTTTCGACGGCTAACTGCCTGGCCCTTTCCGGGGAACCATAGACCAGGACAATGTTATCCTTAACCTCTTTTCCCTGATAAAAGGCTTCAGTGTAGCCAGGCCCGACATCAATCAGTTCAGCGGTGGTATCGGTCGAAACACTACCCTGACAGAGGGTGGCCGGGATATCTTTCAGGTCATAGAGTTTCTTTTTAAACGGCTCAACCAGCCAGAGTTCAGCTTGCTCGGCGTCCCAGGTCGTTTTAGAAGTCGTTGGGAGCTCAATAATCTCGGCCTGGTCATAGCCATATTCTTTAAGCCGGTCAAGAATAAATCTGGTTTCGAAATAGCCATTCTGGTACTCTTCCGGCCGGCGGTTACGGTTTACACCGGTCAGGTATATTTCATTCTGAAGGGTTAGTTCACCTGATGATTCATTGATAATGTCTTGCAGAACAGAAAGGGGCAGAAGGGTTCTGGGCAATCTCTCCTGAGGCTGTGCCAGGAGAGAAGAGGTCAATCCGAGAACCAGAAACAGAAAAATGAGTTTCTTTTTCATTGGCTTACTCCTCATCTAAGTTAAGAACGAGATTTTATCGCTAATGCCGGTTGAAGGCAAAGATAAAGTAATATTTGTTTTTAGCTTTTTCTTTTTGCTAAAATATCAATCAGATTAGAAGAGCAATTTTTCTGGAGAAAAAATGGTAGCAACCTCAACGGTAACAACCATAGTAACTATTCTTCTGGCCATTGATATCATCTGGCTGGTTTATATTCTGCTTAAAGGTTACCACGAAAGCCTGGCCAGAACGATCGTGGCCGGACTGGTCCTGGGGGTCATCCTCTATTATCTTCAAACCACAAGCCTCCAGTATCTGACTTTTAAGGCTGTTAAAAATGATATTTTCCCTCCCGATGTTCCTCAGTATTCTTACACCAGAACTGAAGAGGACAATCAGTATTCCCACCGCCTGATCTATACTTTCATGCTGACTCCTTCGGAGAGTGCCCTGGAAAGGACCTCCGATGTCCCTCGCCCCCCGGAGCTTAAACTGGAAATGGACCCCGGTGGCAAAACCTTTACTTTAAAAGATCCTGAATCACTGAATATTGTCCTGGCCCAGCTCAACCTGCCGCCAGTCAGCCATGGCGTTCCGGAGCTTTCTACCATAACTGGCAACCGCACCGACCAGCAGGTTTACCGCTTCGATGATTATCCCCTCGGAACTTTGATAGTGGAAAGGTCTCTTTATCAAAACACAAAGGTCGCCCTTAGTTATTATTGTGTTTCCAGAATCATTATTGACAGCCGCAAATATTGAAGAATCTTTGACCGCCAGGAGAAATATTTATGTCGCCAACCTTGAGTGCCCTGTTTATCTTGCTGGTGATGGTGGCGGCTTATATCGCCGCTCAGTTAATTAAACTTTCTACCGAGCTTTCGATTTTTGTCGCCGCCCTGGCCGGGGCTCTGGCTGGCGGTCACTGGCTGCCGGTCAGGCAGATAGCCGAAGGAGCCATTACCTATCTCGATATTTGCTTGATCTTCTTAACCGCTACTCTTTTCATGAACCTGGTGCGGGAAGCGGGCGGGGTGGCTTTTGCCGTGAGGTCAATCCTCCAGAGATTTCACCATCAGAAAGTTGTCCTTTTTCTGCTGCTGGTAATTTTACTCCTTATCCCGGGAGCACTGACCGGAGCCGGCAGCGTCACGGTTCTCATCACCGGCTCCCTGGTGGCCATTGTTCTTAAATATATGGGATTGCCGGAAACAGAGGTGGCGGCCATTATCTTCTTAATTGCCGGTCTGAGTGCAGCCGCCCCGCCAGTCAGCCTGTGGGCCATGATGACCGCTGCCGGCATTAATATGCCTTATGTTGGCTTTTTTCTGCCGCTGCTTATTCCCTGCCTGCTGGCGGCTCTGGCCGTCATTTTTATCCTGGGCCGGAAAGCCAAGCCGGTAGATCTGGAAAAAGCCCTGAAGGAAATCCCCGAACCGCCCGGGAAAATGAACTGGTGGAGAATTGGCCTGCCCTTTTTGGTCTTTCTGCTTCTCATCCTGGCCGGCAGGCTTTTTCCTTTCAGTTTTCCGGTTCTCGGCTTGCCGCTGATTTTTGCCCTGACTGCTCTGACCGCTTTTTTGGCCTCACCGGTGAAGTTAAATATCTGGAAAATTTCCTTAGAGACCACCCGGCAGCTACTGCCTCTGATCGGGACTTTGACCTGTGTCGGAATTCTGGTTCAAATTATGACTCTGACCGGAGTCAGGGGATTAATTGCAGTGTCGGTCGTGACTCTGCCGGTGGTTATAGTCATCGCTTCGCTTTTTATTACTCTGCCCATTTCTGAAGCAGTTTTAATGTGGGGAGCAGCTCCGGTTCTGGGTGTTCCCCTGGTCCTTCTTTTTAATACCAGAGGTTTTAACCCGGTTATCGCCCTGGCTGGCATGAGCCTGATCTGGCCCTTAGGCGATGCCCTGCCGCCAACCGCGATCATCGGGCGGCTGACCATGAAGGTGGTCGGGGTGAAAGAGCCTTATTCAAAATTTTTAAAACAGTGCCTGATTCCGGGCCTGATTATTGTGGCCCTGGGCATGCTGATGATAATTTTCAGTAAACAACTTGGCTTTCTGGCTGTTTTTTAATTAGAGGTTAACCATGCCGACAATCATCACTATCATTTATTATTTACTGGTTGGCTTTTTTTCGGTCTGCTTCCTCTACAATTTTATTAAAAGCAAGAAGTGGTCAGAAGAGTTGCTTTATCTTATAGTCCTTCTGCCTTTCCTGCTGAGGCTTTTCCGCTTGAAATGAGGCTGAGATGAACCAAACAGGTAACTGGAGAAAATGGTTATTCGGCTTGATTTTTCTGGCCGTCTTAATTCCGGCCGGACTTAGCTTTTACCGCAGCCGCCACTTAGCAGAACCGGTTGTCCTCGGCCAGGGAGTCACCGGCGTTAAAAAGTTGAGCAATTATTTCCCCGGAATAAAAGGCAGTATTAATGATGCCAGAATCTATATTCTGGGCGAGGACCCAGGCGGAGGCTCGGTTTTAGTTCTCGGCGGCTCTCACCCCGAGGAACCGGCCGGCCGGCTGGCGGCCTGGATAATCATTGAAAATGCTAAAATGAAAGCTGGCCGGATATTCGTCATTCCTACTGCCAATCCCAGTGCTTCAACCTCAACCCGCCCGGGAGGAGCTTATCCACCTGATTATTCTATTAAGACCCCCTGGGGAGAGCAAAAATTCAGACAGGGCGATAGATGGTCCAACCCGCTGGATCAGTGGCCCGACCCGGAGGTTTATATCCATTACCCGTCAAGACAGCAGTTAGCCTACATGGACGTCAGAAATCAAAACCGCACCTGGCCAGGCCGGGTCGATGGCCTGATGACCGAAAAAACCTGTTATGCCATGACTCAACTAATCCGGCAGGAAAAAATTGATCTGGTTATTGACCTCCACGAAGCTGAGCTGCAGTACCCGGTTATCAGCACAATTGTCGTCCATCCGAAAGGTCAGGATTTAGCCGCCCTGGCTTCCATGACCATCAGTGCCGAAGAAGGCTTCGACATCGGGGTTGAGTATTCACCGGAAGCCCTGCGCGGGCTATCCCACCGGGAAATAGGCGACTGGACCGAAGCTATCCCGCTGCTGATGGAAACACCTGAACCGTTTCTTGATGCCACCCGGGGAAAAACGGATCAAAATCTTCTACTAACCGGGCGAGACGAGTTTGTCAGAAAAGCCGGTAAACACGGTTTGCTATTTGAAAAACTTGATGAAAAAGGTTGGCCGCTTGACCTGAGGGTCGGACGTCACCTGTCATCTATTATTGTCATTTTAAAGACCTGGTCAGAACTTCGTCCTGACCGGCTGATTGAGGCTGAGGAAATTCCCCATTATTCAGAGATTGTCCAGAAGACCACGGGTTTTTATCTCAAAGATCCGGCCCGGGCAGAAGCTGACCGTCTCTTTTTTGAGTAGGACGGTTAAAAATAACAATGGCTGCACAGGCCAGGATATAAACAGCCAGGAGCAGCCAGAGCTTCCTTTTATAAGAATCTTCCTGCTGAAGTTTTAAATCCTTATCAACTTGAGGTAAGGGCTGCGGATCCCAGGGCAAATTGTAACGCTCAACCAGCCCCCTGATGTTGAGGAGATGAATTACCGGAATTCCTTCGCTGGCCAGGCGCTGGATCAGCCCACAGCGGTTTTCAGGCGGTATCTTTTTGACCTGAGTCAGTCCGGGGCGAAGCTCCAGAACAGAGGAATCGCGTCCTAAATTGACCAGACTGCCGCCGATATTGATAAAGGCCCGGACAGGCCTGGCACCGGCTGCTTCCTTAAACAGGCGAACATGGGTTTCTACCATGGATTTAAGCCCGTCAGGTTCAAGAAACTCTAATCCCAGGGCTTGAGCTTCTTGCCTCAGTCTGGATTTTAGATCCTCAGGATACTCCCGGCCGGAATCATCTTCTCCTCCCCAGGTGACAGCCAGGAGGCGGTGCTGGTTAAAGCCAGCCTGACGCAGGCACTTTTCAATCGACAGCCAGGTAAAATCAGGTTGATTGGCTCCCCATTGAGAAGCACCGAGCGAAACAATAACCAGTAGTTTAACCTCCATGGCCCGGGCGGCACAGTAGGCTGCCACCGCCAGCGCTGGAAAAGAGCCAGAAGCCCCGGCCGCCACCACCTGACCCTTCTTAACTCCTGCCTGGTGAAGGAGGCGGACCAGCAGAGCCGCCATAGCCGGGTTAGTGGTGGTCCGCTTGGCTTCCAGCTGACCAAGGGTCGTGGTCAGAGGACTCGACTCCAGGCCAATTAACCCGGTCTTCATCGGATCGAACGGATTTTTCCCGGGCATCAGGCCAAGCTTTTCCTGACAATTATATATTTCCTTTTCTGCCTCAACCATTAGCCGGGCGGCCTCAGCTTCATCCGGAGCCAGTTCCTTTCCGGCAGGTTCAAGCCAGAAATAAAAGAGGAGATAAAAAGCCAGGCTGACCGCCGCTAAATAAAAAATAGTTTTATGGCTGACCTTCGCAGTTGTCATCTTTTAGAAAAATAGCTGACTGAGAAAAAAAGTTAAAACTGAAACAAAAATAAGTGAGGCCAGTGAGGGCAGAATCTTTTGCCGCTCGAAACTGGAAGCCAGAAGGCCAGGGACTACCCAGCCAATTACTCTGAGACCAACCGGTTCAGCCAGAAGATGAGGCAGAGCTAAGCTCCAGGCTTGTCCCAGACAGGCTCCGGTTAGAATCAGCAGAACAAATCTCCGGCGGCCAAAAATGATGAAATAACGTGATAGAAACCGGCCAATAAGCAAGGTCAGAAAGGCCACCGCCACAGTACTGAGGGGGCGCCAGGGCTGGTTAAGATACAAAGCAAAATAGCCGGGCACAATCAGGCCGCCGGGAGAAAGGCCGGTAATCTCGGCATAGAGGAGAGCCAGGAGCAGCCCGAGGAAGAAAGAGCTATAACTTGATGGCATCGGCCTTCCTTTCAAGATAATCTATCATTTCCTGTCCAAAACCAACAATATTGCCCAGGCCAAAAACTACCGGCTCGGATTGAGTCTGTAAGTCATGATCTGAGGAAATAGAAGAAAAATAAGTTAAAATGTCCCGCAGAACAGTTTCCGGCCTGGAGCCTCTGACAGCATAAACTGATTGGCTCAGGGATGGCTTTAATTTTTTCAAGAGAAGCCGGCGGGCCGGCGCCCCTCCAGGTCCCTGAAGGGCTAAGCCCGAAAACTTTAACTGGCGCCCGCTCTCCGGATCAGTCAAAAGACCTTTTTGCCATTCCTTAGCCAGAAAATCAACCCATTGCCTGGTGCGGTCTCCACGATCAGCTCTGAAAGATAACAGGCCATAGACGGCCCTCCCAGCCCAGCCAGTTCTGTCCAGAATTTTGAACATGGCCTCGAGCGAAGACTGCGGATCGTTGGCTGCAAACAGACTGACAAAATAGAGCTTTTTCTCCAGGCCATCAAAACTTTTTACCCACACCCGGGGACAGCCAGCATCAGGATTAACTCGAGCTAATCCCTGTCTAATCGTCTCATCACTCAAGCCACAGGCCCGAAGGATATTAACCGCCAGCCTGATATTGGGTTCAAACTCAGGATAAGACAGCTGGCTGGCCAATAATTCACTGGCCGAATCTTTTTTGACTGCGATGACCGGAGCCTTTTTCTTCCTGGCTTCAGCCGGCAGCGGTGGAAAAAGCTCTTCCTCAGGAATATAAACAGGGGTTTGAGGGCGAAAGGCTGAGGTCAAAGCCCGGGCAATTTCTTCTTTGGTCTCACCCAGGGCCTCAAGATGATCAAGCCGGATATTGCTGACCACCAGTAAGTCCGGCTGCAGAAGATAGTTTGTTTCGGCCCGCAGGCATTCGGGCTGGATACTCATCATTTCCGACACTAAATAATCCGCTTTTTGCCCGGCAGCCATTCTAACCAGCTTTTTCTGCTCAAGGATGGTCGGCTTCCCTCTTCTCTTTATTTCTTCTTCCTGCCCGTCAGGATAAATAACGGCCGGCCTTGAACCGGTCGTCTTGGCCATCACCCGGTAACCGGCCTGCCTCAAGCCGGCAGCGATCAATCTGGTGATACTTGACTTGCCCCTGATACCGGTCACAGCCAGCCGGTGGGGAATTTTTTTAACCAGGCGGCGGTGACTCAGAGCTTCGAACCCTAAGTAAAGAAGAAGGACCAGAAAAGACAGAAGCAAAATCTTGTTCATCTGAACAGCCAGTTAATAGCCACTTTCTGTTTTTGAGTTTATAAAAATAAATAAATAACCGCAACCGGAACAAAGATTTTAAGTCAGGGACCTGGCTACTTTGATTTCCTTGATGGTAAAGAAGAAAGAGAGGGGTGCTGCTTAGCACCCCTCTAATTAATTGAAGGAAGGGGGAATGGAAAGAAGGGCAAAGAAGGGCAAAAAGGAGGCATTTATAAATTTTTGGGTGCGCTCATCGTTTTCAAAAGAATAAAAGGAGGGAGAACTCGATTCACTTACTGGCCCAGTTATCCTCAACTTCTCCCTCCAAGTCCGAATAACACTGTTTATATAAAAAAATGAAGATGTCATCGCTTCTTCTCTAAGGGTTTTTGCTCGACCTTTTTCCTTCATTCTAACTTCTAATACAGCAACTTTTGTGCCAGATTGGTCAAGGGGAAAGATAAAAAAATCACCAGTCAAATATAAAAAATATTACAGAGTCCGTAAAATAGTTTTACAGCCAGCCGTTGGTTCCCAGGAAATGCCTATAGTTCCAGTCCTGGACAGAAACTTTTTGACCGGGCTAAAATCAGGCTCCCCTGTTTAACTTTGAGATGCCTGGAAATAACCTCGCACTTAGCCTTAAGCAAAAAGTAAAACGGGCCACGGGCCTGTTCCAGGCATTCATAATTTCCCTGCCCCTTGCTGATGATGAGACCGGCTTCTTTCAAAATCCCGGTAAACTCTTCAGAGCATTGTTTTATGACCATTCCGGGGGCCTGGCAGCCGGAAGACACCACCTTAGCCACTTCCTCCAGGCCGGACAGCCGGGCTTCTTCCAGGCTGGCATCATTGATAATAGGCCCTTCTCTGACGGCATAGATTACCTTCCGGCCGAGCTGCTCAATTAATAAGCGGTCAAAAACGGTTTCTCCGGCATTATCACCCAGAAAAACTATTGTTCCAGCTTTTTTAAGATCAGACCTGAAAAGTTCATAATCATCGAGAGCCAGTTCTTCTGTTTCGAACAGGCTTTCAGACTGAGGCCAGCTACTGGCTGCCCCGGCTCCCAGGTCAATGATATTTCCAGCTAAGGAAAACATGATGGCCTTTCTCAACCTGTCGGGCGCCTGTAAGACTCTTTTTTTGAGCTCCGGGTATAGAGCCAGAGCCTGTTTTATATCCTGTCTCTTAATCTCAAAATAAGGATCCTTAACTCCGGTTAACTCCGCCAGCCATTTATAAAGATCGGCTGAGATTTCTGGCGGGGTCCGGCCAAAGTCGGTCTCAGCCAGAAAGCGGCAGGCCTGTCTGGTTATATTAAGAGCCATCGGCCCTCCGGTTTTTTGAACGGCTAAAACTCTTAAGACCTGAGAAAGATGGCAGAGATAACATTCAGCTTCGGCCAGCATGGTCAGAGTTTAGCATTTTTAAGATTGACCTTTAAGCCCGAAAAACAGGAAATATAGATTGTGTCCCCTGTTTTAAGCCAGAAGAAGGTCAATGGTACCGGTCAGGGCTTTAAGGTCGAGAGGCTTGGTAAAAAGGTGATCAATTTTTAAATTTTGAATTTCGTCCGGTTTTATCTGATCAGGGAAAGCCGAGATCAGAACCACTTTTCCCTGATAACCGGCCTGCCGGAAATTTTGAATCATTTGCAGGCCATTTTCGCGGGGCAAACGGAAATCAGCAATAATCAGATCTATATCTGCCTTTTGAAACCTGGCTAAGGCTTCAGCCGCATCCCCGGCTAAATAGACGTTATACTTGGTAACCAGCAGCAAAAAGAATGTCTTGCGGATGCATTCATCATCATCAACCACGACAATTCTTTTTTTCGGCATAAAAACTCCTTTGAAAGTTACAGCAGATTTCATGCCAGAAACGAACCCTTAGCTGACAGGGGAAAGATTTAAGAAATCAGAGAATCAATTATAAAACTATGAGCAGCCGTCAATTTATTTTACAAGAAAATTCAATCGGAGGTGTCAATTTTTAAATCATAATCCTTTATTTTCTTATCGAGGGTTGGCCTGGAAATATCAAGAATCTGGCTGGCCCGGCTTTTACTGCCTTTGGTTGCTTCCAGCACATACTGGATATATCTCTTTTCTATCTCCCACAAGGGAACCAATTCCTTGCTAAGGAGCGTCTGCCCTTCAGGCGAGGCCGGCGGAGTTGTTTCCAGGGGAAGATACTCTTTTAAGACTATATCCCCTTTGGCCAGAATGACAGCCCTGATCAGGGCATTTTCCAGCTCCCGGACATTGCCTTTCCAGGGCTGATTCACCAGAAAATCCATTACTTCCGGCGGCACTTTCCGGACATTTTTCTTTAAATCCCGGTTAATCTTTTCTAAAAGATAGGCTACCAGATCAGGTATATCTTCCCGTCTTTCTCTGAGAGGTGGCAAATTAATTTCCACCACTCTTAGCCGGTAATAAAGATCTTCCCTGAATTTGCCCTGGGTCACCAGGTCCTTGAGATTCTGATTGGTAGCAGCGATAATCCGGGCTTCCGTCTTCAGGACCTTTTCGCCGCCAACCTTCATAAAATCCCTGTTTTCAATTACCCGGAGAAGTTTTGATTGCAAACCGGAAGAGATATCGCCTATTTCATCCAGAAATAACGTCCCTTTGCCGGCTATTTCAAATTTGCCCCTGGTCTCGTTCACCGCATCGGTAAAAGCTCCCCGGACATGGCCAAAAAGTTCAGATTCAAGCAAAGTATCGGAGATAGCCGAACAATTGATGACAATAAAAGGTTCATCCCGGAAAGGGCCATTGTAGTGAATAGCTTTGGCTACCAGCTCCTTGCCGGTGCCGCTTTCGCCCTGAATCAGAATATTGGTTCTGGTGTTGGCCACCAGGCCGATTAGCTTGAAGACTTCTCTCATCTGGGGTGAACGGCCGATAATATTATCAATTTGATATTCTTTTTGCTTTTCCTCCAGAAGATAGCTGACTTTCTCTTCCAGGGCTTTCATCTGCAGGGCTTTATCAATGGTCAGATCGATCTCAAGGTTATCAAGAGGCTTGACCAGATATTCGAAAGCCCCGGCTTTAACCGCTTCAACAGTCGTTCGCATATCATCAAAAGCGGTCATGATAATCACTGCCGCCTCCTGGTCTTCAGCTTTAATCTGCCTTAAAACATCAAGCCCGTTGATATCCGGCAGTTTGACATCCAGCAGGACCAGATCTGGCTGAAATTCCCGGAAAATGGACAGGCCTTCTTCCCCGTTTTCGGCTCCTTTAACTTCAAAGCCCCTTTTCTTAAGATGAGAAAGCAGTGTCCGGCTGACTAAACTATCATCTTCTATTACCATAATTTTAGTCATTAAATTTTCTCCTTAGCCTGAATCTCTGAGGGGATTCTAATCAGAAAACAGCTGCCCTGCCCTTCCTTCGCTACCACCTTAATCGTACCTCCGTGCTGTTCAACCAGACGGCGGGCATTAGCCAGGCCGAGTCCGGCCCCTGAGCTTTTGGTCGTAAAGAAAGGTTCAAAAATATTTTCCCAGTCCTTCCCGGGAATACCGTTGCCTGTGTCACAAATTTTTACCTCAAAAAATGATTTTTCACCGTCTGGAACAAGAGATAACGAAATCTCAATTACTCCGCCCTCGCCCACCGCCTCATAGGCATTACGAAGAATATTAAGAAATACCTGGCGGAGCTTATCACCGTCAACGAAAGCTGGAGGCAATGGCTGTTGATAGTTCTTTTTGACCTGAACATGTTTCTCGGCCAGTGAAGGCAGCAGGATTTTTAATGATTCATCAATGACCTGATCCAGGCCAAAGTAGTCGGGCTGAAGGACTGAGACCCGGGTAAAACCTAACAATTCTTTGATAAATTTCTCGATTTGCTCTATGCCTTCCTGGGCAATCGACAGGTGTTCTCTTTCTATCTCGTCCAGCTGGTCATTATCAGCCAGTTTCTGAATGTTAAGTTTGACTGAAGTTAAAGGATTACGGATTTCATGAGCAATGGTTGCCGACAATTTGCCAATTGAAGCCAGTTTTTCAGCTTGAACCAGCTTTTTGTTGGCTTCTTCCATCTGCTGCCTGGCCACATTCAATTCTTCAGTCATCTGATTGAAGCTGTCGGTCAGAGCTCCAATTTCATCCGAGGAAATGAGAGGTATATGATAGCTGAAATCACCCCGTGAAATCCTTCTGGTCCCTTCTAACAAATTTTCTATGGGCCTGGTCAGCCGCTTAACCAGGAAGTTGATGCCGGTAATAGTCAGAAGCAAGGCCAGAAAACCGAGGCCAAAGAGGGTCAGCCTGGACTGGTTTATCCTTTGTCTGACGTCGTCAAGTTTTAAGCCAATTTTAACCGATCCCCATTTAACGTCTGAACCGGTCACATAGATCGGTATCTCGATCTGCATGACTTCATAACTTTCCTGGCCGTTTTCTAAATGCAGGTTTTGATAAAAAACTGCCTCTGGCGGGACGTTACCGAGGCAGCTGGTCTGATTTAGAATCTCGGTATTGCCGGCAATGCTTTCACTTACCACCACCGGCCGCCCGGTGCGGTCGTAGAAAATGACATAAGCTAGATCATCCCTGATCAAGCCGGTGATATTTTCGTCTATTGATTCGAGTTCCCACAAGGTAAAATGCCTGGCGTTCATCTCAGCTATATATCTGACCATGAGCAAGCCGCGGTTTCTTTTTTCTTCATAAATAAACCTGGTTTCCCGGCTCTGAATGACGGCCAGCACCCCGATAATCAGGAAAACCAGAATGACCGACACCCAGAAAACCAGCTGGGCATAAATTGAGATTCTAAATTTCCGGCTCGGATTCATTGGTCTATCCAGGCATCTTTTAGGTTTAGATAAAAAAGGCCCGCCGGCTGAGGTCTGAGATTCTTGATATAAGGCTGATAGGCTGTCCGCTGCTTGAAATAATAAAGGGGAATGGCCGGCACTTCATTTCTCAGCAGTTCCTCCATCTGTCTGAAAAGCTTGACCCGCCGCTCCAGGAGGCTGGTGTTGCGCTGCTCATCCAGCCAGTTATCAAGCTGTTCCTGCTTATATTGAAAATAATTTGAATTGAGGTATGACCTGGAATAAAAAAGAGGGTAGAGCAAGAATTCCGGATCAGGCACCGGCATTGACCAGTCAAAATAAACCAGATAGGGAGTCCGGGCAGTTTTTATCTCGTCCAGAGATTTTATCAGTTTCAGCTGTAAATTAAGGCCGGCCGGGCGCAATTCATTTTTAAGCTCGCTAAAAAGCTTTTCAGCCTGCTCCTGCCCCGACAATTCACAATAAAGGTTAACAGTCAGGGCCTGGTCCGAACGGCCCAGTCCATGGGCTGCCAATCTCTCTGAGAGACGGCCAAAACTCAATTCTTCAGGGGGAGGAGAAGGCAGAAAACCAGGCAGATAAGGCGGGATGTAATCATCCAGAACCTGAGCAAAATAGGCAGGAGAAGAAACCAGAGCAGCCAGCTTGCTCTTTTCAACCAAGCGGCCAAGCAGGCTTCTGACCTCCGGCTGGTCGAAGGGCGGCAGATGGCAGCTAAAGAACAAATAACTTACCTGAAGGGAATTGCTTTCCAGAACCTGGTACCTGTCTCTTGAAATCCGGTAAGAAAGATAAGGAACAATTTGAACTTCATCCCGGAAAAAACCCTCCAGCAAAAAATAAGGGCTGACTTCAATTCCGTTGATATACGGTTTACGGCCGAAATACTGGTCATTTCTGGTCAGGCTGATGCCAATAATATTGAGCTTCGAATCCCTCAGCCAGTAATTGAATTTGAAGGGACCGGCCCCGGCCGGGCGGTCAAAAAACTTTTTCTTATCTTTTTCCACCAGCTGACGGGGAAGAACCTTGGCGAAATTAGCAGCCAGAAAATATAAATTGGCCACACTGGCGTACTTCCAGTCGATTTCGATGGTCGTCTCATCTATGATCTTAAGGCCGCTAACTTCGCTGGCCCGGCCCTGCCAGAACTCTTCGCCGCCTTCAATTCTCTGAGCAAAGGTATAAAAATAGGGATTAGTCTTCAGCCTGAAAAGCCTTTCCAGGGAATATTTAACGTCAGCAGCCGTGACCGGCTGGCCGTTATGGAAAGTTGCCTTATTCCTGAGATAAAAGATTGTTCTTCGCCCGCCATTATCAATTACCCAGTATTCAGCCAGCCCGGGGGTGATCTCTGTATCCCGGTCAAGCCTCAACAGCCCTTCATACAGGTTTTCAATAACCAGGGGATAGCCCTTCCCGGCCGGGTCAAGATCAGTCTTAAGACTCGAGCCATAGGCTTTAATTTTCAGCACACCGCCGGTTCGCGGTCTGACTGTCCGGTCCTGGCCCTGGACCCCGTCTGCTATCAGAAGCAGGCAGAATAAAGACAGAATGGCTGACAGGGCAAAAACACCGCCCCGGCGATTTGTCCCCAAATTGGTCATGACGATTAAATAATAGCCTAATCCTGGCTTAAAATCACCTCTGAGTTATATTCAATTTTCTGGCTGTCTCATTCACCTGGTTAAAAACTCTGAAAAAGTTTTGCCCCCAGATTTTGGCCAGGTCCTTATCAGAATAGCCCCGCTTCATTAATTCAACGGTGACATTGATCATCTGACTGACGTCATTACAACCGCTGACTCCCCCGCCCCCGTCAAAATCAGTTCCAACACCTACATAATCAACTCCAACCAGTTTGACCACATGATCAATATGGTCAACCAGATCCTGAACTGTGGCCAGCTCAACCGGATACTTACGGTTTAACTCCTGCATTTCAGCCATGATTTTCTCTCGCTGGGCTTCGTCCTTGATATCTCTCCAGTTGCCATATTTAGCTCTGAATTCCTGGAAAGCTTGATCCCGGTCTGGATTCGGTTTAGGCTTCTTGACATAAGCTGAGAGAAAACAGATCTGTATGACTCCCCCTTTGGCCGCCAGAGCCTTAATCATGTCGTCGGTCAAATTTCTTGGATTATCGCAAACGGCCCGGACACAGGAATGGGAAGCGATAATTGGCGCCTGGCTGCTGGCCAGAACATCCCAGAAGCTCCGGTCAGAAGCATGGGAAATATCAACAATCATTCCCAGCCGGTTACATTCCGCTACCACCTGCCGGCCAAACTGGCTTAAGCCCCGGTCTTCGGGATCATTCCGGTCAGTTGAAGAATCGCAAATATCATTATCCGAAGTATGACAGAGGGTGATATAGCGCACTCCTTCCTCATAAAAATGTTTAATCAGGCTTAACTCCTGGCCGATAGCATACCCGTTTTCGATTCCCAGAAAGGCAGTCAGCTTACCCTGTTTTTTAAATTTTTTAGCGTCTTCGGGGCTAAAAGCCAGACCAATTACCTGGTTATTGGTGGCGACCATTTCTTTCACAGCCGAAATCAGATTGTCGGCTATCTGGCGGGCAGCCTGATAACCTTCGGGGGTGCGAGGCTCCTGGGAGACAAAAGCGGCAAAAAACTCGGCATCAAGTCCGCCTTCTTTCATCCGGGGAAGGTCAATTTTCCCGGCCCCGGGGGAATCAGGATCATGCCGTTCGGCCGGATTCCAGTTTCCCCGGACAAATCTCATGGCTGTATCACAATGGGTATCGACGGTGATGATTTTCCGATGAAGGGCCCTGGCTCGCTCCAGAAGCTGCTGGTCGCTGAGCCCGGCAGAACTTTGATTGTCAGCGGGCAAAATAGAGAATAGCATCATCAATAGAACTCCGGTTAAAGCTAACCTTCTTGTCGCCATTTTTATGTCCTTTCATTTTTTGTTTTTTTCTCCTGATAATTGGAAATAAACCAGGTTTAAACAGCCGGACCTATTTTTTCTTTTTCAACAGATAACAGACTACCGGTTTTCCGGACCGGGCTCTAAGAAAATCAACAACCTCATAACCCTGCCCGAAATAATTTAAAAATACTTCCCGGCTTTGAAGCCGCCAGTTAACCGGAATATTTCTGAGCTCATCAGACAGGTTAGCGGTTTCATGGAGAAGACGGTAAAAATCAACCGGCACCTCAACCAGAACAAATTCCTGAGTCAGCTGGAGCCTGACGTTTTTTACCAGTTGAAGCTCAATTTCAGTCTGACCGGCTTTAAATGTTTTCCAGTCACTTTCCAGAGCTCTGGGCAACCGGCTCAAAGCAGGTTCAATCTCATTATCCGCCAGAAAAGGCCGGTGCTCTTTCAGCAAATCCCAGCCCATAAAAAACCGGTCAGACGGCACATCTTCCCGGTTGAGGCGCCCTCCGTATTCACCATAAGGGGCCAAGCGATAGTCAAGGACCTGCATCCCGAATTGCCTGATATTGCGGTAGGCATTAACCGCCGTCAACGGATCGTAAGTGCAAACCACGAGCTTCAGGCGGAAAACTGATAGTAAGACTTCTTTTTGGAATTCTTTAATCCTGATCCCCAGGCCATAACTCAGCCGGTCAGGCCTGACTCCCATAAATTGAGAATAAAACCAGAGATTATCTCCGGATTCAAACCCAAGGCTTTTATTCCTGAGGCCGACAAAGCCATAGCTGAAACCAACCAGGTGAGGCTCATCAAAAACAAACTGGCCGCTCTCAACCGCTTCGAAGGCGCCAAGGAACAAACTGCTGCCTTCATGTAAAAAATTTTCGCACATCAGATTCCGGCTGCCGGACAGATGATCATCGGCAAAATCCCAGATTACCTGGCGTAAGTTTTCATATTTCTGATAATCAGCCTCCTGACCGGAATCCTCAACTTTGAGAAGAAACTTTTTATCACCGCTGACTATGAGCTTTTCAGGTAATTCAATCATGGTCTTTGAATTTTATCACTCTGCCGGCTGGTTGTTAAAGCCGAATTTTCAATCAGGGCCAAGTTTTTTAAACCTGACTGAGCTGGCCGGGCTGGAAATCAGTCTTGTTACCTATAAAGCAGAAAAGTGGCTGCCTGTTTATCAATTGGTGAAAATCTGTTAAGATTTAAGGCTTAGCAGCCAGGCGGGTAGTTTTGAGCCAGCGGCTGAGAACTTTTTTAGATTGAGGTTTATGAGATTTATCCTCATTCAGAGGACAGGGTAAAAAGGACTGATGTCAGAACTTGATTTTCTTACCCAGCTACCCCTGAAAAAGACCAGGAGGGCCAAACGGACAACCATAGCTCTTCTCTCGCTTGAGGTTATCTTGGTGGCCGGGCTGATGATCTTCTGGATCTCGTCGGCTGCCATCAGACATAACAAGAGCCTGTGGGTCCTGTTTTTTTACTGCTTTCCATCCGAATTTCTGATTTCCTTTGTGCCTCACGAACCGGTCATACTTTTTTTCAGCAAATATTATAGTGCCCTGACAGTCGCTCTGGTTTCTTTAGCCGGAACGGTGCTGGCCGAGGCTCTTGATTACTCAACCCTTAAGCTGGTAGAAGAGTTAAAATTACTGTCGAAAGCCCAGAAAAGCAAGCTGGTGGAAAAGCTGGTCAAGGCTTTTGGCCGTCAGCCTTATTTAGCTCTGTGGGTAGCTGCCTTTTTGCCCGTGCCTTTCTATCCTTTTCGCTTTCTGACAGTTATGACCAATCTCCCCTTAGCCGGTTATCTGGCGGTTATTATCACTGCCCGTTTCCCCAAGTTTTTGATTCTGGCTTTAATTGGCCGCGTGCTGAAAATACCGGATTTGATTATCGCTGGCTTTTTTGTGGCCCTGATTCTGGCCGGTTACCTGCCCAATGTCAGGTTCAACAAGAAAAGGAAAAAAGCTAAGGCTCACTCGCTCCAGCCAGCCCCGGCCCTGAAATCCGGGCAGGAGGATGAGAAGGTAACAGTTAGCTGAAGGCCGGTTTTTTTGACAGGCTTTTAATGGCATGGTATAAAAATAGGCTGTTCAAATAGACCTGGCACCCGGTCCGGTTGATAAAAATGGAAGAAATAAAATCTGAAACAGATAAAAAAATCGTCTTCATTATCAATCCAGCTGCGGCTAACAGGCGCTGGAAAAAGCGCCGGCGCCTTAGGGCTAAGCTCATAGAGAGTTTGCCTGGCCAATGCCTGGATGCTCCCAGGAGTAAAGAAGAAACAGTGGCCATGACCAAAGAAGTCTGCCAGGCAGCCGACCTGGTCGTGGCAGTTGGTGGAGACGGGACAATAGCTGACGTTCTTCAGGGTATTTTTGAATCTTCGCGCCGGCCAGAGGTAACTTTTGGCGTTATTCCTTTCGGGAGCGGCAATGCTTTTAGAAAATCACTTGGTCTCCCCCGCCACCCTTTTAAGGCCATCAAGTACCTGAAAGACGGGGACAGCCTGACTGTTGATCTGATCAAAATCGAAGGCCGGGTAGCCGGCTTTGCCAGTGTGGGCTCAACCGCCGCGGTGACCGGAGAAAAAATAAAGCACGGCATTCCTGGCCTGGCCGGTCATCTATTAGCCGCCAGGAGGCTTTTATTCTATAAAAGAGATGAAAAAATTATCGGACTTTATGACGGGATTGATGATAAGGGAAATAAATTTGATTATTTGGAGTTTCCGTCCCGTTTCCTTGATGCGGTTATCGGCAAGTCAAACTATTTCGGCTATAGCTGGCTGATAGCACCGGAAGCCCGTTTGAACGATGGCTACCTCGACCTGGTGTTGTTTGAGATGCCTCCCCTCCTTTATATTCTATCTTTCCCCCTGATCTATTTTGGTTTTCTTCAAAAGAAACTGCGGCATTTCAAGGCCAAAGAGATAACCATTAAGGGTCCTGACCTGGATATTCAATATAATGGTGAGTATCTGGACACTTTCAACACAGTCAAAGCCAGAGTTGTGCCAGCCGGTCTTAAGGTCATAGCTAACCGGAAAAAGGCTAAACGATTCCTTCTTGAAACAGAAGACCTTAATTCCAATTGATGGCTTATTTAACCGGCCAAGATTATTTTTAGCCGGTTGTTATTTTTTGTCTTCCTTTTTATCTTCTTTTTTCTCATTTCCCCAGAGAGTCCCGCCGCCCTGGGCTTCTCTCCAGGCCTGACGCCAGAGATGAATCTCCA
>ENA-UOYA01002197-UOYA01002197.1-activated-sludge-metagenome-genome-assembly--contig:-NODE-2197-length-19250-cov-8.682574_pt1 | contig 19250 bp, 15 predicted proteins | sample MGYA00238163_ERZ764804 | MGnify/ENA primary metagenome ERZ764804 (study PRJEB28919, sample SAMN05720223) | activated sludge metagenome | isolation source: Anaerobic digester | place: Hong Kong... | reverse complement strand
GGCGCGGTACTAAACCGGCTGCTGATAATGCCCGCGCCTTACGCAAAACCCGCGAAGCTATCCGCTTTAAATTAACGCACATGCAGCCTTATCACACCGGATGCACGAGGGATTTTTTATCGGTATGGTCGGGATCGATGTCGTACAGGGCGGACCTCCGCTTTTCAAAGAATTTGACGGCCACCTGCTCGAACAGCGCGTAGGTGAGGACGTCCTCCTCCTTCTCATAATAGACGCGTACCTTTTCGCGCAAAGCGTCCAACTCGGGCGCCAGCAGGTCGGCGGGACGCGACGTTACGGGCGTTTCGTCGCCTATGATTCGGCGGCGGAAATCCTCGCTAATGGGGGCCGGAGTGGCGCCGTATTCGCCCTTTATAAGGTTGCGGAATTCTTTGCTGACCATCTTGTAGCGCCCGTAAAGCACGTTGAACACGGCCTGTGTTCCCACGATCTGGGAGGTCGGCGTGACGAGCGGCGGATAACCGGCGTCCTCGCGAACGCGGGGCACCTCCTCGAGCACCGCCTCGAAACAGTCCTCCCTGCCCGCCTGCTTTAATTGCGAGTTGAGGTTTGAGAGCATGCCGCCCGGCACCTGATACAGCAGGGTGTTGACGTCCACGCCCAGCATCTTGGGGTCTAAAAGCCCGCTTGACAGGTATTTGTCGCGCAGCGGGGCGTAGAAATTCTTGACCTCGTTAAGGCGCGCAAGATCGAGGCCGGTGTCGTATTCCGTTCCCCGAAGGGCGGCCACAAGCGGCTCGGTAGGCGTGTGCGAGGTGCCCATGGCCATGGGCGAAATAGACGTATCCACGATATCGGCGCCCGCCTCTATGCCCTTTAACAGGGTCATCGGCGCAAGGCCGGAGGTGTAGTGTGTGTGAAGCTGAAGCGGGAGCTTAACCGCCTTTTTAATGGCCGTAACGAGGTTAAACGCCTCATACGGCGTGAGCAGGCCGGCCATATCCTTGATGCAGATGGAGTCCACGCCCTCCTCCTCAAGCTGCTTGGCGAAGGATACGAAGGACTCTGTATTGTGCACGGGGCTTAAGGTGTACGAGATGGCGCCCTGCACGTGCCCGCCCTCCCTTTTAGTGGCGGCGATGGCGGTCTTGAGGTTGCGGATGTCGTTAAGCGCGTCGAATATGCGGATGATGTCTATGCCGTTGGCGATAGACCTTTGCACGAAATATTCCACCACATCGTCGGCATAATGCCGGTAGCCGAGTATATTCTGCCCGCGGAACAGCATCTGCAGCTTTGTGTTTTTGACATGGGCGCGTATGGTCCTGAGGCGTTCCCACGGGTCCTCGTTTAAAAAGCGCAGGCAAGCGTCGAAGGTCGCGCCGCCCCATGCCTCAAGAGAATAATAGCCCACACGGTCGAGCGCCTCTAAAGACGGCAGCATTTCCTCCGTCGTCATGCGCGTGGCGATGAGAGACTGGTGCGCGTCGCGCAGCACTGTCTCGGTTATTTTAACGGTTGCCATAGTATTTCTCCTCTTTTTTTGTATAGACAGGATGCGGGGTCCACCGCCGTCAGGCTATTGTGACGAGGGGGTCTCCGGCGTTGACTTGCGCGCCCTCGCTCACATGCACGGCGGCCACTGTGCCGTCGCGCTCGGCCATAATCTCGTTTTCCATCTTCATAGCCTCTAAAATGAGAAGCGCCTCTCCCTTTTTGACCGCCTTGCCCCGGGATACCAGTATCTTAACGATATTGCCGGGCATGGGAGCCTTGAGCGCGTCGCCGGAAGCGGGAGCGGCGGCTGGCGCGGGGGTGGCGGCGGCCTTTTCCACGGCCGGCGCGGCGGGCGCGGGAACGGCGGCTGGCGCGGTAGCGGGCGCGGCCGGCGCCGCGGACGCCTCCGCCTCCGTCAGCTCCTCAACCTCTACGTCGTAGGATTTGCCGTTTACATTTATGCGAAACCTTTTCATTATAGATTCCTCCGTATAAAAACTTTAAAGCCCTGTCTTAAATATATCTTATCCACTATGCGGTCGGAGCGTTATGCCGCCGCCCTAAACGGCGCCGCGCGGGCGCATGCTCTCATAACGGCCTGCGGCCGCCCATTCGCCGGACGGGCGAAAGCTGCGGATGCGATACCGGCAGCCGGCCCCGGCTCCGGAGCCCATAACGGCCGCGACGGCGGCGGCGATGACAGCAAAAAGCTCATCCCCGTCGTCCCCGTGCCGCCCCGCCCCTGCATCCAAAACCGCGGCGGCCTTTTCCCCGTCCTTTTTTCTGCGCTTTCTAAAAAGCATCTTGGCTACCTCCTCTAAAGCGGCAGGCTGGCGTGCTTTCTGGGCAGCGCAGCCACGCGTTTGCCGCTTAGCATCTCGAAGGACGAGATGAGCAGCTGCCTTGTCGCCGCAGGGTCGATGATGTCGTCTATAAGCCCGCGGCGGGCGGCCTCGTAAGGCGACGCCTCCTCCGCGTATTCCGACGCGAGCGCGTCCCTCGCCGCGACCGGGTCTTCGGAAGCCGCGACGCTCTCGTCGCCTTTCAGGGCGACAAGGGTGCGCGGCGGCAGCACGCTTATGACGGCGCCGGGGTATGCGAGGGCAATGTCAGCGCCCGTATGCTTTGAACACATGGCCAGGTACCCGTTGCCGTAGGCCTTCCTTAAAACGAGCGAAACCTTGGGGACGGTCGCTCCGGCAAAGGCGCCCTGCAGCAGCGCGTATCCCTTGAGGGCGTCCGCCCTGTGCTTGTTCGCGGGCTCGAAGCCGGCCGTGTCGCACAGCGTGAGCAGCGGTATATGAAAGGCGTCGCACCTGACGGCAAAGGACGCAGCCTTATCGCAGGCGCGGTAGGTAAGTAGTCCCTCGTCCTCGAAAGAATCGTTGGCGATTACGCCCACCGTTTTCCCCGCAAGGCTTATAAAGCCGCAGGTGACTTCCCGCGCGTATTCTTCCGAGAGCTCGATATATTCGCCGTCGTCGGCGAACTCGCGTATAACCGCGCGTATGTCGAACGGCGTCATGTCGTCCTCCGGGATGAGGTCCGTAAGGACCGGCGTGGGACGGTTAATGTCGTCGTCGCTACGCTTTTGCGCCGTGTCGAGGTTGTTGGACGGCAGGTATGAAAGGAGTTTTCTGACAAGGCTCATGCAGCCCAGCTCGTCGGCCGCCGTCAGGTGGGAAAGCCCCCGCTTGGACGCCCAAAGCGCGCCGCCGGTGCCGCCGGCCAAGCCCTTGGCCTCCAGGACGGCCGGAGACTGGAGGAACAGCTCGGCATTCTCCGCCATCACGACAAAATCGGCCGCCGCCGCTATGGTGGAAGCCGCGCCCGCACAGGTGCCGGTCACAACCGCGATCTGCGGCACCACGCCGGAAGCCGCGAACAACGCCTCGGCTATGATGCCGTAAGCCGCCAGCGAATCAAGGCCCTCCGATATGCGCGCGCCGCGCGAATCCAGAATGCTCACCACCGGCGCGCCGGCCTTTACGGCAAGCCCGAGAAGCCTCGCCGTCTTCTGCGCCTGCGCCTTGCCCATGCCGCCGTGCACAACGGTGGCGTCCTGCGCCCAGACAAAGACGAGGCGGCCGTCGACGGAGCCGTAGCCGGTAACCACGCCTTCCCCGTAATCGCCCTGCGGCTCCTTGTAAAACTCGCCCAGCTCCACAAACGAGCCGGGGTCGAACAATGCGGACAGAACCGTTCTCACGGCCTGCTTGCCGAGCTTTTGCGCTTCGGTTTCCGATCTAAGCTCCAATGACCGGCGCATTGACTCTGTGTGTGCGGATTTTTGCTCTATTCCCATTGCTGACAACCCTCCGGATTTCTTTCTTTATCCGCGCTGAAATTTACTGTCGTAGAGAAAGCCCAAAATTTCTACGTATATCATTATATCCGTTAGATGTCCACTATTCAATATATTTTTCTAATAATTTTCAAATAATTCACAGAAGCTTGCGAAATGATGTGTGGGTCTTTGCCGCCGCGCGGCTGCGCACAAAGAAAAAGCGCAGTGTAAAGCCGATTTGCTTTACACTGCGCTTGGGGTTTCGCTCCCTGCGCAAATGGCGCCCGCGGCTTATAACCGGCAAAAAGGGTTGCGGATTGCCCGCAACCCTTACATATGGCAACCGTGTTTTTTCAAAGCTTTCCTCCGGCACCTTACGATTTTGCACCGTGCACCTTTAAAAACACCTTTTTGCCCTTTTTTACAACAACATACCCCTTGTCGAACGACGAAAGCGGCACCGAGCAGGCCGCGTCTGAAAGCCTTGTCTCGTCCACCGACACGCCGCCCTGGACGATGAGCCTGCGCGCCTCGCTTTTTGAAGGCGCCATGCCCGACAGCACCAAAAGGTCGACAGCCGCGATGCCGTCGTCGGTCAACGAGCCCTCCGGCAGGGTACAGGACGGCATATCGGCGGCCTCGGCCCTCTTAGCGAACAGGGAGCGCGCCGTCTGCTCCGCTTTTTTGGCCTCGTCCTCGCCGTGGACTAAGGCCGTCACCTCATACGCCAACAGCTCCTTTGCGCGGTTGAGCTCGCTGCCCTGTAAGCTTTCCATGTCCTCTATCTCCTCTATCGGTACGAAGGTCAGAAGCTTTAAGCAGCGGATGACGTCGCTGTCGGCCACGTTGCGCCAGTACTGGTAAAATTCATACGGCGGCGTCTTTTCGGGGTCGAGCCACACCGCGCCGCTTTGGGTCTTGCCCATCTTTTTGCCGTCGCTGGTCGTCAGCAGCGTAAACGTCATGCCGTAGGCTTCCTTGCCCTCCACGCGGCGTATAAGCTCAATGCCGTAGAGGATGTTGGACCACTGGTCGTCGCCGCCAAGCTGCATGACGCACCCGTATTCCTGAAAGAGCTTCAGAAAGTCGTAGCTCTGCATCAGCATATAATTGAACTCTATGAAGGAGAGCCCGCGCTCCATGCGCGATTTGAAGCACTCCGCCGCCAGCATGCGGTTTACCGAAAAATGCACGCCTATCTCCCGCAAAAACTGCACGTAGTTGAGGGACAGCAGCCACTGGCTGTTGTCCACCATGAGCGCTTTTCCGTCGGAGAAATCCACAAGCCTTTGCATCTGACAGCGAAAGCGAGACGCGTTATAGCGGATATCCTCCTGCGTCAGCATCTTGCGCATATCGGTGCGGCCCGACGGGTCGCCCACCATGGCTGTGCCCACCCCGAGGATGGCGATGGGCCTGTGTCCGGCGCGCTGCAGACGCGACATGATGACAAGCTGCAGCATATGCCCCACGTGCAGGCTGTCGGCCGTGGGGTCAAAGCCTATATAGAACGGGATCTGCCCTTCGTCGAGCAGCTTCCGTATCGCATTCTCGTCTGTGGTCTGCGCGATCATCCCGCGCCGTTTTAGCTCTTCAAATACCTTCATTGATACGTTCCTTTCGTCAGTTGCGCTTTTTCGGGGCGCGTTTAAACGCCCGATGTATTATGTGCGCGCGTTTACGAGGGCGTCCGAGGTGTCCAGAAGCTCGGCCGCCGTGCGCAGCATGGTGTCGGTGACGTCGATTCCGCCCATGATGCGGGCAAGCTCGCGCTCCCTGCCCTGCCGGTCGAGGTCGGTCACGCCGGTGTAGGTGCGCCCGCCGCGCTCGCCCTTGCTTATGAGCAGATGCCTGTCGGCGAAGGCCGCTATCTGGGCGAGATGCGTCACGCAGACAATCTGACGCCCGCGCGACAACTGCTTTAGCTTTAGCCCGATTTTCTGGGCCGCCCGGCCGCTTACGCCGGCGTCTATCTCGTCGAAGATGAGGGTGGCGACCGACTCGCCTTCGGCCAGCACGTTCTTGATGCCGAGCATAATGCGGGACAGCTCCCCGCCCGAGGCCACGCGGGCCAGCGGCTTGGGATCTTCGCCTATGTTTGTGGAGATGTAAAACTCCACTTTGTCGGCCCCCTGCGCCGTAAAGCCCTCTGCCGGCTCGACAGCCGCCTCGAATCGCGCGCCCGGCATATCCAGAAACCGCAGCTCCTCCATAACCTCGCCGCACAGCCGCTCGGCGGCCCTCCGCCGGCTTTCGGTGAGCGCCGCCGCCCGTTCGGATAACACAGCCGTCTTTTCCTTAAGCTCTCCGGCAAGGCGCTCCGCCCTCTCGCCCGCAAGCTCTATTTCGGCAAGCTCGCCGCGCGCTTTTTCAAGATAGGCGAGTATTTCGTCGGCCGAGGAGCCGTATTTGCGCTTTAAGCGGTAAAACACATCCAGCCGCCGCTCTATCTGCTCAAGAAGGCCGGGGTCGAACTCCAGCTCATCCTTTAGCTCCCTAAGCTCCGACACACAGTCCTCCAGCTCGTACTGCAGCCCCCTGAGCCTCTCCGCCAGCCCGGAAAAGCGCTGGGTGTACCGCCCGATGCCCTCTAAGTCCGCCGCGCTTTGCGACAGCAGGGTCTGCGCGCTGTCCTCGCGGCCGTAAAGCGCGTCGTAAGCGCTCTCGGCGGCGGCGGAAATCCTTTCTGCGTTGACCAGCATACTGCGCCGCTCGGCTAGCGCCTCGTCCTCGCCCGGCTCCACTTGGGCCCTTTCAATCTCCTCTATCTGGTAGGTCAGATAATCAATCCTGCCCTCCTTCTCCTTTTCGGCAGACTGAAGGCGGGCAAGCTCGAACCTTAACTTGCTCACCTCGCGGTAGCTTTCGGCGTACGACTCCAAAAGCTCCCCGTTTTTCGCGAAGGCGTCAAGATAGCGCACATGGGTGTCGGGACTGAGCAGGGACTGGTTGTTGTGCTGTCCGTGTATAGTGATGAGCGAACGCCCTATATCCCTGAGCGCCGACGCGCTAACCGGCCTGCCGCCGATGCGCGCGCTGCTCCTGCCGTCGGCCTGCACCTCGCGGGATATGAGAAGCGTGCCGTCGCTTTCCGGCTCGTAGCCGAATTCGGAAAGGAGCGCCACCGTCTCCGGGCTTAAGTCGGAAAACTCCGCGAAAACGCGGGCGCACTGGGCGCCGGTGCGTATCATGTCGCGCGACGCCCGCTCCCCGAGCACAAGTTCTATGGAATCTATGATGATGGATTTGCCCGCGCCGGTTTCGCCGGTCAGCACATGAAGGCCGGCCCCGAAGGATATCTCCGTCCTCTCTATTACGGCGACGTTTTCTATTTCAAGCCTTGTGAGCATGCTGCATCCGTCCTTTTGGGAGCGCGTCGGAGGGCTCAAACCACCGCCGCTCGCGCCTCGGTCCCGCGGTTTTGGCGTAAAATTGCAGAACGCTCACGCAAGCATGCGCGACAGCGTCTGGGAAATCGCCGAGGCCTTGTCCTCGCTCCTTGCCACTATGAGCATGGTATCGTCCCCCGCGACGGTGCCCACGATATCGGGCAGGGACAGCGAATCGATGGCGGCGCACGCCGCGTTGGCCATGCCCGTATGGCACCGGACCACCACAAGGTTGCCCGCGTAATCGAGGCTTACGACGGTGTCGCGCAGGATATTGGCGTACTTGACGGCGACGGCGCGCGCGGGGTTCTCCCCCGCCGGCACCGAATACTTGTAGCGCCCGTTGCCGGTCTGTAGCTTTACCAGCCGCAGTTCCTTTATATCCCGGGAAATGGTGGCCTGCGTCACCTTAAAACCGCTTTCCAAAAGACGGTCGGACAATTCCTCCTGGGTCTCTATGTCCTCGCTTTTCACAAGCTCAAGGATCCTCTCGTGTCTTTTGCGCTTCACCGCGGCTTCCTCCGTCCAGTAATTTTATATTCAGTATCTCGTAAAAGCTGATATCCTTCAGCACGACAAGCTTCATGGGCTTTTTCGACCTGCACACCTCCACACAGTCGCCCTCGCGAAGCTCGATATTGGCCCTGCCGTCCACGGAGAGGAAGGCGTCCTTGCCCTTAAGGCTCGGCAGGCACACGCAAAGCCTTGACTCAGGGGAGAACACGATGGCGCGGGAAGTCAGCGAATAGGGGCAGATGGGGGTGAGGATGATGGATTCGCAGCCGGGCTCCACAATGGGCCCGCCCGCCGACATGGAATAGGCGGTGGAGCCGGTGGGCGTGGCGAGTATGACGCCGTCGGCGCGGTACTCAAATATGTCCCGCCCGTTAAAGGCTATCCTTATCTCTATTATGCGCGAAATGGAGCCCTTGGATATAACGGCCTCGTTAAGGGCGGTGTAGCGGGCGGTCTCATCCCCGTCCCGGCGCACGCAAACGTCCAGGAGCATACGGCTATCCACGCGGTAGTTGCCCTCAAAATACCGGCGCAAAAGGGCGATTTCCTGGACGTCCACCTCCGCCATATAGCCTATGGTGCCGAGGTTGATGCCCAAAACGGGCAGCTCGTGGGCGGCCGCCTGCGGCGCGGCGTGGAGTATTGTGCCGTCGCCGCCGAGGGTGACGAGCAGGTCGCACGCCTCAAAGAACCGTTCGTTTGGCAGCGGCGACGCGCCAAGCTCGGAAAGCCATCCGTTTTCGGGCGTGCACAGCACCTGCGCGCCGTATTCGGCGGTCAAGGCCAGAAGGCGCGATGCAGCCTCATAGCACGCGCTGTTTTCAGGATTTACGATAAGCCCTATTCTCATCACGGCTCACAAGCCCCATCCCTGTCGGCAGCCTTATAGGCACGCTTTTCCACCATTATACAACAGGAAAAGAAAAAATTCAATATTCCCGTCGCCACCTTTTAACGGGGATACGACGGAATTTGGCGCCGGACCGGGCCGGCACGCGCCGCCCGAGGGTAACCGCCCCTCCGTAAAGCCCGCTTCGCGCGCGAAGGCCGCCACCGACTCCACCGCGCGCCGCCTGACCGTCTCGCTTTTCACGATGCCGCCCTTGCCCACGCCGCCGCGCCCCGCCTCGAACTGCGGCTTGACAAGGCAAAGCGCCTCGGCGCCCGGGGCGCAAAAACGCCCGATATGCGGCAGAACGAGCCTAAGGCTTATAAACGAAACGTCGACGGCCGCAAACGACACCGGAGATATAGCGCCGGCGTCCAGGCTCCGTATGTCTGTGCGCTCTAACGACACTACGCGGCTGTCGGCGGCAAGCGACGCGTCGAGCTGGCCTGTGCCCACGTCGACGGCGTATACAAGGGCGGCCCCCCGCCGCAGCATGCAGTCGGTAAAGCCGCCGGTGGAGGCGCCCACATCGAGGCACACCCTCCCCTTAAGGTCTATGACGAAGGCGTCGAGAGCGCCCTCGAGCTTGTCGCCGCCCCGCGACACATAGGGAATTTTCTCCTCCGTCACCGCGATGGCGCTGCCGGCATCCACCGGCATGGCGGGCTTTGATGCCGTCCGGCCGTCGACCGTAACGCCGCCCGACAGTATAAGCTTTTTTGCCCGCTCCCTGCTTCGCGCGTAGCCGAGCTCATGCAAAAGCGCGTCCAGACGCTTTTTTTCCATATATATCCCCTTAACCGATAAAGCCTTATTGCCTTTTAGTATACCAGATAAAACGCCGCCCCTTCAATAGCTGTCGTTATTTTCTAAAAGCGTCGCCGGAAAAATCCCATGACGAAAGAATCTCCGTTATGCGCTCGGCGGCCCGCCCGTCCCCGAACGGCGCGTCCGCACTCTTTTGCCCCGGCGCTCTTCCGGTCGCCTTGGCGTATACATCGTCCCTGTCGGCCTTTGCGAGCACATTTTGCCCGCCCGCCAGCGTTTCGGGCCACTCGGTCTCTTTCCGGACGGTCACGCACGGTGTGCCGACAAGATAGGCCTCCTTCTGCAGCCCGCCCGAATCGGTTATAACCTTGACGGCGCCCTTTGTGAAAAACAGCATATCGAGATATCCCACAGGCTCGGTAAACACGCAGTTTTTATAGCCGTGCCTTTGCTCAAGCTCCGCTATAATGCCCTTTATCCTGGGATGCGCGGGAAATATCACCGGGTGCGGCAGCCTGTCGAGCGCCGCCAGAACCTCCGCCACCCTCTCGCACGAGCCGGTGTTCTCCGCCCTGTGGAGCGTGGCGAGGTACCACCTGTCGAGGGCGGGGGATTTGCGGAAAAGGCCGCGAAGCCGCGAGAAAAACTCCTCTTTCGGAATCTTACCGATGCGCTCGCCGTAGTAGACGAGCGCATCCAGCATCACGTCCCCGGTATTGTGCACGCCCTCGGTTATCCCCTCTTTTCGGAGGTTTTCGACAGCCGTAACAGTCGGGCAGAACAAAAGGGACGAAAGACGGTCGGTCAGCGCGCGGTTTTGTTCCTCGGGCATGCGCCGGTTATGGGAGCGCAGCCCCGCCTCCACATGCGCCACGGGCACGCACAGCTTGGACGCCGCCAGCGCTCCGGCCAAAGTAGAGTTGGTGTCGCCGTAAACGAGCACACAATCGGGCTTTTGCGATAGCACAAGGCTCTCCACCCCCGTAAGGATGGCCGCCGTCTGGCGGGCGTGGCTGCCGGAGCCGGCGCCGAGGTTGTAATCCGGCTCGGGGATGTCCAGCTCGCGGAAAAATACGCCCGACATATTGTCGTCGTAATGCTGGCCGGTATGCACGATTATCTCCTCGTGCCGCCTTCGCAGCACTCTCGATACGGCCGCCGCCTTGATAAACTGTGGGCGCGCACCCAGCACAGTGAGTATCCTCATTCCGTCGGGCGCATCGCCGCCTTGTACCGCGCAAGATAGCGCCTTTAAGGCTTTCGCGCCCATGTCCCACCTTTTTTTAAAATGATGCCGCCGGCGTCACAGCACCTCGATGTTGTGCCTGTCCTTTATATGCTTTGCGGCGTTTTTCAGGTCGAGTATAGCTTTAGCGTGCCGCTGCACCAGCGCATAGTCGACATTGGTGTGCGCTGTGGCGATTATCACGAGGTCAGCTGCGGAAATCACCCCCGGCGTCAGAGCCGGAAGGCTGCGCTCGACGCGCTTGCCGACGCGGCACCGCGCAACCCACGGGTCGTAATAGCAGACCCGCGCGCCCGCCTTTTTAAGATGCTCTATAAGGCGTATGGCGGGGCTTTCCCTGCTGTCGTCGATATCCTGCTTGTAGGCGACGCCGAGCACCAGCACGGACGAGCCCCTCACCGCCTTGCGGTGGCGGTTTAAGGCGCACGCCGCCCTTTGGGCGCAGTATTCCGGCATGTTGTCGTTTATAATCATGGACGCCTCTATCATGGAGGTGTGGAACTTGTATTCGCGCGCCTTCCATGTCAGGTAATACGGGTCAAGCGGTATGCAGTGCCCGCCGACGCCCGGCCCCGGGTAAAAGGCCTGGAAGCCGTAGGGCTTTGTCTTGGCGGCGTCTATGACCTCCCAGACGGAGATGCCCATCTTGTCGCAGAGCATGGCCAGCTCGTTGACAAGGCCTATGTTGATGTTGCGGTAGGTGTTTTCGAGTATCTTCTCCATTTCCGCCACCGCCGGCGAGGAGACGGTCAGCACATCCCCCTCCAGCACCGCGCGGTACATGGCGGAGATGACCTCGGCGGCGGCGACGCCTATCGCCCCCACAACCTTAGGCGTGTTTTTGGTTTTGTATATAAGGTTGCCCGGGTCGACGCGCTCCGGCGAAAACCCCAGATAAAAGTCCTCGCCGCATTTAAGGCCGGAGCCCGATTCCAGTATGGGCCGCACAAGCTCCTCAGTCGCGCCGGGGTAGGCCGTGGATTCAAGCACCACCGCCGTTTCTCGCTTTAAACGCCTCGCTATCTCCGATGCCGAGCCGCTCACATAGCTGACGTCGGGCTGTTGGTGGGCGTCGAGCGGCGTGGGTACGCATATGGCGATAAAATCGGCTTTCTTCAACTCGTCAAAATCCATAGTCGCGCGGAGCATGCCGCTTTTAACAAGCTTTTCAAGGTCGCTGTCCACCACGTCGCCTATGTAATTGCGCCCGGTGTTAACCATTTTCACCTTTTCGCGCTGCACGTCGAATCCGATTGTTTTAAACCCCGCCTTGGCCTTTTCCACCGCGAGCGGAAGCCCCACATACCCGAGCCCCACCACGCCGACTATTATCTGCCTTGAAGCGATTTTCGAGAGCATGCTTTCCTTCATAGACCTCTCCTCCATGAGTAACCGAGGCTTCGGGCGGCAATTCGCCGCGCATTGCGTTAAGGGCGGGTATCCCTTCGCTACCATTAATTTTATTCCCGCGCCGGTAAAAATATACCCCGCCTGTCCCCCGGCGCAAAAATATCCGCCGGGCAAGTCCGGCGGATGGATGGCTTTAAAAAAGCGCGCTATTTTCGCAATCTTAGTTCGATATTATCGGCGCTCGCTTTGTCCTCCAGCGCCGACACGACTAATTTTACCTTATCGCGCTCGCATATATCCATTTTGCTTATCGTGCCTTGTATATAGCTCATGACGTCCCTTAAATCGTCAAGCTTTAAAAGGTTAACGGCGATACAGTAAAAATTCTTTCTTCTTCCGTCATCATAATTCTCAAGCATAAATTCGAGGATCTCCATCCTCTCATTAAGTTCTTTCCCGTATCCGTCCATGCCATTCCGGCGGGCTTTTTCAAAATCGGAGAGAACATTCCGGTAGGTTATAAACGAGTCCTTGTCGCTTTGATTTTTATATCTTTTGCAAGGGTAATCGGAGCATTGAAAACAGTACTGCACGCCGCCGTGACGCGCGCTGCAGGTAATAACGGCGCACGTCGGGTGCTTCAGATGAAAATCCTCCCCTCCGCAGCCGGGGCATCTTGACGTTCCTTTGCACCAATAACGCGGACAAAGCCCGCAGTTAAGCCCGCACAGGGAAAACAGCGGGTAGTCTCTTTTATATTCTTTCATAAGTACCTCCAGAGCAGTATAAGCCCGTCGCCTATGTAATCCCCCTAAACGCGACGCCTTAACCCCGCTTAATTAAACACCGCGTGCCTTTGCGGGTCGGGCTCGGTCAGCGCGTCGGCCGCCGCCTTCAAAAGCCGGTGCTCCGGCGCGCAAAGCTCCGGGTCGGCCTTCAAAAGCTCCGCCGCCGCGCCCGCGGCCTCGGCGAACACGCCGACGTCGGTCATTAGTGCGGTAAGACGCCGGTCAAGGCGCCCAGACTGCCGGAATCCGAAAAAATCCCCCGGGCCGCGCAGAGCGAGGTCCCTCTCGCTTATCTTAAAGCCGTCGTCGGTTTCGCACAGCACCGACAGGCGCTCGCGCGAGCGGGGCGAGCGAGTGTCCGACATGAGGAAGCAGTAGGATTTATGCCCGCCTCGCCCGACCCGCCCCCTAAGCTGGTGGAGCTGGGAAAGCCCGAAGCGCTCGGCGTTTTCTATCATCATCACGGTGGCGTTTTGGACGTTGACGCCCACCTCGACGATCGTCGTCGACACCAGAAGGCGGCTTGTCCCCTCGTAAAAGGCGCGCATGGCGGCCTCCTTAAGCTCCGGCGTCATCTGTCCGTGCAGCAGCGCCGGACGGTAGGCACGAAAGCGTCCCGCCAGCTCGCGCGCGCTTTCCCGCGCCGATTTTACGCCGTCCATGCTCCCCTCCCCCTCCTCTATGAGCGGGCACACGATATACGCCTGCCGGCCGGCCGCCAGTTCCTTTTCAATAAAGGCGTAAACGCGCTCGCGCATATCCTCTTCCACGAGGTAAGTCTCCACCCTTTGCCTGCCGGGCGGCAGCTCGTCTATGACCGATATGTCGAGGTCACCGTAAAGTATTAAGGCCAGCGTGCGCGGGATGGGAGTCGCGCTCATGACTAAAACGTGGGGATTGTCGCCCTTGCCGCAGAGCGCCGCCCTCTGGCCTACGCCGAAGCGGTGCTGTTCGTCGGTTACGGCCAGCCCGAGCCTTGAAAACTCCAAGCCATCCTGCACCAGCGCGTGGGTGCCTATGCAGACGTCGACATCCCCCGCTGCCACGCGCTGCCAAAGGGCGGACTTATCGCGCTCGGAAAGCCTGCCCGTCAAAAGCGCGCATGTTATCCCGAGGCGCGACAAAAGCGGGGCGAGGGCGTCGTAATGCTGCGCCGCCAATATCTCGGTTGGGGCCATAAAGGCCGCCTGCCACCCGTTTTTTACGGCGAAGTACGCCGCGCCGGCCGCCACCACTGTCTTACCGCAGCCGACGTCGCCCTGCAGCAGCCTGCTCATGGGCGTTTCCCCCCGCATGTCGCCGATAATCTCGTCGAAGGCGCGCCGCTGCGCGCCTGTAAACGCAAAGGGTAATGCGCCAAAAAACGGCTCCATGGATACGTCGCGGCGCATGGGCGCGCCCGTCCGGCCCCGGTTTCGCCGCTTGAGCCGCGAAAGCGCCAGCGAAAAAATAAAAAGCTCCTCGAACACAAGCCGCCTTCGCGCGCTCTCAAGCGCCTCGAAGGACGACGGGCGGTGTATGTTTGCCAGCGCGAAATGCAGCCCGCACAGGCGGTAACGCTTTCGCAAAGCCGGCGGCAGCGGGTCGGATATCCCGTTTTCGCACAGCACGAGGGCTGCCGACATCACCTTTTTCATAATCGTCTGGGTAAGGCCCGCGCACAGCGGATAAACAGGAACGATGCCTCCCGGCTCCGTCCCTTCCGTCACCGGCTCTATCTTTGGCGCGGACATGCTGCGCCTTTTTCCCTTTCCGTCGAGCCGCCCGTAAAACAGGTAGCGGCAGCCCTGCGAAAGGCCAGCGGCGAGGTGGGCGCGGTTGTAAAGCGTCACCTCCACCGAGCCGGTCTGGTCGGCCGCCTTGAAGCGGAACAGCACAAGCCCCCGCCGCAGCCTGATCTGACGTACGGGCGTGACAAGCTCGGCCACCACGCAGCAGGGCTCGCCGGCCGGCGCACGGGCGATGTCAAAGGTGCGCGTGCGGTCCTCGTACGTGCGCGGGTAATGCTTAAGAAGGTCAAAGACTGTGACGATGCCGAGGCTTTGCAGCAGGGCGGCCCGCTTTTCCCCTACGCCCTTAAGCCAGCGCACATCCTTATCAAGCCATTCGTCCATGCCGCCCTACCCCCTTTGCGCCAAGAGATGCCTGCCGGCCCGGTTATGTGCGGGTGACGAGAAGGCGCGCCCTGCCCGTAACGGTGTAAGCGCCCATGCCCGCGGGGACAAAGTAGCAGTCGCCCTTGCGCGCCGGGTACCTATCCCCGCCGTGCTCCAGCACTGCGTCGCCGCCCAGGAAAAGGAGGGCCTCGAAGGTATCCCCGCCGGCGTCAAGCCGCAGGCTTTCGAATATGTGATATTCGGTCACCGAAAAATATTCGCACTGCGCGAGCACGGTCTCCATATAGCCGTCCCTGACAGTGCATGCTCCGTGCGGGCGCCCGTCGAATTCCGAAGCCTTAAGGTTTGTGACCTCGCGCGCCTTTTCTATGTGCAGTGGGCGGGGCCTTCCGTCCGGCCCTATGCGCCCGTAATCGGACACGCGGTAGGTTATGTCGGAATTTTGCTGTATCTCGGCGATTATCACGCCGGCGCCTATGGCATGCACGGTGCCCGGCGCTATAAAAAAGACGTCGCCCTCCTTGACGGGGACGGTGTTCAGCACCTCGGCGAGGGTGTTGTCGGCTATGCGCCGCGTATATTCCTCGTCGGTGATGGAGCGAGAAAAGCCGCAGAGCAGCGTCGCGTTTTCCTCGGCCTGCGCCACATACCAAAGCTCGGTCTTGCCGTACGAGCCCTCCCTCGCGAGGGCGTACGCGTCGTTTGGGTGCACCTGTATGGACAGGTCGTCGGCGGCGTCGATAAGCTTTATAAGGATGGGAAAGCCGTCTTTGGACGCGCCCCGCCTGCCGAGGCACTTGCCGCCCCACTGCATAATAAGGTCCGACAGCGTTTTTCCCTGCTGGGGACCGCTATCGGCCACGCTCTGCCCGTTCGGGTGAGCCGAAAGCACCCACGCCTCCGCCGCTTTTTCAAGCTCGCAGGGCATCCCCCATTCATCTATAAGCCTTCTGCCGCCCCAAAGGTAGTCCTTGAAAGCGGGCTTCATTTTAACCGGGTATAAGGGTTGGAACATGGTTATCTCCTTCGTCCGTCGTTTGCGCCTGAGGGCCTTGCGTCGCTGCTTTTCGCGCCTTTCGCCTTTTCAGCGCGCAATATCCGTATTTTGTCTGCCTTATTATACTATAATAATCGGTATTCGTACAGATGCGCAAATAAAAAATATGCGTTTAGACCGCGCTTATCCGCCGCAGGCCGCAGCTTTAAAAAGCCCTTGCCCAACCTTGGCAAGAGCTGTTCGGAGCTTCCTTGTCTTTTATCCGGTATACCTATATAGGCAAAAAAAGCCGGGCGGCTTATGCTCCTTTTTTTTGGGCGTTACCTTCCCTTGCCTTTTCAAGCTCAAGGATGCCGTCGGCTATCTCTCTAAACACGGGAGCCGCCGTATACTCGCCGGAATTGCCCCCGACGATCTGGACGCATATTGTATACCTCGGAGCTTCGGCGGGGAAAAAGCCTACCGCCCATACATGGCGCGTTTTCCGGCCCTTGTCAACCGCTTCGGCGGTGGACGTTTTGACGGCGGCGGAGGCGTATCTGGGCACGGCGAGCCTTCCCGTGCCCTCTTCCGCGGCGTAAACAAGATAATCCTTTACCGCCGCCGCGGTTTCGGTGGCGAGTATCTGTTCACGCGACCGGGCAAGCACCGTGCTCTTGAACTCTCCGCCGAGCACCTCTCCCTTGACGAGCGAAAGCTTCCGGTAATAGCCGCCCGTCGCTATGATATTGGCAAGCTGTGCCATCTGCACGGGCGTGACGAGAAGCGAGCCCTGCCCGATGGTGAAGTTGGCCAGGGCGGCGGGGGCCGACAGGTCCCTTAAGGACGTGAGATTGCCCGGGGACGACGCTATGCCGCCCGAACCGTCGGCCGCCTTGCCCTCGTACAGCACCATGCCCGAGCCGAAGCCCATGCGCTTCGCCATGTCATGGACACACGGCGCGCCCACCCTTGCCGAAACCTCGCAGAAAAACGCGTTGCACGACACGGCGAAAGCCTCGGCAAAGCCTAAAAGCCCGTGTTTTGTGCTGTTGTAGCAGCGGAGCAGGTTGGAGCCCGTGTCGTAATACCCGTGGCAAGTCGCGGTAAATTTTTTTGAAAGCCCCGCCTCCAAAGCGGCCGAGGCCGTCACTATCTTGAAGGCGGAGCCGGCGTTGAAGGGCAAAAGGACGTTGTTGAGAAGCTCGCCGTCTTTATAATCCGAAAGCTTCTCAAGCACGTTTTCCGGATTGAAGGCGGGGCGGCTCACCATGGCCTTGATGTGCCCCGTTTCGCATTCCACCACCAGCGCCGAGCCCTTGGCTATGCGCTTGTCGGCGGCGGCCTCCGCGATACGCTGTATATCCCTGTCCAACGTCAGCACCACGCCGTCCGGCTCCTCGCTGACGTTGTATTCCAGCGTGTAGCCCGAACCGACCAGCGGCTTGCGCGCGGCGTCGGTCTCGAATATCGCCCTGCTGACCACCCCTGTCGACAAAAGGCTTTCGCACGCCTTTTCAATGCCCAAAACGCCGCGCCCCGCCCCGTCCAGGTACCCTATGACATGGGCCGCAAACGCACCGTCATATCGCTTTTGGAAGGTGTATACCGTCACGCCCTCCGCCTCTATACGCTCTTTTACCGTCATGGCGAAGGGCTTGCCGCTTTCGGCCAGCCGCGTCACATAGGCGGTCCGCGGGTCGTCCGCCGCTTTATCCTCCTTAGAGGGCGTGAACACCCCGCTTTCGGCCAGCGTCAAAAGCGAATCCTCCGTCAGCTTGGCGGGCTCCACCAGCGCGCGGTACTGTACGCCGTTTTCCGTCAGCCGCCGAAGGTTGCAGTCGTAGACGGCGCCCCTGTGCCGGTACAGAACCACCTCGTACCCGGTGCTCTGGTAGCCCATTGTCAGCGCCTGGCCGCCGCCCGTAAACAGAAAGAACAGCCGGCCGGCGGCGATACAAAAGAAAAAAAGCAGCCCTCCGAATAAAACCGCAGCGCGTTTTTCCATATCGACCCGCCCGTTTCACGATGTATTCACCTTATAGTGTGGGCAGAAAACGGGCATTTTAACCCGGGGCGGCTAATATAATGCCGCAAAGACAGCTTACACAAGGCCTGTGCTGCAAAAAAAAGGCTGCCGCCGGACCCTCCGTTTTGCGACAGCTTTTTTGCTGTTGACAGGCATACGCCCCTCGCGGCTTGCGCCTGCCACTGAAAACTGTATTCAAAGGTTGAAGGCGGTCCTTATCTCCTCCACCTGGGCGGGGCTGATGTTGACGATGTCGCCCAGCATGCGGGCGGAGATGACCGATTTTGCAGAATATTCCATGACCTCTAAGCGGTCGAATGCGTTTAAAAGGTCGTTTCCGGTTGCGATGACGCAGTCGTTTTCCACTATGGCCACGGGGTTTTTGGGCGAAAGCTCCTTGGCCGTAAGCTCCGGCTGCAGATGGCTCGAGCCGAAGGGCAGCTTTTGCACCGTATTTAAAAGGATATAGCTTTCCGGGATAAGCCGCGCGTCAAATACCGCGTCGGTCACGGCAAAGGCCATGATGTTCGGGGGATGCGCCAGTATGATGGAGTTTATCTCCGGGTGCTGGCGGTAGACGGCCTCGTGCAGCAGCACCGAGCGTGAGGGCAGCTTGCCCCGTTCCTTGGCGCGGCCCTTTATGCGCACAAGGTCCTGCGGCTCCAAGTATTTGCGGTCGAGGTAATAGGGCGTGATGATGAAGGAGCCGTCCGACAGGCGGCGGGAAAAGGTGCCCTGCGTGCTATTAAAAAGCCGCTGGTTGTACGCGCGGTGTATAAGGCCGCACATCTCGCTCCGGTAGAGCCGTTCCTCGCTCCCGTAATCGCCGGCGTCGAACTCCTCAAGCGGCACATGAGAGCGGCTGCGGTAAAGCTCGAAGTTTTTGGCCGACAAAGGGCGTATGGCGCCCAGCCGACGGGCGTTTATCTCCAGGCGTGCGCAAAAATCCAGCGTTTCAAAGGCCCTGAAGGCGCCGAACATGTCCCCGGCGCCTATCACGACTCCGTGGTTTTCCAGCATGACAGTGTTGACGCCCTCGGCGAACACCCTGCCTATTTTTTCGCCCAGCTCGGCGCTGCCGGGCAGGCCGTAGGGCGCGAAGCGCACCTCGCCGCACACCATGCGCGCGTTGGGCACAAGAAGGGTCTCGGGCAGGCGGCGGACGATGGAAAAGGCCACTAAAGAGGGCGGATGGGCGTGGACTATGGCCCTTATATCCGGTCGCATCTTATAGACGCTGAGATGAAACGGCAGCTCCACCGACGGCTTGTGGATGCCGGAGACGGCGCCGTCCGGGCTCACCCTGATGATGTCCTGCCGGCGCAGGGAGCCTTTGTCTACGCCCCCGGGGGTTATCCACACGTTGCCGTCGGAATCCCTGATGGAGAGGTTGCCGCCCGAGGTCGTGGTCATGCCGTAGTCGTATATGCGCTCCAT